>Ga0209930_1000942_pt1 | contig 53788 bp, 60 predicted proteins | sample ThiBiot_500_biof_2_FD_183948 | JGI IMG/M metagenome (GOLD analysis project Ga0209930, IMG submission 183948) | Wastewater bioreactor microbial communities from Cape Town, South Africa - Thiocy_cont_500_biof (SPAdes) | ecosystem: Engineered > Bioreactor > Thiocyanate-remediating >...
TTGTTGTTGTTTAATTATCTTTTCTTGTTCATAATTAGCTAATTCTTCTTTAACTCGTTTACGTTGTATTTCAGCTGCATCATTGAAACGTTTTTTCTCGCCTTCGTTCATATTTTTCCATCGTTCGGAACATTTCTTTGCGATAACATTGTAATCGACTGTTAGTTGAGGATATTTTCGACGTAATTCATCTCGACATGTTCGTACGAAAAGCGTATAAGCTGTAACAGCACCACGAGGTTTGTTTGCATCCAAAGGTTTCTTAGGCATTATCGAAGTAAATACACACAGAGAGTCAAATGGAGAAGAAAAAAAGAAATATTCTCCTTCTTTTTTCAACCAGTTATTCTAATTCACTAAGTCCAAAAATAATTATAAGGTTGAATGATTTTTCTAATGTTTCTAAGTTCTGATTTCAAAAGAAAAGGTAAAAAAAAACAATAAACATCATCATCATCAACCATTTATAGAAAGCAAAAAAAAACGGAGAATATCATTAGTTCGTATCGACAGAGTGAGTAACAATCAACGGGAAAACAGTGTTTGACAGGAGGATTGAGCAAATGTTTTCGATTGGTTGGAGTAAACGAGCAAATAGTATTCGTGTTGTTCATCAAATTAGCGCCGACAGACAACCCACATATTCTCCTTCATCTAGTCAGAAAACAAGTTTTTCAATAGTCAAGATGTCATCATCCCCACCAAGCCGTAGTCAATCGGAAACATTCACCGAAGCCGGTGCCATTCCACCGGCAACGTCCGGTTCAGATCAACCCAATCTACCACTTTTATTTAAATACAATGAAGAACATAATGCAATGATGTCGCATTTAGATGAAAACAACGAGAATGATGCTGTGAGACGAGCAACAAAAAAAAAACCGATTTCTTATCTTTGACGAATAAAAACCAAATTGTTTCGTTTAGATTGCACCATTAGTTTCGTCTGTCAATGACGAACAAAATGAACGTAAAACAACGTACGTTTGACAGAATTAAAATTCGAACCTTAATTGTTTCGTTTTTTTTCTAGGAAAATCGAAACCTTGATGCATTTGATAAAAGGCAATATTGGTGCAGGTATTCTGGCGTTTCCTTATGCTCTATCGAAAGCCGGATTACTTGTATGTTGAATTTTTCTATTGAGGAAAAAAAAGATAATCGATTATTTTTTTAGTTTGGACCAATTGCTTTCTGGATCATGGGGATAATGACACTCTATTGCATGCATCAATTACTTCGATGTCATGAATTCTATCGATATCAGTTCGTGTTTTTGAACTTCGAAAAATAGAAAAGAATTGTTTCTTTTTTTGTAGAGCATCAAGAGATAAATGTGATTTTGGAGATATCATGAGATATACATTAGCAACATGTCGATGGAAGTTCGTTCATCGATATGCTAAACTTGGAAAGTAGGAGTTGGATTTTCATTGAAAGTTCTCGTTCGAATCATTTCGTATGTGAATAGATTTATCATCGATGGTTTTATCGTGACAACACAATTAGGTTTTTGTGCTGTTTACTTCGTATTCGTGCCTGCAAGCATCAAACAAGTTCGATGATAAACTTTGACTTTCAAAACATCATTTTCGATTGTTTTCAGGTTGTCGATCATTATTTTCAATACAGTCCTCCGATTCAAATCTATCAATTTCTGATGTTTATTCTCGTCATTGGATTTTCAATGATTCGAAATTTAAAAGTTCTCGCTCCGTTTTCACTCACGGCAAATATCATTACAATCGGAGGTGAAAAAAAAACAAGGAATTTCATTCAAATAAAAAAATTTCTTCGTAGGTTTATTTATTATTATGCAATATATCATTCGAGATCATATACCATTCAGTCAATTGCCTTTAATCACTCCGGCTAAAGAATGGCCAGTGTTTTTTGCATCGGCTATGTACGTTTTCGAAGGCATTGCATTGGTAAATTTCAAAAGAGTTTCTCAACGACAAAAAACGTTTTGATCTTCAGATTTTACCGATTCAACATAAAATGAAAGATCCTGAATCGTACGGTGGACTAACAGGCGTTCTTAACGTTGGTATTCTTCTCGTAACAGTCATGTATTTTATCGTCGGATTTTTCGGATATATTCGATATGGTGATGCTGCACTCGGTTCGATCACTCTTAACTTACCAACAGATTCGAAGTAAGTGAAATGAATTTCAGAGACTTTACTTTTGTTTTCTATAATAGATTATATCAATTTACGAAACTTATGTATGCCGTAGCGGTTTTCTTGACGTATAATCTTCAATTTTATGTTCCGTATACACTTCTTTGGCCGAGACTTTGCCGACGAATACTCTATAAATACGACGAAACAGTTGTGAATAAATGTGAACACGGATTTCGAATTGGTTTAATCTTCATTACTTGTAAAAACAAAACCAAACACTTTGTTTATTCGAATAAAACCATCTTGATTCGCATTTTAGTTCTCATTGCTGCATTAATTCCTAATCTTGGTCTAGTCATATCTCTAGTCGGTGCAGTTGCATCAACGGCTTTATCAGTTATTTTTCCTCCGATTTGTGAATCGATTACATTTTGGCCGAATGATCTTGGTCGTTACAGATGGCAATTAATACTTAACCTCCTGATCATCGCATTCGGTCTCTATGTATTCATCGCAGGAACAACATTAAGCATCTCAAATATCTTCGCATGTATTCGTGATGGTGCACGATGCGATGATTAATCTTGATAAAAGAGAATAAAAAAGAGAGAGAATCTCATTCTATTTTTTGTTGTTGTTTTGTGTGTATGAATGTATTTATTTATTTATTTTATGGATTCGAGTTTTAACCCGTTGATGTACTCGTGACATATCTTATTCAGTAATAATCGATGTTTTAGATATGAATAATTGGTTAGCATCGATATTGCAAACTGTTCGAGATAAAGTAGAAATTTAAAACAAAAAAAAAACATTGAAAATGAAATGAATTTTATTTTGATTTAGTCTCTTGATGCGTTCGAATTCGTTAAAAAGGATCTCACAGATTTTACGACAACAATCAAACACGATACAGAAACTTATTTCAATAAAGTAACTCAACAGGAACCTACGACTGTCGTCGAGTCAATTAATGTCATTCCTACTCGTTCATTTGATCGAGTTCAGGTAAAATATCGATAGAAAATTCTGCTCTTTTCGAACGACTTCTCTTTCTACAAATTAGATAGATCGAGATGAGTTTCCGGTAAAAACAAACACTTAAAACTAATCAACCTTAGATTTTAACTTTCCTTCTTACAAAAACGATCAAATCTATAATCGATTGTTTGTTTGTTTTTCTAGAACGAACGTGTTCGAGTGCAAAATGACGAATCAACTTATCTAAACGATCCAACGTCAATTGAAACCTACGAAAATTGGCGAGAGAAAAGCGAATTTAATGTCGATCAATTCAAAGGAGAAATCGCTCAACTATTAATCGACGCTCCACATGTACGTGCAATCTACGCCAGACTTGTGCCAGCATCGACAACACACAGTGACTTTTGGTCGCGATACTATTTTCGAATGTATCAATTAGATGAAGATGAAACTCGTCGAATAAATCTACTTAAACGTGCCGAAGAAATCTGTAACGAACAAAATTCACATGATTGGGACGAGCCTGGTAAAGACAAGCGAAATGTGGTTAACTTCTATCTCTCTCTCTCTCTCGGTTTCTAGATGAAGAATGGCAACAATCAACGACTAAACACGAACAACCATCTGTTCAATCGGAAGATGTTGTCAGTAAAAGGAAAGAAAGTGAAGCTTCAGGTGATAGCTGGGAACGTGAATTCGACGAAAACGATTTGCATACATCGAAAATCGAACCAATTCCATCGGAAAATTCCACGTCAACAGTAACAGTAACGAACGAAATCGACGACGAATGGGAATCGTGGTCTTAACTTGAATTACTTCTTTTTTTGTACAGAAATTCCATTATTTTTTTTCTTTTCGTGCAATTACATACATATACATATATTTGAATGCAAGGGACAACTAGGTCGTGCATCTTGACATAAACAAGTAGTTTGAAGTATTTGCATTTTGTCTGCATATCATATGAGACAAACGACTAAATAGAAAGTAAAATAAAAATCTGAGAATCTAACGATGATGATGTTGTTTTGTTCGATTTAAAGCAAGGTGAGAACAACTCAAGAATATCTTGAAAACGAGATGAGAGAGAGATTAAATATTGAAGTGGTTAAGTAAAAGATTATTTGATTTCTCTTTAAAAATCAATTGTAAAAAGAAGAAAGCGTTAAATGTTCGCTTACATTTCAATTCAATTCATTCAAAAATAAGACAAACGAGGATATTCGAATAGTAGACTACTATAGAAACAAGTAAAATTAAACTAATATTTTGAATTTATCCTCAAGCAAGAAAATTGTTTAAATTATTTTGTAAACAAATGTGAATATTTACTCTCTTTCATTCGAATGAGAAGACTAATTAACACCAATGTGTACGTACTATATTCATATTCACTTTACTTTCTTTCTTTTTTTCTTTTTCTCTCTCTCATGCTGTTGAGACGTTTTTGTCCGACCAATGAAATGAAACTGTTATTTAAACCAATAGACTTTCGACGAACGATAAGAAGAGAAAAAGGAAACGATTATTTCTCAATACGTAGACAAAAGATTTCTCTTTCTCCCTCTCTCTCTCTCTCTGTTTCTCTATTTTATGTTCATGAAAAGAAAAAAAATGCGAGTGACAAACGAACAAGAAACACATATATACACGCACATATTTGTCTGTGTTGTGAGTGGAGTCGAACCTCTTCAATCGATTTCGAAAGCTTTCTGAGAGCCTTCTCAGAGCATCTCTCATCCTGTGTGGTCTCGTACGAATACGGTAAGTGGCCAATTCTTTTTGTTCTTCTCTTATTTTCATTCACATATATATATATTTACTCATAATCAAAAAGAAAAATCATTTGATTGCTATCATGTTTCAGGAAAAGCAATGTCTTACAATTCTTCATCATCGCCCTCACGTTCGCCACCGGCAGTCTCCGTTCCAACGCATTCTACACCTATTGAAAATACTTCAACAAACTACGATCCATTCTTTGCTCCATTTGATCAGAATTCATTTGCAAGTCATTTTTCATCGACTGGTGTACCATATCCATTTTATTCCGATGCTGCTTCATCGTATCTTTCAACACAAGCTCGAACCTATTCCGATTATTTGTCTCAACAAACTGACCAACCGACAAATGTCAATCCAACGGCAGCATCAACGCCAATTACGAATTCGTGGTATCAAACGCCGCATTATACCGATCCGAGATTGACAAGTAAATTAAACAATTGAATTTTTTTTTGTTGTAAAAGAAAAGAACAAATTGATTGTCTAGTGTCACGTCTATTAACTGGTCAACCATCGTCACAATACGATATGTATCAATCGACAGCTGCAGCAATGGTCGATCCATTGAAGTCAGCTTATAATCCATTTGCATTTGCGCCTAAACGTAAACGACGCGTTCTATTTACTCAACAACAAGTCATGGAATTAGAAAAACGTTTCGATAAAAATCGATATCTAAGCGCTCAAGATCGTGATCAACTCGCTCATTCATTGAGTTTAAGCTCGACACAAGTGAAGATCTGGTTTCAAAATCATCGGTATAAAACAAAGAAAGCATCAAAAGAAAAATCTTCGACTCACTCAAGTGATAGCAATGACGAACAACCTGCCCTATCGAATCATCATCATCATCATCAGCCTCATCATTCTCAAATGCAATCAAACATGTTTCATTCTCAAGTACCTTTACAAGACCAGACACATCAACGGCTTCATCATGCTCATCATTTACATCATCATCCACCTCTACATTTACTTAAACATGAACCACGATGATTATCCAGAGCGAAACGAACTTATAAATATTTTTCTTCTTCTTTCTTTCTTTTGTCTTGTCGTGCAATTTCTTCTTTTTTTTTAGAAAGCAAAATAATAATAATAATAAAAAAATGAGCATAGACGAATAAATAATCTAAATCAATTGTATTTGCATGTTAAATTCAATCAGTTCTGAGATCGAACGGAGACTCTACTCTCTCAATGTCATTTTCAAGTGGTGGACGCAGCTGGATAGAGACAATAAGTGCCTGCACAAAGAGAACGATGTTGTCTCTCATCACATGTGTCAATATTTGAATTGAAAGGATCTCGTTCCTTCTTTTTCTTCTTTTCCCTAAATATTTCTATTCTAAATATACCTTTTATTTAGCTGCTAGCGTTGATTTTGAAAGAGAAAAGAAAAAGAAAATGATGCCCGAAAGACAAAGAACTACTTAAAGAAACAAGCAACCGAGTAAATTAAAGCAGAAAAGGAAAGTCAAACAACAATTAGTACTATTAAAAACGAAATTTTTCTATATCTTATTCTCTCTCCTATCGTTCGTTATTAAATGTGTCGTTGTTCACAGTTGATATGTCCGAGTTGTTTTTCTCTCTCGAAATTGATTATGCAAGAAGATTGTAACAAGTATGATCTGATTTCGATGTTATTTCATTAAAACAACAAGTTAGTGATAATTGCAGCTAGTTAGATTGGTTTTTATTCGAGTCGTTTTCTTACATCGATTTATTATATAAGAAGAAAGCAATTGATTCAAGTATCTACTTGTTCGATTCTCTGGTGTGATGCAATTGTTAGAAGCACACGTGTCTCCAATCGATATTGAAGACACAACAGGTGGTGTGCTGTCAATGAAAATCGTTAGATATCCAGCAGATCAGTTGATGTAAAACAAGAATCAATTCAATCTAGGTCATCGAAGGAAAAAGAAATTATTTGTTTCTTTTCTCTCGTTTTCTTCTTTTTTCATATCGGACAAATTTGTAATTAGCGATTTCTTTTTAGCCTGTGGAATTTTCAAGTGGGTAGTACTTGAAAACAAATAGTGCCTATATGTCTGGGCAAGCTAGATGATTGGCTCGAACTCTATCGGAAATTTCACTTCCGATATTGAGAAACAAGATAGACTTTATTTTGTTTGGTATGTGTCGGAATGAAGAATGATATTGAGGTGCAATCGAACGGGATACGTTCGTTATGCGTGGGTGGTGTCTTTTTTTAGTTTCTCTCTTGTTCAGGATTAGAGATAATTGAATTAAATCGAATGGTAATCAAAAACTAGCTTTTCGGAAAAAATCAATTCTACCAATGAAATTTGTCGAAACTAACTATTGATTGGAGAGACGAAGAAGAGAAAGAGAGAAGAAAAGTTTTCTTCTTCTTCTTTTTTGCCTTATTTTCTTTCTCTCGTTCGCTCACTTCTTTTTTATGAATTTAATAATCCTTTTCGATGTCGAATAAAACGCAACACCAGCCGAGAAAAGCACTTCTCATATTCATCATCACCATCATCATCATTCTATAAGACACTTGTGCCTTGTTGAGTGCGTCAACTTCAAACGACGAAATAAAAAGCTTCTTTTTCTTTTTTCTCTATCTCTCTCTCTCTCTCTCAAACTCAAAGAAAAACACACATCATCATCTTATGTACTAGTTGAAGTGTTAGTCTTGGAATTTCTTTTCTTAACTATATCGAAATACACGATTTCGATTTGTTATTTTTGTTTCTTTTCTCGTGAAATATGTTTTGAGATTATCTTCTAGTTTGTTTTTCTTTTGTTCTATGATACTTCGAAAAAATGAAGCAAACAAAATATTCATAGATTTAACTCTCTCTCGACAAAATCAGCGACGAAAGAAAAGTACATCCATCATCGAATGAGCCACTCATAAGAGACAAAACTGAAGCTTCGTAGTCAATTTACTCGATATGGCTAAACAAGAACAAACTGATGCTCTTCCTTATTATAACTCGAAGTAAGTACAATTAATTTGATTTTCCTATTCGAAGTTTTTTTTTAATTTCTTTTTAAAGCCAAATTAAACGCAGTACAACACCACCATTAATTCCATCGGCATCAATGCCGTTCAGTGTTACAGATATTCTTCAACCATTAGATGCCGATCCAACGGTTTCGTACAAACGATCGATTGAAATGGCTCAAGCATTATCGGCTGCCACATCCTCATCGGCATATCCGATTGCTCGTCCATCGAGCACGACAACATCGAACAATCTCTGTAATTCTTCATTCGGACCATCGACAGTTCACAACAGTTACTACAGTCCTACATCAGCTAATAATCAATACTATGATTACAGTAGTTCATTTCCGAATAGCACAAATACAACAGGACAGTATTCTTCAAGTTCATGTTGGTATGGACCCGCTGCAAGTAAGATAAAAAACAAAACAAAACAAAACAAAAAGTTATTTGATTTGCTGGTTTAGTGTCTCGTTATTTAGTTGGTCCATCATCGGCAATGGATAGTGCAGCATTAGCAGCAAGTGTTTACGGACATCATCAAGATCCAATGATGAAATCAGCGTATACGTCGTTTCCGTTCGTTTCTCAAAAACGTAAACGACGAATTCTGTTCAATCAAGGACAAATTTACGAATTAGAACGACGTTTTAAACAGCAGAAATACTTGAGTGCACCCGAACGAGAAAATCTTGCAAATATTCTTCAATTAACACCGACTCAAGTTAAAATTTGGTTTCAAAATCATCGTTATAAAACGAAAAAACAAGCTAAAGAACGTGAAAAACTCGATGCAAAACAATTTCGAAAAGATCAATTTCAACAGCAACAACAACAGCAAGCATTCAGATAGACTTCAATGCATGTGCGTATTTGTCGTCTTGATATTCGAATGTCCCGTGCAATATGCAGCAAAGAAAAACAAGAATCGGTAGTTTTTGTTTTTGTTTAGCGCCGGTGGGACACGAATTTGTTCTGTATTTGTAACAGTGATGACAATCTGCTTCTGTTTTTTTTCTTTTATTGAATTAAATAAAACGATCCTAGAAGAGAGAGAGAGAGATTTGTCTTTGTTTTACGTGACATATGTGATTATTTAATTGTCAATGATTAATAATACATGCGTGCGTTTTCTTTTTAACTGTCAATCGAGTTGATCTTTTTGTCCTGAAGAGGAACAAGTCATGCTAAGTTCATTTCAGTATCCCGATGGGTCGGAATACTCAGGTACAAAACGAGGTTAGACTAAATCGAATGTATTTTGAGATTTATTCTTTCGAAGGCGATTGGAATGAAGATGGACAACGACATGGATATGGTGAGTTACAATTTGCTGATCATGCAAAGTATCGAGGTCAATTCGAAAATGGATTGTTTCAAGGACTTGGATCTATAACGTATCCAGATGGATCGAGGTTTGAATTGACAAAAGAAAAAGAAAAAAAGTTATTGACGTAATTAGGTATGATGGAGAATTCAATCAAGGACTTTATCATGGTTTAGGTGTGTTTACTCGTTGTGATGGAATGAAATATGAAGGAGAATTTCAAGATGGAAAAGTCTATGGTTTCGGTTGTTTGAAATTTAGTAATAAGACACAAAAGTCATTGAACAGTGAAGGATTTTTTGAAGATAATAAACTATCGCGACATGAAACATGCACTGATATTATTCAAAAAGCAATAAAAATCGCTGAGCATGCAAAAGCTGAACAAAAAACAAATCAAACTTAATTTTAACAGTGAGAAATAATCTATCGTTTGTTTTCATTCGATCATTCTTTTTTCTTTCTTTTCTTTTACCACAAATATTGATGAAATAAAGAATCAAAAAAGAAAAAAACTCTTTTTCTCTTTCTCCTCCTGCATCAGTTGTGTCCCCGGCGAGCAAATAGTAAATCGGTCGTCATAACAAAAAAGAAAGAAACATGGCCTCATTGCTCAAACTATTTTTGACACTTGAACCATCCCTACGTTTCTATCTTCGTTCACAACGAATAGCCGAAGTTCACGAAGCTTTAATTTCATCTCTACTCGTTTGTCAACCACAAGATCCTCAAGCTTGGCTAATCAGCTGTCTCAAAGAACTTCATTCATTGCCTGCATCCGTTCGAGTCAATCTCAATTGGGATTATTTCATTCCTGAAATCTATCGACCTGTCGATCGACCATTTAATATCGAAAGTTCACTCAGTTATGTCTTTGCTGTTTGCGATAATACATTGGAACCCAATGAAAAACAAATTCGAATGGCTATTGAACATTATAAATTGCATATTCAACGACATCTTTTCTCGGCTTGGTTACGATATTACTTGACGCATTTAGGACAAAAACGTTGGCTAGAAAAACGTGAACAAGCCGCCGATGAGTACTATCGTACGCGAACATTGAATGTTTTCTTTCGGCAATGGTCACAATGGGGTTCGTGAGACGGATCGATCGAAAATATTCAATTTGAAATGATGATGTTTTTCGAATTTTAGTCACACATCGTCTTGCAAGACAAAAAGCAGCTGTTTATCATATAAATCATTGTGCTGAAACGTATCAATTGAGAATTGTATTGAACGAATGGAATCTTGTCGCACAACAAGCACGACGAACACGAGACTATTTCGATCGAGTCGAACGTGGAGAAGAAAATCAGCAATTAAACGGTTTTCTAAGTAAATTCAAATCGAGAGAAAAAGAAAAAAAACTTCAATAATATTGTTTTCAGGCCATGGTGAAGCTCGAGATGAACTGTCGTCATTAACTCGTGAAGCTGCTGTTCGAATTCTCGCATATTTAGATGTCGATGATCTTGCTCGATGTGCTCAAGTCTGTCGAAATTGGAAAATGTTAACACAATCATCGATGCTTTGGTCGAAACTCGATCTACATCGAACACACAACGTACTCGACGATCGATTAGCCGTACGGTTTCTTCAACGTGCTCGACCGTATTTACAACATTTAAATCTTCGGCAATGTTCTCGTATCGGTCGTTTGACATTTCTCAGTCAGATCATATGAATAGAAAGAAAAAATGAATTGTTTTTTTTTAACTTTTTTTCAGGTATTGGCAGTTGCAAAAATTTACAAGATCTCAATTTGAGCGAATGTTCAGCTATCAGTGATGAAGCAGTTAAAATCATCGCATCCGGTTGTCATATTTTACTTTATCTTAATTTATCTCATACAGAAATCACTGATCAAACATTCCGAAGTCTCGGACGTCATTGTCATTTTCTTCAGTATCTAAGCATAGCCTATTCGAAGCAATTCACTGATCGAGCATTTACATTTATAGCAAACGGACGTGGTTGCAGAAAACTAGCACATTTAGATATTACAGGATGTACACAGTTAACATCCGTCGGATTCGAAGCGATGGCTGATGCATTTCGTGAACTTGAAGTACGACGCAAGAAGATTAATTTCGAATGTGAAATTTGATTGATTTTTTTTTAAATAGAATTTAGTAATGGATGATCTAGCAAATCTAACTGATAAACATATGAATCCGATTTGTAAACGAATGAGTAATTTAAAACAAATTTCAATGTGGTCATCAGTTCGTCGTTTAACTGGTTTTTCGTTTAAACAAATGCATTTATTAACAAAATTAACAACAATTAAATTCGATTCGAATAAATCGCTTAATGACGAAGTAGAAACTTATTCTCAAACAATTTCATTCGCTCGTCTTTTTCTTCTAGCATCTTCGTTTACTCTGTCGATCATGTACGGAAATCTGTCATATTTCAATAACTGATTGTCCGTCAATAACCGATAATTCAATGAAATTTCTTGGCACATTAAAACAACTTCGTGTGCTCAATCTCGCTGATTGTTTATTGATCAGTGATAATGGAATCAAAAATCTTACTGATGGACCGTGTGTCAATCGTTTACGAGAAGTCAATCTAACCAATTGCATGCGTATCAGTGACGGATCAATAATGAATCTTGCACGACGATGTAAACGAATTGCTTATTTGAAACTTTGTTATCTCGATCAAATAACTGAAGCGGGTTTTGAATATCTCGGACAAATGGATCAATTGATTCTCGTTGATTTAACAGGCACATTAACATCGGATCAATCATTAAAAACTCTAGGCAATTCCGGACATTTACATTCAGTCACCTTATCATCCTGTCGACAAATATCCGATTTAGGTTTAACAAAATTTGCGACATCATGCACGAATTTAGAATATTTAAATCTATCATTTTGTACTCAATTAACTGACAATGCGATACGTTCAATGGCATTCTGTTGTAAATATCTGACAACATTAAATATTTGTTCATGTTCATTATTAACCGATATGAGTTTACAATATCTAAGTGGTGTTTGTAAATATCTCTATGAAATCGATATATCCTATTGTCAATTAATAACGGATAAAGGTTTAAAATATTTACGAAAGAATTCACATTATCTTCAACGTGTTATACTTATCGAATGTCCGAATATATCACGAGTAGCAATCGATAAACTTAACGCCAAAGTTCCCTATGTTCAATTTCAATATAATACGAAGATTCACGGCGAATAATCAATTGATTTACTTTTATTCTTTCTTTTTGTTTTGCTGCACACTGAATCGACTCTTTTTTTTCTCTTCTTTTTCAATAAACACACAAATATGAAATTGATTAGATCTCTCGATCCCATAGGATATGTTCTAATAAGGAGTGTTATTTATCTTCAGACAACATAATTACGAGAATATGTCGAAGTGACTCTAGATAAATAAACTGATATGCGTCGTTTTGTGTCCTTGATCAATTGGATAGTATTTCTTGTTGAACATGGATTATTACGATGTCAGACAGGAAGAAAAAGATAGATATATATATATATATATATATCGAGAAGGAGAGAGAGAAGGAGAGATGTCTGTTATAGATTTATAAACAATCGTTATAAGTATCATTGATATATTTAGAGAAAAAACAGACATGGGTATTCTAACGGGTAAAGATGAAGCTTTGAAAATCATCTCAATGTTCGATTTAGCATTTATTGGAACATTAACAGATTATTCCAAAGGTTTGCATTGTGTGAAAGTAAAAAACCAAGAGAAAATAGCTTTTTGAATGAAATTTTGTAGGTATGTCAACACGTTCTTTGCCACCGACGGATCATTATACACTTGAATTTGATAAATACGATCAAATTCGTGGTTCGCGTATTGAAAATGAAGAACCATTTTTTCACTATATGCAAACAGGTAGTGGCGGACAAATTAAAGACCCAAAAACACAGAAATTAGTACCTGCACCAGAACCTAAACGTCCACGAATTGATCAATTATATTTAGTTCTACTCAATGAACCACAGCAAATCAAACAATTAATTGAAATAAATTCGGATGATATCGAAAGTCTACGAAAAGCTGCTTCTCAAAAATGACTTTCTTGCTCTTGCCTTTGTTTTTAATTCTTTGATTGATTAAAAAAATAGATATTTTTAAAAATTAAATTAAGCATCAGTATCTTTCGATGGACTTCGTGCTGGAATATACACGTATTCACATCGAGCTTTTTGACATGTATCACTGCTAGTTTGGGCACCGATTGGACAGGGAATTGATTGGCCCGGAAGACCTGTTTGGTTATCTCGACTAATGCAAAATGCGATTTCGTCAAGTTCACATTTGTTGGTACAACTGATTGTTGCAGTTTGATTGAATGCATTTAACAAATATTGAAGACCGATTTTCTCGCCAACATTACGTTGAATGTACTACATAGAAAAAGAATATCCGAAAGAAGAAAAAAACACTAAATTGAATACCTGATAGCTTATACTACCCGGCTGTGTGTATGTTTGAACTAAATCCAGCATCGTTGACAAATAATTCGAAATATTATTTCGAAATATCGATGCAGAACATGAGCCTACGAAAAAAATTTTTATATATTTTTTTCTTTGGAATCATCTTCTACCATGTTTAGTCCATTCATGATTGATAAAAAGATTTCTTTTGCCTAAATAACCTGGTGCGTAGGTTTTCAAACGTTCCTGTTCCGGTACGATGATTTCCAATGGATTGATTAGACATTGTTGAACATTTTCAATCGATAGACAATATTCATACTCGCTTTGACTGAAACGTTCTTGACTTGCATTCGCCCAAGGACATAAATTTCCATCGATATGACATTTCGTCGAATTCGAACAAAACTGTGGCCAACCTAGATAATTTCCTTTCGTGGAAAATGTTGGCCAAACTCCGTGTAAAACTAAACGTTCACTTCCAGATTGATTGACATTCGTATATGGCGAACAGAAATAACGAAGAAAATCCGTTGTTTCGTTATAAATTGCTGGACAACTCGATGGTGGCCAATAGAGATCGAGCATGTAGAAATAGAAAAGACCATCATCGACACCAGTCAGTCCACCATTGAAAGCAAATGGAGACGGTTGAGATGTTTTACAAAAAGCATCACCTTATGAGAAAAACAATACAAAAATTGTTCTGTTTTTTTCTTTCTTATGTTTACCTGTTTTTTCTACGCATCGTTTACTCGAAAATCCACAAACTCCAATTGTTCTATTTGTTATATCACAAAGTGCTTCGGTAGTCGCATTTAAACACCAAAAATCCGGTCCATTTAAACAGCCTGCATCGAATTCATTCGATTTTATCAATGAGTAACTGTTAAGAATTAAAATACATAAAAATACCAATCGATTGATTAAATTCATAGAAAATAGTCCAATTGGTTCGTGACAATATTATTTGTCCTTGACGGTTAATGAAGAAAAATAAAAAATAAAAAATATGAGATATGAAAATGCTATTTTTCGGAACATTTTAAGTACGTCCAATGTAGTTCGTTTAACTAAAGCGCCATCTTCGATAAAACCTTGAAGTCTTATTTGTTCTCATCGTTGTCGTTTGGAAATCAAGCAAATAGAAATTCGTTTTCGATATTCAAAATCTGCCCTTTTTATCTTCGAAAGATAATGACTTATGATATCATGCTTTCAAAGCATTTCAATGTTCGTTATCATCGAGCATATATCAACCACAATATCTCCAGTTCTTCTTCTTCACTTTCGTATTTATCTTTGAATAAAGATGCGTATTCTATTGCTTGCTGTTGTTGCTCTAATTGCATTCGAATATACTCACGGTCTTCGTGGACCATTTACCAAATTTCTTCCTAAAACTAAACCAACATCGATTAAATTTGGCGATGATCCTGGCGAGCCATTATTTTTAACACCATATCTTGAACAAGGCAAAACCGCCGAAGCAAGACAATTGAGGTAGAGAGATGCCTTTTTTGTTTCGATATGTAAAATATCCTTGGAAATATTTTAGTACCGTAGAATTACCACCATTCAAACGACAATCATTCGCTGGTTATTTAACTGTCAATAAAGAATACAATTCGAATATGTTCTTCTGGTTTTTCCCAGCTGAAAATGGTGCTGCTGATGCTCCAGTTCTTCTCTGGCTTCAAGGTGGTCCAGGTGCATCATCACTCTTCGGTTTATTTACTGAAATCGGTCCAATTTCCATCGATGCCAATGGTAACATTCAAAATCGTCCTATTTCATGGAATCAAAATTACAATTTATTATTCATCGACAATCCTGTTGGCACAGGCTTTAGTTTTACATCGAATCAAAATGGTTATGCACGTTCACAAGATGATGTTGCACGTGATCTCTATTCAGCTCTAACACAATTCTTTCAAATCTATGATAGTTATGCGAAAAATCCATTCTATGTCACCGGTGAAAGTTATGCAGGCAAATATGTTCCATCGATTACATATAAAATTCATCAAGAAAATCAAAGTCCATCGGTTAAAACTCGAATTAATTTGAAAGGCATGACTATTGGTGATGGTTTAACCGATCCAATTAATGAATACAACTACGGTGATTTTCTCTATCAAGTAAAATGAATTTTGAGTTGTTGTTTTTTTTGAATTAACATTTCTCGTCATAGATTGGTTTGATTGATTTGAATCAAAAAGCTTATTTCGATTTACAAACATCGCTAATGCGTTATAATATCGAACAAGGTCGATATATCGATGCATTTAAAGTTTTTGATTCACTTTTAAATGGTGATTTAATTAACACAACAGCCTATTTCTACAATGTTACTGGAATTAAAAATTATTTCAATTATTTATTAAGTAATGAGCCCGCTGATGAAGGTTACTATGTTCCATTTATCACTGGAGCCGATCGACGTAAACAAATTCATGTCGGTAATATTTCCTATGGAACTGAAAGTGCAATTGTCGAGACAATGTTAATGAACGATATCGTATGTTTATTTCGTTTTCTCATCTGTTTTTTTTTAATTCGAAATTTATAGATGCAAAGCATGGCCTGGAAAGTCGCTGCTATTGCCAATGCAAACTACAGTGTGATGATCTACAACGGTCAATTGGATGTGATCATTGCTGTACCATTGACAATGAATTGGGTCAATGAATTAGTTTGGTCAGGTACCGATGAACTTCGACAAGCCGAACGAAAAATTTGGAAAGTTGCTGAAAGTGATGCCGAAGTCGCTGGTTACATTAAGAAAGTGAATAACAATCGATTCTATCTTGCAACTGTTCGTAATGCAGGTCATATGGTACCATATGATCAACCACGAGCATCGCTTGATCTTCTTCAAAAATTTTTAGCTGATCAACCGAAATAAATTTTGCTCGTTTTTGTTGTCTTTTCTTTTATTTGAGAGAATAAATAATTTAGGTTGAGAAAAGAACAAAAAAAAGCATGTCAATTCGCATGGTCATTATCGTAGATACTGTTGTTCAGCGAGAGAGATGATTTTCTTGTTGTTAAATCGTAGGATTCATCGAGAAATTTAGCAAGCATTTCGTAGAGATATTCGTATTGAGCCTATGAAATGAAAACAAAAAGATAATAATCGAGTTTTTATCCTTTTGAGAATAAATATACGAATGAAGTGATTAGCTCAGGTCGTTGATGTTGAAATTCTCGTACGGTTTGAAAAACATCTACAGTATGTTCAGATTTTAATTGATCGAGTAAAATCATTAGCAACCCAAATATCGCACAAATCGAATCTCCATTTCTAAAGAAAAGCATATTTTTCGAATATTTTCCCCTATTTGTTTTGTTTTTCGCTACCCGTTATGAATGGTAATCAACGATGAGTTTTTATCGGATTTTTTGTTAATTTTTCCGATGAAATCGAATAGATAATTTGAAAAATTGATTTCCATCGAATCGGTGTTTGTTATCATCGGTAAATATTCAAAATGATAGATCGTTTTCGTCAATGTTTCGCGTGTATCGAGAAGATAGAATTGACGAAGAATAAATTTCTCTTGAAAAACTTCTTTCGAGAGAAATTTAACGAGACTTGTCGAAGTTATCTTTTGACACGGATTATCTTCAGTCGGATAATAAATTGGACAAGACTATTTACAAGAAAAAAACACTACAATATTCTATCGAGATAAAGATCAATGTCTCACATCGTTTGCCGTATGAAATTGAACGATACAATTCGTATTATGTTCGATAAACATTCGCCAGAATTCGGTTATTGTCTCTTCGAGCGGATCTTGTGTGATGATAAATGGTGTGCCCGAGAATACTTCGATGAATGAAGCGTTTAGGTACGAATGACCGTGAATTCGACTGAGACAAACTCGATTATGATCATCTAAAGATTGGAAAATGAGATTCGAGATCGTGAGAAACGAATAACGAACTCACAGGGGATAACTGTTTGACTTCGGTTTTTGGTTTTATTCTCGGATAGAAGTGCATCATGATGAGAAACATTCTCTTGAGGTAATAATGATAATTTCTAAAGATTTGATTTTCGAGAACATAATTTTCTACGAAATAATTTCTTTTACATTAAATTCTAGTTGAAGATTAGTTTTTAAATTCGAATAAATCAACGGGAATAATCGTCCTTCGATTCTCGTATTACCGAACAGTTGATATTCGAGAATAGTTCGATAGATATAAACATATTGTTTCTATCAACAACGAAAAACAAAGATATCCAATTTAGAAATGATGCGTAACATACGACTGTCTGAACCATAAAATGTCGTTCTCGACGCATTTGTGAAACGAAATCGAATATGTCGATCTTTCGTTCTTGATCGAGTTTGTCTATCATTGCATCGATTGCGATATACGTGCCTGTCCGGCCGACTCCCGCACTAAGCCAAACAAATTCAATTGAAATTAACTATCGTTTTTTTTGTTTTGTTTTCTTACGTGCAATGAACAACAATCGGATATTGTTGAACATTGGTTTGTTGATTAACATCATGAATTAATTGAATTAATCTCGCACAATCGTTTGGCACGTCCATATCTTGCCATTGCGTGAAATGATATTGAACAATAAACCGAAGGTCTTGTTGGACATTGAACGAAGTCAATGATGACGTTTCATCGGTGGTTAATGATGATGACGGTGAAATATCATTGTCATTGTTGATCTTAGATAAAAAAAGAAGAAGATGAAGAGCACTTGATGAAATCATTTTATCATTTTAGATGATGAGACAAAGTTTGATTTTAGTTATTTGTTTGTTCGGATGTATTCATGGATTTTTAAATCCATACAAAACATTAATCAATACTCGAGAAAACATCGAATACAGAGCTGATGGCGATCCCGGTGAACCTTTATTTCTAACACCGTATTTAGAACAAGGAAAGATCGAAGAAGCAAGAAATTTAAGGTAGAATAACAAATCTTGAGAGATTGTAATTGAAAATTTGTTTTTCTTAGTCTTGTTAAATTAACACAATATAAATATCCATCCTATTCAGGCTATTTAACAGTGAATAAAGAATATAATTCGAATCTATTTTTCTGGTTCTTTCCGAGTCAAAATGGTGATAAGAATGCTCCTGTTCTTTTGTGGCTTCAAGGTGGTCCAGGTGCATCATCACTCTTCGGTTTATTCGTCGAAAATGGTCCCATAGAAGCGATTAATTCCGAGAAAATCATCGAACGAAACATCTCATGGAATGCTGAGTACAGTATTTTATACATCGACAATCCTGTTGGTACAGGTTTTAGTTTTGTCGATAAAGACGAAGGTTACACACGCACACAAGATGATGTTGCACGCGATCTCTACTCAGGTCTTTCGCAATTCTTTCAAATTTTTACTGATTATGCTCGAAGTCCGTTTTATGTTACCGGCGAAAGTTATGCCGGCAAATATGTGCCATCGATTAGCTATAAAATTCACCAAGAAAATCAAAATGCTTCAGCGAAAATCAAAATTAATCTAGTCGGACTTTCAATGGGCAACGGTTGGACTGATCCGTACAGACAATATGCCTACGGTCCATTAGTTTATCAAGTAAAACTTGTTTTTCTCTCGAATACTAATCTTCTTTCTCTCGAACTAGATCGGCTTAATTGACGAAAATCAATTGTTCTATTTCAATCTTCAATCCGATTTAGTTCGTTATGCAATCAGTCAAAAACGTTTTACTGATGCATTTAAAATATCTGATGCATTAATCGATGGTGATTTGATAAATACAACATCATATTTTCGAAATGTAACTGGTTTGAAAGCGTATTTCAACTATCTCTATACGGATGTACCGGGAAATTTTTCGAATTATGTCGATTTTGTAACGACAAGCGACACTCGAGGACAAATACACGTCGGCAAACTGCCCTATCAACAAGACGATCGAGTTGAATTTCATCTAATGAACGATGTTTTTCAAAGTATTCCATCGGAACAATTAACAACGTTGTTTAATAATTATAAAGTCTTAGTTTACAATGGTTTATTAGATATAATCTGTGCTGAAAGTTTAACAATGAATTGGCTAGCTGATTTAGAATGGGATCATGCCGATGAATACAAAACAGCTCAACGACAAATTTGGAAAGTCGATCCGAGCGATGCTGAAGTCGCTGGTTACATTAAAATCGTTCGACGATTTATGCAAGCAGGCGTACGAAAAGCTGGTCATATGGTTCCGACTGATCAACCGCGAACTATGCTCGATTTACTCAATCGTTTCATTAAACTTACTTGACTCAATTGAAAAACACGTTTTTTATATGCCGAACAGTTTTGTTCATCAATAGAAATGATTTGATATGACCCGTAGTTGATTGTTTGATAGAGATCAGGCCAATATTGATGACATTTTGTCTTGATAAAAACGAGATTTTTATTATTATTTATTTTTATTGTGTCTTACGGTTCGTAAACCGCCTTCGGTTACATTGGTTAGCATAACGATTGATTGCAGATTGAATTCCCAGATCATTCGCCAGAAATCTTCGCATGTTTCTAATTTCGGACCTTGAGTAGCGATGAATTTCTTCGCACATTTATAACCCTAGAGGAAAAAAAAGGGAAAACACAACAAATCGAACGCTTTGAATTCTCTCGACAAACTGAAATGTAATTTCCATTGATATAATCCGTTGCTGGATCGTTATCGATCTTATTGAGAATCACTCGAGAATGATCAAGCGGAAGAATATTTACAAAACGATTTTTTGATACAACAGTCGGTCGAATTGCTGATGTACAAGAGAGATCTTCGTAATTCGGAAGAGTCTATGATAAAAATAAGAAAAAAAAACGTATCGAGATATGGTTTTTGTTCTCTTCATACTTGAAATTCAATTGCAAATGCAAGATTATCGTGTGCACGCCGTTCGAGATAGACGTCCAGCAATTGTTCGGCAGGAATTTCTTCGGTTGTCGACGAACGACCTGAAATAATTGAATTCGATTTTCGTCGAATCGATGAACGTGAATGACGAGAAATATTCGTTAGTTTAGGTGAGACACAAGTCGATTGTTGACTGCCCATTTGGTCATCTAATCGCCGAATGCATAGATTTAGTCTCGACAGGGCATTAATCCTTGTTCGTGATACTTACTAGCTATCGGCGAAGAAGATAACGGTGTCGACGAATGACGATGTTTACGAGAAAATTTTCGATAGGACTTGTGAAGGTATTGTCTAAAGTAAAACAAGGATCATAACGAACGAGAGAAATTTGTGTGTTTTTTTTTACCGAAGAACTATTGCGAGAGAGAATAAAGCCATAAATAGAAAACTGATGATTAGGAAATAAATGTATTGGTTCGATGATGCAGATAGATTTGTGCGTGAAATTGAACTTAAATGTTGTGTTGTGTCTATCGAAGAAGTTATTTTGTGAGAAAGATTACATTATGATTATTACTTTTGAGAAAAGATCGTCGACGATTAGCGATTAATTGTTTTAGTAAAATAATTGAATTGGATTTCGTATGATTAGTCGACATTCTTTTGAAATCTAAATCTGAATAGAGACTCGTTCTTTCTTTTTCTCATTGAGAATAAATTCAATATAAAAGAAACACAACGAAGGCCAATAAAAAAAAAGAAACGATAGCGATTACTTACTTCGTTTTTAGTTACATCATCGTCTCCTTTCCTGTGGACAATATCAATTATATCGTCTAAGCTTCCGTTAGACATACATATCTACACTTGCTAATCATGAAAATGCGCACACATTGAGTGAGATAATGATAATGGATGATTAGTCCGAATGAACACAATAGATCGTTTCTTTTTCTCCTCTCTCGGTCTCTTAATCTATTGATCACACAATTAGAACGAATGACAGATCAAGGTTAAGTGTGATCTCTATCTATTGACATAGTAAAGATAAGGAGATCAATTGTATTTAGATTTTATTTAATTTTAAAATAAATAATTAAAAATAAAAAAACAAAAATAAACGGATGAGTCCTTCAGCATTTAGTTTTCATCTTCGTCGTCCGTATCGTTCGTTTCTGAATTTTCATGTCGTATATTATAAATAAGATAGTCAACACGTTGAAAGAGTTGACTAAATTCAATATGAAATTGCTTATTGGAATCAATACGGATAAGATTTTCTGCCTTCATATGGTCTCGAACATTCTAAATGAAAAAACATAAACATGAATCGTCAATCGAAGCAATTATTTTACAATTTTGTCATAAGATAATTCTAATTCAACAAATTCTAAAGGCCAATAGTCGTTATCGTTTCGTAGAATAAATGCAGCATCGACATATTTGTTATAAACAAGTGCTTCGAATAGGTCAATTGCTTTTGGATGTTCAAACCAGGTATGACTTCGAGGTAAAGCCTAGGATTGAATTTTGATTTTATTTTAGATCTACGAAATGAATTTACTTGAGAGAGAGTACAAGCTATTGCTTGTGCTGATAGTTCAGCAAATTTAGGAAGAAGAATATGAATATCACTCGAATGAACTTTTCCCCAATTGCCAAAATCAATGTAAACAACGTCATATTGATTCTGCGTGTTGTTTCCTAAATTTTCTTCAAAAATAACTAATTAAAATATTTCAAAACGTATACCTTCAGGAGTTTCGATAATTCTTGCACGATAAAATGCATTGTCAGTAAATTTAGCAATACAATATTCACCGTGCTTCCATTTCTTCGAAGGATCTGACATTGAATTCTTTGAATAATACTGACTGAAATACATATTATGAAATCGAGAAGATGAAAAATACAATAAACAATCGTACTAGATATCTGAATGCAGTTCTGCAAACTTCTTTTTTTGATGATATAATTGCAGAAAAAATGCTGATGGATGGTCGACATGTGAGACAAAAGCTTTTTCGTAGATTCTACCACGTATAATATGAGTTCGAGAAATGCGAACTAAATACGAGCGAAATGTTTATAATATTGATTGATAATGAATTATTTCATTTTATTTACTCGGTTTTTCTTCTAATTTCTTATCAACTACGGAAGCTTCATCTACTGAGAAAGGCGATGCAATGGAATCAAATGCAGTTCCACTGGCCATTGTTGATCTATCAGAGAAAAGCATTGATCCACGACCTGAATCAGCAGTAGATAATCGATAGGGTTCATTGTTGGCTCCTTCATGATAGTCATTATAATCTGAGTCGATTTGCCGAAGATCTCGACGGTCTTTGTGCATTTTAAATCTACAATATATAGTAACGAAATTTACTTGCAAAAGTATAAGTAAAAAATTACTCAATGACTCAACTTTTTCCCCAGTTGACAGAACAAACTTATATTTCTATTGGTTCTTTCAATAGTAGTATTTTGTGAATAGGCGAATATTATGAAAAAAAAGTCTTAATAACACTAAAACTAGTGGCTTTTTTTTCAACTTTTTATTTGCACGAACAAACAATAGACATTAGTATAAGAACGTGCTAGATAAAACATGTTTTTGTTTGATCTGACATAAGCAAACATATGATAGATGACGCTATTGTTACATGAGAAATTCCGTTTAACCAAGAAATTCTCTTGGATCACCTTTATGAACTCGTTTTGCCAATGCTTTTATCGTTGGTGCAGTCGTTGTTATTCTTGTTGGAGATAATTGCATATTTGAAGATTCATATTCGGTCTCATCATTGAAGGCTGTGAAGTAAAAATTCGGTTGAAACCATGATTTCGTATTTGGACGTGGAAATCCATATGTAACACGTATAATTCTAAATAAACAAACCAACAAAATCCAATTTTGTCCATTGACATCTTACTAACCGATTCTGAACAATCGAAATGAACAAAATAAAAAATAAAACAATCAATGTTTGAGCCATTTTAAAACAAAATCTGCGAGTAATAAAGACACTAAGAGTTTACCGAAGAATTTTTCAGAAAAATATGCTTTTTATTTTCTTTAAACACAAAAAATAAGTACAACTGGAAGAACAAAAAAGAAAAAAAAAGAGGAAAACCATTGCACTGATACACAGGCTTGATATCACACAACAACAAAAATGAAACACTACTCTCTCTCTCTCTCTCTCTCTCTCTCGCTTGTAATATACAGTGTATGAAAAAAAGAAAAACAATGAAAACTAACTCCTGAGAATTCACAAATCACCATGTGTTGATAATCTCTCTATAATGGCAAATCTATGAATAAACAAATAGAGAATCATTGTCATTTCTATTTGACATTCATATTTTATATTCACTATTATTATAAATATCTGATTCAACAACGGCAACATTATACAAAATATATTCCATTGGTGTAAGTTTGTCGTTAAAATGTACGGCAATCTGTTCGTTACGAGCAGATCGAGTATGTGGCGCTAATTTCGGATGTGAAGCAATCGACTAAAAGTGAATCGATAGGGAGAATGTTTTCGAATTTCAAGAATTTACTTGGCCATCGAGTAAGACTTTGACAAAATGAAGTGGCCTATGACGAAATTCGAATTCTTTTTCGAAGTAGACTATCCAATGACTTACCATTGCTGGCCAACACCTTGTTGAAATTGTACTTCGACAATACGATTTTTAACAATCGAATTAAACGCATCAGTTGCTTCTTGAGTCCAGAAATTTTCATTATTCGGAAATGCCTAATGAAGAGAAAGAGAATTCGAATAGATTTTGGCTTGAAATGAATCTACTTCGTTTAATGTACAAGCAACTGTCATTGCTGGTAAACGTGCTAATGGCTCGATCAATGGATAGATTTCACTCGGTAATTTCGATTCTGAATTTCCATAATCAATGAAAACAATGAGTACGGATTCGTCTAAATATTTTCCGTTGAATTATCTTGCAAAAGAAACGAACAAAAAATAAACATACTATTATTCAAAACCACTCGAGCTCGATACCACATTCGATCTTCACTAAATCGAGCCACGCAGAAATCTCCAATCGAAATATTTTGTAACGGTACAAGCGTACTCGTTGGTTTATTATAATGTGAACTAAAAATCGAATCTCTCATCTTTTGTGTTTGTTTGTTCGTCTTTTCTTTTACTTCATTTCCAAAGACATCATATGAAATTGTTCGGCAACACGTGGATCTTGATTTGAAACGAAAAATGCCGATGGATGATCGACAATTGGAATGTCAGCATGACGCCAAATCGTGCCACTCGGAATAACCTGCATTTTGACTCGAGTTTTGTTCTCAATCGGATTGGAATTGCCAACAAACGGTTCCGTTGAATGGCCATTGACGAGTTTGGTTGGTAGATTGTATTGAACGGGACGTGGCGGAACTTTTGTCTCTTGAACGGACAATGGCCGATGGAATGCCGATTGTTGCTGTTCGATTGCTGGTGGTTTCGGTGTGTTTGTTTCACGAAATCTTGCTCCTGGAATTGAATTTGAACGGGTTGGCGGCGCATGAATATTCGTCATCGTTGATGGTAATTGTGGTTTGTCGGTGCTGGTGCCGATCATTGAATGAAGATGATGCAATGATTCGGTTTGTAGTTCGACAACGGCGAGTTTTTCAGCAACATTTAATAGAACTTTATTACATTTAATAGCTTTTTGTGCGATCAATGGCGAAACATTGGAATCACTTTCGATCGAACGTCGTTTGCTGATCCATGTTTGTTTAACTTCATCGACATAAGTTGTTACTTGTGCTAAACGTGTGTTTAAACGATCGCAGAGAAAGAGAAGATTTTCGATGTCATCGAGAATATCCATTGTGTTCATGTCATTCGAAGACGAACAATTCATCATCATCATCTGAAAAAAACAAAACAAAATTTCTTTTTTTTCATAGAAGAATCTATTTTCTGCTGAAGGGATTAAATAATTCACAGCTAGTGTCGTTGAAAAACAGACAAAAACTATCTGACAAAAACGAAAATCATTTCTATTCATCGTTATTATCAAGTGGAATATTGAAAAGAATATATTCTTGTTCGCTAAGTGACGGTGTCATTTGCTCGGCTATGAAAGAATTCGGTCGAGGATCGATTCGTTTTTGAAGACTTTGAAGATTTGCTATAGACTAAAGAAAAAAAAAACTAAATTTTTGTTTTCTCTCTCGCTCGAAAATAAATCTTTTACTTGATTATTAATTAAAATTCGAACGAAATGCAAAGGCCTATTGAAATAAAAAAAAACAGTTGAATGTCGGTTTCGAAATATTCTCTCTCTCTCTCTACCATTGAATTGGTCCGTCATCTTGATGTTCGAAATGAATTTCTACAGTCCGATTCATAACTTCACGTTTGAAGATTTCAATTGTTTCATCTGACCAGATATTTTCATTTTCATTTTGCAATGGCGGATATGCCTACGAAAATATTTCAACAATGATAGAGAAAAAAAGAGTTCAATTTGTCTGATCTACTTGTGACAGACTGCAAGCAATGGCTTGTGCAGGTAGTTCAACGAATGATTTCTCAATTGGAAAGAATTCTTTGAATGATTTAAGTTCAATATTTCCGAAATCGATGAAAACAATTTTTATTTGATTATGTCCTTCGCACATAATTAAACGTGCTCGATACCACCGATCGTCTTCACTGAATTTTGCCACACCGAAATCTCCAATACTGAGATTTTCCAAAGGAATCAACTGATTCGATCGTTCTAAATCATTGTAATGATCACTGAGCGAGAAACAACAATAAATATTGAACAGAGAAAAGTTTGTTTTCGTTTACTTAAGTTCATCTTGCATCTGAAGAAATGTTTCTTGAACATTTTGTTCGAGATTGCCGACATAGAAACCGGACAATGAATCGATGATATCGATTCGAGCTTGTTTCCATTTTGTACCAGCTGGAATGCGTTGTAATGGAACTTTTTCTTTTGGACGAGGCTGTTTGGTTTGGTAAATTGGCTGATTGAATGGTGAAGCTGTTCGAAGATCGTAATTTTGACGAGTCTAGAGATTAGAATTGATTTGAGAGGAAATAGATCTTAGAAAATGATTTTGTACAGGTCCTAGTCCGTCGTAGATTGAAGAAGATCGTCGAGAAAGATTTTCAATTGGTTTCGGAACAATTCGATCGGAACCTGACGATGACGACGGTAGTTGAGAACGAAGAACAGGCACGGGTATGGTTATTGGTGTTTGTCCGTTTAGTTTGTTACTTGGTACTGATGGTGGTGGTGGTGGTGGAGTTAAACGAGATTTTAAATCGATACGAAGAATCTGTTCGATTAATAAGTCAGTTCGACATAAGGCTGAAGAAATAAAGAAATAAGCGAAAAAAAAGGAAAGTTAATTTCAAACTTTGAACAGCTTCGAGAGTTAATTCATTGATTCGTTGTGTTTTCGGAAGAAGAAAATCGTAGGATGCTGATGATGGCGTTTGTACGATTTGTTCACGTACGATTTGTTGACGATATTGCCAAATACTAATCTGTTGTTCGATACCTGTTGTAATTTTCGATAGATATTCTTTGGCTTTTTCATAGGCAACTGTTAATCGACTAGGAAATAAAACAGAACGATGTTTTGTGAATTCAAAATCGGGCTTTGCTTTTTGTGCTACTCGATTTCATCGATGATCATTGTTCCTGTCCATTCATTTGTCATGATTTAAATCCAAATTGTACACGATCTCGAAGACGAAGAGGGGAAAAAATACCCAAAAAGAACGAGAAGAAAATCTTCATGTCATATGTTATAGTAAAATCGTGTGTGTACGTTGGATGATCAAATAAACTATGGAGGATGCGAAATACACCTATTAAATAATCGAAAGATAGAGGACGAAAGAAATTTATGTGCGAATTTGAAAATTTTTTGTTATCAATTATTATCTGAATAGTGAGACATTCCTCGTGATACTAGTATAATATGTGCAGTGAATGAACCAATTACAAAATGATCTTTTTCTAAAATTGTCATTTGAAATCTTGTTGTTAGCAATGTGTTTCTCTTGTTTGAAAAGTTTCCGACGAAGGAGAATGATCGTCCGTTGATTGTGTCAATACATCAAAAGAAAACAGATTCTATTGACTTAAAAAATCTTTACTTTACTTCTGTGTAGAATAATACCGCCTTCAGCATCCCTTGCTTCGAATTTGTAGAGAACGAGGTCAAACGACATGAAGCATTCGATTAATGTTGCCATTAGGGATTTAGACTATATCTGATTTCAAATCCTTGAATATATAAAAATCAAATTCAAATACGAACGCGCATCTAAAAAAACGCATTATAAGTCTAGACAACTAAATCTTCGCTAAGATTTATTGCATCCCTTAGTATAGTTAGCTTACATTTCGGATATAAAAAGGTTAAAACTTGCTTCAAACGCAATATGTCGTTGTTCAAAGCTTCGTAGAATCGTCTGATTAAAACGAGAATCTTTATTTAAACTTGACAGTTTTTTTTAATTAAGACAGCGGTAAGATTGAAAATGAGATCATCCTACAAATTAAAATGTTTATATAAACTTGGTCCACAGTAGAATCGCATAGAGAATCCTTATTTTAACCCTTTCCAACCGGGTAGCAGAATATAGAGAATTTTACTTTTCAAAACTAAAGTTGCTTTCTATATAAAATTTACGTAAAAAGAAAGCTTTACGATTTTGCAACGTGTAATAAATCTTTTTTTCGTTTTTGAAGTGCGTCATACAATATGATTACAAGAGAGATTTTGTTATAGTTTGCAAATTTATAAGCCCTTTCGCCGTTTATCGGAACACTAAAAACCGTTTTATCATTGATTATTCTCCAGTTTTTCTTACAGTATACGTATTAGCGAACGTGAATCAGACAAATCTAGTGGATACTTAATCGCTGATTTCAACATTTATTCGATTTAATATGATGAACTATCCCGTTCTATCAGTGATAGTGCCGAAAGTACGTAAAATTTGAATAATCATTCTGCTTTAGTAATGCTAAATATTAATAAAAACATCAGATTCTTTTGTGAGACTTTCATTTTTGAACGATGTCAACAAGGGAGAAATCTATCATTTACTACTGATAAGCCAATAATAAATTGAAATAGATTGTTTCCAATATTTCTTCTTTGAATAGTTACAACAAATGTGAACATAAACTTTATTGGAATACATTTTGAATCTTTGTCGATTGACTTAGGCATTGAGCTGTTTTTCTAGTAAATATAGATAAGGAAAAGGCAGAAAAAAATCTAACTCATACTATCAAACAGATGTTCATTTAAAACTTACGAGAAACACTATATAGGTGTACAACTCCGATTTCATTAACTCCTAGAGGATTCAATCGACTATAGTTGCGTAGTCTAAAAACCAAAATATGATCGGCTATCACTCCCTTTTCGAGTCACACTGCGCGATTTTCGATAAAGTTTTGTATATTCCAGTGAAAATCAGAAAATGCATTTATATATCATCAAAAAAAGTAAAATCGAAAAGAGAATCATTATTTCGCCTTTTCCCCCTTGGTCCTGTAAATGTCAACTTCGTATAAAAATCTTTATTAATCTAGTTTTCAATGATAATTGTATTAAATTTCTTTCAGAAAAGAATCAATGGATCCCTCGGATGAGCATTATTTGTTTAAATATTAATGATTTTATACAGGTGTACAAAGTATTACGATACTCTAATACAATAGATCTATATAAAACACAAAAAGAAGAGAAAAAACTTTTCAAACGCATAAAGGATTAGAGAAAAAAAATCACTAATTAAGTTTAATGGGAGACTATCATGCTGACTTCTCACTCTGTCTCTTTTAAGTAATTATTGAACAAAATTTCATGGTTTTCTGAGCTTTTTTTTTATCTTCCTATGTTAGAAAACACACATATTTCTTTTTTCTTTCTCTTCACATCTATCAGGTTGTTCGAAATATTCGTATCACTACTATTATACTCCTATATTGTATGTTGTTATTTCTATGAAATTGCCTTAGTTTCATTCAAATTTGCCTTGAAAAAGTGAGAAAATCATTATTTTCATAAAAAAACAGCTTATTTTCGCTGAATTCTAATGAGATCATTCAAAAGCGATTTTATACCGCTGAGTAATTAATTATTTTAAAAAATAATTGACTAATTTTTTCATAGATCGATTCATCGGATTCTTCTCTTGTGTGAAATGCAATTTTTTCTTTAAATATTGAGAAATTGCTGAACTACAGAGCAAACAATTAAGGTGATGACAACCTTGTTCTTATTAGGAACACTCGTTGCACATTTCAAATGTAATAAATACAAATATGAAATACTAAAAATTTGTTATTAATATGAGTGCAATTTTCAAATGAGCTCCCGAATAGCATCAGCTAACTATTATTTATGCTTCCGTCTAGTTATTTGTTTTAGTTATTCATGAAAAGAAGACTCCTCTTTTCTGTAGATCTTCAGTGGGATGCCAGCGTATAGGAGTTAATGAAATCGGAATTGTACACCTATATAATGTTGCCCGTTAGCCCTCTTAGGTGATAATGAATACTTGAAGTAAGTGATATGTAGCAATGATTTTTACCGCCATACAGGGGGTCCCAAAATTATAGGACACCCCCCCCTGCTTTTGAGTTCAAGATCATTTTTTACTTTCAGAACATGATGTTATTGGTTTCCTGTTTGCATGCATCTGTACATATATTCATGCAGTATTTACATTTATTATTTTATCCTTAACAATACAGATGATAAATAAGGCAAAAAGGAAAAAATTGCCGTCCCAAAACTATAGGACACCTTTATCATTTTTGAATTCAATCATTCTTTCATACGCTAGCAACAATGTTACGCATCTATTCTTCTTATGTATATATAGAGGTAAGCATCTAGTATCCTTTCTATTATTCCATATATCTCTGAAATTTTTCTTTGTCTGAGAGATTCGAAGTAAACACAAAATGCACATGATGAGAATGAGAATTCTTGGTGTTCGCGTTTTTATTCGGCTAATAAATTAAATATCAAATGATGTAATTAAATATGAATATGTACATCTATGAATCACAAGAATAACCTCGAAGTTTAATAATACGTCCTAGTCTTGTTGGTATCGATGAGTAAAGCTTTTTGATCGTATCAATTGAAATATCGTTCCATATACGAATAGTAGCTTCTTTTAATTGTTCATTGTTTGAGATCGTATATTTCAATAATTTGTTATCTATAATCGACCATAAGTTTTCGATGATGTTGATATCAGGTGAATTAGCTGGCCATGACAACAATTTAATTCGTTTGTTCTTCATATAGGTTAGTGTTTTCTTCGATGTGTGAATCTTTGCATTGTCTTGCTGCAAAATTGCTCCTGTTCGATCACTAACTGGAAATCGGTTAAAAGCAGACGAAAGATTCGAATCGAGCAATTCGATATATTTTGATGAATCAATGCTTCCTTGGTAAAAAACTAGATTTCCAACACCATGATTAGTTAAACAGCCCCACATGCCAAGACCTCCACCTTTATGTGTACGCGGTTGAGATTTTTCAAGACGATGTTGATCGTATCGATATCGTCTAATGTAAATTTTATTGTGTCTATTGATCAATTCGAAGCTGGATTCGTCACTGAAAATCACTTTGGACCAGTCATCAATAGACCAATCAAGATGACCTGTACACCAACTCACTCGATCCTTTCGTTGAGCTGATGTCAGTTTCGGTTTTTTCGGTAGAGTATAACTTGTCATTCCAAATTCATTTAACACTCTACTAATGGTGCTACGTCCGACACTTATGCCGAGATTCGTTTGAGCAAAACGTACTAAATCATTAAGTGATAATGTATCATAACGCAACTGCTCCAATTTGATTGCACGTTTGTCCCTTAGAGTAAGTTTTGGTGGCCGACCGGCACCTGGTCTCGTCGAAACAATTCCTTCTTTTGTGTATTTTTGAATAGTTTGGATAACACAATTTCTTGATACATTACATAGCTTTGCAATTTTCGATTTTGAAAACTTCAGCTCGAATAAAGTGACAATTTTTTTTTCAAATCGAGATTGACCGACTTACGACCCATCGTCGAAAAACGTAAACAATGAATAACAAAAGTTCTATTACGACTATTTAACATATATGGACTTTTGTCTATCCTTACAAGTATATCCACTAATCATATTGAACATTCAAAAGGTGGCGTTTATAGGCAAAGCATTAGAAAAAAATTCACTTTATTCTCATCATGTGCATTTTGTGTTTACTTCGAATCTCTCAGACAAAGAAAAATTTCAGAGATATATGGAATAATAGAAAGGATACTAGATGCTTACCTCTATATATACATAAGAAGAATAGATGCGTAACATTGTTGCTAGCGTATGAAAGAATGATTGAATTCAAAAATGATAAAGGTGTCCTATAGTTTTGGGACGGCAATTTTTTCCTTTTTGCCTTATTTATCATCTGTATTGTTAAGGATAAAATAATAAATGTAAATACTGCATGAATATATGTACAGATGCATGCAAACAAGAAACCAATAACATCATGTTCTGAAAGTAAAAAATGATCTTGAACTCAAAAGCAGGGGGGTGTCCTATAATTTTGGGACCCCCTGTATATCTCGAAGGTTAATTGTTTTTCCTATTGACACCAAATTAAAAGAAGCATACTGTTTGATGAAATCATAGAGCATATAAAACAGTGTTTCTTTTTATTTTTTATAGACAAAATAATTATAAGCAAATGTTATAAGGTAATCTGTGCTGATATTTTATTTAATTCTCTAATGAGACTTTCGAATAATAAAAAACTACTTCGACTACTTATTTTCTTATGTTTAATCTTATTAATCAATCAATTAATTAGAAACAATTCACAACCAACTAAAACATTTATCTACGATTGTAAATTAATTTCCAACACCTGTCTTAACATTTATGTTTTTACAAAAAATCTATTCTAGCTTTGATACATGACAATGTACCTAAAGATCTTCGACATCTTATCTTACGAAGTTCAGTCAATTACACAGTCAATGATCTCAAACGATTAAGTGCATTAAATATTCCATCGAATGAAATCGATTCGAATTCAGCAGCCAACAATTCAATCTTTCTTCTCACTCAATGGTATCACGAAATCGACACTCGACGTCGATATGAATTAGTCGCCGTTCTTCATATGAATGTCATCAATCCAGCCATTACACAAATTCATTTCGTACAAAATACAAATCACTGTACAATCTACGATGATATTCAAATCGATCGACAATTTCCTGTTGATTTACTTCGAAAGAAATTAGTTATTTTTTATGATCGCAATTCTCTTGCGCAATCCGAACGTTTAGTTATCCATCAGGCATTTCAATATGCCAATCGTTATCTTTCTCGTGGTTATATTGTTCTACTCAATTTAGACATATTCTTCGATCAATCATTACTAATCCTTCGATCTCGTTCGTTATTAAATTCGAAAACAATTCTCTATCTATCACGATATGAAATCGATCCGTCGATAACGACACTCGGTTCGCAATGTTCAGATGAATCTTATGTTGGTAGTCACGATAGTTTCATATTTCAAACGCCAATCGATGAACATCTTGCTCGAAAATTTCCGTTCGAAATCGGCACCTGGCATGTTGAAGTCAAACTTATCTATGAATTTCTCGAGGCTGATTATATCGTTCGAAATCCGTGTAAAACAATTCGTATTTGGCATTTTCATTCGAGTCAAATTCGACATCGTCTCATGCCATCGAAAAAGTACATTCCCGATCGATTTCTGTCGAAAATTTTACGTTACCCCGAATATTTATAAATTCACAATGTCTCGTTTCTTTTTTTGTCTTCGTCTTGAAATAATAATAAAAAAAATTGTTTGTTTATCTTACGCATGCTCGTTTACGTCGGCAACGAAAAGAGAAAAAAAAGGCGGACTAAGAAAAGAGCTTAACAATGCTCAAGGTTTGTGTAACATTTGAGGGGATTTTTCTTTAGCAAAGCATTTACTTTTGAAGAAGAAAAACTTTCGAAACTCTTGCTTATTTTTTTTCGTCGACAAACCCAAACAGACTGAACATGTTTTATTATAAATAAACTTGAAATCAAGGCTTTTGAAATGAAGCAAAAAAAATGAAGATTTTCTAAATGTTAATTATTAAATCGACTTATGTTCAATGTCGATAGTTGGTTTTCATCGATTCGTAAACGTGAGTTAAATTTAATCCTCAACTGTACTTTGTATTCAATGAACTTTTGAATACAACGACAAGTTTAATCTTCACAATTGACACGTTCGATGATGAAAAAAAATCCAATCAAAGCAAAACAAAAAAGGATTCGTTATTATTAGATTTTTTTTCTCTCTCTTGTGTGTTTGAAAACTATGTATACATTTCGATGTTTTTTATTGTTATTGTTGGATGGATTTGATTTTAGATTATGAAAGAATATACGTACGAAGTTGAACATACAATCGAAAAACAACGCGAACCGATCGTTGTTCATGTTCGTCAAGCTCGATATCGAGCGAGTGGGAACGATGCCGATGCAAGCAGTCTCGCCGGTATGTATATACATTCGATAAAAGAAGATCGTCTTAAGTTGTCAATTTGAATTTTTATTTGTATATCATCAATAGAAAACAGTATAAACATACATATGTCAATCTTAATTAAATAAATCGGATAGTCTTATGTGTAATGAACAGGTGGTCTTACTTGATGTTCAAAGTTCATGATAATCATTGGGATATATAGTGTCGAATGATGTAATCAGAACATAGAGAGCGTCGAAGAAATGTTTATGTTTTTCCTCGTAGATTTGTTAATCTCTCGTTTTAATGCAAATTTGATCACTCAACTTTCGCACACTTCGGTTAGATATACGATTTTTCTTTTCGAGTAGATGCCATGACATAACATGCTGAGTTAAGCAAGAACAAAAAAGAATTTAAGTTGTCAAAATAATAAGTGAAGAACACTTGAATTTGATTGAACAAATAATAAATGAATTCGAACCGTACGAGACTCGAATCAATTTGACAAATACTTTTTTTCATTTTGTTATGAACTGTCGAGAGAAAAACTTCTCTTCTCACGAGTATTGAGAAACAATGAGATAATGTCATACATGTGTTTTTTTCAAAGAGCAAACGTTTCATGCTGATACTCATCAATAAGATGATCGCATTTGTGTCTAGTAAATATGCTCAATTGATTTCTATCGAACCGATCGACACTTGTTAGAAATCAATGAGGCACACGATGGTCATAGGACGAGTCATGCAAAGGATTATCTCGTTAGGAGTAACACCTACATCCACGCGCCAACTGTCTGTTTCTTTTTCTTCTTCTTCTTTTTTTTGTGTGTTCTTTCTTTGTTCGATGAGATGAGTATCTGTTATGATTCTCATCTGTTTATTCAGAAAAGAGAAGAAATCGAGCTAACGGTCGATTAATCTCATCTCGCTCTCTTATCAGAACAATTTTCTTTTCTATATTTAAAATGGAACTCGTCAATCGACGTTCGCATCATATACGAAGTAAGTGTGACAATGATTCGAATGAATTCATTGAAATCATGACTTATCGACATTTACCTATGGTTTTGTTCGTTGTGTCTTTTGTTTACGTCTTTACCTGTCAATAATCCATTCGATAATCATCTATTTCGTATACGTACATATACATATTTTTTTCTCTCTTTCATAATCAATAACAAAGGCAAGGTGATTTGTGGTTTATTTTCTTTAAGAAATATGTTTGTTCGCAAAACAGAAAAAAAAAACAAAGTCGATTTTATTTTGTTTGCTCGCATGTTTAGAAACAACATCGGAATCGGGCGTCAGCGATCTCGAAACAAGTATGACGGATATACGTTGTACTTGTTGCCCGTATGGTTATCATTTGGATACGGATTTTATGAAATTTTTGGATGAAATGTATGGACCGGATGTTCTACGAACGTTACAGCAAATCGAACGCAAACGACACGATGTACGAAGTCGATTGATCACTGAACAACAAAATCAGGTAGTAACCTTATTCGGAATGACCTTGTGGTGAATGAAGAGCGAGTGAATGAATAATTTATGCTAACTAAAATCAAGATTTTTCGTCGTTGACAATCTGTGACCTGAATTGATTTGAATTTTTTTCTGTTCGTCATCCTCTCGAACGTAACAAATCGCGAAATTCTTTTTCTTTTCTTCTTCTTCTTCCATAAAACAGCAAAAGAAAAACTTGAGAAGATGCTACTTCATGATGATAATTATCTGAGTACTTCTCTATCGTCATTAATGAGTAGTTCACAATCGGATAAGATAGGTTCATTATCGACATCCGTCAAACGTTTAAACCGCAAGAATAACAAAACGCATAGTCGTGTGAGTGACAAACACTAAACAAATAGAAATCATTGTTTACTTCTAGCCTGCTCATTCGACCTCATTTTCATCGACATCAACAAGAAATTCATCATCCTATGACACCGAAATCATTCGAGAGACAATACTCGAACTCGATCGAATCGTTGGTAAAGATATTCAAGATCTAACCGCTGAATGTCATCGACACGTTCTCAAACAGCCGACTAACACGAATATGATCAATTGTGCACAGCGATCTCGTTCGGTTGATACGCGTCGACAAGTTCGTCCGCCTCCTCGACCGCCCACCTCCTCGTCAACATCATCAGCAGCATCACGAACAACCGAAGAACATCGAATACTCACCGAAAAACTCATCACAACACGAACACGTTCCGTGCCAAGATTGAATCTCAATACAACCAATCAAACGATGAATTCATTGAGAAAAATCAATATGACAAGCAGTGCACCGATAGCAATGCTCTACAAAGTGCCCACGCCAGCAGTTTACTCGTGTACGAGTAGTTCGAGTTCACTTTCAACTGAAACCACACTTCGTGTGTCCAGTCCCGAACCAGATGAACAAACGAAAACACCATTGAAACCTTTGTATATTACCGAGATTATCGTTCCGGCGAAAGCACCTGCGCGTCCGCCGGAACAAATCAAAACAACAGTTGTAACAATAACGGACAAGTCCGAAGTCGAACGACGTAATCGAGATATTCAACGATTAGAAATCGAACGAAAAAGTCTTTTAACTGAAAAAGAACTTCTTCTCAGAGAAGTCCAACATTACAAACAACAGATCAGTAGGAATTCGAACGTATTCTGTTTGATTTTTGTTTAAATAGACGAATGTTTAGTTCCGAAAACGACAGCAGTCAAGATCGTTGTCGAAGACGATCCACCACCACCGCTACCGCCCAAACAACGTCAACAACGTGATGTTGCTATCAATCATCGAACTGAGTACGATGACGACGAAGAAAAACAAACGGAAATCGTTCGAAAAAAACTCGACGAGGTCAAACGATTCTATACCGAACGGATACATATTTTAGAAGAGAAAATTCACGAACAAGAAAAAGATATCGAACGTTTGACTGAGCCCAAACAACAACGACATGTCAACACTCAATGTCAACCGTCGATGTACGATCGAGCACTTGTTACCGATACATTTCAATCCGTTCGAGACGTTGGCTTGACTTGTAATCTTCAATCGAAAGTCGTCGGTCATCGAGATGTCAATCTACAATGTAACACCGATGAGTTCATTCAGAAACGAGATGTCTGGATGGAAGCCATACCGGAAATTCCGTTGACACGTGATGTTTCAATCGGTGTTGCGATTAACACGACACCGGACAAGCATTTCCGTGATGTTGGTACACATGTAAATTTTGATTTCAAACCAGAAATACGACAACGAGATGTGGCGATTATGTTTTCGCCCGAACCGATCGAAAAATTCGATCGTGGTTCGAATACACAGATGATTCAAACAAGAGATTTCGGCATGTTTGCAAATACAATGTAGAGTTTTTTTTTTAAAAGATCTTTCTTTTTCATTCGATCTGATTTCTTCGTCTAGTGAACCGCCTAAACCACCTCCACGACCGATTACTCGTCCGATGGCTACGGATACATCGAATTTAATCGTACACAAAGACATTGCCTGTGGTTCGAATGAACCAAATGAAAATCGAGATTCATCAACGGATACACACTCGTTGACTTCCTATCATGATCGTGCTTGTGGTCTCGATATTCCACCTGAATTACTCTCGCGTCATGTTTCAACTGATACGCGTACTTTAATCTCGTTTCGAGATAATTTCTCAGCAACAACACCTATCAATCAAACAGTTCACGTCGATGCCGAAACACAATCGCCAACAGCGACACAACACGATGCAGCTTCGAACACCATTGCACCAGCCGAACAACGACACACAGGTGTACAGGTTTGTGCATATTTCTCTCTCTCTCTCTCTCTCTCGTTTTAATTCGAGATAATGCTCGTTTGGTTTGTTTTTCTAGGCTGCACAAGAACAAACAGTCGTTCGACACAATACAACATCGACTGAGTTCGATATTTTCCATCAACTTGGTTCCGTTCGTCATAATCTTTCGAATACCGATTTGAAACGTTCGACGGACCGTTCGATTTCAACCGAACATCGGCCATCGCACGATCTCGGTGTCAACACCGAACCAAAGATAATGTATTCGAAAAACGTCGGCAACGATGAATATCCATTGAAACGCACGATTTCACGTCAAGTTCGAACAAATGACGGAGGATTTCAAACGGATTTAGTCGATACACAACGACAAGTCGGTTATCTTGATAAAGAAGAAGAAAAAGAAGAAGAGGATACAATCGAAGAACAACGACAGGAAATTATTACATTTCGTTTACCAATCGAAACTCGAACAACCGAGGAGATTTACGAAACAACGGTAACAACTGAAACGAGACAAAATCAAGAAGAAATTCGAACGACAAAAAAACCGGCGAATTCACCCGAACAACTCGTCGAAGAATCGTATGAAGTTGTTTCGACTGTAGTACGAGCCGATGACAATGATTTCTTAAATGATCCGTCGATTCCTCGAACAATTATTACACAACGTTCGGCTGATCTATCAACGACAAAGCTCGTTTCAAGCGAAGACGACAGTTCCTATGCCGAAGAATGGACAGTCACCGAAGCCAAACGAAAAGAAGACGGTAAAACTGTCAAAACAATCATCGACAGGTAAATTTTCAATAAAAAACTCAAAAGACATTTCGTTCGTTTTCTCGCTTTTAACATTTCTTTAATTATTTTTCTCGATTAAAAAAATAAAAAAAACAAAATTGATATTTAAGAGACGGTCATCATCGTTATAATGTCGATGTTGCTAATAGATCAATGCATCGCTTCGGGTATGCTTTGCTTTGCTTTGCATGTGTAAAAATACGTTGATTGCATGTTTAGAACTCGTAGTACACAAGCTGAAGAATTGACGCCATCGAAAATACGCAAAACAACGATTTATGAAACACGACGAAAACTTGATCAACCGAAAGTCGAAGAACAATATGAAGTAACTATTTCATCGAATTATGACGAGTCCGGTTTGAAGATTCTCTCGCCAAAATCATCGATTCATGTCGATGATCAAGAGTATTTCGAATTAGACGAGGAATTGTACATTGCTTGTGCGATTTTAAACGAATCTTTGTATGATTCAACTGCAAATAAAAAGAAATTGGTAAATACACAATTATTCGGAAATCAACGACATGTTTCTTTTGTGTTCGATAGAATAATGCATTGAAATTAATTCAACACGAATGGTTTCGTCTTTGCAGTCCCAAAGAAATTGCCTATCGTTTCGTGGAGAATTTCTTAAATAGTATCACAGAAAATTTCTCGAATTTTCTTCTCGAAAAAATCGTTAATTTACAAGATCTTAGTGTAAAAAAAAACAGATTTCCATTGGAATAAATCAGTTTGTAATCCGATCTTTTCTCTTAGGGAAATACAGCACTGCATTATTTCGTTACAAATAATCATTGGCCTCTTGTCGATTTGTTATTAGATACGAATGTTTGTGATGTTTGCTTACAAAACAAATCCGGATACACTGGTAAAGAATAGGAAAAAAACAAAGTTGAATATTTTTATCAAAATTCTTTGTTTTTTTTTCTCGTGATGTATTAGCGGTTATGATGGCTGCTGTGATTGATATTATCAATGAAGATCAACGAGATATTGTACGACGATTATTTCGTGAATCAGGAAATGTTAATGTGAAAACAATAGATGTAAGAGAAGAAATGAAATAAATTTACATTTGGTTTTTTTTCTTCTTCTTCTCCTCAAGAGTAATCAAACAGCTTTGATGCTTGCTGTTAAACATGGCAAAGCTGATTTAGTTGAATTATTATTAGCCAATGGTGCTGCCATTAATCTTCAGGATTCCGACGGATCAACAGCTTTAATGTGCGCTGTTGATCATGGTTCGTTGAATATTGTTAAATTACTTTTAACACGACCTGAATGTGATGTTGATATTGTTGATAATGTAATTGAAAATAAATCTAAATAAAATCCAAATTAGTTTTTCTTTCTTTCTTTTTAGAACGGACAAACAGCAGTTAGCATAGCAAAAAATAAAAATCGAAAGAATATACTTGCGGAATTGTATTCAAAAACGAAAGGACATTCACCGGTAAGACATCGAGCAATCAAAAGAGAGAGAGAGAGACTAACACAAAGCTTTAGTTCTATCTAACCTAATCTATTCTCATAAGATTAATCAGCTTGATACGCTATCTTTGCATGTGAATGATCGCTTTCTAGACACTAGCCAACAAAACTCGTCTCTCAAACAGATTATCATCGATTGAAAGGTAAACTATCTGCGTGTGTGTATTTGTTAGAATTACGTAGATATTTAACAAAAACAAAAAAGCTCAAATGAGTTATTTAGTTTAATCGAAGAAAAATCTCTGCAAATCTCAATAAGATATTTCATGTTGATTTTATTTTTGAGCAGTTTTGCTCTTTTTGTATTTCTATCTCATCGATAGACAAGGTTGGCTAATTAATTGTGACTGATTTTGTCCCACCCATGAATTTAGACTAATCCCAAATTTTGTTTGTTATTGATTTGCATGATAATGAATTCAATATCTGAATTATTAAAAGTGCGTGTATATTTTTTTTCTCTCTTTCATAGATCTCCAACGAACAGTCTTATTCGAACAACAACAGCCGAACGAATGTCTCCTTTATCTAACTCAACATATCGACATTATTATTCATCAAAATAGAAATAACATTTTTTGTGTTTGTCATTTTCTTCTTTTTCTCTTTCTAATGTGTGACAGTTTTATTGTATTTAAACACACGAATAAATATCTGAATCCTAACCGTCGATGAGATTAGGATTGAAACTGTAGTATGTCTTTTGTTTATTTAAGTGAAATGAAAAACGTTGTCAAAATATGACAGTTTTTGTACAAAACAATAATTCGACGCATCTATCGAATACGAATCTCAATGGAATAATATTTTTTTTCCTAGTCGTCATCGAAGATAATCTTCAACTAAACTTGAATAGCTCTTAAAACGACCCCCCATTGGAAATCTCCTAGTTTGATGCATATAATCAATGATTGACATCAACAAAAATCTCGTAGCATGCATCAACATATATAGATAAGTCTAACAAAAAACAAATGTTTCCATGTTGATCAAATGATTAATGTGCGAGAAAACTGAAGGTGATTAAGATTTGACAAGTCAAGACAAAGTCTCCGCTTATATAATTGATTTTGTCCGATATTCAATTAAATATCTATCGAGTTGACTACTAATGGATTCACTGAACGAAACACACACACACACACACATGCTGAATCGGCTCGTAAATCTGTTTTTTATTGGCACAAATCGAGAAAAAAACAACTTTCTTTCTAACAATCTCGTCACTCAATATTGATCGAAGTCCGATAGACTCGACTTCCTTATTGATTATGCCAATACGATTCTTCTTTTTCTTCGCTCTCTCTCTCTCTTCTCCGCTCTTTTGACTATCATTCTAACCCTTGATATAGACACATACATGATGGATGACAGTTATGTCTGTCAGAAGCAAAAAAAGAAGAAAAACTCTCGAACTTCATTCGTTCCACTAGAAAATTTCCGTCATTCAACCAGAGAATATTTTCGCATGAGAGACACACACGCACAAAACCAAAGGAAACCAACTGAACTTCTTCTTCTCTTTCATATTTGTTTTCTTTGTATCGATATTTTTTTAACGAAAATTAATTTTCCATTTAATAATGGATCGGAAGATAAGACAACTAATCTTATTCAATTCGCTCTTTTGTTTATGTCGACATTTGTTTGCTTGAAGAAATCAGTTATCTACATCTGAATCATTTTAGATTGTTTTCTTTGGTCGTATTTTAGAACGAAGATATTTTTCTTGTTTCATTAACTGGAAATAGGAAAACAACAACAACGGCAGCAACATCCACCATTCGGATCGATAAAATCGCACTGTTTATATACGAACGATCTAATTGTATTGTGTTCGTCTTAGATTTCACGAAAAGTCTCAATCTTCATCAACGAGTCTATCACATCGAATTATCATCAAACGAACAACTTCGTAATTAGAAAAATGAAACAATCTCTAAGGTATTACTGGAAGAAGAAGAAGAAGAAGAAAAATTGATATTCAAATTGATTTTCATGTTGTTGTTGTAGTCATTTGATGAATAATATTAGTTTGTGCGTGCATTTATACACCCGACTAATCAAAAGTGTTAATTCAATTTGATTGTGATCACTAGTAGTCCGATTGATAGCTAAGAGATTTGCTTTTTCTTTTCTTTTTTCTTCTTCTTCATATGATACAACGAACAAATTTGCATGGGAACTGTGAATGTATGCGTATATTCCGTTTTTCTTTTTTTCTCCTGTTTCCTATCTTGACTAGTAAAGACATTATTTTGCGATTCTCATTCTCACTTCTATTCTGCCAATTGAATTATCAATAGCAAAAAAAAGAAAGGAATCTCAACATGATAAAGTAGATTGATGTTCTCGAGTTTTTTCTCTCTCTTTTATCTATTTCGGTAGCATAAAACTCGATTACAACAATAAATGTAATACAGGTGATAAGTAGAACATCGTGTCGACTGAGCCTTTCCTTTTTGGCAAGTTCAATTAGCGTTATTTGAATATATGAGAACGCTCGTTTATCTTTTGTCTACAAGAGAGATTTTCTTTCCTGACTTGAGATCAACTGAATTTGACAGGACTGAAACCAACGATCAAATATCATCTTGATCAACATTAACCAATTTGAAATGACGATCGTATTTGTTCGATGATAATGTATTTTAAAGAAGAAAAAAGAAAAGAACTAGTTTTTTTTTCATTCTGTGGCCTTTAGCTAAACATAATTGAGAGGAAAAAAAACAGAAGAAGAAATCGTCATAATCATTATTATTATCATCTCATACGATGAGAATAAAGAGAAAAAACGAACGAACGAACGAACGTCTATGCAAGCATCACTAGTCAAATAAAAAAGAAGCTCGCAGAAAATAAGAACAGAAAAACAGAAAGGAAACAGTTGGTTTATGTAAGAAGCACGATAATACTATTTAAGTAAATTAATGTTCAGCTTTTCTCTTTTTTTCTTCGGATTTAATATTGGAATCTTTTTCTTTTCAATGTCAATAGAAAAATGATTTTGATTACTTATTGTTATTTTTAGGAAAACAAGTGTCTTCTATTTCTCGTATGTCGTCGACGAGTCATCAAACTGTGACTGCGACTAGCGAGACGATAATTCGATCCAGTAATCTACGCAGTCTACCTTGCGACGGCCTATCAAATTTAATTCATTTATCATCATCTCCGACCAGTAATTCGAAATATCTTTATTATGTTAACGCTGAGCCCACACAAAAACAAACGACGACTTCAACAACAGCCATTGTATCGACGAACAGTCGAGGCAAACTAACTGGCATATCAGTCACAGTTCCTTGGTATAAACGAACGCGTTCGCCTTCCGACGACAACAACAATAGCAAATCCTTCCAAAAAACTCCAAAAATGTCACGAGATCGTCTGTTACCTTTGGATAAATTATTCACTAGTACGAATCAAACTGTCAACGATGATGAACAACTATCTCCAACGAACGATTTCACTCCATTAAATAAATCACTTAAACTTAATGAGAAAAATTTACAGCAGATTAAAGAAAATGGATCTTTACGGCATACATCATCACATTTAACAACAAGGTAAAATAAGAAGAAAAGAAAAAATCCGTTAATTGACAGTAAAGAAGGTAAATACGAATTGATCTAATTCTCAGATTACAATACACAACAAAAGGCACGAAAGCTCTTCGTTTGTTGGGTGACGGTGGTCGTAAACATAATCATGACAATCAGCAAACACACAAATTTAATCCAAAAGAATCTTTTTTAAATAAAACTTCGCGTAGTACTACTCAACGTCGTCTATTATTAAAAAACGGCGAAGTGAACATATCAAGGTATGTAATTGTCGTTGATTAACCTTTTTTTTAAAAGAAATTTGATGTTAGCGAGAAAAAAAACCGAAGAGAAAAATCTAAGAATGATGTTTATTGTTTTTAACTAACCAGAAACGATGACATAACTCAAGGCGTTTCTAATCGAAAGAAGAAGAAAAAACAGACACATCGATTATCTATTGAAAATGTCAAATCAATTATTATCTATTTAGATTTAATATTGAAAAACGTCGTCGACAGTATTTAGCCGATATATTTACGACATTAATCGATTTAAAATGGCGATACACATTATTTTTGTTTACTCTCGGGTTTTGTCTAAGTTGGCTTGCATTTGCATTAATCTGGTATTTACTCATGCATACATACGGTGATTTTCGTCCGGAAAATTACAATTCACCGAATTATACGGTTTGCATAGCCGGTGTACATTCATTTGCTGGTACGTTATTATTCTCGATCGAAACACAACAAACGATCGGTTATGGTACACGTGTTGTCAAAGAAACTTGTTATCTAGCCATTGTGATTATGATGTTTCAATCGAGTATAGGCGTTTTATTACAATCGTTTATGGTCGGTGTTGTTTTTGCTAAAATTTCTCGGCCAAAAAAACGTACAGAAACATTGATTTGGTCACGTGAAGCTGTTATTTGTTTGCGTGATGGTCAAATGACACTACAATGTCGTGTTGGTGATATGAGAAAATCGCATATTGTTGAAGCACATGTTCGAATGTATCTGATTAAAAAACGTGTGACACTCGAAGGTGAAATCCTGCCATTACATACCTACGATATGAATGTAGGGTTTGATAAGGGTGTTGATCGTTTATTTTTAATTTGGCCACTAGTTGTCGAACATATTATCGACGAACAATCGCCGTTGTATAAAATAAATCGTGCTGATTTAGCTCAACAACGTTTTGAATTAGTTGTCATACTTGAAGGTATTATCGAATCGACAGGTATGACAACGCAAGCACGAACATCCTATTTACCATCAGAAATACTCTGGGGCTATCGATTCGAACGTTTGATAACATTTCAACGTGACGATGGTCTCTATCGAATTGATTACTCGAGATTTAATTTAACTTATCCGGTTGATATGATAACATGTAGTGCAAAGGAATTAAAAGATTTACGTGAACTAGAAAAATGGCATGAGACAAATCATAATCAGCAGACAAAATCTGATAGTGATGAAAATGAAAATGAAACAGAAAATCTTATCTCAAAACCCGATGAAACACCATCATTGATTTGGCAACAGAAAAAAGAGAGTAGTCTGTGAATATTCAACCGGTTGCTAGAGTTGTATGACCTTGAACAGCGTTTTTCTTTCCTGCTCTCTTTCGGTGATAAATACAAATATGTTTTGTGATTCAATCGAGCTTGTCACGTTAAACAAATGATGGTTAGTATAACTCCTTTCTTTTACCTCTGTGTTCTATTTTTTTTTTGTATACTTAAGAAAAAAAAGCATATTGTTGGTTTAGTAGACTGTATGTATATATATAATGTACGTGCCTATTTTTTTTTTATATAATTACAAGAAAAAAAAATTAAAAGAAGACAAATTGATAAATTAGAAATCTATGCTATGTGGTTTTTTATTTGAAAGAAAAAACAAACAAACAAACAAATCTATTTTCTATTTGCTCGGTTTGGTTAAGTAAGCTGATGGATCATAAGCTGTATCGATTGAGATCTCCATTTTTTCTTTTTGAACAGCCGATCGACGTAATAAACGAGTTTTTTGTTCTTTTTCTGAGAGACTACCGATATCAACAGGAAGCTTTTCAAAACAAAAAAAAAACATTCTTTTTTTTCATTTGAGAGAAAATATTCGCGTTACTTTAACTAAATGTCTTGGTTCGGGATAACGAATTCGTATTGTTGAACCATCGGGTAGAACAAGATAGTTCGAATAAAGTCGAGAATAGATATCACGAGAAAATCTTGTTATCGAACTTCGATAGCAATTCGTTCGTTTGATGAATATCAATGGAAGAAAACTTTTACTTAACATCATTCGAACAAGAAAACAAACAAAATCTAAAAAACAGTTGAAATTTTAATCGATCACAAAAACAAAAAGAAGAAGAAGAAGAAAAACGGCTCTAGTTTAACTCGGCTAATCGTCGATCGAGTTCGTCGGCGATCGAATCGAGTTCGGTGTTGATTTGCGCTTGAAATGAAATGGATTCAACATCGAGAAAGAAATCTATTTGTTGATCAAGACCTAAATAACCGTCGGAAAGAAAATAGAGAGTTAATCGTTGTCGACCGAGTTGTTTCGATGTGACAAATGAAAGTGAAACTGTCGTATGTGAACGAATATTTCCATTGAACCGTTTCAAACAAATCAATTCGCCTGTATCAGAATTGCCAAGAATGAACATCCAAGATTCATCTTTTGGTTTAGCAACAGCTGAAGTTGTCAATTGACGACAATCGTTTCTCTAGAGAAGAATTTTTCGATTAAATAAATCGATAATTTTATTTCTATCGATGCTTACTCGTGTTCGATTGAGTCGTTTGAGCGATATTTGTAGAGTATATTCTTGTTCAGCATGAACATTGGCTGGTAACGTTCGTGTTTCTTCATTTTTCTTCCAAAAACCTCGAATTTTCAATGCCAGTTCAATCTGTGGCAAACGTCCGAGATATTCATAGATATCATCGATTTCATTGTTCGACAAATGTCCATTCAAAAGATCAGCCAATGTTTCACGTTGAATATCTAATAATTGACATAGATAAGATTGAAATATATGAGCAAATGATCGATCATTGACATGTGGAAGTGTAAGAATATCAGGATCGGTAATCCAACGTGCTTGAATAATCATTTGAAGGAATTGAATCGCAAGTATACACGGACTTAGAAGAGCTTTATGAGCGCAAAGATCAATGATAGCTTGAATGATACGAATGATCTGATCGAGACAAGATTTAAGATCAGTAACGTAATCAACACGAGGAAATTCCAGACGGCTGAGATGATATTGAATGAGAAGATTCGTTTTCAAATGTGGAGAATCGAATTGTGGCTCGTTACGAAAAGGTATACGTAAACGATCGATCATTGTTTTATGTAATTCATCTTCATTATGACGAACCTAAACCACAAAATGTCAAACAAACAGATAATAACAAACAGTTAACGACTTACTGGCATTTCAGCATATTCATATGCTAATGAAACTAAATCGATCAATTCTCCGATAGTTATTGTTGACGTAAGACGTTGTGCGAACATATGAATTGTTTTATATGAAAGATAGTAATGCGATGCGATTTTACCGTGAACAGTTGCGTGTAATGTTCGTTGATCGACTTGATCGAGATAGATACATGTACTATGAATAAGATCATTCAATGAACGTTGAACAATATTTGATAGATAGGTATTGAGTGTTGTTTGTTGATCAGCCGTTTCTGATAGAGGCTCCATATGATAATAACTTGGATTGACGAGTAAACGACGGAAGAAATATGTCCAAGTGAGATAATCAAGTGCTTCTTGTTTCGATGAAATCGTTCCGCTAACAATTTCGGCATTTAAATGATCAGAAAGTACATTCAAAAGACTGGATTCAACGGGAAATGGTTCGTAGAGAAATTTTTTATAGAAATTTTTCTTGACATCATGAACCATAATGACAGCGATGCCAGAATCATCGAATTGAGGTCGACCAGCTCGGCCCATCATTTGCAAAACATCAGTTATAGGAAAGTCAACATATCGATGTGTTTTACCATCGTAATATTCTGTTCCTTTGATAATAACTAAATGAGCCGGAAAATTGACACCCCAAGCTAATGTTGAAGTTGCAACGAGAATTTGTATGCGTTGATTAACGAATAATTCTTCGACAATATGTCGATCACGATCTTTCAAACCGGCATGATGAATACCAATGCCAAATGATAATGTTAAACGTAGACTTTTATCTTGAATTTGTGTTAGTAAATTATTGATTTCATATTCAGGCATGTTCAACCATTGTTTAGGATTGTCATCCATAAGTAAATATTTCGTTAGGTCTTCGGCAGTTAAACGTGTTTGCCGACGACTACTAACGAAAATGAGAACAGGTTTATTCGGTGAATGTGTACGAATAGCTTGATAAGCCGGTTTATTCATTGACATACAACGTGGACAGTAATGTTTGCCAGGATAACCTTGAATATGAGCTTCTAATGGAACAGGTCGAACACTGGGTCGAAAATTATAGAGACCAATTGTTCCTGTAATGTTTAACCAGTCAGCTAGATCTCGTGCATTGGCAACTGCAGTCGATAGACCGATGATTCTCAATGGTCGTTCGGTATGTGAAGCAATAAAATTCGTTCGAGAAACGATGACTTCTAGAACTGGACCACGATCTTCGCCTAACATATGAATTTCATCGATAATTAACAAAGCAACTTGTTTGACATAGGAACGTGTTTGCCATGAACGACTCATACCGTCCCATTTCTCTGGTGTTGTGACAATAACATCAGCTAATTGTATTGCACGTGTATCAGGTGTAAAATCACCGGTTAATTCGATCACCTTCTTTCCCAGACGTTCTTCGAAACGAACCTTCCAATCTTGAATACGTTCTCGAACGAGAGCTTTCAATGGTGCAATATACACACATTTCATATCGGGATAGTGATTAAAAACTCGAAACATTGCGATTTCAGCAGCAACTGTTTTGCCTGAACCCGTCGGTGAACCGAGCAATGTATTGTAATTTGTATGATATAGACAATGAAATAATTGTGTTTGAATGGGATTGAAATGTTTGAATCGAAAGAGTGCTTCGTATTGAGGATTGCCTAGGGCAGTGATTGGCAAAGGATCGAGATCTAATAATTCTGTATGAGGCATGTGTCTTTCAGGTAGGATTAGATTTTGAAATGAAATGATTGTTGTCGTGTCTGAGCCGAGCCATCGATCGCTAATAGCTCGAACGTAGTATTGATTTGCTAATGGTTCGATAATTGGAATCGTGAAAACAATTGTTTGTGGTTCTTGAAATTTAACTTGTTTTTTAGTAATAATAAAATATTCGGAATGATAGATATTGTCCGTATCAGGATCTTCGATCCAAATCCAAAATTGTTGGCACATATTTCCATGAATCTTATCCGACCATTTAAAAGCTGCTGTGATCGTTAGTTTAATTCTCAGTACTGTTCGTGTTATCGGTTGAATTTGCGTTTCAATATCTAAGATTGGAATATGCGATGCATAGGTTTTTATTTCTTTGCCTAAACGTGCATTATGTATCATGGTGCCGATATCTTTCGGGTCCATTTCGAGTAAACGTTCGGGTGTCAATTGTTTGGCGTCGAGTTTTTGAAGAATTTCTGCATTGATATATTGAGAAAATTGCCAGAGAGGATTCACTGTATCCCATATACGTTGTTCGACGGTTTTAGCAAGACGAAGTAAACGTGAGGATAATGTTGCCCATGAACGTTTGAGAACGACTTCGAATAGTGCTCGTATCAAACGAACAACGTTTTGATTGACATAGGACATGTCAGAAACGAGAGAGAATGAATTGATTTGAGCACGTGATACATACGATTGCATGAGAATATTAACTTTACCGTGAACATGTTCAGCACCGCCTTTAATCGGTAAATGACAATAATTCGAATACAAAAGATCGAGTTCGTCGAGTTCATCATCACGAACTTTTAATTGAGAAAATTCATCGGCTAATGATAGAAGTCCCAGGAGTTCAGCTTCGGTCATAAACCGATTTGAAAGATGTTCATTGATTGTTTCAATGGTAACATAATTGATATAATAATGTGAAGCTGTTCGACCGAGATCTGTTGCAAATAAATATTCATTCTTCTCTTCGAAACGTATCATATGTGCTTTATCTAGTTCTTGTGCTGCTTTGATAATTAAATCTCGTGTAAAACTATTCAGATGCGGATCCATTGTTTTCATATGTGCATTAATACCGTATGTAATCGGTGATTGATGCAAACGAACATTTAAATACGTATAACGAAGCCATGAACAAGCTTCGGATACATTCGTTACTGTTCCGAGAACGATTTCTGCGTTTAGATTGTCAGTTAAATGTGCAATGAATTGCGATTCAATTGGATTTTGTCTTGTCAATAATGCAAGATAATGATGAAGTTTATTATAAGTTGTGAGAATAATACCGTGACCATTGGTATCAAATTGTGGTCGACCAGCTCGACCGAAGATTTGCAAAACATCGAGAATACTCAAATCAATAAATGAACCACGTTTACTATCGTATAATTCCGTTCCTTTGATAATAACAGCATGTGCAGGTAGATTGACACCCCAAGCAAGTGTTGCTGTACAAACAAGAACTTTAATAAAACCTTTGGCGAAATATTTCTCGACCATATTTCGATCTTGTCTTAGCATGCCTGCATGATGCATGGCAATACCATACGGGAAAAGATCTCGTAATTGAGCATTCTTCGAATGATTGACGTGTTTAAGTGCGTCTTGATATTGAATTGTGTCTTTAGCTGCGTCTTCATCTTTAGGACTGTATTCGAAATGTTTGAGATCATTACGATTACGTGCGTATTCAAGAATTTGTAAACCTGTCCGAACCGTTGCATTACGAGCGTGAACAAAAACAAGAACTTGCTGTCGATTGACTTTAATTTGTTTTAAGATTTCATCGTAGCAAATATCATCGTAATTTTTCGATACTTCCATTGTATTTTTACCTTTGACACCGAAGAATGTTTGTGCCAATGGTACAGGTCGAAAACGACCATCGAAAAAGAACAAACCAGTCATGAGATTAACACGAAGAAATCGAGCAATATCAACATAATTCGGCAATGTCGCCGAAAGGCCAACAATACGAATTAGTTCTTGTGTTTGTTCGACTTGTCGAAGCGTTCGTGCAACGAGTGCTTCAATAACTGGACCACGATCTTCATGTAGAAGATGAATTTCATCGATGATTAACAGCTTCACACTTTGTACGAGTTTAGCATCGCCCATTGATTTTCGTGTTACAACATCCCATTTCTCTGGTGTTGTGATAATCATATGTGTTTGTTCGATTTCTGCTTTCGTCAATTGCATATCACCGGTTAATTCTTTTACTTGAAGACCTAACGATGAAAGACGACGAGAGAAATTATCGACCATTTCCGATGCCAATGCTTTCATTGGCGCAACATAAATAATCTTGAAATCTGTATCGAATAGAACGCCACTATTTGGATCGTAGTGACGACGCAATTCATTGAGAATTGTGAGCATGGCAATGTTAGTTTTACCGGCACCAGTCGGAGCTGATATGAGAATGTTTTCATTGGAAAAAGCAGCCGTTTTATAGACAACTGATTGAACGAGATTGAGTGTCTTAACACCATCTTTGAATAGAATTTGTCCAAGTGGTTCGAGATCTTCGAATCGAACCAGTTCGGAACAAACATGTTTGCCTAGATTTGTTATTTTAATTGGTTCACCGGCAGGTAAATGAACACGTTCGAATATCGGTGAGACTTGTCGTTCGATATTTTCCGGTAGGAGAAGATTATATCCACCGACGAAAGCTGTTGTTTGTTTGATTTCTTGTAAAAGATCGAATACAAAAGGATATCGAATCGTTGGCCGTGATGTTGTTGGATTCGAGAATCTCTCATGACGTTTTTCTTGTGCTTGTAATAATTGTCGTTCACGTTCGTATTTTAATATTTCTGGATCGGTGAATTCATCGAGATCTTGATCAGAATTCTGTTGTTGTTGTTGTTGTTGTAATTGTTGATAAAATTTACGTTCTTGTTTTTTGAATTGTTTTTCTAGACGTTTTTCTTGTTCACTTTGAACGACAATTGTCGGTCCATGAACGGGCTGATTTTGTCGTTGGACAACTTCTGGTGCTCGAATGATTTCACGTGGTCGAGCTTTAGCTGTATTCAAAACTCCGTCGACGATTGCTTGACGATTTTGAACTAGATCACCGATTAAATCTAAATGATCGTAACCGATAATGTCACAGAGTGTAATCGATAGTTCATCATTCGATTGACTGGAAACGAGTGTATCGAACACAATATTGCAGAATTCTTGTTGACTTAAATCATCTGGATTTGCACGAGATTTTTGAACATCACGAAGACGATCTTGAAGCCATTTTTGTGTGTAGATATTTGATGATGCGGTAGATGAAGATGAAGCTGCAATTGTCGGCAGAATTTCATCGGGAATTTCAACTTGATTTTGTTTCTGTTGTTCGAGATAGGCAACATCGTACGAGACACGATCTAACCATGGAATTGGCTCTTCGATTTGTAATAAAACAGGATGAAAGACTGTGGTTGCACCGAAGAATGTTTTTCCTGATGAAGATGATGATTTTGTGTTGTCTGTAGTAAATGTTGGTTTTAATAATGTTTTAATTTTTCGTATGAGATCGAAGGTTTGTGTAACTAATTGTTGTGTGTATGTTGGAAATCGTAGTTTTAATTTATTTAAATGTGAAACTTGAATTTGATTGATAGGATAAAAGAATTCGAATAAAAATACGCATATGTCATCGATTGAATTCGAATCTAGATCAGCACCAGCAAATTCAATGGCAAATTTTCGAAATTGTTTTATTTGTGATTCGATTTCGGTTGATGAACTATGTTGAATAAGTGACAATTGTAAATCATTCCATGTTAAAATATTTTTCGAATCATTATTTATTGATTGTTGACGACGTCGTTGTAATTCATCACTATCACCTCGATAATGTAACCGTTCGGCTATGTCGGAATGAGCACGAAGTGAACCGGTTAGACGAGGATATCTCTGATAGTCAATCATTTTCCTAATAAATACTCGATCGAAGAAAAAGAGTTTAAATCTAGTAAAATTTCTTGGTATTAAGCAAGTACACGATCATTTACTGATTCAGTAGACCAATCGAAGATAACTACCTCGTTCTCTTGTTTCTATTGGCAATGTCTGCCATCTGTCAAAAACCAACTCTAGAATGTATCATCCTAAAGCATTGAAAACTTTTGCTTTTCATTAATTGATCGATGAAGAGTTTCATTTTGATTATCAGATTTTATTGGTTAAAAGGTATTGTTCACTTCGCATAATCCACAGAATCTAGTCAACTTCCTTTCTTTTTCATTTTTCTGTTTTTACCTTCGTCATGGAAGAGAATCATGTACAAAAAAACATCGCTTCACAGTTCGAACAAATTCGAACGAGGTTCAAATCAAAAAGTATTATTAAACATTCGACTGAGGAGGAATATAGTCTTGTCGATCGCGTCAAATCTAATCGTCCTAACACCAAAACCGCATATCACTGCATCATTGTATTGTTAGCACAACAAAAAAATGAAAGTACAACTAATACAGTTACTATGCTCTGTGAGATCGTCAACAAAGTTGAAATATTTACTGATCGAGATGAATGTATGAATTATTTAACTGATGTCGAAGAAGATAAAAATGTTTACTTAGTTATTTCACAATCCGTTGATCGACAATTTATTCAACTTATCGAAAATATAATTCAAATACAGTACATCTATGTACTGAAAGAAAAAACGACAAATGATATATTTCCAATACGAGCGAAAGGCAAAGTGAAAGGAGTATTTGAATCGATGGAATCAATGCTCGATCGATTAAGACTTAGTACTTTACGTCATACAGCTGAGAGTATATCTTACAGTATCCTACCACGTACAACGATGGAACCTTCAAA
>Ga0209930_1000943_pt1 | contig 53777 bp, 56 predicted proteins | sample ThiBiot_500_biof_2_FD_183948 | JGI IMG/M metagenome (GOLD analysis project Ga0209930, IMG submission 183948) | Wastewater bioreactor microbial communities from Cape Town, South Africa - Thiocy_cont_500_biof (SPAdes) | ecosystem: Engineered > Bioreactor > Thiocyanate-remediating >...
ACCTGGAATAACAACTATCATGATGGCAAATGAACAAAGAAACTTAGGTGTCATTATATTAACGAATGGAGATATTGTTCGAGGTGATAATCAAGCTAAACAAGTCCAACAAACAATAAATAATATTACAATCGAACTCTTTAACTGTTTTGACAAATCAACAAATAACGGTTTTATAGATCGATCATCATCATCATCCAACTTTCTTTTAAGTGTTACAGTTGCTATTGCTATGTATTCGATATTTGTATCTGAAATCATAAAATAAATTTCGGCTTTTTAGCGAAATCTATCGATGAGGTCATGTACTCGAGTACGGTTGCTAAGCAGTTTGCCGTCGAATGAGACTTTTCAATGTCGGTTTATTTGCAAACGATACTGTAATTTGATTCTTTCACTGATTGTTATTTGTTGTTGTTAGCGAGGTGATTGACAAGAGTAATGCTTCGCTCATCAAATAGTATTCAAGAACAACACGAAACTTCATTGGGTGTGTACAATTACAAAACATGGAAAGAAATGGTAACAAGACCGACAAGTCAAAGAATATTACATCAATCGAACAAAAATAATCAAACACATACAAAACAACTTGCAACAACTCAAATGTCATTAAATGAATTGATTATTCAAGGACAATGGACTTATCGAAAACATGATGATGATTATGTTAAATTCAAAACGATGAACATCGGAAATTTAGTTTATATTTGTCATGATATTATGAAAAAGACACAAGAAATCGTTCAATTCAAAGAACAAACATCTGTTTCTCACGTTGAACCATTGACCATAGTCAAAGTCGATGGTTATAAAACATTAACAGATGCTGAACGTGCACATCTAAATCGTGCTCATATTCTCGATCTAATGACGATTGTCTTTGAGGCAACAACAACAAATGCATCTCTATCTCAATTGATTCGAATTTGGCGTGAAGTTTCTCAACATCTCAATCGACAAACATGTTTGTCTACATCTCAACCACCACCAAAGATCGCTTATGAACTCGCATTTCGTCATTTAATTCATTCACCAGACAATCAAATTCTTCAAATAGCTCTTCATGCATCTCTTATAACTGCTCATAGTCGAATGGATTTACAAATCTTAGGAGACAAATTAGGCGTCAAATCTTCTCAGTTCGACGTCGGTTCAATTCGAGATTCCATTGACAATTTTCAACATTTCATTAAAATCTTACGTGACCAAAAATTAAAACGAGAACGAGAACAACAATCAGTGAATATTCATAAATTACCGTATAAACCAAGAAAAAAACGAGGTCTCAACGCCAATGTATCCGGTACTAAGTTCGCTGTCGGTAAGTTATTTTTATTTTCACACTTTGTGTGCTTCCGTTTATTTTATTAAAAAGAAACCTTTACAAGAATATTAACCATCTTGATGAGAAGAAGAAAAATTCTTATTTCTTGTATTTGTTTTTTGTTTCTTTTTCAAAACCATTGAGTTGTTTCAGTATAGTAATCATCACCATCATCTTCATAAAAATAATACGAAGTCTTCGGATTGTAATAGAAATCAATGGTTCTGTATTTGGTTCGAAGATGATTTAAAGTTGTTAGAAGAGTCGATGTTGTTGTTCGGTAGCTATACTCATCTGAATAAACAGAATGAGGACGAGTTGCAAACAGTAATGTTGTTGTTGTTGTTGTCATTGAATGCGAATAAACTGCAGAAAGAGGTGTAATTGATTTATATATGATGATCAGTAAATGAAAAAAGAATCTAAATGACAGTAATTATGATTGAATCTGAGCATAGAAATTTCTTTTTCATGACAATTTTCTAATCGATTGTCTTCGGGCGAAATGAATCACACGGGACTTTATTTTAGTTCGTCAATCTGCAGATGTGTTCGGGTTTTCCATAAGTTCGGACATTGATTTTACAAGTAATTTAATTTGGAATGATACATTAATATCCATGGACATCGTTTCTGCTCTTAAACCCTATCAAAAAGTCAATCATTTTCCCACGATGAGCGAAATTTCACGAAAAGATCTCTTAGCAAGAAACTTCGAAAAGTAAATTGAACAAATAAAACGTTGATTTCATTGATTTTCGTTCTCCTAAAATAGATTATCACGTGTTTTACCCGATGAATATAATTTCACACCTCGAACATGGATTTTACCTAATGAATACAATGCTTGGTATTCGTATGCATCGAATAAACCCAAAAAAGAATCATGTGCTTATATTTTAAAACCGAATAATGGCGCAATGGGACACGGGTAAATTGAATTTCGATGAAGTTTCTTAAGATTTTCTTCTCGTAGAATTCAAGTCTTTTGTGATTATGAGCGAATTCAACCGATGGAGAATTATATTATTCAAGAATATATTCCACAACCGTATCTTATCGATGGTTATAAATTCGGTAGAATCTCTCTTTCAGTTGGAATTTCTATTCGATTTTTGTTTTCGAAGATCTACGAATTTATGCGTTGGTAACATCTTGTGATCCGCTTCGTCTTTTTATATTTAACAATGGTCTCGTTCGAATGAGTACAGAAAAATACGAAACACCCAATCGAAAAAATGCGGTTCGACTTTGTTTTTTGATAAAACTGAAAATCAACTGAAAATCTGTGTTTTAGTCTCATTTATTTATGCATTTAACGAATTATTCGGTGAATAAATATAATGTCGATTATGAAATCAGTGGATCGGCGTCCGATGGAGAAAAAACGGGCAGTAAACGTTCATTGAAATATCTTTTCGAATATCTACGAGCTCAACATCAAGATGCAACAAAACTTTGGAAGGATATTCAAGTAAATCGATCAGAAAACGAGAAGATTTATGTGTTTTTTTTGTTTTGCTTTGAAAAGAATATTGTTATAAAAACGGTGTTTCTTGCTGAACCGCATTTATTTGCTGCATATCGAATGTGTCGACCTGGTGCTTCGCCATCGAGTGAAAGTGTTTGTTTCGAAATTCTTGGTTTTGATATTTTAGTCGATCAGAATTTAAAACCTTGGGTTATTGAAGTGAGTTTTGCTTTTGTTAGTTTGTCTAAATTTCTCAAAATTTGAATGAAAAAGGTGAACCGTTGTCCGAGTTTTGGAACAAACGAACAAATCGATTTCGATATAAAAGTGAAATTATTACTTGATTCTTTCGAATTACTTCGTTTTCGAACATCTGACCGAAAGAAAAGTCTTGCAATCGAAAAAGCCGAAGCTCAACGTCGTTTGTATTCGAATATGGGCAAAACAACCCGATTGCTCGACGATGCATCGAGTGTTCTTTCGAATTCAAATTATCGAGATTTTCGAACGACACAAAAGAAACTCGCGGATGTCGTACGTTCGAATTCTTTCTTGTGTTTGTTGATTTTCGTTTGATTTAGAAAGAGAAATTGTATCTTCTTCAACGAGAAGCCGCTCGAGAAACATTCGAAAATCGTCATTTGGGAAATTTTGTACGTTTATTTCCGGTTGAAGATAGTATTCGAATGAATGAATTAATGACGATTCTAACCAAATGTTTTGATGTTTTATATGCAAATAAAAAGGATTTCTCGTGGAATAATAAATATTATAGTCGATTTAAAGAAGAGGAACTTTTGGAGCAACTCGAACAACTTGAAGATTTGTGTCAAAATGAACAGAAATTAAATCCACGTTTTATTTTTGTAAGTTCAAATTTTGCTTTTCGAAATTGTTGAAATTGTGATTCGACAAAAATTGATAAAACGAGAAAAAACAAAAACAGACGAAAATAAATCCTTTCAGAGTGCTCCAAGTAGCAAAAATTCCTTTTCATCTTGGTCGACAGTAAGCTTGGCCGACGTAAGTTCATTCACATTTCAGCAAAGATTTATCCCTTTCACTGTACATTTGTGTTTACCGATTCACATCGTTTTTACTTTCAATCTAAAAAAAAAACTAAAGACGTTTCACGGATTTAGACATCCAATGCAAGTCTATTGCCTGATCGAGCATCTCCATCAGCTAGTTTTGCATCGGAATCGACTGACGAAGAAGAAAGTGATGAAGAATATCAACCACCACCACCACCACCAAAAACGTCCGTCTCACCTCATAATTCAGATATTAGTAGTAAAAATCCACCAGTGAATACAATTGCAACAACGAATTATCTCATGAAACGATATGCAGCTCAGTCACGATCGAGTGTTCTTCATTCGACATCGGTTTCTCCGTTGATTCTTCGAAAACCAAAATCAAATCCAATCAATTCGAAACCCGTTGTTCAACGGCCGATTTCACAAGCCAATCCAACGAATTTCAAATCGAATTTTTCTCTCGACAAAAAAGATTCCGATCGTTCGAGTCAACAATCACGACTCACCAATCGATCTCTCAATACCAAACGACAAACTCAACTCGTTTCCTACACAACAATTACGCCGAATTCAAACAAACCACCAACAAGTAACACGCCGTCGACTGTTCTCTCGAGTTCGTTTATTTTACTCAAAGAAAATCAATTGACTGAAGACGAATCCAACCGGCTTTGTCAATTGACACTCGAACAAATGCATCAGCTTTGCATTCGATATCCGGACAAATCCGACGAGGAAACTCGACGAATTTACATGGAAATCAACGAGAATTGGAATAAATATCGAACGTCAATCGGAGAATTTTGGTTGACGAGATTGGACGCAAGAAAACGACAGTCGGTTATTAAAATTGTTTGGAATAATGTTCAGAAAATTATCAAGAAAATTTGGACGCTCGAAACATTTACCGAAGAAATTTCATTGAATAAACATTTCGCTAAATTAGAACAGAAATTACTGGTTAACAATGGGCAATTTCTTTGGGATTTATGTCAGAAAAAACAAAATTCTTTCGAATCAACAATGATCATTAGTAAACATCGTTTGTCTCCGCTTGAAGTCGCCTGTTGTAATCGATTTATTGAACTATGTAAACAAGCTTTATTCGTCGTTTATCGATATTCGATCGATGAAAATTTGAAAAAACAACGACAACTTCAACAGAAACAACAACAGCAAGGAGAAAATTCAACGATCATCGTTCTATCCTAGATATATTTGTTTGTGAATAACCTTCTTCTTTTGCCGGTGTTTCCTTTTCTTTTTTCAGTAGACTTAACTTTCACAAAAAGCACGCAAATCTTTCCCTTTTTTTTTCTATTCGAATAAATAAATAAATAAAACTGAATTTCATAATAAGACATTTTTTGCTCACTGCTGATTTGACACATATCCTTAAAAACGAAAGATACGCAAAGATTTTTTTTAATTAATCGAAAAAGCGCAACGATAAAGATGCGAAGCGTAGCAATTTGATTGTCGTCCATCGGTCAAATATAAAATTGATGATAGGTTTACCTTGATTTTCTTTTGGTTGAATGAATAATCAAAAGAATATAAGTTAACATCGATTTTCTGTTTGCATAACATTTTCACATTTGAAAACCTCGCAAATGTCATTCGAAGTCATCGATACTCATCATCCAATAGTTCTTTCAAGTCAATGTCCGTTTTCTTGTTCATTAATTCAATTCGCAGATCGAATTGGCGGAATTCTCGATCCTGCGTTTGTCGATCAATGTCAATTTATCGACGGAAATCTACGACAATCGATTCGACAATTGAAACAAATCCCTTTGAAATACGAAATTCGACCGACGAATTGGAATTTCGAACGAGAAATCTTTCTCGATATTGATATTGCACATAGCACACAATTTTTGAATTCAAAAGACTTTCAACAATATAATTGTTGGTTAAATGATCCGTATCAATGGAATTTAATTTCGAGTTTTAATGAAGATTTAATTATTTAATTTCAAAGCTTTTCTTTTGCCTTGACAATAAAAACAGGTTCACCTTGATAAATAAAACAAAAAATATATTTTCGAATGCATAACGAACCACAAAAGGCGAAAAAAAAGCGAAGAAGCAAAAAAATGAGCAAATGATTGTACTCGTCTCTTTTTTTTCTCTCTCTCTCACTGTGCGTCTTTTCTTCATTGATATAATATAATGTGATATGCTTGACTAAACATTGTAGATATTTGATTCGCTTTTACTTGTTTCATATATCACATACTCAATCATATTTTTCAACGGTAATATCAACTCAACAAATGTCGTTGAATGAACTCGTTAATATATATAATCAAAAGTTGAATACAAACGGTGGTGGTAATTCAACATTTGCAACAAATTATTCTCAAGAAACTCAATTCAATTCCTATTCCCAAGGATATAATCCGAGCCATTCTCAACAATATCATGATGGAGTAACAACAGCGCTATTGTTCGATGGTGATACAACACGATTTCAATTAAATGATCGTGTTCTTGCCGGAGAAAACGTTCGACCACCACCGCATAATCAACCTCGAATCGAACGAATTAAACAAGCGGATAAAGTTGTTTTCTCCGAAGAAAATGATATTCACGATTACGAACACAATGAAGAATATAACACGAAATATCCCGATATCAAACCGCAATTAAATATTATCAATGCTCGACAAATTCAAATTCCACCTGCTGACATGTTCACCAATCCCGGTGAACAAGTTCAACGATTGATTCATCAAGGCAAATTAAAAAATCTCCACGGTTACATCAATTATCCGTACAATTACATTGAACCACCTTGGTATTACTCGAATCTAGAAGAACAACAAGGTTATGTCAATTTAAATCCGCCGCCAACACATTTAACAGCAGCTGATCTCCAAAATAATGTCGATGATTCACATGATATTAATCTTCCGGCTGGTGTTCCACAAGAAGTCGTTTCACAAGATCGATACGAATTTATTCCTCTACCGAAAATGGTCTATGACAATTTCGTTCCTTTGATCGCATCACGTAAAATCTCCTATCGTAATCAACATTCTGCACGTGTTTCATCGGAAAATCCTTCGTTATTCGCGTCGAAATTACCCGACGTCAATGAAACAACATTTCAATTCTAAATCCGTTTTATTTCTTCAATTAGATTATAAAAAAGTTTTCTTTCTTTTGAAATAAATTCAATTGGTAAAAGTAATTCATCGATCATTAATTCTATTGGTCTTGCACATTCATCACATTCAATTGTAAATAAAATTTGATTTAATATCGTTAAATAACAATAAACTTCTAATAACTCGAATTCTTTGTCGGTTAAATTTTCTTTTCGTTCATTTTGATAATTGATTAGAAATTCTTTGGCAAAATCAAATCGAAATGTCGATCCAACTGAACACCACAAACATAAACACATAGCAACATCGAGGATCAATGGACCGATATACATATCATCGAAATCTAAAACTGCACTTAAACGATTTTCATTCGAATCAAATAAAACATTATCATCGTGAATATCTGCATGAATATATCCGATTGGCAGATCTTTTTCGAATGATTTTTCGAATTGATCTTGTTCGGTTTCATCTTCGATCAAAGGAATTGATTTGGTATGTTGATCGATGATGGAAAAGATTCGTTTGTATAGATCAGGATGATCTGTTTCGAATTCTGGACATGAATTCACAAGTTCGTATTTGATTCGAATGAAATTTATCGAACGACGAGTGATTTTTGGATGTAAAGGAAGTTGTTTGGTATGAAGATTCGAATGCATTCGACCGAGAAATCGACTAATTTCAATGGTTTGCCATAATTGACGAACCGGTGTTTCAGGTGTATTTAAATATTTAATTCCTTGAATAAATGGAAATAAAACACAATAATTTTGGTTATTTATTTGAAATAATCCAGGTGGTTCGAGCATTGGTGCAACGGGAAGTTTCATTTCTTCGAAAAGATATTTTAAAAAGTTCAATTCAAATTCGATGTTTTCAAGAGAAATTTCTCTTAATGTTCCTGGAAGATATTCACGAAAAATATAAATTTTATCGTTCGATTCATCAGTTAATTTTAATGTTAAATTTGTCCAACCATTTGTTAAACGTTCAATTAAACTTATTTGTCCGTTAAACGAACGTTTTTTCAACGCTACGTTTATTTCATCAATATCGACCATTTCTGTCTTTTTTTTTCAAATAAAAATTCTTGTTATCAACTATTTACGATACTCAACAACTTTTCTTATCAGATTGTTTATTGGATAAGGACAAAACAAGAAAAAAATCTATCGTTATAAGCTTTGTTCTGAGGACATCTGTGTTGTTGTTCATTATTTGCTGAACATGTTCGAAGAGAGAGAGAGAGAGAACCTTCTCTTTCTTTTAAAATTAAAATGCAAAACGTTGTCGAATTCTTGTTCGATATTGATTTAATGTTTTTTGAAATTGTTTTTTGTAAAATTTTGATGGTGAAATGAAATATAAAATCATATAGAGCCAAACGTCATTCGACGAGTTCATACATTCAGAAATAAATATTAAAATTAAACGTGGTAACGCGAGAAGAACTAAAATAATTGGTGCAATTAGCAGATGTTTATGTTCACGATATTGTTGACGAACGATTTCGAAATAAGATCGAGTTTTTTCGATGCGTAATCGTTGTCGAGAAACCAAACAAAACAAGAACAGTTGTTAACAACAAACTTATGTGTATGCTTGTTGATTGTTCACTTAGACTCAATTTTGATTCGATATGATAAGTTAAATCCACTTGTTGAACACGATTGACATAAGCAAATAGATCGTTTTGGACATTCTCGATCGTCTTGAAAACATTGACCCTCATTTTGACACATCAAATCCGCGTTTCACTTCATTTTAACTGTTAAACGAAGAAAATGGATGAGATCATTTATTAAAATTGGAAAATCAATCTTGTTAACTAGTGACATCTACTAATAAACAGTTGCTGAGCATAGAAATAAAAAAAATTATTGGTCTGAAAGTTAGTCTTTTATGTAAAGATGATCGAGTTATGAATCATTCAGTTTTTATTTGTCGTATTTCAAGTTTGTCTCTGTTTCGCACGTGCTTTTCTACGTAAATCTGAGATCAATGATCAATGCCGATGATCCTTATCAATTTTCAATGGATGAATCGATCAGTGGAACACCGAGAACACGAAGTTCCAATCGAAAACAAAACGTTAAAAAACAACTGAATAAACAAAAAGAAATCAATTCGAAATCGGATCAACAAGATAACTCATTCATGTCAAATATTCAATCGGGTTTTTCGCAATTTGTTAACACGAAAAAACGACAACGAGACGAGAAAAAACCGAAAACGACCAACAAACGAGCCAAAGGTTCGTATCGATTTTTTGTTTAAAACAAAAAACAAACGAAAATCTTCATTTAGTTAACGCGTATGCAGATGAAAATGAACCTCCCAACGACGAAATTCGAGATATTGAGCAAGTTAAATTGATCTATGAAACTGATCGTAGGATTTATTTTAAAAATCGTCAAACTGTAAAATTGATTTTTGTGCTTAAGGTGGCCGAACAAATTTCAATCGAGCTGCAACAACAAATGCACAACTCATTGCTAATCGAAATACGACTTATACAATCGAAGAGACGCAAACAGATACAATGACAATTCCAGATACTTTAGTTAATATTTCCACTCAACTCAATGATTCGTCGTGGCAAAGAGATATCGATCGATTAATGAAGAAATTAGAAGGACCACCTGTGTCAACGAATAAAACACAAACACAAATTCAAATTCAAGAAACACAAATCGAAGATCAACGAATCGAAGAAAATATTCAACAACCAACTTGTCCATCGCCAAAAGTTCAAAGATCTCAACGAAATACAACACAACCAAAAACAACAACAACTGCAACTATTCAAACGGATTCACCTGAACAACATCCGTGTTGTCAAGATGTTTCCAATTGTCCTTGTGTTATCGTACGAATCAGAATAATCTTCGTTCTTTCATCAGTTTTATTCTTTTGTTTTTTGTTTTGAAAATAGAAATACAGCAAATTAGAACAATTATTCATGGAGAAAATGTCTCAATTTATAAGTTTTGTTCCGAATGCAAGTGGAGTTCAACGAGAAACTCAAGTCAAACGTCGACATTTGCCAAGTTCATCTCGATTTCGACGATTTCGTGGTTATCGACGAGTCGTCAATCATCATCGACCAACAATTGACAAAACTCCCAGCGAAACAAATCAATCAACTCTCGTCGAAGAAACAACTGTCGAACAACCAACTTCAATGGAAACAAACGAAAATCAACCATTGAATCATTTCGCACCAATCGACGATCTCTCTGCAATCGAAAAAGTCGACAAAACACCGATTGTCGATCAAACATCAACACTCCTCATCTCGACCGACACTTGTTCGACTGCACGTCGTTTAGTTTTAACAACATCGTCACTCGACGAAACTCAAAAGTCTCAATTTCGCTCGTTTTTAACTCGTTTCAACGCGGCATCGAGTTCGTCGGTTGACAACGAGACAACTCACGTGATTGTCAATGAAAACAGCCCGTTGGTTTGTCCGTTAACCGGAAAGATCATTCAAGGAATAGCGAGACATTTATTTGTCGTTTCTCATCGTTGGTTAACCGAATGTTTGAATGAAAATTCGATTGTCGATGAACGGCCGTTTGAAATTCGTGGAGACACGAGTTTAGGTGCGGATCACGGCGGAATGCGACGATCTCGACTCACGCCTGAACTTCTGCTGGAGAAATATTCGATTTGTTTACGTTGCACGTCGAATGATTGTGCGCCGTTGCAAAATCTCGAACAAGTTCAAGAATTAATTCAACTCACCGGAGCAAAATTGGTCAAGAATTTCAGCGAAATCAAAACTTTAGACAACGAACGACAAATGGTTCTTGTTCTCGGCGTCAATGGTTTTGCTGGTGGAGAGAAAAAACGTCAGATACTTTTAGATACTTGTCAACAATTCAATGTCAAATGTGTCAATGTTCATTGGTTACTTATTTCAATTGCGAAATTCGAGATTCAACCATTTGAAAATTACGATATCAATCAAAATTAATTCGAAATATACGTCCTCAAGTTTTGAAAAAAGAGAGAGAGAGCGAGTTTACTTTTTTTTTCGATAATCGAGAATATGAATTGATTAAACATTTTGTTCAGATTATCTTGTCAGATATTATAAATTTTGTGAATAAGAAAAGAGAAAAATGTGTGTGTAGTTAGTAGAAATGTATTTTTATAGAAATTTCAGATAAAAATGGAAGCAGCTATTGAACAATATGCGCCAATGGAAAGTCGAAATGACACTCCGGATGTTAGTTTAGCATTGCCGTTTAATTTACAAGCGACGTGTCTTCATATGCAAGTTCGTTCGGGTTCGAAAGCGAAAAGTTTAGTTCAATTTGTTCAACGAAAAATGTGTTCGACTGATTTGCATGTTGAACAAATGACTTGGAATGCATTTGGCGATGGAATAGCAAAAGCAATTGCGTGTGCCGAAATGACAAAACGTCGTTTAGGAATTCAATTCTATGAATTTGTTCAAATTGGTTACAAACGAGTTGAACAAGTTTGGGAACCGGTCAATGCCAAAGTCGAATTAGACACTTTGAAAGTTAACAAAGATATTCCCGCTATTTGTATTCTTCTTTCGAAAATTCCTTTAACACCAAAATCAAATCAAGGAGAACATTAATCTAATAATCATCGTTTTTGTTTTCTGTTATTATTTTAGATTTCTTTCCTTGGAAATTTAATAAAAAAAAAGAAACAAATGTCAAGTGCAGCGTTAATCTTCGATATTCTTTTCTCATTTACGATCACTTTAGTATTTCTTTATCGTTGTGGAAATTATCGTCGACAACATCCGATAACAACAGGCGCTGTTTTCATTTCTTGGTCGTTTTCGATTCTTTTTGTTTTTCTTTTACCATTGGATATTTCACTTGTAAACAAATATTTACACTTTAACGAAAATATTTATTTATTTGTTCGTAGGCAGCGTATCGTGAATGTGCAAAAGACGATGCTGAACCAATTGTTTCAACGATAACTGATGACAATCAAAATAGAGTTTGTCTTTTTTTTCTCTCTCTCTTTTTTCGATTTCATTTCATTTTGTTTTTCAGAATCTTTCTTCGATAAAAACGTGTCCAAAACCATGGTCATATGTTCCTCACGAGACATATAGAGTCATTTGGCGAATTATCTATTGGACTTCTCAATGTTTGACTTGGTAAATTTGATTTTCGAATATGTCTTTCGCTGATTTTTGTTTGTTTGATTGATTGATTGAAGGTTGATTTTACCATTTATGCAATCGTTTTGTCAAACAGGTGAATTCTATTGGCGAGGTAAAATTCGTTATGCATTACGATCGAATTTAATTTATTACGGCACACTTCTACTTGTGTTTGGTATTTTGGTTATTTACGTTGCCATTAATTATAAATTTGACGCAGCCAGTTTCAAAGTGACAGTTGTTGCTGCAAGTACGACTTGGGGTTTGTTTTTATTAGTTTTAATGCTCGGCTACGGACTTGTTCAAGTTCCAATCAATGTTTATAATCATTCTCGAACATCTTACATTCTTTCACATGTTTATTTTAAATTATCTCAATTGTACAATGAAAAAATCGACGTTGAAGAACGTTTAGAATCTCTCGTTAATGAAATATCGAAACTCTCGAATCAAATCAAATACAACGATCCATTACGAGGATGTTTAGAGCAAATTGTTGAAATTATTCCTGAACAATATTCTAATCGAGTGAAATTGACAATGGATGATTACGAAGATTATCGAGCAACAACAACAATCAATAATAATAATAATAATAGTTTAATTGATTTGCCAACTGAAAAGCAATTGATTGGTATACATAGACTTTTAAAGAAAAGTAAACATATTCATCATCGTGTTCAAGCATCGTGGATTAAAATGATTGATCAAGCTTTTTATCTCGAAGATATTTTAAATAATGAAAAGAATTCGAATCGAACTTTTGTCAAACAAAGTCCGTTGACAAAATCTTGGTTAAGACAGAAGCTATTCGATGAACATCCGAAATTGGAATGGTATACATTTTGTCTTGTTCGACCGTGGGCATTGAAAGTTCTTGGCGTTGTTTTGGGTTGCTTATCGATTATTGTTATTTGGTCAGAAATGACCTTTTTCAGTGTAAAACCAACTTTATCAATATTTGCTCTCTGTGTCAAAGCAGCTCGTGAGCATTTTGATTATTTTACTATCGAAGTAAGAGCTTTTCTATTTCGAAGATTTTTATTCTTATTATTAAAAAAAAAAAGGTGATCTGTTGGTTGAGTCTTGCTTATTTATGTTTATGTGCCTATTATACAATCTTTCGTATACGTATATTCAATTATTTTTATTTATCATTGTATCATTTAACCGATGAAAATAGTTTAATTTTCGCTGCAACATTTCTCTGTCGTCTAACAGCTCCACTGTGTTATAATTTTCTCGGAATGATTCATATGGATCCAGGAATTACCAATAAACTTGATCAAACGGAAACTATCTTTTCAGAAGTAATCTTTATTCAGTTTTTGTTTTCATTGTCTTGTTAAGAAATGAAATAACGAATATTTAGATAATGGGTCATATGAACGTAATTCCAATCGTTTCCAAAGGATTTAGTTTCTATTTTCCGATGTTAATTTGTTTATTATGTGTTGGAACTTATCTTCAATTGGGTTCTCGATGTTTACATATATTTGGAATTCGACAATTTTTTGATTCGGATGATATTTCAGCTGAATATATTGAAGATGGAAAGAATTTAATGAAGAGAGGTCAGTCGATTCAAATTTGAATTTTATCTTTTTCGAATTGAATTTTAGAACGACGAAATTTTGGTGGCATTGATACGATGATAAATACAACAACAGCAACACAACGACGTGATCGACGAAGAGAATTAGAAGAAAAGTATGGTTTACGATCAACAACAAATAATAAAGTTCAACGTGAAGACAATTTAACTGAAGTTATTTCAGGTATTGATCAAAATATGTCATTTGAAAAAGAATTTGATTTGTTTTGCTTTGCTTTCGTAGAAACTCGTCAATTGAAATCATCGTCAAGTTCTGATGAACCATTAATTGCTCTCAATGCAAATCTAAATCAACCAAGTACATCATTAAATTCATCTCGACGAGCAGCACCTCCAACAAACATATTTAACGACGTTTAAAATACCCATAATTATAGTTGTCGTCCCACTATATAATCGTATTTAACAACGTTTTGTTTTTCGTTCTCGTTGTATACTTTTATTATTATTTTTTTCTCTCTCAACGTATTAACGTTAATTACAGTGTATTTATTTAAATGTTGTATTTCTCGTTTAAGATGAATAATTCAGAATATAATCCAACGAACAGTAACATCAGTGATTTACGTTCAGATATTACAGCAACAACAGATGCTCTGAAAATCACTGTAAATAAATTGGTTCAACGAGGAGAACAACTCGATGCTTTAAATAATCGTGCTGAAGATTTAAATTCATCATCGATTCATTTTCGTGGTGCTGCACGACGAGTTCGTCGACAAATGTGGTGGCAAAATTGTAAACTTACGTTCTTCATTAGTATGTTTACCATTTGATGTTCATTTTTTTATCGAGAAATTTTCTTTCTTTCTTTCAGCTCTTGCAATTATTTGTATTATTACATTTATTGTTCTATTGATTATCCATCCATGGAAGAAATAATCTGATCATGTTATCAAAGAAGTTGTACTCTGATTTTCAAATAATCTATTGTATATATACTATCATAAAACAGTACTTTTTTTCTCTTTCTGTGAATGAACATCATTTCAATTTTCGAAAAATAAACGTTTATTTTAAAAACTAAAAAAAATACAAAAAACGCTCCTCGTATCTCCGTCTTCCACACCACCACCCAATGTAAAGATAGCGACCGGTGATGTAAAGCGGAACCACCAGCAAACTCGTTTTATCACTCCACTCCCAAAGTCCATTCCATTTACAAGAAGCTAACACCGACAAAAGACAAGCACCACCCGAGAAATACGCAGGCTCGTATGGCTTGCCATACGCCAGTACCGCTGCCAAATTCGTCAACAAACCAAGCACCGAATATAGAGGTCCGATTTGGTCACTTGATTTAAGACGAATATCTGGAATGGACAGAAGCCACATAATCTGGTAGCCCAATAAACCCAAACAGAATAAAAATACCATGGATATCATCAGAACAAATCCGCTATTCCATGGTACCCTAAAACATAACCCATATAATTTTCAATCAGATTCAACGTAGTGATAAAAGAATCAAGTATTCTCATTACCTATCATCTGTGACCTTGGATTTCGATGGTGATCCTGGTGGAAGTGGTGGTAAAACAATTCGTGTTTCAGTTTGCATTCTAAGATGTATGTATGTGATTATTTTTTTATTCAAAAACAGTGCGTGATACAACTATTTACCTCGAGATAACGTAACTTGACTGAACAGTATGAATGACCATTATATTTAAACAAAGTTGTTTTTATAATAGAAGGATAGAACCGACTAGTCAGTGATGTATATTAATTTCACCATTGATGATGCATCAACTGGAAACGTATGTCCATTCTTTTTCGTTCTACTTATATATTCATATACAGTGACATGAACAAAAGAAAATACAAGTCTATATCGATAGTCATGCATGAATGAAAATTTCCTAACATAAAATAAAATCAATGCCTTCGGATTGAAAGAATCAATTAGAATCGGAAGCAGTTACGTGCTTGTAAAAAATGCTCTCCAAATGCTTGAGCTCCCAGCTTGAACCTAACATATAATATGACCAGTTATGATATTAACATCACAGATTTTACCTACAGCATGCTTATGTATATGCTTACATCAATATCTGGATCACTCCTATACTGGCTGGCATGCTACACATGACATGTAGACTGCTTCCATATTGCCTGGAATGCTACCAAGAATATGTAGACTGCTCCCGCACTGCCTGGGATTCGTACTTTGGCCTGCATGAAAGTATGTCTACTAGTACTCAGTCCTAATAAAAGAACAAAAGTGTTCCATTATGGAAACTCATTCCCAGAAACAGAACAAAAGTGTTCCATTATTGAAACTCATTCCCAAAAACAGAACAAAAGTGTTCTGTTTTTGGGAATGAGTGTAAATACAAGTAGGAATGCTTGTACTTGTCTTAGATCTGTTACAACTGATTCCTAGAGTTCGAAAAAGTTGCCTGGAATTGAAGATTAGACGGTTAGAGTCAGGAAAGTGTACTATTAGGTGGTTTAGAATTGGCAATATTTATTAGAGAGGCAGATGAGATTTGTGGAGCTGTTGAGCAATATAATTATGTGTCGGTGTCGGTCTCTGTATTTGTAAATGATTTCTTTTTCTTAAGATTGAAGCCAGCAATTATGTCATAAAAAATTTAGTGAATGGAACTATTGAATTTAATGAACTTGCAAAGTCGATTTGTTGTTTAGATGAAGCAATATTTTAAATGTGTATCAATGTAACTATATGCCATTTTAATCTATGTTAGGTTTTAGAAAATTGCTTCAATAATATCCTTGATTAAAAAAAACCTGAGCCATAATGGATATGATCAAATAAATATTTGTGTCTTGACTTTTCTATCCGCTTCTTTTGATTATCAATTTGTATACTTAAAGAGATACAATCAGGCTCTTGCGTATTATTTGTTTGACTATGTTTGATAAATTTTACAAGGAAAGTTCTTTCGAAATCGAAATCTTTTCGAATGACCTGAAGTGATTAATCGAATATTTCATTATTGAAATTTTCAATAATATAAATATAAAGTAAGAAGATTCTAATTATATATTGATTTTCGTTTGAATAGAATCCGACAAGATCTTTCGTAGATTTATACAATTACTCGGATATATTCGATCAATTGAAAATTAACTATCTGTTCCCAGATGATCTTTAATCATTTAATAAAGCGAATATCGAAAGAGTTGAAATATGAATGGATGATGTTAACATCAGATGATCATTCAATGATACTAAGTATATTCGGTCAAGCATTTCGATCTCTTACTGTGACTGGTACAATTAATGTTAATGAAATAATACATACATTTGAAAAAGTTGGTTAATCTCAATTGTCTTCTGTAACCGCTGAACTTTTATCCTAACGTCGTTTTGAAAAAAAAAATTGACTGACTTATGCTCATCAACATGAAGTTCAATAACAATATCAACAAATACGAATCCTTCAGCAACACTGTAAGATACTCAAATACTCGTTCATCAATATCTTCGTTTGGTTATATTGATAAAAAATTAACACAATTGATTGATGAATTAATATTCATTAGCTGCAACTATACAAACAAGACAAAGAAGATATGAAATAACTTCACCATCACGAACTACTGAGATGATTAATAATGGTATTCAACCATGATACTGATTCTTTTACCTCACCCTCCAAAACTTCAATTGAAGAATTTGAAATTTAACTGAAAATATTTGTGATGAAATTGAACAATTGAAACATAAACCTCTTTTAATAACATCATAACGATCTTCTCGTTCACCGAATGACACACAACAAAAATCCGTATTTAGATTCTGACTTTTTTGAATTGGTTGAAGAAATGTTTCGGAACAATCATTTGAGGATATTCAATATGCATACCTAAAGCAAGCTGAATAGATAAAAAAAACGTATAAGCTTGAAAACATGTGCCAACAAAAATATAACATTAAGAATAAAGAATACATTCGTCCAGAATTTTTTTGCAAATAATTATCTCATTGAACGTTCACCATGAGACCAATCGACTTCGAATAAATTGCGTCGAATTGTTTTCCAGAAAAACTTATTAAATAAAATATTTCGTCTAAATAACTATAAGTTGTTGATTCACCTTTACTGACTTCTACAAGGTGTCAATCGAAGCTAATTTGTCGTTTATTTGATTCTTTTTATCCTTCATCAGGTTTTCGAATGCTATCAGTAAATTTATTTAATGGTTTATGTGTTTTATTAAACGACAATTCTTGTTCGATTTACTCAGATATTTCCGTTGAACAATATAATTCAAAAATTTAAAAACGTCACTTCTTCATTTGCTTTTTTTCAATAAAACTTAATAATTCGCTTACTTGCTTTAATAATAAAGCACTTTATGTCCCAGGTGTTTTTTATTAGAACAGTATAATATGATATCTTAAATTGTCGAAATATATCTTTCATTTTGACGAAGAAATAGTTCACAATAGATTCTTATTGGTGATCTGTCTGTCTATCAAGCGCATTCTTCAATATGGACTATGGACTATTTAGAAATCGAAATCAATGAATGTTTGTGACTAATAATATTTACCACTACATATTGTTCAGCTGATAATTAGACATCTCTTTTAAGAATCTAGTATTCATTATCTAGTGTGATATAGTAGGGAATCATTACTGATTTTTCTTCATAATTTTGTTGATTTCAACACCGTGCAAATATGATGCAGCATAGAAAAAAGAATCTTCTATTTCAAAAGAATAGCGAGATAACCATCAGATAGCGACATCTATTACTCTACTGTCTAAGTTATTACAGACTTCCCAATTCATATATATCTTTTGTTTAGGATTGATCGTCTATTCCAATCTTCCATTTATTGTTCTGCTTTGCTTGTATTCTTCTTCTTCATAATGTGATACATCAAACCATTGATTTAGTTCGTTGGGTTTGCACTTTCTTATTTCAATTAATTTGATTTAATTTCAATACATATTGACTAAATTTTTTTTATTTATTGGCCATTCTCTATTTCATAGGAATTATTCTCTTGTGAAATCTCGTGTGCATCAAGCATTTGATTCGAAAGCAATATAGATTTATGGATTCGACATCGATAATACTGATTGTCAATTAATTTATGGATAAACCAAAACGAACTATTTCTTTTTCGAATCGTTATTTTCGACTAATCTTCAATTAAATTGTTCAACGCAGACTATTTGCACTATGTACGAAGTTTCTATACGCAATATAGCTTATATTTATCTAATTTTTGTCTATTTTTAGATTCGTTCTAAATATATCATTTCAAACAACGAGTATTATGATAAAGATACGCTTTGACCACATGTTCACACCCAAACGTTTGACAATGGTTCTTTTTCTTGGCTTTTGTATTTTCGCTATTGACATAATCTACACAACTTCTCTTCACCGTCTTCATGACTGTAAGAGGTCAATTTTGGAATCTCAAGGATTAAAAGAACCACCACGAACCTTTACTTTTCTTTGTCATCTTCCCGAAGAAGATTGTCTTTGTTCTGAAACAAAGAACAACTCAAATATCTCCGAAGGTTGTGTTACTCGTATTGTATATCAACTCAATCCTCAATTATTGTTACTTATACATATCATCCAGATTATTCTTATCAAGAATTTTTTTTCGTTGATTGGAAGTCATCGTCGTATTGTTCTTTCTATTCTACGAGTTCTTTCCGTAATCATATTCATTTTCATAGCAATATATATTAATTTGAATACGTGCTACGAAGTTTATACAATGATTACTTTGTTTTTCATTACTGCATTTCTTTGGTGTTGCATTATTCGTGCCATGCAAGATGTGTTTGAGTCTAATTCTGTGTCCAACGATACTATCACTATTGTTGTTCATTCATCAGAAAGAAGTAGGCTACGCGTAAAAACTTGGAAAGAATTATTATGAACTAACAAAATGTATTATTGATTTTTCTACATCAATTTTTTGTATGTACTCTGTTGTTTTGTTGGAATGATTATTTTATTTTATTCCTTTGAAAATAAAATGTAAATAATATTCTCAAAACTGAAATATTCATCTGGCTGTTATATCGTTTTCAATAGCAATAAACGGTAGAGTTTTTAAAGCACGAAAAAAATAAGTGATGACATCCTGTGCTGTGTTTAAGCTGTCTAAAGAATCCTTTCGCAGGAACGAAATCATAATAAAAGTTACTGAGCTCATCCGCGGATGATAAATATACGTATTTATAAGATAGTGAATTCTGCCAAAAGTGAGAAAGAAAGAAAAGGAAAGCAACAATGTCAGAGAAATTTGAATAGTATGCCACTAAAATGATAATAATAATGACTCATAATTTGAAACTAATTCATTAGGTTTTGCTGAAAAAATTCTAAATATAACATATGATGTTGGTACTGGCAAATCTGATAAGAAAAAAAAACCCCAAACATCTTTATTGTATATATACAGAAATGTCAGAGGCGCCTATTGCCATTCGAGACATTTGCTAAAAAGTCTTGTCTACCGTCCAGATTCTTCTATTTCTTGACGTTTTTTTTTCATTGCTCAATGTCACTCAAAATATCCTTTAGAAATTTTCGTGTTTCTTTGATATACCTCTTCTAACGTACAAGTAACGTTCATCGAGAGTCGATTCACTTGGCCCTCGACTGAATGTATTAGTGTGCGCGTATATAAAGTTTCAATTAAAAACGATTGACTATACGTATATGTATTATAAAGTTTTACCATACATCATTTTGAGCAACACCTCCACCCTCAAGTGGCGTCCCTACGGTCCGCCACTTCTGACTCGAGCTGCCACATTTTTCCGGCTCATGCATCAACAGTTTTTGAATAGCTAGGTCGAAATGATTATAGATATCTCAGAAGGACCACTTTATAGCTTTCTAGGTACACCAATAGAGTCGGAAAACTTCACATCTAATTTGACATAATCACACTTTAACAAAAATCGCTATTTTCTCAAAATATGAACCTTCTAATGATCAATACGCAGTTCCAAATTTTCAAAAATCGTCAATTTTCAAAAATACCCAGTTTTTAGTCGAAAATACTCAATTGAAAATTTTGAATATCTACCTATTAACTCAGACTCTCCGATCTCAATTATCTAGAGTACGACTAAGTTCGAACTATCATTTGTGATCCATTACGAGTTTCTAAAACCGTTGTTTTTTGTGGTTGACCTGGGTTGTTGACAAACTTCATGAAATCCTTAACATCGTTTGGCTCTCAGTACCACAAAATTGACAACTGTTGATGATCTCATTAATTAACTAAAATTTTCTGCAAAGAAAGCCCTTGTTTCTATAGTATTCATTTCTGTTGTTCTATATCAAGTCGTTTCTCGTCGGTCGTCGGCGTCCCTTCGGGCCGCCACTCCCGTTTCGTCTCTCCTTGTCCTCAGTTAGTTCCTAAGCGCAAGTGGATACAATCAATATACCTCAACCAATTTTCATATTTCCTTCACAGAGACATAGTCAATAATAGAAACAATAGCTCAATACTACAGGTTAAGGGATACGCTATACCAAAAACCTGTGTTCAAACATAGAAATCATATCTCTACATTTTTCAATTCTGACAGCAGATTCGGATTCCTCATGATCGATTACCTTTGGTCAAACTTCATAAAAGTAAGGCTAAATGTTTTTTTGACCCGGCACAAACAAACCAACAAACTCATTTAATTTTTTTCATATGACCCTCCTTACAGTCGAGGGAACTTTTAACTGAACTTCAAATTTATTGATTTTATTTTTTGAAAGAGAGAAATAAGAAAAGATGTTCGTTAGTTTTTATAGTATTGATGCGAAGATAGCTATGTGGTGTGAGATTCACATCGATTATTCCAATATAGGTAAATCGAGAGCATCGTATTTCAATAGACGAGCGACATCTCATACGCTACCATGCAAATTCTTTACGCACATGTTTTGTTCAGATTGGATTGTCCATTGCATTCTCTGTTTTGCATTTCTCCTTCATAATATAGGTGTATCATCCCATTAACTGAGTTCATCAGTTTTATATTTTCTTATTTCCATTGAATTGATCTCATTCACCACCGATAATACATATAATTTAAAACAACGAGTATTATGATAAAGATACGCTTTGACCACACGTTCACACCCAAACGTTTGACAATGGCTCTTTTTCTTGGCTTTTGTATTTTGCCTATTGAAAAAATCTACACAATTTCTCTTCACCGTCTTCATGACTGTAAGAGGTCAATTTTGGAATCTCAAGGATTAGAAGAACCACCACGAACCTTTACTTTTCTTTGTCATCTTCCCGAAGACGACTGTATTTGTTCTGAAACAAAGAACAACTCAAATATTTCCGAAGGTTGTGTTACTCGTATTGTATATCTACTCAACCCTCAATTGTTGTTACTTATACATATCATCCAGATTATTCTTATCAAGAATTTTTTTTCGTTGATAGGAAGTCATCGTCGTATTGTTCTTTCTATTCTACGAGTTCTTTCCGTAATCATTTTCATTTTCATAGCAGTATACATTAATTTGAATACGTGCTACGAAGTTTATACAATGATTACTTTGCTTGTCATTACTGTATTTCTTTATGGTTGCATTGGTCGTGCCATACTAGATGTGTTAGAGTCTAATTCTGTGTCCAACGATACTATCACTATTGTTGTTCATTCATCAGAAAGAAGTAGGCTACGCGTAAAAACTTGGAAAGAATTATTATGAACTAACAAAATGTATTATTGATTTTTCTACATCAATTTTTTGTATGTACTCTGTTGTTTTGTTGGAATGATTATTTTATTTTATTCCTTTGAAAATAAAATGTAAATAATATTCTCAAAACTGAAATATTCATCTGGCTGTTATATCGTTTTCAATAGCAATAAACGGTAGAGTTTTTAAAGCACGAAAAAATAAGTGATGACATCCTGTGCTGTGTTTAAGCTGTCTAAAGAATCCTTTCGCAGGAACGAAATCATAATAAAAGTTACTGAACTCATCCATGGATGATAAATATACGTATTTATAAGACAGTGAATTCTGCCAAAAGTAAGAAAGAAAGAAAAGGAAAGCAACAATGTCAGAGAAATTTCAATAGTAAGCCACTAAAATGATAATAATAATGACTCATAATTGGAAACTAATTCATTAGGTTTTGCTGAAAAAATTCTAAATACAACATATGATGTTGGTACTGGCAAATCTGATAAGAAAAAAAAACCCAAACATCTTTGTTGTATATATACAGAAATGTCAGAGACTCCTATTGCCATTCGAGACATTTGCTAAAAAGTCTTGTCTGCCATCCAGATTCTTCTATTTCTTGACGTTTTTTTCACTGCTCAATGTCACTCAAAATATCCTTTTTAAATTTTCGTGTTTCTTTGATATACCTCTTCTAACGAATATGCGTATTTTTTTAGATATTTCATATTCACTTCATAGTGCAAAAACAAAAATGAAATTCTTCTCAAGTGTGAAATTATTTCTGTTACTGACTATTCAAATACAGCGAAACGTTTACGCTGGATCTGTTGTTGGAACAGCGGGGTTCGAAGCCTGCCTGCCGGGATGCATGGGATCATTGAGTACAATGTTGCCATGGACATTTTGTGCCGCTACATTTTTTGCGCCAACACCATAAATAAGTGATTGCTAGAGATACGTCATCAAATTGAATAGAGATTTTCAAAGCTTTATTGTTGCTCCTCTGTCTTGTTCAATATAAACATAACTGTAATTCCGAATGAAAAACAAACATAATTTCTCAAACACCAACCAAGGAGAACTGAACTTTTAATTTCACTGATCTTAACCGATGAAAACTTGTGAGAGATCATTTTTGAATTCAAGTTTCAAGTAAGGCACTACTGCTGTTTTTACCATACATTTTACCACTTTTAACTGAACTTCAAATTTATTGATTTTATTTTTTGAAAGAGAGAAATAAGAAAAAATGTTCGTTAGTTTTTATAGTATCGATGCGAAGATAGCTATGTCGTGTTAGATTCACATCGATTATTCCAATATAGGTAAATCGAGAGCATCATATTTCAATAGACGAGCGACATCTCATACGCTACCATGCAAATTCTTTACGCACATGTTTTGTTCAGATTGGAATGTCCATTGCATTCTCTGTTTTGCATTTCTCCTGCATAACATAGGTGTATTATCCCATTAACTGAGTTCATCAGTTTTATACTTTCTTATTTCCATTGAATTGATCTCATTCACCACCGATAATACATATAATTTAAAACAACGAGTATTATGATAAAGATACGCTTTGACCACACGTTCACACCCAAACGTTTGACAATGCCTCTTTTTCTTGGCTTTTGTATTTTCGCTATTGACATAATCTACACAACTTCTCTTCACCGTCTTCATGACTGTAAGAGGTCAATTTTGGAATCTCAAGGATTAAAAGAACCACCACGAACCTTTACTTTTCTTTGCCATCTTCCTGAAGACGATTGTCTTTGCTCTGAAACAAATAACAACTCAAATATTTCCGAAGGTTGTGTTACTCGTATTGTATATCAACTCAATCCTCAATTGTTGTTACTTATACATATCATCCAGATTATTCTTATCAAGAATTTTTTTTCGTTGATAGGAAGTCATCGTCGTATTGTTCTTTCTATTCTACGAGTTCTTTCCGTAATCATTTTCATTTTCATAGCAGTATACATTAATTTGAATACGTGCTACGAAGTTTATACAATGATTACTTTGCTTGTCATTACTGTATTTCTTTATGGTTGCATTGGTCGTGCCATACTAGATGTGTTAGAGTCTAATTCTGTGTCCAACGATACTATCACTATTGTTGTTCATTCATCAGAAAGAAGTAGGCTACGCGTAAAAACTTGGAAAGAATTATTATGAACTAACAAAATGTATTATTGATTTTTCTACATCAATTTTTTGTATTTGCTATGTTGTTTTTTGTTGAAATCTTAAATCGAGTTTATTTCTTTAAAAATAAAATGTTCATCTGGCTGATATATCGTTTTCAATTGATTCATTACATGAAAATATCGATATATCTATACGTTGCCCTCTCTGCTTAGCCTATTCTAACCAAATGTGGCCATTGGTCAGAGCTAGAACCTAATCTTGCTGCAGATATAACAAATAGCATACAAATTCTTGCCAATCGAAATGATTCGGAATGAATTAAGTTGACTTGTGGAGAAACTATACAGAAGTATTTAGCTATATTTATTTCATTTTTGTCTATTTTTAGATGCATTTGCAAACCTCCAATTGAAAAGAACGAATATTATGATAAAAATACGCTTTGACAACACTTACACATCTACTCGTTCCAATATAATTCTTTGTTTTTGCTTTTATATTTTCCTTCTTATTTACTTTTACGATCTATGTGTCCGCCGTCTTCATGACTGTAAAAGTTCAATTTTGGAATCTCAAGGATTAGAAGTACCATCATATTCCATTACTTTTCTTTGTCACCTTCCTGACGACGGCTGCATTTGTTCCGCAACAATGAACAATTCCAATACTTCCGAAAATTGTATTACTCCTATTGAATATCTACTCAGTCCTCAATTGCTGTTACCTTTATACATCATTGAAATCATTATTATAAAGAAAATTTTCTCATTGAGTGGAAGTTATCGTTCTATTGTTATTTCTATTCTACGGGTTCTTTCCGTAGTCATTTTCATTTTCATAGCAATATACATTAATTTGAATACGTGCTACGAAGTTTATACATCGTTGGTTTTAATCGCTATTGCTGTGTTTCTTTATATTTGCTTTACTGTTATCGGAGACTCTGGACCACAGCCAATTTCTGTATCCAACGATACTATAACTATTGTTGTTCATTCATCAGAAAGAACGAGATCACGCGTAAAAACTTGGAAAGAATTAGTATGAACTAACAAAATGTATACTTCTTTTCGGTTGTAATTATGAATATATTCTACATCAGTTTTTTGTTGAAATCTTAATTAAAATTCAATAAATTTAAGAGAAAATTCTGTTAATCATTGTGGAAGATATTCCCAAAGAATAGAAACTTTGTTACTTGATTGATTTTTCATCCTTCATCGTAAGGAATGGCAAAAGGTCGTTCATGGACATGATTGCACCAGTGGAAACTCAATAATATGGCGGAGATGTTGAAAATGATTTCAAACGTTTTGATTCAACAAATATGTTGAAACTTAATATGAAATCGATTATCAAACACGCCTCTGTACAATAATTAGTATTTATTTATTGTCATCAGTGATCCAATTACTTGTATAGTGATTGTGTTTGCAAGAATCAACGAATGAACAAACGTTCAATCTTATATTTCAATGAGAAAATAAGAAAGCGTGTCATCTAGTTTTCTTTTTTTTTCTTCTTTTCTGCGTTAAACTTGAAAGTTTAGTCATCTGTGTGTCCTTTCGTCAACATTCACATGCAATGCTTTTTTGTTCATTTGAAGCAATTACGGAAAGGTGTGCGTGCATATTTGAAATTTAATGCTTTTAAGTAGTATTTGTCGCGTCACCGAAGAGAGAAGACGTTCGACTGTGCTGATAATGATTTGTGCATGATTGTTAATCCACGCGGTACCATATGACAGGAAACAGGAACATAAATTTCTTCATTATATCAATTGAAAACTACTTTTCATCGAGATTGGTCACTTTTTTTTGTTCTTGTTTCTTGATGACCAGATAAATTATTAACAATATAATAAAGAAAGTTTATTTAGATAAAGTGATCGATCGAATAGAAAATGAGTAGGAAAACAAAACTAGTTCACACATTGACTGAGAGAGAGAGACTTCTTCTCGTTCCCTTTTTGTTCACTTTCCTTGAACAAACATTGAACGACTATTTCATTAGATTGCAGCATTGAAAGGTCACACGTATTTCCTGTCTATATAGTCACACTTTCATTTTCCAGTTTTTTTTTCTTTGATAAAGCCCCGTGAGCACAATTATTTTTATATAAAAAAAAAGAGGAGGAAGAAAGACAGAGAGAGAGAGAGAAAGCGCAGCCGTCGCCCATAGCAATCCGAGAAGAAAAGGAATGAGCTGTTCGACCGTAAAATATGACGTCTTTATCTCATTTCACTGTCAACATCTCTCTTTTTTTTCCTACTTCATCTTTAACACGTACACGCCCGTGTGCATTCCTTTCTTTTCTTTTTCTCGCTTTTTTTCATTGAATACACAGACACAAAAGGAAAAGGAAGAAGAGAGAGAGAGAGAAAGGAAAAAAGTTAAAAGTTGAACTGAACTAGAAAAAGTAAAAGAATTATGTTTCACATGAGAGAATATAAATCATAGACAAAGATTGTGACGGAAAAACACACAATGACTGAATGTCTACCGAGAGACAAATCAAACAATATTAGTTTTTCGATTTCAATTTATGATCTTCAAGTTTGTTCATTGAATATCTTTATTAAAATCTCATTTCTTTCTTTCTTTCTTTCTTTTTTCTCTCTTTGTCTGTGTGTGTCTCTGTTTTATCTTAACGGGACTTTTTTTCCTTCTTAAATGGAAAAAAACGAAGGTGATGACGATGAAAAAAATTCACTCCTCCGCACATATGTAGTCGCTAAATACACGCAAACGAGCATAGTTGTTGTGAAGATAAACGGACTGCTACGAAGGAACACAAGCAGAACGGAAGAAACGTTTTTTTTTCTCTCTCGATTTCTTTCGTCTCCATCATCTCATATACCACGTTTTACTTTTCAAAGTCAAACAAAACCGAGAAATTTCTTTTTCTTCTCCCTGTGAATTTAGATTCGAATGATTATATTTGATATTCAAACAGGTAAACTAACCAAGTAAATGAAATTTAGTTCGTCTTAGAATAACAAACGAGTAAGAGACAGAAAGGGATGTCTACTTTGTTTAATGGACTCGTATTGTTTCATGTTGAATTGACTAATGGAAAGTGGATTCATCTTTCTCATCTAGTGCTGTTCGTTTGAAGTACCTCAAAGTAAAAGAATTGTCTATTGTCTTTTCGAAGAGAGTGTAAACAAAACTTCTCTTTCTCTCTTTCTTCTTCTCTCTCTCGATTCGTTTTCTTCAAATAAAACAAGGTGTTGTTCTTTCACAGAAACGAAATATTCTCTTTTCTGACAAGTCCATTGAAATCATACAAGAACAGTTGTTTTGTTTTAATTACCTCACCTGTTCGATCTCATCTATCATGATTTTCGATTAATTAGTATCAGCAGAAAGATTTTTCACTTGAGATAATCGACACCATCATTCTTTGCGTTTCTTTTTCGTTGAAGTGAACACAACGAGATAAGAAACATAAGTACCATATTGTCATCATCATCATCATCATTTGACGATAAATCTTTGTTTTTTAGAGTTGTTCTCATGCGAATGATTTCGTTGGTTCGTCATGTTAAGTATGACGACAGTCAATCATCGACAAATGAAACGATATCATATTGACAATCAATTCAATTATCCAATATCGAAGAAGATCAAACAAGAATTCATCACCAACGATTGGTCGTTGCAAAAGGCGAGAAAAAAATTGAAAAAAATCAATGAAAATTACGAGTGTTTCGAACAGGAATATTTCTGTCAAGTTTATCTCAAATTTTATCCATCGACATTGAAATGTTCGCTCGATGTTCTCGTTCAAACTAACGATCGATTCGAACATCAAAATGACTCAATTCTCATTGGCAAAACACGAATCGGCAAAGTTATTAAGTCAGGTGTCATTCGTCTTCGACTTGTTTCGTCTTTGTTCTCTGCCGATACGGATGTTCACGAAGATCCGTCGTTAACGAAATTTGAAACAATCAAAAATCATCATTTCGATAAACAATTTGCTCTTCGACTTCAAGTAAAATAAAAACAAGACAATTTTTGTCTTTGAAGATAAAAAGTTTGTTTTTTTTCGAATAGAAAAGTGAAATTGGTCCTGGTCCAATCGGCAAATTATTTGTCGAATGTCTCGATCCATCGAATGGCTCGTATACAAACAATCCTCCAATCTTCGAACTAAATTTAAATTTAGAAGCAGAACACAAAATTTTGTTGACTTCATCGTATGAAGTAGGTATCCAGCTGAATTTCATCAGCCGACTGACTGACTAATCAACTCGAAATTACTAATCATAATTTCTTTTTGTTCTTCGACTCGAATCGAGTGAAGAAACCGTGTGAAAGAATCATTTGATCATATGTCAATAGACACACATATTCACATATACAAAGCAAAAGAAATGAAGCTGTATCAATTACATTCGTACTGAGAATGAAAAATAGATGTTATTTGCATAATTTATTGCTAAAGAAATCAAACTGTCTACTTCAAATTTTCGTTTTTCATTGAAGATTTAAGTGAAAAGATAAAGTCAGAAATACAGTCAAGTGTTTTATGAAATCACATTTCATCTGTCAATTCCAAAAGCTTGATTTTGTTTTGCTTGTTTTAGACAATCGACAATGAAATCGATGGCAAACCATTGAAATGCGGTTGTACACTTTCTTCTCATTCGACAATCAGTGACAAATGCAATGTAAGTCGAATTACATCGAAAGAAAACGAAATCAATCTTTATTTTGAATAGTTGACATTCGATAATTTGAAATTAGTTCATCGTTTATCTGAACCTCTTCGTGGTCTTTGGAAATCCATTGGTCGAGAATTATTTCCATGTTTCACTGAAGATTATCTTCTTGAATTAAATCAACGATATTTTCTGTTGGATGGAAACTATGAATGCACTTATCAGTTGTTACGCGAATGGTCGAATCGTCGACCTGAACAAGCAAATATTCGTTATCTATTAACTCGATTGAAACTTCCTTTTCATCTGATTAAAATCATTCATAACGACATTTTAGAACCATTTCTTTCGTCTTAACAAAATCTTGTGTTGATCGTCATACTTCAATACATTCCAATTCAGTCTTTGTACAGTGTATTTCTTTTCTTTTTATTGAGGCGAGTGAACTGTCTGTCTGTTTGTTTGTATGCGTGTGTTTGCGTGCGTGCGTGAGAAAAGTTTTTCCTTGTCGCTAGCCGTCCAAAGGTGCCAGCCGTTTGTAACAAAGAAAATAAATCTGACTTCATATAGTCAAGTTTTTTTTTGCATAGAAATCGTCTCGTTTTTTTTCTCTCTCTCTCTTTTTTTTGATTTATGTCTCTTTTTGTGTTTTATTTCGCATTGAAAAAAGAATAAGTGGACAGATTTGTCGAAAAAAAAACTAAATGCATCGACTATTTAAAACATCGAAAAATGAGATATCCAAGAAAAATGAGACCAGTTAATGTTGATAATGAATTTGTAATCAATGTTACATTTGACCATTTTGTTGCTTTCGAATAGTTTTGTCTTTTTTTGAATTTATGCGTTCTTAACGAACAACCAATGGCGATTAAACCTAAGATCACTCCGCCGATAAGAACATTTAAATACGACCACATAAACCACTCATGGAGATCATCTGTCGATTTATCTTCAATTGTTGATACTTGTGTTTCATGATTATCGAGTAAAAGATCGTCATCAATCTCACTCATGAGAAGGAAAAAAACAAAATATCCTCGACAACTAAATTTTAGTTATTTACTGCGTGCAAACGGAGAAAGGGAAAAACAAATTTTTAATATAACTATATATAGATTTGTTCACTTCCCATTATTAAAAAAAATACACTTCTCATGCAAATAAGACGACGTATTATCTTGAATAAATACTTGTTTTGCAACTTTATTACTAAATTTCAATGAAGATATTTGATAATCACAAACGGTAGGAATGTTTATGATTTTACAATATCACTTCAACATGAGAGAACAATCGATTATCGACGACCACATACGGACAAACGCATATATTCATAAGAATCAGACGAATTGAAAATAACAGCATGCGTTTTAGTTTGTTTTTATGACCAAAGTATAATTTCGTCATTTGATCTTACAAAATAATCTTATGTTGAGTGAAATTACAATGTATATAAATAAAAGAAAAGTGTTTTTTTTTCGAGAAAAAAAACTTTACGAATAAAAATGTCGGTTCTTGATGAACTTGTCGCCGATTTTGAACAAATGGATGCAAATGAAGTAACAAAAAGAAATTGTTTAACAAATTCAAATATTTCTTCAATAGCAAAACTAAAAGATTCGTCGACATACGAACAAATAATGACAAAAATTCAATTCCATCGTGAACATAAACAAGTGACTTCGATCGAAACCATCGATTCGGAATGTTCGTTAATCATTGAAGCAACGAATTTTCTCGGTGAAATTGACGATGAAATCGATTTAATTCATCAGTTTGTTAAAACAATTTATCGAAAAAGATTTTTTGAATTAGATCAAATTATTCAATTGCCCATTGATTATCTTCGAACAGTTCAAGTTCGTATCTTTAGTTCTGTTTGTCAACTGATTTGCACAATTGTTGTTCGTCTTTGTAGGAATTGGGTAATCATATTCATCAATCGAAGAACAATGAAAATTTACGAACATTTTTACCTTCTGGAACAATATTAATTATCAATATTTCTGCATCGACATCACGAGGGTAATTATCGACTTTCGTTTTGTTTAACCGACAAAATATTCATTTCGTTTTTAATTTAGACAAATTTTAACCGATGAAGAATTGAATTCGATCGTCGAAGGCTGTAAAATGGTTCGTAGATATTTGTTTTTGAATAAATTCCTTGGAAAACAATATTTTATTTGCTTTAGGGTTTGGATTTGAATGAAGCTAAACAAACGATTGTTTCGTATGTCGAATCACGCATGAGTTCGATCGCACCAAATCTGTCAGCTGTTGTTGGTTCATCGACTGCAGTCAAACTGATTTCAATGGCAAATAATTTGAAAAGATTAAGTGAAATGCCTTCATGTCATATTCTATTATTAGGTTCGCAAAAGAAACCATTGGAAGGCTTTTCCACACGAACGTCAATGCCTCATGCAGGAGTGATTTTCTATTCGAAAATTGTTCAAAATTGTCCGCCGGTATGTTTTTTTTCTTCTTTATTTTCGAACGAGAAAATTGATTCGATTTGCTTTGAAATAGGATCTTCGAGTTCAAATGTCTCGTTTAGTTGCATGTAAAGTTGCATTAGCTGCACGAATCGATAGTTTTCATGAAAGTTCAAACGGCGAACAGGGTATTGCTTTGTTCAACGAGATTAAACGTCGTTTAGATAAATTACAACAACCACCACCGGTCAAAGCAGTTAAACCTTTACCAAAACCAATTGAATCTCGAAAAACTCGTGGCGGAAGACGAGCTCGAGCAATGAAAGTGAAATATAAAGTCACTGAATTGAGAAAAGAAAACAATCGAATGATGTTCGGGAAAGTATGATGAATTTCATTACGAGAAATTTTCAAATAGATTTCGACGGTTTTTTCGTTTGTTTAGATATCCGAAGATATTGATCAGAACGATTTGGGTTTTTCATTGGGATCAATTCAAATGGCTGGATCGGGAACTGTTCGACGAATACAAATCGATTCAAAATCAAAACCACGAATTTCGAAAACTCTTCAAGTTCGTTCTTCTTCTTCTTCTTTTTCTATTTTAAAATTCTTTTTTTTTCTTAAATTTTTTATAGAAAAATCTCGATCGTGAAAGATCGGCTAATGTTCAACATGAAATTCAAGGAACTGCTTCAAGTGTCTGCTACACTCCTCAACAGGTTTGGATTTTCATTTCTTTTTTTCGGTTAAATCGATATATTTTTATAGGGTTTTCAAATAATCAATCGAAATCTATCGAAAACGAACGAAAACACGACGACCAAATATTTTTCCAATTGAAAATAAAATGAGAATTGTAAACAATTGAATCGCTTAGAGGCTTCTTTACTTTTGTCTTTATTATTCTAACCGATTGAGAGAAAAATGTTTTTTTTTTGTTCACATTCACATTTAAAATCGAACATCTCTCGCAGAGACATGCACCAACAGATTTCTTCGCCTCGAAATCAATCGACGATCGATTTCTTTGTCAAACAACTCGATGAAAACGAAAATCTTTTCGAAGATTTCGATTTTGTCAAACAACTCGTTGAATTTCTCGTTCAATCCGAGAATTTCTTACAAATCGATCAACGAATTTTCGTTGTTCTACGTGAGTCCTATGCGAATTTATTTCAACGTTGGCGTTGCGGAGAAAAACTAAGCGAAACAATGAATTTTGTTTTCGAAACCATTTCGAATCTCTTTCTCAAATTATCAGGTCAAATTTCCGAGAAAAATGTGTCTTTGTTCAAAGAGATTTTCTTCGACGAATCGATTCTCAATGAAATCAATCGATTTCTCGACGATTTCTCGTCGAATGACAAATATTTCGAAGATCAACAAATGAAAAATGTCGAGAATTTCTTTCGATCGATTCAACGTTTACAACGAATTTGTTCGAACAACAAACAGAATTCTCTATTCGAAAATATTGTCAAATGTATTTGTTCGAAAACATTTCTCGATGCGTTCTCACAATCGATTAACCAAGAAAATGAAAATTACGGGCAAAGATTTCTGTTGAATACCTGCACAGATTATATTTATTCACATTCAATCGATCAACAACATAAACAATCGTTAATTCAAATTCAAAAATCGATTATTTCGACATTTGCTCGATGGATTCACGAGAATTCATCATCATTCCGTTTGTGGAATAGTCGAACTTTGATTCTCATTCGACAATTGTCCTTTTTATTGACACTTTCAATTCAATTAAATCGACAAATTCCAATTGAAAAAGAATCTTTCGAATGTTTTTGTCAATTGATCGATTCATTCGTCAATATTCTCTACTCCATTGTTCATTCCGATGGCAATGAATTCAATAAATATAGTTCTTCTTTGATTGGAACAATCATTCCCAATTTATATTCAATGACTTTGGCAAGTCAACTGGAAAAATATCTTCAAACCAAACATTTAACTTTATTGTTTTTGAAACTAATAACTATCGAAAACGATGAAATTCAATTGAATACATTGAAAATTCTTTGTTCGATAACAACTGAACAAGAAGCCAAAGATATTCTCTATTCCAATCAAATAGCTAAAACACTCTTGACAATTGTTCGAAAACTAATCGATGATACGAATCAAACACTTCGATTTTCGAATCTCATTCGATGTGTCAAACGTAGGTCTATCAAATTCCGTCTATTGATAGATCATCGTATCGATGTTTTGTCATGTTTAGATTTCATTCAGTTCGATCAAATCAAAAATGAATTTGTCAAAGAAAATGGTTTAGATCTGATCATTCGTTGTGCAACTGAAACTCGATTTCAACCAATTCAAGTTCAACAACCAGCATTAGAAATTCTTCTTCTCCTTTCGTTTAATCCACAAGCATTTCAACAGACCAAAAATCAGATTCAACAATTGAAAATTTGTTTATCTTCATCTCATCATACAGTTGTAAAATTTGCTCGAATGATTCTTTGGAAATTAGAAGACGAAGAACAATTAGTGAAAAAAGAAAGAATCGAAAATGAAAATTCGAAATATGATCTCATCTTTTCATCTTCATCTTCGGATATCGAATTTTGTCGACGAATTTGTGAAGAATTCAAACATGAAAATTATCGATTTTCGAATGAACAAATTGAAAATATCGATGAAAAATGTCAGTTAATTGACTCATCGAAGTATTTGCTCGTTTGTATATCGGACTCATACAGACAAGACTTATTTTGTCGTTGTGAATTAACTTATGCTTTCGCACGTCGTTGCCAAATCATTCCATTGATTTTAATAGCAAATTATCGACCGGACGGATGGTTAAATCGAATGATTACTGCAAAGATTTCGATTGATTTTACTAAACTTCAATTTGATGTTGCTTTAAGAAAATTAAAAAGTGAAATTGATCGTCATAGGAAATTGACTTTCGCATCAAATCCAATCGAAACACATGTGCAAATGTTGTCTAATATTGAAACATCAAATCATTTTGCCAATGAAATTGTTCAATGGACAAATGATGATGTGAAAACATTTGTCTTAGAAAACAATTTCAATGCTCTTCTTCCGTTGTTCAATCAAATGAATGGACAACTTTTATTTGAATTATATCAAATGTGTATCAACAATCGTGAATCAATGTTTCATACATTAAAAACAGAACTAGGAAATCTTAATCCGTCAACACAACCATTGACACTTCTTATTTACTTGCGTTTTCTCAATGAAATGCAAAAATATATTCCAACATTTCTCATTGATCAAAAATAAAGCACAGACAAAAAATTCTTCATCTTGTTCTTTGAACTTTTTCCAAAAAAAAAACTCATAATTCTGAAGAAGCCTTTAATTTCTCCTGTTCTTTTTTCTATTCGAAAATCTGAATAAAATACTTGAATATTTGAATTCTGACATTTGAAACAAGGGTTTTTTTCTTAGCTCTTGTCTTACACAATATATTGGATTGGGCTGATCAAAATTCCAATTTTGACAAAGATTCAACTTCTGAGGTGCACCTGGCATTTTCAATAGGGTAGTATAGCTTATGCTCATATGAGCGCTAATGCCCCGCTCACCCTTACACTCAAGATAGTTGTAAGTCCGTATTGATCTTATGATTAGAAATGTGTTCACTACTTCTTTCTTTGCTTAGTTTGATTTTCAGTTAAGGATTGCAGAGAATGGTGTTTTTTCGGTGATAAAAACTGTCTATTAAAACAATTTGTCTTACCTTAAACATGCTTTAGTTTACAAGAGAAACTTGTGTACATAATATCGTATTTCATACTATAGAGTTAAAAAAGAACCTTCACATTCTTTCAACCAATTCTTCACAAACAAATGTTTGAGTAGATTCAAAATCGGCTGACACCGAGCGTCATCTATTCTGTAAAATAGAAAGTAAAGATTTAAAATAATGACGAAGGACATGTTTGTTCGACTATGGATTATGCTAATTTCACGCTAGAAAAGTGAATTAACCTCAAGTTGAATTCAGACGTTCGATTGATGCATTATCGATTTAATTCATCTTCCGTTTTTTAGATGAAATTAGGTCGAAATATATTAATCGAAAGAATGAATTGTATTAGTCTACTCAGTTTTAATTCAGTTTGAACTTTTCTAGTGCGAAAATAGCCTTATGTTAAAATATGGTTTTGCTAATTAAAGATGAAACTACCCTAATATTTAGGCAAACAACATGAGAAAATATCTAAGAGATACGATTGCGTTTGAAATCGTTCGAAAATATACCAATTTGATTCATATTGATGCTGCTGTCGGTTACTTTTCCCCCTAGATTGCTCTTTTTTTAGATGATCTCATTGACGAATAATTCTAGTGATTTATATTCACGAGCAACTCAAGCAGTCGCTCGGCATCAGTTGGATGTAGCTATCGATGTACCACGTTTAATATTCGACAAAAACCATCATAAACTAAATGTTTTTTTTTTATACTTTTTTCATTGTAGCTTTATTCGCAAATCATTTCAAATGCTGAAGATCGTTTAGATAACAAAATAATGTCCAATTTGTATGCTGAAAGAGCTGGTTGCTTTCTATACAAAAAACAATTCGAAAGTAATCTTTTACATTCTATTTTGAATGTATAAAAATGTTTGTACATTTTAGATGCTTTAGTAGATAGCGAAGTGTCCATTCGATTGGATAGTGACAACATTCTTGGGCATATACATAAAATGTATGTAAACAAATCAGCAAAATAAAAATAAACGACCTTGTTTTTAGAAAATCTTTAATCAATATGAAGAATATGAAAGCAGCTGCTGATGCAATCTTATTAGTTAAATCTACGGGAAGTAAGTTGAAAAGAGCACTTTTTAGAGTTCGCGAATTGTTCGAATTCTTCTTTTTTTTGATGAATTTTTTTAGATCAATCTGATGAAATTATTGAGTTAGAAAATACAATAAATAGCAGTTGGCTAACATCACGTAAGAAAACAAAAGCTTTTTATCATTTTTGCGGTATTTAATTCCATTTTTAACATTGAGTAAATGCCTAATTCGACTTGAAAAATGAATGGGAGGTGTCAACTTTGCAACATTACAGAAAATAGACAAAACAATTGAAATTGCTCTCTTCGACTTTTCGCTCTGTATCAATATATCTAACCTACATCCGAATCGAACTCATCAAAGTCAAAAGTCTCTGTCTTTTCATTCAGTATGAATTCCGATTCGAAAAGTTAAATTTATTTTTGGAATTAAAATTATGCGAGAAGAAATGTTTTCGCTCAATTTGCATGTATTAACGAGCATTTGAACGTGCGATTATATCCGAAATCGAATGATGTATCGTATGTGTGCTCCTTAATACTTTTCGCACTTCTGATTAGGGACGTCCGCTTTATCTTTGATTTTTTTCTATCATGTACTGTTAAAAAAAAAATAAACTAAAAGTTTATGTTCCGATCCAATAAGATGATTTATTTTTATTAGATATATGGACAAATATTTTCTCATGGATCCATACCAACGAAAAAAATAAAAAAGAATAACTTGATAAAACTTCTCACTGGTATACTTCTGCTTGATCAAAACAGGTTTTAATGCAGCACCACTTGATTTTTTTTTTCTTTCTTCTTAGGTCATAAAGTGAAGACGTTCGTTGCTGCATCGGTCATTGCTATTGTTACCGGATTAATTACAAATCTTTTAGGTGGCTTTCTGGGTGGATCCAAGCAATTATCGTGATGTTAGCATATCTAGTCGGCTTCTTTCTACACATTCGTCGACTTTTTCGCTTGTTAACTGATTTATTCTATCTGTTTCGATGCGCTGTTTTCGAATTTTTACGACGCAATTTGTATTTACGTGCACATCGGAATCGTATAACGAATTCCTCAAGAATGTCTGCTACAAATACAACAAATGATCAACATTCACAACCAGATATTCATCGATTTTAATTCTTTTTTGTCACTTTCTCTTTCTTCATTGTTCTTGTTATCTCTACTGATGTCATATATGATGCTCTTTATGTAGATTTCTTTCTCTTTTTTGTCTCTTTGGCATATTTTTATGAGTCCAGTTTAAACTATGCCTGTGATATTTCACATAATTAGGACATTGAATTTTTTCTGATTTTCTCTATCTATTTGTATCGATAAACAATGTTTAGTTGAAATAAAGATAGCATGAGACGCGACAATCAAACATTGTAAACCCAGTATCTTGAAATTGATTTCATTTGTTGACAATAATTTTGGTTAGATAATCAATCATTTATTGATTTATATGAATGAAAATTCTCATCAAGATATTCATTTTATGTAGTTCGAAGAACGTGATTTCGATGCTGGTTTAGTAATAGTTGTGTTAATCAAAATATTTTCAAAGTGAAAAATAAAATTGACTTGCTTTTAACTGACATCGACAATAGTGTTGGTCTCTTACTCAATCTTGAGTATAATGGCAAATGTTTTTTAACATTAAATGTTCATTTCGTATTTCCACAGAATTTATTTGATCGTCGATAAAGATTTTGGATAATTTTATGTGAATTTTATGTGTAAATTTATTTCAACAATGGCGTTGTGGAACAATCGAACTTTGATTCTTCTTCGTCAAATATCGTTTTTATTGACGTTTTCACTTCAATTAAATCGACAGACTCCAATTGAAAAAGATTCGTTCGACTGTTTTTGTTAAATCATCGATTCATTTGTTCATTCCGATGCAAATGAGTTCAATAAAAGTCTATCTTCTTTAATTGGAACGATCATTCCAAATTTATATACAAATGACTTTAGCCAGTCAATTAGAAAAATATCTTCAAATCAAACATTGAAAATTCTTTGCTCGATAACAACCGAACTAGATACCAAAGATATTCTCTATTCGAATAATTTAATTTAATTATTTCTCAATTTCCTACAGAGAACATTCGACGATTCAAATCAAATTTTACGTTTTCAGAATCTTCTTCGATGTTTAAAAAGTAAATTTTCATTTGTTTTCCGAAGATCTCTCATTTTGACTGTTCGTCTTCGAATAGATTTAATTCAATTCGATCGAATCAAAGATGGATTTGTCAAAGAAAAAAGGTTTACCGTTGATAATTCGTTTTGCAACTGAAACTCGATTTCAACTAATTCAAGTTCAACAACCAGCTTTTCGTTTAACAACGAAGCTTTTCAACAACTTCAATCTTTCGTCGTCTCATCATTTTATTTGTCATTTAACTCAATTTCTCATTTGAAAGTTAGAAAAAGAACAACAATTTCTACAAACTCAAATCAATGAACAAATCAACCGGAAATATGATCTTATTTTCTCTTTTGCTCCGTCGGATTTCGATCAAAATCAAGGATTAAATTTAACAATCGATGAGAAATGTCAATTGATCGATCATTGCCAATATTTTCTTATTGTCATTTCGGATTCGTATAAACAAAATCTGTTTTCTCGTTGTGAATCAACTTATGCTTTTCAACGACAATCGCAAATTATTCCGTTGATTTTAAACTTAAAAATAAAACAATTTGAAAACAGATGCAATCGAATTTTATTTGCTTCAAAGAGCACAAAAACAAAATGCAAATATTGATAAAATCATAATCTACTTTCACGTTCTCGATAATTCTCAGGAATTTCTTCAGACGAATTGCTTTCTTGCATTGACTTGGTGAACATCATAATGTAGAAAGAGACATACGCGCCCGACAGACTGATAATTGCAGTTATAAATTGATGAAGAAGGCTAGTTCCATGAATATCGATTAATAGATAAATAAAGATGAACATTGACGCGGCCCAAAATGTATCTGTAAGCATATATTTATAATTTCCTGTGAATGAAAACACTTGAGAGACGCAGTAAAGTTCCAATACATAGACAACTAACGGTAATACATGAGTAACCATCATTTCAATATCAGGGACACATTGTATTGAACTGTTTGACGAATCAAAACAACGACAATTGACAGGAGAAGTGTTACATACCGATATTCTAATCCTAGCGGCAATAGTCACATTGGCTATGTCTGAAGAATCAGTTGAGTTAGAAATATTTTGATACATTATATGAATAGGACGTCCCACACAAATTATCAACACAATGGCTGCATACATTGATATGCGAGAATCACTGTAATTATTTTTGTAGAAAATACGTTTCACTTTAATCAACATTTGATTTGTCAATAAGCGATTTTGTTATAGAAGAAATCTAAAATGAATTCGAATGGTAGTATAAGAAATAGAAGACAAATGCGAGTACTTACATTAGAACTTCCAAAATGGCATTATGACCAATCACTACAACCAGTCAGAATAATAGGTCAACTTATCCTATACGATGCCCGATTCTTCCTGGTCTACACATCCAGTAAAATCAGACAGAGAGGACAACATATAGGCGTATAGACAGATCCATATTCATTTTATATAACATCTTCTATTTTCGGATCGTCTGAACTGCACTCAAGCCGAGTTGATAAATACATGTTTTTCGAATTTCAAGAAATTCAATCACTGCTGAATTTAGAGAGGAAAAAACTCTTTCGAACATATTTATTGAAAAGTCGTCAGAAACTAATAGAAAACGTTTGTTCATCAGAAATGTTTACATAGATCAATCGTTCCGTCGATTGTTGTTTCACTCAAATTCTTTTTAACAGATAAAAAATTCCATTTGTTCTACCACCATCAAAATTGTATTTAAAATGTCCTTCAGCATGTTTTCGATTCTTTTCCTCTGGTCAAATCACTTGACTGATAGAACATTTAAAACATCTTGACTGACTTGTCATTTGATTCTTCTCTAATAAAACAATGTTTATCGTTTTCGACGTGAGATTCAAAAATATATTCTAGTATTTATTATTAATCAAAAGTAATGTTAAAAAAAAAGAAGAACAAAAAATTCATTTCTTTTTCTTCGAATTGGTTTTATCTTGAAAATAACTACTCGTAATAGGAGCATCTCGTTTTCGTTTTAGACCACTACTTGTTGTTGAATCTTCAGGTTTTTCTTCATCTAATTTCGATCCGAACGAACAAGTTATCGATAAAAGTCGATCTAATTTATACATTTCATATTTAATTCTCGTTAATTCAACTGTTTTTTTCAACATATCTTCTTTCGTTCGTGGCATTGTTGTTGCCATTTGTTTCAAAGCTTTTTCACTTAAAATAGTCGAATATTTGATATTGTATTCCGATGAGATTTGTTTTAATTCGTCTTTTAATTTAATTAAACATTGATCAACAAGACGATTTCGTAGACAATTCGTCGATTTTTCCGAAACAACATTTGTATTTTCTTTTTTGGCACAAACTGATAATTGAATTGATTCAGTGAAATCTCTTCGATTTCCTAATCGAATATAAGCAGTTGCCGATCCATACGTATCGTTCACTGAAATATCTTGATGAAGATAACCATCGAGAATTAATTTTGATAATAAACGTTCTAAATCTAAAGAAAAACGATTTGTTACGGAAATTAAAATGAAAAATTGTTGAAACTTGTTCGTGTAACTTGATCAGCAATATTATATTGTTCTAATTGATTGTGTCCAGCATCTATAACTGATTTTTGTTTACTTCCTTTGAGAATGTCTACGATTTGATAAAGTGTTATTTGTTTGGAATTGTTCGTCAATCGATCAACAAGAGCGAAAATATGTTTCGATAATTGAGTAAAATCAACTGATTTCGTTTGAGCAACATTACAACAATTATCACAACGTGTTTGATAATGTTTTTTACATTGTGATGAGAGATATTGTTCGCCGAAATATTCAAGTAATAATGTTCGACGACAATCAACATCATTTAAACAATATTGATAAACACGATGAAGATTATCTAAGCGAACTTTTCGAGCTTCACGCGTCGAATTCGAACTTTGTTCAGCTAAAAATCACACGACTTTATTCGAATTGAATTCTAGATTTTGGAATTACCCATAATTAAACGTTTTGTTTTGACTAAATCTTGATAACTGTAAAATAAATAACAATACGCTTGTTCGCCATCTCTTCCAGCTCGGCCAGATTCTTGATAATAACCCTTTTTTTTTAATTTTAAAATCAATCAATCGAATTCGAAATCAACGAAAACAAAACAAACTTCGATGGATTTTGGCATTGATAGATGAATAACAAAACGAACATTCGGCTTATCAATTCCCATTCCAAATGCAATTGTCGCACAAATAACTTGATATTCATCATCGGCCCATCGAGTTTGAACATCTGCTCGTTCTTGATCTTCTAATCCGGCGTGATAAGCCTGCGCTGTAACGCCACTTGTACTCAAATAACTCGCTGTTCTTTCACATTCCATTCGAGAAAAACAATAAACAATTCCACATAAACCAACGAACTGTTCGCTTTTACACAATTGAACGATTCGAGAGAGAGCTGCCTCGGTTTTTCCTTTGGTAAAACATTTGTAAACGAGATTCGATCGATTAAATGATTGAATAAATAATTTACATAAATGTCGTTCGATTTTCATTTGATACAACATATCTCGTTGAACTCGTGGAGTGGCTGTTGCAGTTAACAACGTAAATGGAACTTCAGGATATCGTTCACGTAATCCTCCTTCAAATTAAAACGAATAATCACTTTTCAATGTTTTACTTTACTATTTATTTACCAATTTTAACATAATCAGGACGAAAATCATGACCCCAATCGGAAATACAATGTGCTTCATCAATAACAAATCGAGCTAGATTCTTTTTCGTATAAAGATGAGTGAATAATTTATTTAATTGATCGCTTTGACCGATTTTTTCCGGTGTAACATAGACAATTTTTAGTTTAGGCTGAGGTGAATAACATTGAGCGTAGATAGCTGACACTTCGGCTGCTGTTCGATCGCCAGTCAGTGACGCACAAGGAATTCCTAAGGATGTTAATTTCTGAGTTTGATCGAGAATTAACGATCGAAGAGGAGAAACAACGAATGTAACTCCGTGGTCGATCACAGAAGGTAATTGATAACATAACGATTTTCCACCACCTAGAAAAACAAAACATAAAAATTTCTTGTTTTCTTTTCTTCAAAGATTTGAACCTGTTGGCATAAGAACAAAAACATGAAAACGTCTTTCTAAAGCACAATTCACTGCTTCTTGTTGATTGGATCGAAATTTTCTTAAACCAAATAGAGCATGAAAACGTTCTAACATCGATTTTGTATGATGAAATTGTTTATTTTGATATTCAGGTCCATCATCATGAACATCATTTGAAATCCAAGTAACTTTATCATTTTCTTCTTCGTCTTCATCTTCTTCGTCTTCTTCGTCATTGATGATCGATGGATTTGCATTTTCAAAATCATTGTCGTCATCATGATCAAAACTTCGAATTGATTTTAATTTTGTTTTCGATGTCGAACTTTCATTCAACGACCAATCATCGAAAAACTCAGCTTCACATTTTCGATTAGTTTTCGATTGATTTTTTTCTTTTTGACACAAACTACAACCAGTTCCATTCAGCATCACTTCACGAAAACATTGAAAACATGTCGTATGTCCACAAGCGTCACTCACAGGCCGATGAACACCTCCAATATCAAATGCTATTCGACATAAAGGACATAAATTGGCCGACGAGACACTTGGACTTTCAATAAATTTCGGTTGACTATTTATTCTTGGTAAAGGTTCAAATTTTGGTTGACTGTTTATCTTTGGTAAAGGTTCGAATTTTGGCTTCGATTGAGTCGAGTTAATCTTTGGTGAAGGTTCGAAGAATTCTTTGAAATCTGAATCTGGAAAATTATCGTCGAAATCGAGTTTGTGTTGAACTTGTTGAGAGTGAAGATTCGATGATGATTGAAGTTTTTTCAAAGGAGTTGAATCTCGTTTAGTTGTGAATGAGACAGGTTGAGATGCAATGATCGAACGTTGTTTGATAGCCGGTGGTTGATCAGGAATATGTCGAAAATTGAATCTGATTTTACAAGAAAAATCAATTGACAAACAAGAACAAAAACAAATCTCACTGAGATATCGAACATTTTTGTGATGATTTTTGATTGTTTTCATCTCGATAATTATAATAAATTTTCAATTGTTCATTTAAATTATTTTTAATCGCCGGTCGACCTTTGCTCTGCGTCTGACTCATTTCGTTCACAAATCAAATCTCGTGTTTTTTATCTTCTTTTATCTCAAATTCATCTCAAAAAACAAAAATCATTTCATTATCTTCATTTTTTTTGTCTGTTTGTTTAATTATTTTTTTCGTAGAAAGAAAAAAAAAGGTTTGTTAGCATAAAAGAAGAGCGAGAAAACGAAAAACGCACATTGATTATTTCGAATAGGATTTAAGTGAGAGAGAAAAAAAGAAAAAGACACAACCAAACAAAAAAAAGAGAGAGAGAGACAAAAGTCAATTGAGGATTCAATTTTCGGTGAATTATTCTTAATTTTGTCGTTATCATTTTTCTTCGCACCATTCGTTTTCTTTTTTGATTTGTTCTTCCTAAACACGGCAAAGGAAAAAGTTTGATTTTCCAGGAGAAGAAAGAGAAAAAAAACGAACGTTACCTCTTGCGGTGTAAAATCGTTTTTAATGTTAAATGTTCGTCGAATTTCTTCGGGTGCTTTGCCTTTGATCATATTTGCAACTGTTTTACAAGTAACATCGAGTAAACCTTTGATATCCAAATAGTTGGCAGCCTATTTAAAATCAACGACAATTATTTTATTTCGACGAAAAGAAAATTGTTTCACCAAAATCAATTCGAAAAGAGTTCCTTGATCGACTTTGAGAAAATCTTGATCCCATGATGAAATATCATTCGTGCTTTTTTCTCGATTTTCCTCGTCTTCGGGAAGAGGTGGATCATCTTTATGATGAGTTGCCCATTGAATAACTTTCTTTAAAATCGCTGAATTTACATTCGGTAAGGGAATCACGTCTTCTTCTTCGTCCATTCCGAGATCTTGACAAAAGAAAACAAGTGCATTTGTTGGTCAAATGACGAAAAACGAACCTTCTAACATTGTTTTAATCGTTGCTGATTGTTTAGCAATTTCAACTTCGACATCGAAAGTATCGCCTTCGCTTGATTGTAATTTGATTTTATGTCCAGCCATTGGTTGTTTTACGAGAAAAGAATGAAAATCTAAATAGGATATTTGACGCTTAGATTTCTATGTGATAAAATGTTTTTCTCTCTATCTGACAAAGATTTCGCTTTTCTCAGAGAAAATTGTTTGTACATATCTGAACAAAAAAATTACTAATCTTAATAAATAAATTTGTCAACAAATAGAAAAAAAAATGAAGAAAAAGAGACAAAGATTTAAGTCCATTTGTACAATCGAACTTGATTATCGGCTAATGCACATAAATGTTGACGTGTTAAATGAATATCAACAATATCACATTGACTCGGGATTTTAAATGAAGAAACTGTTGGAGATTGACGAATGTTCCATAATTCCATCTAGACAAAAATCGAACTAGAACAAATTCATCGAGAGAAAACGAGAATTTACTCCGTGTGATCCGTTATCCGATGCGACGATGTATGTTTCGAAATTCTTGTGAATAATTTTCGATCGTGATAGAACAATATTGATACTTGAACCAACAAATGTTTGAATTAATTGTAATGAAACAATAAACGATTGTTCGGAATCTTCGATTGGTCGAGTGACTAATTCGTAGAGTTCATGTCGAGATGGACTTGACGCTGGACGATACGAAGCTAATAAACGATTCGTTTGACTGTCATAATAAAGACTCGACAGATTTCCTGATTTCAATAGAAAAATGAAAAAGACAAATTTGAGAAAAGCAAATGTTTTACTATCGATAGGCAAAGCATGATAACGATATTCGCAATTGGGAATATATTCGTAGAAGGCTGATTTATCATTACTTCCGACAAGTAAACCACTCGATTGAAAAAATGAATTCTTTTGAATATATTGAAGTGTTAAAATCGGAGATGAACTTGCTAAACTTAATGTTTCAAAACTTGATGTTAATGTTGTTTCACCTGGATTCAATTGTTTCCTATCGAAGACTTGAACACGACCGTTATTCAATCCAGCATACATTATCGATGGATCATCTAAATTCCACGCACAACTCCACACTTGAGACGCACATTCACATCTTTCAGAATAAAATCAAAACACATCGATCGAATGTTTTTCTTTTATGAAAACTTACAGAAGATTAAATGCATTTCTTGTATAATCAAAAACTCTCATTGTTTTATCCCAAGCGCATGATAACAGTAAATCTCCGTGCAATTGAAGATCACGAATGGGTTTCGTATGACGTAGTGTTGTGTATTCAGGAGCACGACCTCCATCAATTAAACTTATCTAACATAATTAAATAAGATATTTTTTTTTTTTTATTTTTGACAGATTCAACTACTTTTTTTATTCCAAAACCAGGATATAAACTATTATTTGTTGGTTGACTAACAAATAACCATTGATGAGATTGAGCATAAGCCAAAACACGACACATTCCCTTCGAATTAATTCAGTTTTATTTTCAGAAATTTGTTTTTTGTTTTAAGATTACTTCGGCAATTTTGATAACAGTTTCTAATCGAATATTTATTGGAGGAATTGGAAGAGAAGCAGGATTCGTCGTTGTTGTTTCGCTGGAAGATTTCGAAGAATCATTTGATGTTTCTTCTAATTGACTCAGACCTTGTGTTAATCTTAACACAATCAAATTTTCATCAAGAAGAAAAATCTTAAAAATGCAAATACTTCAAGAGTTTGTCGTGTTCATATTGTAAACGTTTGAGTTGTTCTTTGATAATATCATAAGCTAATTGCAATTCGGCTTTTTCGTAGGCTAATTTTTTTCGTTGTTTTTTCTCTAAATCTCTTTCTCTGATCGCATTATCTCGTTCCGAAGTGTCTAAGACATGAAGTGCACGACAATAGATTCGTCTGAGATCTTTCTTTTTTATATTCGATTGACATTGAGGACATTTCGTCGACGTTCGAAGCCATTTTTCAATACAACTAAACAAGAGAAAGCAAAAAAAAACGAAATTTTAGGATGTCGAAATGAAAATAAACAAACATTTTGCCGAATAAATGTCCGCATTCAGTTGCAACAAGTCGATGTTGACCTGAATTCGTCCATTCTTCAAAACAAATCGGGCAAACTTCTGCGTCATTTTGAATTGTTGTTCGATCATCTTTGGATTCGTCTTCATCGTCGTTAGCCGAGTCTGTTTTCTTTCGTTTATTCGAAGGTGTTACTGATTGAACATAGACTTGTGCTTGGGCTTGATCATCGGAAGACGATTCCGAAGACGAACGACGTCGACGATTCGTTTCTTCAATGTCATTCGAATTCACTTCATCATCTAACATCGACAAGTTTATTTATCTTTTTTCTTTTCAATTGATTTACCCATGAATTGGACTTATTGTTTGACGAATTGGATTGACAATCAGAGAAATTACGCAACAATATTGAGCAATATTAGTAAAAACAAATAAATAACGATCTTAACTGTCTATATTACCAAACAATTTCTAATGAAGCAATAGGAAAAAAAGATTCAACCTCTTTCATGAAACTGAAATGCATTTATGTGACACACATATGCACATTGTCGACGTTGATTCGCTGTCTTGTAAAGGAACAACCATAGAAACATTTGCTAGTGAAGTGAAATCAGATGCTTTTTATTTGAACAAATAAGACAAAACGTAATAGAAGAAAAGTAAACTCTTGAGTATATAATCATGTTCGAAAAAAAGAATTGGGTTTGTAAGAAAACGGGAGTTATGCAATTTGTTGTTGATGTTGGCCTAAGCTCAACAAGAATTTCTTATATAATGGATTTTCTTCGACTTTCAGCAATAGAAAATATTTCTTTGCATTGAGTACTCTTTCCGTTTGATTGCTAAAGTATGTTTCATTGAATTTACAAGACTGTCCGGCAGTTCGTTGAAAAATGACATTATATGTTTGAATTCGAATGATTGTATTATTTTCTTCACGTTTCCAAGCGACTAAATATAGATTATCGGAGATTTTGCCATTGATCGTATATTCTGTTACACCTCCGTCCTCATTTTCGATGCCGGACAGCTCATATTTTAGATCAATTCGATCTATTAAGTTTTGAGGCCAACCTTGAAAATTCTTTTCGGCAAAAATTTTGATTGATTCTGGTGCATTTTCGATAGTTTTCATTGAAAAAACGACTCTTTCATCAAAAGTTCCAGCACAAACATCACCAAGTGAGCTCGTTACATGGTACCATTTATAATCTTCTTCATATTCTTGTCTGTTATTCTTCCAATCATTGATAATACTCGCATAATCTTGATCATTAGCTGATTGGTCGATTGTTTTTAAGCCTTTATCTGTATCAACTAAAATTTCAGTACCATTTTGCTTTGATTCGATTTGTTTTTTTAAATATTCTTTTGTTTTAACATATGTATCAGAACCAAAAGAATTGGGAGTTTTCTTTGACATTGGATTTCCATTTCGAAAGTATAGAGCTACGATCACAGCCAAAATGGTAGTAAAAATGGAAATTAACATTATGAATGGTTTTCTTTTCGAATGTTGTTTATTTTAAATAAATCATTGACAAAGATTGGATATTCATCTTTATCGAGAAATTGAGTATTCGAAGGGATATTGACTTTTCGTAAAATTAATCGTCGACGAAATTGAGCAGCGCTAATCAATAAATAAGAAAGTACACGACTCACTTTTGTATTATTGATTTGAATCGAGATACGATTTTTCGTCTCATCTATCATTGTATTGTTTGTTATATTCAGACTATTCATTTAATTCTATTATTCTACTGCTTTTATAGCTTAATCATTAAACTTTAATATCTTTTTCCAACTTCAGATAAGTTATTTAGATCTTTCGAAGATAATAGATTATTATTTCTACGATTAGAAAGACTGATAACAGATATGTAGCTTTACATGTTTTTTCTTTGTTTTTAGAGATGTGTGATGATAGTGTAAAAACTGACGCAATGACCACCGAATGCTCAGTATACTGGCATCGCACATGCCTACTTTCTTTTGCTTATCTTTTTCTTTAATATCGATAATGTTTTCATTTGATTCTTATTGTACAATCATTCAAATGTCTTAAGCAAAACGAAGATTCATCTAATTCAATACAAATGCTTTTCTTTTGTAATTAATGAAAAAATCAGAAAACACTATTGATTAGAAAAATAAGTTCAAGATTAAAAATAAGATTAGAAAGATGAAAATGAACCAAGTTTATGAAGTTGTATTAGCTGCTGCTGGTATTTCATCTGGTCCCTAATAAAATCAAATTGTAAAAGAATTTCAATTTTGAATCGAAAATAAATTTGTCAACAAACCGGAAATGGTGGTAAATCATTTGGAATCTTAAAATATTCTCTAACTTTGTCAGGTGTTTGGTCTTTGATCTTATTCGCAACTATTTTACAAGCTTGATCGAGTAATTCAATCACACCGAGATAATTCGCTGCCTAAACTCAAATTGATAAGACAATTTCAAAATAGATTGTAATTCAAAACAAACGAGCATGATTTCAAAGTGAAATTCTAGATTTTGATCAATGGTGAAATAACTATTATCCCATGGTGTCAATTCAAGCGATCGATTGTTTGTATTTTCACTGGTTTGAGTTTCATTTTTGAGTAAATCTTGTTTATGATGATCGATCCATTCGATGATCTTTTTATTTCAAAATTATCGTCTTATCATTTCAATTCAACGAGGATTTACCTTTTTTAATGTGGCTTCTCTAACATCTTGTAATTCGATTGGCTTATCTGTTGTGTCGATTGTGCCGAGAACTAATATAAAACAAAAATGAAATTCGATCGATGAGAAATCTTTTTGAATTACCTTCGTAAAGATTTTTAATCGGTGCCCATTGTTTGGCAACTTCTAAATCGACTTCGACTTCAACTCCATCGCTTGTTTTCACTCGAATTTTAGTTTCCGACATAACTAATTCTTATCACAGAATATAATCTAAAATTAATGTCTCAATATTTTATATGTACAAAACGAACGCGTAATTTCATCACGGCAATAAAATCCCATGATTTACTCAAGGACGTATTATGTGTTTTCGTTCTGTTAACTACCTACGAAATGAATACGTGTCTGTTTGAATAGAACGTTTTCAAATACCCAAAACCAGCAAGATTTTTCAAGCGAGATAAGAAAATAAAAAATATTTTTGCCTGTTTCTCATATCGTAAAAAGAGGAAAAAACCCAAGGATTGGGGTAACGAATGATAATATTACTACGGAGTAACTAGTGACATCCATCGCGAACAAATCTTTTTTTTGGTCGAAAATTCGTTGTTTAATTTGACTTTTTGATTTTTAATAAATAAAAAGAAAATTTCAAATTGAAATTCGAAAAAAAAGTAAATAAAATAAATCTGAAGTTCATAAGTAAATCTTGGTAAACCCCAGCGAAAATCCAATCGAAATGTCCGCCACTAATTGTTATTAGTTATTTATGAATCGTTTATTTCTATGTAAAAAAGACAATTATCTCTCGATGAATTAAATTAGTTTGTCCAAAAACAGCTGAACATGCACGAGATTTCTCTTTAATGAGATCAACAATTTTCTCTCATTTATCTCCAAAGGTTTTCCTTTGAATTTAATATGAAAATCACACGAGATTCTTCTCTTTAGAATGACTACGTGGCTTTAGAACCACTTTTATCGTCAAATCAAGAAGATTCGGATCAGGTAAAAAACGAACGACGTTCGAGGAAACGTTTTTTTTTTGTAGAAAAGTTGTTTGATGAATATAGTCTTTGAATGGTTCAGTCGAAAATATCGAACGAAAAGATGTTCGAACTTTTTGTTTAAATTTGTTAACGAGATTAACAAATTTCTGTAAGTGATTTGCTCGAATCAAACTTTCACATTGAATTCGTTTCTAATGCTAATTTATTAAAACAAAACAAAAACAAAACATTTTCCTCTACTCACCACCCGTTTGGTTTTTCATTTAACGTTGAAACAAACAAAAGAAAAGAAATCTAACTTCTGTGTTATTTTAGTTAATCAAATGTCGGTCGATTCAGCGCGTCAATGTTGTTACGGATCATTGAAATGGATTCCAGTAGCTTTTCTACTCTCAGTGCTCACTTGGTCTTATTATGCTTATGTTGTGCAAATGTGTTTTCGTAAGTTGATCGATTGTGTTTTTTGTTAAGTTTATCATCGATTTTGATTTTAGTTACGATTGACAGTGTCCCGAAAAAAGGTAGAAGAAGAGTCACACATTTGTTGTTGTTTTTTTGTTGAAGATGAATTGTTTAGTTATATATTTATGCGTTTATCATCCGTTATTAATCTTATTTTTGTGGTCTTATTATCGAACAATTTTTGAAAGATCACGAACTCCACCGGAACAAGTAAAGGAAACTGATTTGAAAGTGAAATTGAAAATCGAATTTGAAATTGAAGTTTTACATTGGCGATGTCGAAGGCGAACGTATCGCAAGTGTACAGACAATCGACGAAAGACGTGCGGGATTAATTCGTCTTGCTCGACAAGCAAATTTGCCTTTATTAACTCGACATTTCGATGGCAGTACGTTCGTTTGCCTTTCTTTGAAATCGAGAAGAAAAACTTTTGATTTCAGGTGTTCGTTATTGTTTTGTTTGTCAATGTATAAAACCTGACCGCGCTCATCATTGTTCAGTTTGTGAGAAATGTGTTCTTCGATACGATCATCATTGTCCCTGGTTCGTTTTTCACTTTCTATTTAAAAAAAAAACAAAATTATTTTGTCTTCTTGTTAAAAAGGACGAACAGTTGCATCTCGTATGGCAATTATAAATTTTTTCTTCTTTTCCTCGGTTGGTCATTTGCTTTGTGTCTCTACGTCGCTGCGACGTCGTTAGAATATTTTATTCAATTTTGGCAGGTACGAACAAAATTAATTTTCGAGATTTTTCTTTGAATAAGTTCGTTGTTTTAGGGTGTCACTGATTCTCATAAAGTAAATTCGTTTTTCCGTTTTGATAAAACCGAGAAAATATTTTAAAGGACGGCGATGTACTTCGACCAGCAAGTGGCAAACTGCATTTATTATTTTTGTTTTTCGTTTCGATTATGTTCGCAATTAGTATCTCTTCATTGTTTTTCTATCATCTGTATTTAACTGCAAAAAATCGAACAACACTTGGTAAAAACAAAAAGAAAAGAAGCGAAAATGATCGTTTGTTTGTTTGTTTAGAATCGTTTCGTTCGCCGATATTTGCCAATGGACCTCAAAAAAACGGTTTTAATCTTGGTTGGAAACGAAATTATCAGGAAATTTTCGGCGAGAATCTTCTCCGAGGATTGATTCCGATTTCAACAACGTAATTAAACAAAACACATTTTCGATATTTTATTTTGTTTTATATTTGAAATCGAATGTGTGTAGACTTGGCGATGGCGTTCATTATGAAATGAATAATCTCATCGTTGGATCTGTTCAATTGACTTCGAATCGAACAAATGAAAATTCTCAACAAAAGTAATTCTTCGATTTCCATTTAACTTGAGAAAATCAACAAATTTCCTTTGGTTTTGTCTTAGTACTAATCAAGTTATTCTAAATATGGAATCGCCAGCAATCTCAATGCATAATAATGATCGAAATTATTTATTAACAAATAATAAATGAATATCAAAAAAACGCTTTTTTTTTTGTTTTGCTTTTGCTTCTTTGATTCGTGTTTGTAAATTCGTTTTAGATAAAAACCAAGGCTCGACTATAAAACCAACAATGGCCAATACCAAAGGAAAAAAAGGTGAAAGTGGCAGTAGCAAAAAACAAATCACGAACGAAGTTGTCACACGTGAATATACTGTCAATTTACACAAACGATTACATGGAGTGTAGGTTTTTTATCAATTTCGAAGGAGATTTGTGTTTGGATTTTTGAAAATAGAGCATTCAAAAAACGAGCTCCACGTGCTGTTAAAGAATTGAAAAAATTCGCTGAAAAAATGATGAAAACATCGGATGTTCGTATCGATTCGAAATTGAACAAAGAAATTTGGTCACAAGGAATCAAGTTCGTTTGAAATTCGATTGAGAATATTTCGAGATTTTGTCTTTTGATTCTTTTAGTCATGTTCCATATCGTGTTCGAGTTCGTCTTGCTCGTCAACGAAATGAAGATGAAGATTCGCCAAACAAACTTTATACATTAGTCACATTTGTTCGAGTTCCATCATTCAAAGGTGAACAGTTTTTCACTTTCTCACATTTTCTAATTGACTTTTTCGTCTAGGTTTACTCACAACTAATGTTGATAATGAATAAATAAACAAAATAATTTAACAACATCTTTTCAACAACAACCGAAAATAAAATACAAGAACTTGATCATCTTTTTTCTCTCGTTATTTTGTTAAAAATAAAATTGAGAGAAAACGAATATTCTCATTAATATTCGATTTAAAATTTAAATGTCATAATCAGAAAAGCAAAAGAAGATTTATTTGATAAGAAACACATCGTTTAATATAGAATAGAATAGAACTTATATATATTTTCTGATCCATCAATAGATTCATTTACTTTGCAGAAAACAAATTGAAATATATTTATTTCAATGCAATAAAGAGTTTCCAAATGGATTTGAAAGAATATTTTTGTGTTAACACTTTTCATTACATGTTTCTAGAAAAATATTTTTGACGTAAATGATTCAACAACACACTCCCATGTTGCACAAACCGGTCCAAAACTGCCGGTTAACGGCGGTTGTTTTTCGTGATATGTTCTCCTTTCAAATTGAACGAATTTTGTTTTAATCTTAGAAAACTGTCAGAATTTGAGTCAAAATCGGGTCTCCTTATATTTGTAAGCGTGCTGAAGCCACTGGTGCTAGCTACATCTCCCAATTTTGCTTAGTTTTTGAGTTTGAAATTAATTAAAGATGGCGCTAGAAAAAAAATACTGATTCGCTTGTGTTGAACCTACGACGATGAATTTTTAGAGATTTTTAGAAAACAGGTTTCGAAACATAGCAAATCATTTTTTTCGATAAAAACTAACACTATTATGAGATTCTC
>Ga0209930_1000948_pt1 | contig 53528 bp, 47 predicted proteins | sample ThiBiot_500_biof_2_FD_183948 | JGI IMG/M metagenome (GOLD analysis project Ga0209930, IMG submission 183948) | Wastewater bioreactor microbial communities from Cape Town, South Africa - Thiocy_cont_500_biof (SPAdes) | ecosystem: Engineered > Bioreactor > Thiocyanate-remediating >...
ATGACGAGACGGTCGGGCGCCGGGCCGAGATAGCGCCAGCCATAGAGCGGACCGGCATGGAAGGCGTAGCGCGAGCGGCGCCAGGCCGAAGCCAGCGCGAAGCGGACGACCCGCCCCTGCCCTGCCCGTCTTCCAAACGCCATGCCGCTGGATTCCTTTCCGCCGCTCGAATCATTCCCCCGCGGGGCCGCGCCAATCTATCGGCGGCGACAGGCGAATTGAACCGCCTTGCCCGTCACCGACCGGACGCCGCTCGAGCAGCCGGATTTTCCGTCAATTTTTCACGAAGCGGGCCGCAAAGAAACCGTCGAGGCCCGAAAGTCGCGGCTCATCCGACGGAAGATCGGAGGGAAGGCTGCGCAGAAAGCCGCCGCGGCAGAGCGCGGAGAGGCCGCCGATCTCCGTTGGCTGCACGGGGATTGGCGAAAGCGGCAGCGTGCCGAGCGCCCACGCGGCCTGCGCCTCGCCCTCTTCCCGCTCCAGCGAGCAGGTCGAATAGACGAGAACACCGCCCGGCCTGAGCAGCGAGACGGCGCGCGCGAGGAGCTTCTTCTGCAACTCGGCCAGCGACGCGACATCGGCGGGGCGCTTCAGGAGCGCCACGTCGGGATGGCGGCGGATGGTTCCCGTCGCAGAGCAGGGCGCATCGAGAAGGACGGCGTCGTAGAGCTCGCCCGGATCGAAGGCCAAGGCGTCGGCGGCGACGAGACGGGCCTCAAGCCCGGTACGGGCGAGATTCTGCTCGACGCGCTTCAGCCGCTCGGCCGAGTGATCGACGGCGGTGACGAGCGCGCCGGCGGCCGCGAGCTGCAATGTCTTGCCGCCCGGCGCGGCACAGAGATCGGCGACGGCCTTGCCTGCGACATCGCCGAGCAGAAGGGCCGGCAGCGCCGCCGCCGCGTCCTGGACCCAGAAGGCCCCTTCCGCGAAACCGTCCAGCGCGTCGATCGCGCCGCCGGGCATGAGGCGCACCGTGCCGGTGGGCAACAGCAGCCCGCCCAGCCGTTCGGCGAGCGCAGCGGGATCGTCGCGAGCCGAGAGGTCGAGCGGCGCCTCTTCGAGACGGGCGAGCGCAATGGCGCGTGCCGTCTCCGCCCCATAGGCCTTCGCCCAGTTGGCGGCGAGCCAGCGCGGCGCGTTGAGCACCGCCTCGTCCTGGTCGGCGAGGATCGCATCGCGCGCCTCTGCGAGCCGCCTCAGAACGGCGTTGGCAAGACCCTTGAAGTGCTGGGCGTCGCGATCCTGGCTTGCGAGGTCGACGGCGATCGACACGGCGGCATGGTCGGCGACATCCATGAACAGGATCTGCGCCGCCGCGACCTCGAGGATCGAGCCGAGCGGGCCGGATTTCTTCGGCAAAGCCTTGTCGAGGAAGCGGCCGAGCGCGTCGCGGATCTGGCCATGCCGGCGGAGCGCGATGCCGAGAATGGCGCGGGCGAGGGCTCGCTCGCGCGGCTCCAGCGTCGCGAATGGGCCGGACGGATCGTCCAGAACGGTATCGGCGGGCCGGTGATCGGCCGTCACGGCATGGAGCGCGGCGACGGCGGCGATGCGGGCGGCAACGCCCGGCGCGGGTTTCGGCGGCCGGCGCGGACCGCGTGGACGCTGACGGTTGGAGGCGGGCCCCCTCGCCGCCGGCCCGTTCAACCCCAGGGTCCCCGGCGCGGCGCGGCGGAGGCCGCGGCCGGGCGGGAGCCGAAGCCGCCGGGAAGGCCGACGCCGCGGCCGGCCGGCGCGGAGCCGCGCCGGTTCATGTCGCGGTCGAGTTCCATCAGCGCCGCGATGCGGTTCTCCGTCGCCGGATGGGTGGAGAACAGATTGTCCATGCGCTGGCCCGACAACGGATTGATGATGAAGAGATGCGCCGTGGCGGGGTTCGCCTCGGCGGCGGGATTGGGAACCTGATGCGCCGCGCCGGCGATCTTGGCAAGCGCCGAGGCGAGCGCCCGCGGATTGCCGCAGATCTCGGCGCCCGTGCGGTCGGCCGAATATTCGCGCGTCCGGCTCACCGCCATCTGCACCATCATGGCGGCGATCGGCGCCAGCAGCGCCGCGGCGATGGCGCCGAAGGCCCCGAACGGACTGCGCTCGTCGCGATGGCCGCCGAAGAAGAAGGCGAAATTAGCCAGCATCGAGATTGCGCCCGCGATGGTCGCGGTGATGGTCATGGTCAGCGTGTCGTGATGCTTCACATGCGCCAGTTCATGCGCCATCACGCCGGCGACCTCCTCGGCCGTCAGCGCCTGCAACAGGCCGGTCGAGGCGGCGACCGCGGCGTTCTGGGGATTGCGGCCGGTGGCGAAGGCGTTCGGCTGCGGCGAGTCGATGATATAGACCTTGGGCATCGGCAGCCCTGCGCGCGCCGCGAGCTCGCGCACCGTCGCATAGTAGCGCGGCGCCGTCGCTTCGTTCACCTCGCGCGCGCCATACATGGACAGCACCATGCGGTCGGCGTTCCAATAGGTGAACAGGTTCATGCCCGCCGCGAAGAGCAGCGCGATCAGCATGCCGGACTGGCCGCCGACCAGATAGCCGACGCCCATGAAGAGTGCGGTGAGGACCGCGATCAGGACGGCGGTCCGCATCATGTTCATGCGACAGAGCCGCCCGACGGGCGGCCTCCCTCTTGTGCCTCGCCCATATGATGGTAGTGCATACCGCCCTGAGCAAGCCTCGCTGGGGGGCCTGCGGCGCCAAGCGGGGGCTTCATGAGCGGACGGACGGCGGGCGGACGGACGGAGCGTTTCGCGGCGCTGATCGCCCATATCCGCGACGTGATGGGCATCTCGATGGCGTTCCGCCTGTGGGACGGCACGCGCATCCCGGCGGACGCCTCCGACGACGCGCTCACCATCGTCATCGCCGACGAGGGCGCGGTCTCCGGCCTCTTCCGCAGCCCGAAGATCGACACGCTCATCAATCTCTATGTGTCGAAGCGGATCGACCTGTTGAACGGCACGCTGTTCGACCTCGTCGCCGAGCGGCCGAAGGTGCGCTCGCGCGAGGTGCGGCGGCTGCTCGACAAGAAGCTGCTGCTGCGCTCCTTCACCGATTTCGTGTTCTCGCCGCGCGGCGGTCCCTGGCCGTTGGAACAGATCCGCGGCGACCGTGCCCAGCGCGACGGCTCGGAGACGGCCAACAAGGAGAACGTCCACTACCACTACGACGTCTCCAACGCCTTCTACGCGCTCTGGCTCGATCCGGAGATGGTCTATACCTGCGCCTATTTCCGCGACTGGGACAACGACATCGCGACCGCCCAGCGCGACAAGCTCGACATGATCTGCCGCAAGCTCCGCCTGAAGCCAGGCGAGACGCTGCTCGACATCGGCTCGGGCTGGGGCGCGCTCGTCTGCCATGCCGCGCAGCATTACGGCGTCAACGCCGTCGGCGTGACGCTCGCCGACGAGCAATATGTCTTCGCCCGGGAGAAGGTTGCCCGGCTCGGGCTGCAGGACCGCATCCGCTTCGAGCTCAAGGACTACACACAGGTCCAGGGCCAGTTCGACAAGATCGCCTCGATCGGCATGTTCGAGCAGGTCGGCATCCCGAACTATCCGACCTATTTCCGGACGGTGCACCGCCTCCTGAAGCCCGGCGGCCTCTATCTGCACCATGCCATCGCCCGCCCGGCCAAGATGACCGAGAAGGCGTTCCGCCGCACCAATCCGGAATATGCCGCCATCCGCCGCTACATCTTCCCGGGCGGCGAACTCGACCATCTCGGCATGTCGGTCGCCAATCTCGAGCGCTACGGCTTCGAGGTGCATGACGTCGAAGGCTGGCGCGAGCATTACCGCATGACGCTGCGCCACTGGCATGACCGGCTGCTCGCCCGCTACGACGAGGCGGTGAAGGAGGTCGGCGAGGTGAAGACGCGGCTCTGGCTCGCCTATATCGCCGGCTGCTCCGTCGCCTTCGAGCGCAACTCGGTGACGATCAACCAGACGCTCGCCTCGCGCCGCCAGCGCGGCCCCTCCGGCCTGCCGCCGACCCGCGAGGACATCTATCGCGACTGGCCGGCCGCGCCCGAGTCTTGAGCCGGAAAGGCTTGACGCATGGCGAAGGCGGGCCACATCAGCGCCGATGGACAAGCCGGGAACCGATGCGATGAGCGAGAGTGAAACGCCTGCCGAGACGCCGCCGCGGCAATTGAGCCCCGCGGCGCAGCGCGCGCTCGACGAGGCGAAAGCCCGTCGGGCCGAGATCGACGCGGCGGCCGAGCTGCCGCGCGAGATCCTCGGCCGCGCCGGCCCGGAGCCGGTCCGCTATGGCGACTGGGAAAACAAGGGCATCGCCAGCGATTTCTGAGGCGGGCGAACGCCTGCTCAACCTGCACGGCCGAACTCCCTCTCCCGCTTGCGGGAGAGGGCCGAGGTGAGGGTTGTCAGACCGCTTCCTTGCGGCGGTTCTGGCGGTTGGCGATCAGGTCCTCGACCACCGCCGGATCGGCGAGGGTCGAGATGTCGCCGAGCGCCGAGAACTCGTCTTCGGCGATCTTCCGCAGGATGCGGCGCATGATCTTGCCCGAGCGAGTCTTGGGCAGGCCCGGCGCGAACTGGATGAGGTCGGGCGAGGCGATCGGCCCGATCTCCTTGCGCACCCAGCCGACGAGTTCCTTGCGCAGCGCGTCCGTCGGCTGCACGCCGGCCATCAGCGTGACATAGGCATAGATGCCCTGCCCCTTGATGTCGTGCGGATAGCCGACCACGGCCGCCTCCGACACGTTCTGATGCGCGACCAGCGCGCTCTCCACCTCGGCGGTGCCCATGCGGTGGCCGGAGACGTTGATGACATCGTCCACGCGGCCGGTGATCCAGTAATAGCCGTCTGCGTCGCGCCGGCAGCCGTCGCCGGTGAAATACATGTTCTTGTAGGCCGAGAAATAGGTCTGCTCGAAGCGCTCGTGATCGCCATAGACGGTGCGCATCTGGCCCGGCCAGGAATCGAGGATCACAAGATTGCCCTCGCAGGCGCCCTCCAGCAGCCGCCCCTCCGAATCGACGATGCCCGGCTGCACGCCGAAGAACGGCCAGGAGGCCGAGCCCGGCTTCAGCGGCGTCGCGCCGGGGAGCGGCGTGATCAGCACGCCGCCGGTCTCGGTCTGCCACCAGGTGTCGACGATCGGGCAGCGATTGTCGCCGACGACGCGGTGATACCACTCCCACGCCTCGGGATTGATCGGCTCGCCGACCGAGCCCAGGAGGCGCAGCGAGGCGCGCGAAGCCGCCTTGACCGGCGCGTCGCCGGCCTGCATCAGCGCGCGGATCGCCGTCGGCGCCGTGTGGAAGATCGTGACCTTGTGCTTGTCGACGACCTGCCAGAAGCGGCTGTTGCTCGGATAGTTCGGCACGCCCTCGAACATCACCGAGGTGGCGCCGTTGGCGAGGGGGCCATAGACGATATAGGTGTGGCCGGTGACCCAGCCGACATCGGCGGTGCACCAGAAGATGTCGTCTTCCTTCAGGTCGAAGACGATCTCATGCGTCATCGCCGCATGCAGCAGATAGCCCGCCGTCGTGTGCAGCACGCCTTTCGGCCGGCCAGTCGAGCCGGACGTGTAGAGGATGAACAGCGGGTCCTCCGCGTTCATCTCGGCCGGCGGGCAATCGGCGGAAACCTCGGCGGATATCTCGTGATACCAGTAGTCGCGGCCGGCATGCATGGCCACTTCGGCGCCGGTGCGGCGGATGACCAGCACCTTCTCGTCGCCGATCGTCTTGGCGAGGGCGAGGTCGGTGTTGTGCTTCAGCGGCACCTTCTTGCCGCCGCGCAGGCCCTCGTCGGCCGTGATCACCAGCGTCGAATGGCAGTCGCCGATACGGCCGGCGAGGCTGTCGGGCGAGAAGCCGCCGAACACCACCGAATGGATGGCGCCGATGCGCGCGCAGGCGAGCATCGCCATCGCCGCCTCGGGAATCATCGGCAGATAGATGGTGACGCGGTCGCCCTTCTCGACGCCGAGCTTCTTCAAGACATTGGCGAAGCGGCAGACCTCGGCATGAAGCTCGCGATAGGTGATGGCGCGGCTCTCGGAGGGATCGTCTCCCTCCCAGAGAATGGCCACCTTGTCGCCGCGCGTCTCGACATGCCGGTCGAGGCAGTTGGCCGCGACATTCAGCGTGCCGTCCTCGAACCACTTGATCGATACCGCGCCGGGCGCAAACGAGGTGTTCTTGACCACCGCGAACGGCTTGATCCAGTCGAGCCGCTTCGCCTGCTCGGCCCAGAACCCGGCCGGGTCCTCGACGGACTGGCGGTAAAGGCTGCGATAGGCATCGATATCGACATGCGCCGAGGCGGCCCAGTCCTGCGGGACCGCGTGAACGATCTCGTGCATTCAATCCTCCCTCATCCCCATCCGCGCACGCCTGCGGATGCGGCAACCTCCATCGGTCACTTAATCCGTTCTGATGCCGCCCCGCAACATGGCCGCCGGCCGCCGCCACGCTCTGTCGCACCCTTGCGCCGGCTCAATGCGCGTCGATGGCGAGGATCCGCACGCGCTTCTCGAGCGCATCCTCGAGCGCCGGCTCGGTCGGAACCGTGAGCGTCGAGAGGACGCGGGTGCCGTCTTCGGGGCAATAGCGCCGCCCCGGATCGCCGACGAGAACCTCCGCCCCGTCCGTAGCGAGCGTTCGCAGCCAGGGCAGCACATGCGCGGTCATGGCGCGGTCATAGAAGATGTCGCCCGAGAGCACGAGATCGGCGCCGGCGGCGCTCCCGACTCGATCGGCACAGGCAGCCCGCACCGCGAAGCCATTAGCCTCGGCATTGAGCCGGCAGGCCGTGACGGCGAAGGGATCGATGTCGACGGCCTCGACGGACGCCGCGCCGGCCCGCGCCGCCGCGATCGCCACCAGCCCGGACCCGGTCGCAAAATCGAGCACGCGCCTGCCACGCACGAGATGGGGCCGGTCGAGGATGAAACGGGCGAGGCCCCTGCCGCCGGCCCAGGCGAAGGCCCAGAACGGCAGCGGCGCGCCGGCCGCCCCGAGTTCCGCCTCCGCGCGCGACCAGAGCGCCGTCGCGTCGTCGGCGAGATGGAGGCTGATCTCGGGCAGCGACGGCACCGCCATCAGGCGCGTCTCGGCGATGACGAAGCGCCGCCGGGCCGCTTCGGCGGTCTCGCCGGTCAGGGATCGACGCCCGTCAGCTCGCAGACGATCGCCCATTCGGCATCTGTCACCGGCTGCACGGAAAGGCGCGAATTGGAGACGAGCGCCATGCCCTTCAGCCGGGGCTCGGCCTTGGCCTCGGCCAGCGTCAGCGGGCGGGGGACCGGGCGCACGGCGCGGATGTCGACGCATTCCCAGGTGCCGCTGTCGTCGGTCGAATCGGGATGCACCTCGCGCACCACCTCGACGATGCCGACGATCTCCTTGCCCTCGTTGGAATGATAGAAGAAGCCGCGATCGCCGCGCTTCATGGCGCGCATGTGGTTGCGCGCCTGATAGTTGCGGACGCCGTCCCATTCCTGCCCGGCCTCGCCCTTCGCGGCGAGGTCGTCATAGGAGAAGACGTCCGGTTCGGACTTGTAGAGCCAGTGCGCCACGCTCCGCTCCTCAGGCCGGCTTGCCCCAGCCCCAGCGCCACGCCCGCAGATCGAGCGACTTGAAGAGCCCGGCCTTGGCGAACGGATCCTCGGCGAGGATGGCACGCGCTGCCGCCTCGTCCTCGGCCTCGATGATGACCATGGTGCCGATCATGTCGCCCTTCTCGTCAAGGAACGGGCCGGCGATCGGGATCGGCGCCGTCTTCAGCCATTCGAGATGCGCCGGCCGGTGCGCCATGCGAACGGGAAGGGCGCCGTCGTGATCGGCGAGAAGGGCAACGAAATGCATGGGAAATCCTCCGAAGGTCGGCCGGAGGTTAGGTCGCCCGCGCGCGGCCGTAAAGCCTCGACGAGGCTCCGCGATCAGTCCGTCTCGTGTTTGAGCGGCCGGCTCATCAGAGCCGCCATGGCGCCCTCGATATCGGTCTCGCCCTCGACGATGGCGGCGACCTGCGCGGTGATCGGCATCTCGACGCCGAGCCTTTCCGCCAGCATGCGCGCGACGCCCGCCGTCGCCGCCCCCTCGACGAGAACCGCGGCCGGCGCGGTGCCGCGGCCGAGCGCGACGCCATAGGAGAAATTGCGCGACTGCGGCGAGGCACAGGTGAGCACGAGATCGCCGAGGCCCGACAGTCCCATCAGCGTATCCGGCCGCGCCCCGAGAGCGGCACCGATCCGGCGGAGTTCCGCGAAGCCGCGCGCCGTCAGCGCCGCGGCGGCGCTGGCGCCGAGACCGCGGCCGGCGACGATGCCGACCGCGATGGCGAGTACGTTCTTGAACGCGCCGCCGACCTCGACGCCGATCATGTCGGTCTCAGCATAGGGACGGAAGCTCGCCGAGCCCAGCGCTTGGCAGAGCCGCATCGCGAGCGGCGCCTCGGCCGCTGCAATGGTCACGGCCGTCGGCAGGCCGGCGGCGACATCGGCGGCGAAGCTCGGGCCGGAGAGCACGACCGGCGCGGCCGGCGGCAGCGCCTCTGCCAGCACCTCGGTCGGGCGCAGCCCCGTGCCGCGCTCGAGCCCCTTGGCGCAGAGCACCACCGGCGTGTCGTCGGCGATGCCGCCGAGCAGCGAGGCGACGGCGCGGATGGTCTGCGTCGGCGTCACGACGAGGATCGCGTCGGCACCGACGACATCGGCGAGCCGGTCGGTGACGGCGATGGTCTCGGGGATCCGGATACCCGGCAGATAGCCAACGTTCTCGCGGCTGACGGCAATGGCTGCGACGTCTCGGCCAAAGAGTGTCACGCGTCGCCCGGCCCGCTCGGCGGCGAGCGCGAGCGCCGTTCCCCAGGCGCCGGCGCCGACGACGGCGATATGCTCGACGCTCATGTCCGCCCTCTGATGTCGAGGCCGAGGCGGCGGTAGAGCTCGGGGAACAGCGCATCGAGCCGCCCGAACAGGACCGGCACCGGATCGAGCGGCACGAAGGCATGGCGCATCAGGATCGGCCCGCCGCCGCCATCCGGGGTCTCTTCGGTCCAGTCCCACGGAGCCGCCGGAGCCTCGTCGAGCACGACATGGAAGAAGCTGCGATGATGCTGGAAGCGCACCGCGCCGGCCTCGAAGCTTTCGGAGCGGAAGACATAGGTCATCTCGCCGAGCGGCGTGAACGCGCCCGCAGGCGTCAGCCCCGTCTCCTCGGCGAGTTCGCGGCGCGCCGCCGCCTCGAGATCCTCGCCCTCCTCTACGGTCCCACCAGGCACCTGCATGCCGGCCTCCGGGTGGTGGGGCTCGATGAAGGTGAGCAGCGAAGCGCCATGCGTCGCATAGATCACGACCTTGCGGCGGAAACGGACGGGCTCGCGGGTCATGGTCATGCCTTCCTCACGCCTTGGCGCCCTTCATGCCCGAGCCGATCATCGGCGCCGCGATCTGGTCGAGCGGCCAACGCGGGCGGGCCGGCGCGTCGAGGCCGTCGACGAGGCCGAGCGCAAGCCGCTCGGCACCCGCCCAGGCGATCATGGCACCATTGTCCGTGCAGAGCTTCAGCGGCGGCGCCACCAGCTGGAACCCCGCCGTCGCCGCCGTTTCCGCGAGCGACGCCCGCAGCCGGCGATTGGCGGCGACACCTCCGGCGACGACGAGCGCCGGCGCGGCGATCGCGGGAAACTCGGCGCGGAAGCGTGCGAAGGCATGCGCCATGCGGTCCGCAACGACCGCGGTGACGGTCTCCTCGAATGCGGCACAGAGATCGGCGACGTCCTGGTCCGACAAGGGCGCCACCGCCTCGGCCTGCTGGCGCAGCGCCGTCTTGAGGCCGGAGAAGGAAAAGTCCGAGCCCGGCCGCCCGATCATCGGGCGTGGCAGCACGAATCGGGCCGGGTCGCCGGTCGCCGCCGCCCGCTCCACGGCGGGTCCGCCGGGATAGGGGAGCCCGAGCAGCTTGGCGGTCTTGTCGAAGGCCTCGCCGAGCGCGTCGTCGATGGTCGTGCCCCAGCGCTCATAGGCGCCGACGCCGGAGACGAGCAGGATCTGCGTATGGCCGCCGGAGACGAGCAGCAGCAGATAGGGGAAGGCGAGGCCGTCGGTGAGCCGCGCCGTGAGCGCATGGCCTTCGAGATGATTGACCGCGATCAGCGGCAGGCCGGCGGCGAGCGCGATCGCCTTGGCCGTGGTGAGGCCGACGATGACACCGCCGATGAGGCCGGGACCCGCCGTCGCCGCCACGGCGTCGAGGTCGGCGAACTCCGCCCCCGCCTCGGCGAGCGCCGCCGCGACGACCTCGTCCAGCGCCTCGACATGGGCGCGCGCAGCGATCTCCGGCACGACGCCGCCGAAGGCCGCATGATCGGCGATCTGCGACAGGACGACATTGGAGAGGATCGTGCCGCGGCCGTCCGCATCGCGTGCCACGACCGAGGCGGCCGTCTCGTCGCAGCTCGTCTCGATGCCGAGCACCAACTGTCGGACTGTCACGGAAACCTGCCTTTCGCAGCGCGGACCGGGGGCGGCGCGCAGAAGGATTGCCGCAGCCCCTTCCATCGACGGGGCGAGCGACTAGACTGCGCCGCTTCATCGTCCCCTAACACCCAGAGCCGATCGCGTGCAATCCGCTACTCCCGCCCCCGTCCTGGTCATCGGCACGCGTGGCTCGCCCCTCGCCCTCGCCCAGGCGAACGAGACGCGGGACCGCATCGCCAGCGCGAACGGGCTCGACCGCGCCGCCATCGCGATCTCCGTCATCCGCACCTCGGGCGACCGCATCCAGGACCGGCCGCTTTCGGAAGCCGGCGGCAAGGGCCTGTTCACGAAGGAGATCGAGGAAGCGCTGGTCGCCGGCCGCATCGATCTCGCGGTCCATTCCTCGAAGGACATGCCGACGCTGCTGCCGGAAGGGCTGGAACTCTCCGCCTTCCTGCCGCGCGAGGATGTGCGCGACGCCTTCCTCTCGCCGGTCGCGGCCAGTCTCGCCGACCTGCCGGAAGGCGCGGTGCTCGGCACCTCTTCGCTCCGCCGCCGTGCCATGGCGCTCCGCCTTCGTCCCGACCTCAAGACCGTCGAGTTCCGCGGCAATGTCGAGACGCGCCTGCGCAAGCTTTCGGAGGGCGTTGCGCATGCGACGCTGCTGGCGATGGCGGGGCTGAACCGGCTCGGCCTGTCCGGCCATGCCACCGCCGTCATCGCAACGGACGACTTCCTGCCCGCGGCCGGCCAGGGCGCCGTGGCGATCGAGACGCGCATGCATGACGAGCGCGTGCTCCGCCTCGTGCGCGACATCGATCATGCCCCGACATCGACCGCGCTCCACGCCGAACGTGCGTTCCTCGCCCGGCTCGACGGCTCCTGCCGCACGCCGATCGGCGGTCTCGCGACGATCGAGGATGGCACGATGACCTTCCGCGGCATGGTGCTCTCGCATGACGGACGCCGCTTCGAACAGGTCCGCCTCGAAGGACCCGTCGCCGAAGCGACCGCGATCGGCGTCGCGGCCGCCGAGGCGCTGCTGGCGCGCGGCGTCGCCGACTATTTCCGCGACGGACCGGCGGGGTGAGACTTCTCGTGACGCGCCCGCAGCCGGAGGCGGAACGGACCGCCGCCGAACTCGTGCGGCGCGGCCATGAACCCGTCCTGGCGCCGCTGCTCGTGACGGAGCTGCTGCCAGCCCCCGCCTTCTCGACCCCGGCGGCGCTGCTCTTCACCAGCGCCAATGGCGTCCGGGCCGTCGCCTCCTGGCCGGCTGAACGTGTCGCCCGCTCAGTTCCGGCGCTCTGCGTCGGCGAGCGCACGGCCGCGGCCGCGCGGGCGGCCGGCTTCGCCGATGTGCGCTCGGCCGATGGCGACGGCGAGGATCTCGCGCGGCTGGCGCGGACGGTGCTCGATCCGCGCGCCGGCCCCCTGCTCCATCCGACCGTCGCAAGCCCGGCACGCGATCTGGCGGCCCTGCTCGGCGGCGGCGGCTTCACGGTCGAGACCGTCGAGGCCTATCGGATGAGCGAGGCCGAGGCCCTGCCGGCCGCGATCGGCACGGCGCTGCGGGCCGGCACCATCGACGGGGTCCTGCTCTATTCGCGGCGCACGGCCGAGACCTTCGCGCGGCTGACGGAAGCGCTGCGGCCGCATCTTGCCGCAATGCCGCTTTATTGCCTTTCTGCCGAGGTGGCGGCCGGCGCGGGCAGCGGGAAAAGGCTGGTCGCCGACGCGCCGAACGAAGCCGCGCTGCTGGCGCTTGTCGGGGACGGAACATCGGCCGCAGGCATCCATTGACGGATTGTTCTATAGTCGGGTTCGCTTGAAACGAGATCGAGGGTCATGGCCGCAGAGGACGACAACCCATCCGCCACCGAATCGCCGGCCGCTCAGCGCCAGAAGCGGCCGCCGGTGACGATCGACCTCGAGGCGGAGACCGTGCCGCCCCCGGCCGATGCCGAGCCGCAGCCGGCCCCGGCGGCGGAAGAGCCTCCATCCGAGCGGCCGGCCGATCCGCCGGCGAGCGCCGCGCGCAGCCTGCTGCCGCTTGCCGCCGCCGCGATCGCAGGTGGCGTCGTCGGAGGCATCGTCGCCGCGTTCCTGTTTGCCCCGCCGAACGACACGGTGACTGACGCCAGCACCGACAGCCGATTCGCGACCGTTGCCAGCCGGCTCGACGCGCTGGAGGCGAAGGTGTCCCAAGCGCCGACCGCAGCGACGCCGGCGATCGATCCCGCGCGGCTGGACGCGCTCGAAAAGAGCGTCGCCGCGCTGCAGGCCTCACCGTCCGCCACCACGTCGTCCGGCCCCCCCGACCTCGCACCGATCGAGCAGCGGCTCACGGCGCTCGAGAACCGGCCGGTCGCCGAACCGGCACCGGCCGTGGACCTCGCGCCGCTGGAACAGCGGCTGGAGCAGATGGCGGCGCGCGTCGCCGATATCGAGGCCAATCCGCCGTCCGACCCCGCCACCGAGGCCGCGGCGCGCACCATCGCGCTGACGGCGCTTCGCCAGGCGGCGGCGAGCGAGAAGCCCTTCGCGCCCGAGCTCGACGCCGTGCGCACGCTCGGCAGCAACGAGCCGGCACTGGCCGCGCTGGCGCCCTTCGCCGGCCAGGCGACGCCCTCGGCCGCGGCCCTTCAGGCCTCGTTCCCGGATTTCGCGGAGCGCATGCGAGTCGCCAGCACGCAGGTCGATCCCGAAGCCGGCATTCTCGACCGGCTCGGCGCCTCGGCCTCGGCGCTTGTTTCGGTCAAGCCGTCCGGCCCCGTCGCCGGCACCTCGACCACCGCCATCGTTTCGCGCATGGAGGCCGCCGTCGCCAAGGGCGACCTTTCGGCTGCGCTCGCCGAGAGCGAGGCGCTGGATGCGCCGGCCAAGTCGGTTCTCGCGCCCTGGGCCGAGGCGGCGAAACGGCGCGTCGCCATCGATGCGGCGCTGGCGACGCTCGGCAGCGGCGCCGCCGCGCCCAGCAAGTGACGGAGCGCGCATGATCCGTATCCTCGTCTATCTCGCGCTCATCTTCGCCGCAGCGGCGGGCTTCGCCTGGCTCGCCGACCGCCCGGGCGAGATCAGCCTCGTCTGGCAGGGCTATGAGATCACGACCAGCCTGATGGTCGGCGCGGTGGCGCTGGCGGCGCTGTTCGTGCTGCTCGCGATCCTGCTCTCGGTCCTGATGGCGGTTCTGAGGGCGCCGCGTCTGCTCGACGGCTGGATCACCGGCCGCCGCCGCGACCGCGGCTACCGGGCGCTGTCGCGCGGCATGATCGCGATCGGCGTCGGCGATGTGAAGAAGGCGAAGCGCAACGCCTCGGAAGCCGCCAAGCTGCTCGATCACGAGCCGTTGACGCTGCTGCTCGAAGCGCAGACGGCACAGGCGACCGGCGACGGCGCCGGCGCACGCGCCGCCTTCGAGGCCATGCTGCCGAAGCAGGAGACGAAGCTGCTCGGCCTGCGCGGCCTCTATGTCGAGGCGGAGCGGGCCGGCGAGCACGAAGCCGCACGGCATTTCGCCGAGGAAGCCGCCAAGGCCTCACCCGGCCTTCCCTGGGCCGGCGAAGCGCTGTTCGCCTATCAATCCTCGGCCGGCGAATGGCAGGGCGCCCTGCAGACGCTCGGTTCCAACCTGCAGGCCAAGCTCATCGACCGCGCGGCCGCGCATCGGCTGCGCGCCGTGCTGCTCACCGCCCGCGGCCTCGAACTCGAGACCGGCAGCCCGGAGGAGGCGCTGGCCGCGGCGCTCGAGGCAGTCCGCCTCGCGCCGACCCTCGTGCCGGCCGCGACCCTCGCGGCGCGGCTTGCCGCGCGCCAGGGCGACGTCAAGCGGGCGATGAAGATCAGCGAGGCCGCCTGGAAGCAGGGACCGCATCCCGAACTCGCCGAAACCTATCTTTCCGTTCGCCCGGGCGACGCCGCCGGCGACCGGCTGAAGCGCGCGCAGCGCCTTGCCGACCTTGCTCCGTTGCATCCCGAAAGCCATTTCGCCGTCGCCCGCGCCGCCATCGACGCCCGCGAATATACCGAGGCGCGGCGTGCGCTTTCCGGCATCGCAGAGGCGGCGAAGACGGAGCGATACTGGCTGTTGATGGCCGAGATCGAGGACGGCGCCGAGGGCGACCGCGGCCGCGTGCGCGAATATCTCGGCCGCGCCGTCCGCGCACCGCGCGATCCCGTCTGGATGGCCGACGGCTACGCCTTCACGGCCTGGGCGCCGCGTTCGCCCGTCAGCGGCAAGCTCGACGCCTTCGAATGGCGCACCCCGAGCATGGCGCTCGCGGACGATCCGCGCCCGCTGCTGAACCTCGATCTCTCACCCGCTGCCGACACGGCCGCGACGCCGGCCGCCGAGCCCGCGCGGCCCGTCGCGCTGGAACTCGCGGCGGCGCCCGCGCCTGCGGCGCCGGTCAGCGAGCCATCGCCCGTCGCCTCGAACGGCGCGGCGGCGAAGGCAGAGGTGAAGGCCGCGGCCGAGCCGCCGATCCCCGACGATCCGGGCGTCGACGATGGCGCCGCGCCGCGCATCGACCGCATGCGCCTGCAATAGTCCGCGCCGGGGCGACGGCGGATCGGCACTGCCGGCCGTCTTCTCCCCTGCTTCGATCGCCGTGATGGCCGAGCCGCTTGCAACGCTCGGCGATTCTGGCTATCAACGCGCCGTTCCGGCCGGGCACCGCCCGGTCCGGCGGATGCCGCTTTAGCTCAGCTGGTAGAGCACATCATTCGTAATGATGGGGTCACAGGTTCGAATCCTGTAAGCGGCACCACCCCTCTCCTCCTTCGATTTCCATAGCCACAGCGCCCGATTTCTCAGGCCGTCAGCGTTTCGCATCTGCGCTCGCGACGCAGGCCCTCCTGTCCGGACCGACGCCGACGGCCGGCGCTCGCATGCTCCTCCGCGCGTCTGCCCTCCGGCTGCCCCCGCCGCGGCTGATCCCCTCTGGCTAAGGCAAACGAATCCGGCTATCGTCATTTCAATATTTCTTGAAGGATAGGATCGAGCGATGAACCCGGCAGATGCCGTCGCCGCTTTCGCCGCGCTGTCGCAGGAGACGCGCCTCGCCATGGTGCGCGCGCTGGTGCGGGCCGGTCCTGACGGACTGGCGGCGGGCGCCATCGCCGAAGCGGTCTCCGTCGCGGCCTCCAGCGCCTCGTTTCATCTCGCCAGCCTGGAGCGCGCCGGTCTCGTTCAGTCGCGCCGCGAATCCCGCTCGATCATCTACAGCGCGAGCTACGACACGCTCTCGAACCTCGTCGATTTCCTGATGCGCGACTGCTGCCAGGGGCATCCGGAGATCTGCGCGCCCGCGATGGACGCGCTCAATGCTGCTCCCTGTTGTCCTCCCAAGGAAATCGGCCATGGTTGATCGCGTCTTCAACGTCCTCTTCCTCTGCACCGGCAATTCAGCCCGCTCGATCCTGGCCGAGGGCATCCTGGCCAAGGACGGTCAGGGCCGTTTCCGGGCCTTCTCGGCTGGCAGCAATCCCAAGGGCGCCGTCCATCCGCTCGCCCTCAAGACGCTGGCGCATTTCGGCTATCCGAATGAAGGCTTCCGTTCAAAGCCCTGGGACGAGTTTGCCGCCCCCGGTGCACCAGTCATGGATTTCGTGTTCACGGTCTGCGACAACGCAGCCGGTGAGGCCTGCCCGGTCTGGCCTGGGCAGCCGATGACGGCCCATTGGGGTATCGAGGATCCAGCGGCCGTCGAAGGGTCCGACTTTGAGCGCGAGGCCGCCTTTGTCGCGGCGTTCCGCTACATGAAGAACCGGATTTCGATCTTCTCGGCCCTGCCCCTCCGAAAGCTCGATACCGTCGCCCTCGGTAGCAAGCTTAAGGAAATCGGCCAGATGGACGGCGCCAGTTCGCCTCGGTCGAGCCTGGCCTGAGGACCGCCGTTCCATGACCCTTTTCGAACGCTATCTCACCCTTTGGGTGGCGCTGTGCATCGCCGCCGGCGTCGCACTCGGCCATCTGATACCCGGCTTGTTCCACGCGATCGGCGCGGCGGAAATTGCCAAGGTCAACCTGCCGATGGCAGTCCTGATCTGGCTGATGATCATCCCGATGCTGCTCAAGATCGATTTCGCGGCATTGGCGCAGGTCGGGCGACACTGGCGCGGCATCAGCGTGACGCTTCTCGTCAACTGGGCGGTAAAGCCATTCTCGATGGCGTTGCTCGGCTGGCTGTTCGTCGGCTGGCTGTTCCGTCCCCTGCTGCCGGCCGACCAGATCGACAGCTACATCGCCGGCCTCATCCTTCTCGCCGCCGCGCCCTGCACGGCGATGGTGTTCGTCTGGTCCAACCTCATCAAGGGCGAGCCGCATTTCACGCTGAGCCAGGTGGCGCTCAACGACGTCATCATGGTGGTGGCGTTCGCGCCCATCGTCGGCCTGCTGCTCGGCCTCTCGGCCATCACCGTGCCGTGGAACACGCTCGTCCTCTCGGTGGGGCTCTACATCGTGGTGCCCGTCGTCATCGCCCAGCTCTGGCGCCGCCGGGTCATGGCGCGAGGCGGACAGGCCGCGCTGGCCGGTCTGCTGAAGAGGCTCGGGCCGCTTTCGCTCGTGGCGCTCTTGGCAACCCTCGTGCTGCTGTTTGGCTTCCAGGGCGAGCAGATCATCGCCCAGCCGCTCATCATCGCCCTTCTGGCCGTGCCGATCCTGATCCAGGTCTATTTCAATGCCGGCCTCGCCTATATCCTCAACCGCATGTCCGGCGAGGAGCACTGCGTGGCGGGACCCTCGGCGCTGATCGGCGCGAGCAATTTCTTCGAGCTGGCGGTGGCGGCCGCCATCAGCCTGTTCGGCTTCCAGTCGGGTGCGGCTCTCGCCACCGTCGTCGGTGTCCTGATCGAGGTTCCAGTCATGCTGTCGGTGGTCTGGATCGTGCAACGCTCCAAGGGCTGGTACGAACGCGGCGGCGCCGTCCGCTCACTTTCTGCCAGGGAAGGGCATGCGCGATGACCGTCACGATCTATCACAACCCGGACTGCGGCACGTCGCGGAACACGCTGGCCATGATCCGGGCCAGCGGCGAGGAGCCGGTCGTCATCGAATATCTGAAGACGCCGCCGAGCCGGGAAAGGCTGGTAGCGCTCATCGCCGCCATGGGCATTCCGGTCCGCGCCCTGCTGCGCGAGAAGGGGACACCCTATGCCGAACTCGGCCTTGCCGACCCGAAATGGAGCGATGACGAACTCATCGACCAGATGCTGGCGCATCCGATCCTGATCAACAGGCCGATCGTCGAGACGGAAAAGGGCACGGTGCTGGCGCGCCCCTCCGAACGTGTCCTCGAGGTGCTGCCGAACTCGAATATCGGCCGTTTCGTGAAGGAGGACGGCGAGATCGTGGAGACCGGCACGTCGGCGTGAGCAGGGCGCGCAATCGTCTGCCCGTCATCTCGGCGCTCGGCATCATCCAGATTTTCGCCTGGGGCTCGTCCTATTATCTGCCGGCGATCCTCTCGAAACCGATCGCCGCCGATACGGGCTGGGGCCCGCCGCTCGTCTCGGCCGGATTGTCGCTGGCCCTGCTCGCCTCCGCCCTGCTGGCGCCGCGCGTCGGGCGGCTGATCCGCGACCGCGGCGGACGCGACCCGGTCATCGGCGGCCTGGCGCTGCTCGCGGCGGGTCTCGTCCTGCTCGGGTCGGCATCGACGATCCCGGTCTATGCTCTCGCCTGGATCGCCATCGGCGCCGGCATGTCGGGCACGCTCTACGACGCCGCCTTCAGCACGCTCGGCCGCTACTATGGCTACGACGCGCGCAGCGCGATCACGACGCTGACGCTGTTCGGCGGCTTCGCCTCGACCATCTGCTGGCCGCTTTCCGCCGCGCTGCTCGATCATGCCGGCTGGCGCGCCGTCTGCTTCGCCTTCGCGGCGCTGCATCTCATCCTCTGCATCCCGCTGGCGCTGCGCTTCCTGCCGCCCGTCGACAGTCCGGCCGCCGCGACCGGCGAGGCTGCATCGGCGCCCCGCAAGACGCGGCTCTCGGAACCCGAAAGACGCGCTTTCCTGCTGCTGGCCGTCATCATCACCACCGGCGGCACGCTCGCGACCGTCGTCTCGGTTCATCTGATCCAGATCCTGCAGGCGCGCGATGTCTCGCTCGCGGCCGCGGTCTCGTTCGGTGCGCTGATCGGCCCTTCCCAGGTGGCCGCCCGCGTCGTCGATATGGTGATCGGCCGCCGGCTTCCCGCGGTCATGACGCTCGTGACGGCATCGGCGCTCATCGCGGCCGGCATCGTTGCGCTCGCCAGCGGCTATCACGTCGTCGCGCTCGCGCTCGTCCTCTACGGTGCCGGCAATGGCATCTGGTCGATCGCACGCGGGGCGGTGCCGCTCGCCTTGTTCGGTCCCGAGCGCTTTCCCGTGCTCATGGGCGGGCTCGCAACACCGAATCTCGTCGCGCAGAGCCTGGCGCCACCGCTGAGCGCGGCGATCATGCAGGGCTCCGGCGCCGAGCGGATCATCCAGCTTCTCGCCGCTGCCGCGCTCGCCAATGTCGCGCTGGCGCTTCTCCTGGCCTTTCTCGCGATGCGGCCGCGCGGCGCTGTCGCCGCCTGAACGGTTTTGCCAGGGAACGCAAGCGCCCCGCTGGCCGTTGTCGCGCGATATCTCCGATCCTCCGGGAGGACTCGATGGCGCCGCGCAGCTTCTGGAAAGGCTATCTGAAGCTCTCGCTCGTCACCTGCGCCGTTTCGATGACGCCGGCGACCGGAGAGGGCGGCAAGATCCGCTTCCACACGCTGAACCGAGCCACGCATAATCGCGTCGAAAGCCGCTATGTCGACGCCGTCAGCGGCAAGCGCGTCGATGACGACGACATTGCGCGGGGCTATCCGCGCGGCGAGGACGACTATGTGCTGCTCGAGGACGAGGAGCTCGATGCCGTCGCGCTCGACAGCACCCGCACCATCGATATCGAGACCTTCGTCCCCGCCGACTCGATCGCTTGGATCTGGCACGACAAGCCGCATTACCTCGCCCCCGACGACGAGGTCGGCGAGGAAGCCTTCTCCGTCATCCGCGCCGCGATGGAAGCGACGGAGACCGTCGGCATCGCCCGCGTGGTGCTCTATCGCCGCGAGCGCGCCGTGATGCTGGAGCCGCGTGGCAAGGGCATCGTGCTGTGGACGCTGCGCTATGGCGACGAGGTGCGGCCATCGGACGACTTTTTTTCCGCCATCCCCAAGGAGAAGCCCGAGCGCGACGAACTCGCGCTGGTGAAGAAGCTCATCGCCGCGCGCAAGCAGGACTTCGACCCCGAGCGCCTGCAGGACCCTGTCGAGGAGCGTCTGCACGAGATGATCGCCGCGCGCAGCAAGGGACGGAAGAAAAAGAAGGTCGCCGAGCCGAAGGCCGAGCCGGCGGGCGACAATGTCGTGAACATCATGGACGCGCTGCGCCGCAGCCTCGAGGCCGAGGCGAAGCCCGCGGCGCGGAAACGCTGATCCGCCTTATTTCTTGCGTCGCGACGGCGCGGCCAGCGGGGCGGCTGCGGCCGCGAAATCGGCAAACGGATCGGCGGCGCGGGCGGCGATGTGGCCGGGCGTGTTGTCGACCGTGAAGCGGGCCGGGCCGAGATCGGGACCGAGGTCTTCCCACTCGACCGGCATCGAGACGGGTGCGCCCGGCCGCGCGCGGGTCGAATAGGCGGCGACGGCGGTGGCGCCGCGCTGGTTGCGCAGATAGTCGACGAGGATCTTGCCGCCGCGCTTCGCCTTGCTGATCGTCGCGACATAGAGATCCGGGCTGTCGGACGCCATCGCCTCGGCGAGGCCCTTGGTGAACGCCTTGGCGGCGGTCCAGTCGGCGGCCGGCTTCAGCGGCGCCATCACATGCAGGCCCTTGCCGCCCGAGGTCTTCACGAAAGCGGCGAGGCCCGCCTCCTCCAGCCGCGCCTTGATCTCGCGCGCGGCGTCGATCACTGCGCTCCAGGCGACGCCTTCGCCAGGGTCGAGATCGAGGATGATGCGGTCGGGCCGTTCCCAATCGGCAAGCGTCGAGCCCCAGGGGTGGATCTCGAGCGTCGCCGCCTGCACGAGCCCGAGAAGCCCGTCGAGGCTGTCGATCGCGACGAGCGGCGGCTCCTTCTTCTCCTTAGGGTCGGGCACCAGCCGGATCGCGGGGTTCATGCCCTTCCAGGCATGCTTCTGGAAGAAGCGCTCGCCCTCGATGCCCTCGGGACAGCGCACCAGCGCCAGCGGCCGGCCGACGATATGGGGGCCAATCTCGCGCCAGACCTCTGAATAGTAGTCGGCAAGTCCGGCCTTGGTGAGCCCGGTATCGGGCCAGTAGATGCGGTCGGGATGGGTGAGCTTCACCGACCGGCGCGCCGGCTTCGGCGCATCCGCTTTCGCGTCAGGCGACGGCTTGCCCTTCGGGATCTCGCGCACGATCTCGGACGCCGGCTTGTCCTCGCGCAGGCCCCGGAACGAGGCGTGGCGCAGGTGATTGTCGCCGGTCCAGGCTCGGAATTCCACTTCCGCGACGAGTTCGGGCTTCACGAATATCGCGCCGCGCCGCTCCTCGGCCGTGAGCTTGCCGGCAAAGGGGCTGCCATCCGCCAGGAGCGGCTGCAGGCGCCGATAGAGATCGCGGGCGACGGCGGCCGAGAAGCCGGTGCCGACGCGGCCGACATGGCGCAGCCCGTCAGCCTCGTTGACGCCCAGCACCAGCGAGCCGATCGCATCCTTGATCGCCGTCGACGGCACATAGCCGCCGATGACGAATTCCTGGCGGGCGGAGCATTTCGACTTCACCCACAACCGGCCGCGGCCGCCGCGATAGGGCGAATCGGCGCGTTTCGAGACGATGCCTTCGAGGCTGAGACGGCAGGCATGGCGCAGCACCATGCTGCCGCTCTCGCGGAAATGGCTGCTGTAGCGGATTGCTTCGGGGGCCGCGCCGAGGACCTCTTCCAACTGCTGCTTGCGCTCGGTCAGCGGCAGCTTGGTGAGATCGCGGCCGTCGCGATGGAGGAGGTCGAAGGCATAGAAGGTGAAGCGGTCGTCGCGTCCGGCGGAGAGATCGGCCTGCAGCGCCGAGAAATCGGACGCACCGGCCGAACCTTCGACGACCAGTTCGCCGTCGATGATGCCTGTCTCAAGCGGCAGCGCCGCCAGCGCCTCCGGAACGGTGGTGCCGAACTTCGCCGTCCAGTCGAGTCCGCTGCGGGTGAGGAGGCGCACCGTGCCGTGATCGATCCGCGCCAGCAGGCGGTAGCCGTCGAATTTGATCTCGTGCAGCCAGTCGGACCCCGCAGGCGCGGTGGAGACCAGCGTCGCCAGCATCGGCTCCACGAAATCCGGCAGCGATGCCTTCCGTCCCGAGGAGCGAGCCTCACCTGCCTCCGCCTTCGCCTTCGCGGCCGATCGACGCTCTTTCGCCGGCTTCGTTTCAGGCGCCGACTGATCGATGCGGCCCGTCTTCGACGACCAGCCAGGCGCTTCGCCCGCGACCTCCGCCATCTCGCGGCCGGTCGCGACCGAGCGCGTCTCGGCGAGGATGTCCGGGGCATCCTCGGCGCGGGCATAGCGGTCGTCGCCCTTGATCAGCAGCCAGTTCTCGCGCTTTTCGCGCGGCCGCCCATGCATGCGGACGAGATGCCAGCGGCCCTTCAGCCGTTCGCCGTGAAGTTCGAATTCGAGATGGCCCTTGGCGTATCCCTTTTCGGGATCGCCGATCGGCGACCAGGTGCCGCGATCCCAGACGATGACCGTGCCGCCGCCATATTCGCCTTTCGGGATCGTGCCCTCGAACCTGCCATAGTCGAGCGGGTGGTCCTCGACATGGACCGCGAGGCGCTTCTCGGTCGGCACGAAGCTCGGCCCCTTGGTCACCGCCCAGCTCTTGAGAACCCCGTCCATCTCCAGGCGGAAGTCGTAGTGGAGACGCGTCGCGTCATGCTTCTGCACGACGAAACTGTTGCCGCCCGCCGCCCCGGCCTCGCCTTGCGGCTCCGGTGTCGCATCGAAATTGCGCTTGCTGCGATAGGTTTCGAGCGCCATGGCGGCGATCCTCATCCGGCCTTTTGGCGTGCTGCCGTCCCGCGCGCCTTGCGCTCGGGCGTTCCCCTGGCCGCCGTTCGGCCCTTGGCCGATCCGCGCCTCGGCTTGCCGCCGGCGCCGGCGCTCTCACGCAGCGCCGCGAGAAGATCGGACGATTTCGTGCGCTCGACCGGCTTCGGCTTCGGCAGTTCGCGGCCCTCGATCTTCGCCTTCACCAGTTCGGCAAGCGCCGCGTCGTAGCGGTCGTCGAACGCCGCGGGATCGAAGCGGCCTGCCTTGGACTGGATGATGTGCTCCGCGAGTTCCAGCATCTCGCCCTCGATGCTGCGCTCGGGAATGCCCTCGAAGGCCTCCGCGGCCGAGCGCATCTCATAGGCGAAGCGCAGCGTGCTGGCGATCATCCCCTCCCCTTCGGGGCGGATGAGCAGCAGGCGGGCGCGCCGGAACAGTACCGCATGGGCGAAGGCCGCGACCTTTTCGGCGCGCATTCCCTCGCGGAGCAGCGCGAAGGCCTCCTCGGCATGACGGTCGGCGGGCGCGAGGTAGTAGCTGCCGTCGAGATAGATGTCGTCGATCTGCGCGCAGGGCACGAAGGCGTCGACGGCGATCGTCTTGTCGCTCTCGGGCATCGCCGCCGCGATCTCTTCCGGCTCGAACACGATCGGATCACCGCCGGTTTCGTAGCCCTTCACCTGATCGTCGCGTTCCACGGGCTTTCCCGTCTCGCTGTCGACGAAATGACGCTCGATCCGGTGGCCGGTCTTGCGGTTGATCATGTTGAAGGAGACGCGCTCGGATGTCGTCGCGGCCGAATAGAGCGCGACCGCGGCGGTCAGCTCGCCGAGCTTCAGATGGCCCTTCCAGTTCGCTCGTGGCGCCACGCGTCGACTCCGCTTCGTCGGAGCCGTCAATGCCGGGCCGCGCGCTTCGTTCCGGAACAGGGCGCGTCAACCATCATTGGGAGATCGCGGATGGAGGACAGACCATGACCATGCGAACCGGCGGCTGCCTGTGCGGCCGCGTGCGCTACCGCCTCGAGGGCGAGCCTTTCCTGATCGGCACCTGCCATTGCACCGATCGCCGCAAGGAGAGCGGCAGCGTCTTCGTCAGCTATGCCAAATGGCCGATCGAGGCGTTCCGCTGCGAAGGCAGCTACGCGACACATAAGGGACGAAGCTTCTGTCCCGACTGCGGCGGAAGGCTGTTTTCGCTGCATGAGCACGATGTCGAGCTCAGATTCGGCAGCCTCGACGAGGCGCCGACCACGATCGGCGCGCCTCAGCATGAAGGCTGGATCAAGCGGCGCGAAGCCTGGCTGGCGCCGGTTCCCGGCGCGACGCAAAACAGCGGGGATCCGCCGCCGAGCTGATCAGGAGGCGATCTGCGTATCGTCGGGTCGCCAGATGCGGATGCGATCGCGGCCGGCGAGCTTGGCGGCATAGAGCGCGGTATCGGCGCGCGCGAACAAAGTGACAGGGCTGTCGCCGGCGTTGGCCGCGGTCAGGCCAGCCGAAAACGTATAGGTGAGGTCGGGCCGGTCGGGCAGCGGATGCGTCATGCGGATGAGGCTCGCCATGCGCTCCAGGATGAGCACGCCCTGTTCGAGGCCGGTATGCGGCAGGACGAGGACGAACTCCTCGCCGCCGAAACGGCCGAAGCAGTCGGTCCGCCGCACCTGCGTCTGGATGCGGCGCGCGAAATCCTTGAGGATCGCGTCGCCGGTGGCATGGCCGAAGCGGTCGTTGATGACCTTGAAATGATCGAGGTCGATCAGCGCGACGCAGCCGGCAGGCCGCCCCGGCTCCGAGGCCTCCATCATCTCCTCGATACGTCCCGAGACGAACCGGCGATTGGCGATGCCGGTCAGTTCATCGGTGAACGAGGCCTTGATCGCGAAGTCGCGGTCCTGCCGCACGGCGCGCTCGTCCGGGCGCAGCGAGGTGACGTCGGAAGCGATGCAGAGCATCCAGCCATCCGACTCCACCGTCTCCGTCATCCAGAGCCAGCGGCCGTCGTGGAGATCCGTCTCGAACGCGCGGAAGCCGACCTTGCCGCGCCGCGACTGCGTTCCGACCAGCCATTCCTCGAAATCGGGCGCCCGGATCACCGTACCACGCCGCGAGGCGAAGTTGCGCCTCATGATCTCCGACCAGAGCGGCTCCTCGCGCTCTTCGATGAAGAAGGCCGAGCGAAAGGCGGCATTGGCGTAGCGGAGGCGATCGAAACCATCATAGGCGGCGACGAGAACCGGCGTCGAACCGGTGAGCCCCGACAGTCTCTTCAGCAGGTCGTTCATGAACGGCGCTGCTCCCCCTCCCAGGTATGCGGACCCGTATCCGGCCGAATCGCTGGTTTGGCGAAGTGTGCCATGACCGCCGGCATTCTCAAGCATGCCGGCGAACGGCTCAACTCGTGGATCGCGGCGGCAATCCGGCCTTGACCAGTTCCTCCGGGATATCATCGAACGAGGCGTAGTTCATGCTGTAAAGGCGGGCATAGAGCCCGTTCTTGCGCATCAGCGCCTCGTGATTGCCGCTTTCAAGCAGCGATCCGCTCTGCAGGACGATGATCCGGTCCGCGCCGCGGATCGTCGCCAGCCGATGGGCGATGACGAGGCCGGTCCGGCCTTGGAGCAGCACCGCCAGTGCCCGCTGGATCTGCCGCTCGGTATAGCTGTCGATATTGGCCGTCGCCTCGTCGAGCACCAGGATCTTCGCATCGGCGACCAGCGCACGGGCGAAGCTGATCAGCTGGCGCTGCCCCTGTGAGAGGTTGCTGCCGCGCTGCTCGAGATCGGTGTCGTAGCCCTTGGCGAGCCGCATGATGAACTCATGCGCACCCACCGCCTTCGCCGCCGCGACGACCTCGGCGCGTGTCGCCTCGGTCTTGTGATAGCGGATATTGTCGAAGATCGTGCCGCTGAACAGGAACGGCTCCTGCAGCACCATGGCGATGTGGCGGCCGAGCGACACCTGCGTCACGTCGCGCACGTCCCGCCCGCCGACCATCACCGAGCCGTCCCAGACATCGTAGAAGCGGTGCACCAGCGCCATGGCGCTGGTCTTGCCGGAGCCGGTCGGCCCGACCAGCGCGACGGTCTCGCCCGGATTGACGCGGAAGGAGACGTCCTTCAGCACCGGCAGGCCGGGGCGGTAGCCGAAGGTGACGCCGCGGAACTCGACCGACCCGTCCATGTCGTCCGGCAGCGGCGCGGCATCGACCTTGTCGGTGACGTCGACCGGCACATCGAGCACTTCGGAGATGCGCTGGCCCGACGCCATCGCGCGCTGCATGACGCTGTATTGCAGCGTCAGGGAGCGGATCGGATCGAAGAAGCGCTGGATATAGAAGAGGAAGGCGACCATGACGCCGATATCGAGCGTCCGGCCGAGCACCATCGAGCCGCCGACGACGATGACCGTCGCCATGGCGATGCCGGTCAGCGTGTCGACGATCGGCACCATCACCTGCGCATATCGCGCCGCCTTGAGATTGGCATTGAGATGCGCGCGCACCTTCTCGTCATAGAGTTCGAAATTGACGCGCTGGCGGCTCATGTTCTGCACCGTGCGCACGCCATGGATGCCCTCGGCGAGCGCGCCATTGGCGATCGAGCTCGTCTCGTGCGCCTCCATGAAGGACTGCTTGGCGAGCGGTAGCCAGAAAAGCCGCACGATGAAGAGGAGCGGCATGGTCGCCATGGTCAAAAGGCCGAGGCGCGGATCGAGCCAGAGCAGAACGCCGACAATGCCGACGAGCAGCGCGATATCGCCGATCGAGAGCACCGAGGTCTCCATGAACTCCTGCATCGAGTTCACGTCCCCCTGCAGACGCGACATCAGCCGCCCGACCTCGGTCTTGTCCATGAAGGAGAGCGACACCCGCTGCAGATGGCTGAACATCGCCCGGCGCATGTCGAACAGCACATGCTCTGCGGCGATGCCGACCACCGTCTCCTGCACATAGCTGGCGCCGTAGTTGACGAGGATGGTGACGGCGAAGGTGGCGGCGCACCAGACGAGGACGCGGTGATCGGCGACGCCGCCGGCCATGCCGCTGTCGATGGCGGTGCGGATGATGAGCGGGATCGCGAGCTGCGTCGCCGTGAAGATCAGCACGGCGATGACCGAGATGACCACCTGGCGGCGATAGGGCGCGACGAAGCTCCAGATGCGGCGGACGATCTTCGGGTCGTAGACCGCGCCGAAAATCTCCTCCTTCTCGCGATGCGAGCCGACGACCGCGCGGGCCGGACGCGGCGCGCCGGCGATCACGGTCTTTTCCGAGCGAAGGCTCATTCGGCCGCTCCCTGAAGCGCGTCCTCGGCCGGCCGCAATTGCAGATCGTAGAGCGCGCGATAGCGCCCGCCGGCGGCGACGAGCGCGTCATGCGTGCCGCGCTCGACGACACGTCCGTCCTCGATGAACAGGATCTGGTCGGCATGCATCAGCGAGGAGAGGCGATGCGAGATCACGATGGTGACGCGATCGGCGGCATGGACGCGCAGCGCGCTTCGGATGCGCTGCTCGGTCGCCGCATCGACGGCGGCGGTCGAATCATCGAGCACCAGCACGTTCTGATGCAGCATAAGGCTGCGGGCGATGGTGAGGCGCTGACGCTGGCCGCCCGAGAGCGAGGCGCCCCGCTCGCCGACCACGGTCTCGTAGCCGGAGGGCAGGCCGACAATGTAGTCGTGCAGCTGCGCCGATTCCGCCGCGCGCTCGATGCGGTGCTCCTCTGCCCAGGGATCGCCATAGGCGACATTGTTCTCGATCGTCGTCGTGAACAGGAACGCGTCCTGCTGCACGACGCCGGCAGCCCGGCGCAGCGAGTCGACGGTCACGTCGCGGATATCCTGACCGTCGATCGTGATGCGACCCGAGCTCACGTCGTAGAATCGCGGGATGAGATGGGCGAGAGTCGACTTGCCGCTGCCGGGCGGGCCGACGATGCCGATCGTCTCGCCGCGGCGGGCGGTGAAGCTGATGCCGGAAAGGGCCGGTTTGTCGGTGCCCGGATAGGCGAAGCCGACATTCTCGAAGGCGAGCGTGCCATCGGTGACCACGAGCGGCTTCGCGCCGGGCCGGTCGGCGATCGTCACCTCCTGGTCGAGCAGCTCGAAGAGCCGCCTTCCGCAGGTCGAGGCGCGGGCGAAGGAGTTGACCATGAGGCCGAGCTGGCGGACCGGCATCTGCAGGATGGTCATGAAGGTGAGGAAGGAGGCGAGCGTGCCGACCGTCATCGTGCCGCTCGCGACCCGGCCGCCACCGACCCACAGCACCAGCCCCATCGCGGCGAAGAAGGAGAAGTTCATCGCGCTCGTGTTGCGCACGCGGATCAGCACCCGGTCATGGGCAAGCTGCAGCGCCTCGGCCGAGATGCGGTCGAACTTCGTCATCTCGAAGGCCTGGGCCGAGAAGGCGCGGACGACGCGGATGCCGCCGAGATTCTCGTCCATGACGCGGGTCAGCACCGCGAGCTTCTCCTGGACGGTCAGCCAGGTCGAGCGCAGCAGCAACTGTGTCACCGACGAGCGCCAGGCGACGAAGGGCACGAAGGAGAGGCTGAGCAGGCCGAGGAGCGGGTCGGTCGAGATCAGCATGAAGGCGCCGAAGCCGATCAGGATCGTCAGCAGCACCATGCGCACGAGGCCGGTGTTGAAGAACATCCTGACGCCCTCGATGTCGAGGATGCCGAGCGTGATCAGATCGCCCGTATGGACGCGGTCGTGGAAGGAAAAAGAGAGCTGCTGCAGCTTCTCATAGGTGGCGAGGCGCAGCTCGTAGCCGAGATTGTGGCCGACGGCGTCGCCGTAATAATTCTGCGCCATGGTGAAGACGCCTCGCAGGATGCTGACGGCGAGCAGCGTTCCCGCCGTGACCAGCAGCGCGTGCTGCGCCGCCGCCGCTGTGTCGGCGCTGAGGATGCCCTGCGCCTCATCGACGGCGCGACCGAGCAGCCGCGGGATGATGAGCTGGAAGGTGCAGGCGATGATGGTCGACAGAATGGCGATGCCGGCCTGCCAGGGATGACGCATCGTCAGCCGGGTGATCCGGTAGAGCGTCCCGAGGCCCTTCCCCCATTCCGCCGCCTTCACATGGGCGAACGGATTATCGCGCCGTTCTGCGCGCGTTGCAGCACTGAGTGTCACCGGAGTCTGTCCAGACTGACGTTTCGGATGGTCCCCACGAGACGGGCGGAGGACGGAGACGTCGGCTTCGAACCGCTGGCGCGGTCCGGGGTCGGCGGGTTGGATTCTGCGCCCTTCGATCGCTCAATCCAAGATCGCTAAGGCTCACGATTGAAATCGTGAGCGCGATTCGTGTCAGCTTGAGGGCAGGCGTGTCATCGATGCCACAAAACGTGCGCGGGCGAGCGGATCAGGCGATTTGGCGAAGGGACTCCAGCGCGGCAGAGGGGGAACGGCCGGGTTGGAGCACATGCTTCCGAAAAAGTCGCTCAATGTCATACACAAAGAAGTCCCGACCATATCGAGCGCGCAGGATCGCCGTAGCGCTTCTCATCGCGCTTATACGCGACTCGTCCCTTGCGATACGCGTCAACTGTCTTGGCAACTGCCGTATCGATTCGCGATCCGTGTCGAGTGTCAGCATTGCGTCGGACCAAAGTCTTCCGTCGCCGGGCGGCTGATAGTGAGGGGAAAGGACGACGGGGAGCGAGCCTCCCTCGATCGCCTCCCAAAGACGAATGCTGTTCGGACCCGTCCCGCTCGGACAAAGAGTGAATAGGCTCTCGGCCATCGTCGTGCGATACTCAACGGCTTCGGGGTTCTCGAGCGGGTCCTCGATGCACTGGGCGTTGCGATAGATTTGTTGGCCATACACCGCACGGAAGAAGTGCCAGTCATCCCGCTCCCGAATATAGGCCTCCGGAACGCCGCTCAATTCGTCGAAAATGAGCTGCCGGGCGTTGTCGAGATAGAGATCGTTCGGACGCGCGCCTACAAAACTCATCAAAAACCGGCGGCTCGGCCCGCTGGCCGGTGCCACTGGAGGATTGACCGGATAGAGCGGAAAGGGTGCGATCGTAATCTGGGAGAAGTCGTCAGGCGAACCGTCGTTCCGCGCATGTGACCAGAATATGTCCGTAACGCCGGAATCATGGAACAAGTCGGCGAAATCTCCCAGGAAGATATGTTGGCAAGTAGTGACAACGCGGTCGAAGCCACGAGCCTCATGGGCGATTTTCTTTAGGGCTGTCCGAAGATCGGAGCTGTCCTGCTTGTGTACGATCAGGTCGATTAGTGTCGCCCAAGGAAATGCCAAGTAAACAAAATCTCGCGCTGGTGGCAGGACGAGTTTAGCTTGACGAAAAGCGTGCTGCTCGGTGATCGCCGGAAATTGCCAATCGGCATCATGCGCTACAAACGACGCGCCAAGCCTACCCTTCGTCAGCATGCCAGTCCTCCAACCTGAGGGCGCATCTGGCGAAATGGTCACGACGGCCCACGTGCCCCCGAGCACGCCGAATCACTTTAGCCGACGTTGGATCGGACTCAAGGAACTTTAGACCGTGTCCAGTTTTAACGCATTGCGATCACCGCATCATTTGCGTTTCGCGGGGTTTTGTTCGGAAATCCCGGCGATGTCGGGCGCCGGCAGATCGCCTTCCAGGATTGCTTCCTCGCGGGCCTTGCGCTCTTTGGCGGCTCGCTCGCTGTCCGGCTGCGGCGCGTTGACCTCTTCGGCGTCGTTGTCGTGGGGAATGACGACGGGCGGAATGACGGGGTTCGACATGGTGGGCCTCCTTGGCTGACCGCGTGGGATGCGGCGCTTCGAAGAGAACGGGCTGCGGAGGCCGGGGTTCCCCGCCGGGGGCCGCGGCATGCTTAACCGCTTCTCAACTGCTGCCGTGTCATTGTCGCCTTGTGGACGCGTTCCGTGTGTTTTTCCGGCTGTCCATGATGATCAAGGCAGCCATCCCGGCGAAGGTCGGGATGGCTGTCCTGTTTTCAGGCGACGAAGCCGGGACCTGCCGTCAGCCGGCGAGGCGCACAATCACAGGCACATGGTCCGAGGGGCGGTTCCAGCCGCGGGCCTCGCGCTTGACCTCGATGCCGAGCAGCCGGCCGCCGAGCGGCGGCGTCACCCAGACATGATCGAGCCGTCGGCCGCGGTCGGAGGCTTGCCAGTCCTGCGCGCGGTAGCTCCACCAGGTGTAGAGCTTCCGGTCCTCGGGGACGAAGTGGCGCATGGCATCGATCCAGCCGCCCGAGGCGATCACCGCCTTGAGGAGATCGGTCTCGACGGGCGTATGACTGACGACGCCGAGCATCTGCTTGTGCGACCAGACATCGTTTTCCAGCGGCGCCACATTGAGATCGCCGACGAGTACGGACGGCCCCAGCGTCTCGGCGCCGGTCAGCCAGTCGCGCATCTCGCCGAGAAAGGCGAGCTTGTGCGCGAACTTCTCGTTCACCGCCGGATCGGGCTCGTCGCCGCCGGCGGGAACGTAGAAATTGTGCAGCGTCAGCGGCAGCCCGCCCGCCTCGAGGCTGACCGCGACATGGCGCGCATCATCCTTGCCGCAGAACCCGCGCCGCACATGCTCGCGGATCGGCACCCGCGAGACCGTGGCGACGCCGTGATAGCCCTTCTGCCCGTGCACGATCTGGTGGTGGTAGCCGAGCTTGCGGAACGCGGCCGCCGGGAAATTGGCCTCGATGCACTTGATTTCCTGCAGGCACAGGATGTCCGGCCGCTCAGCCTCGAGAAAGGCGGCGACGAGATCGATCCTGAGGCGGACGGAGTTGATGTTCCAGGTGGCGATGGAGAGAGGCATGGGGGCTTCCGGAGGCGGGACGGCCAAGCAGTAAGCCGAACGCCGCCCGGTGCCAACCATCGCTCATGACGGAAAGGAAACGCCCAGCCCCGGGGGGAGGCTGGGCGTTGCGCTTCTCAGCGCCTGCGCCGTCGCGGCGTGAACCTGCGGCGCTCGGGCGGGGCCATCTCGGCGAGACGGGGGGCACTGCCGGGACGATGGCTTGCCGCTCGCCCCATGAAATGGCCATTGCCGATCGCGATTCAAGGCCCTCGTCAGGCTGCCTTAGCGTTGCTCCTTCACAAGCGCGCGAGCGACGCCGGTGCTCACTTCGAGTTGGGCAGGTAGTAGTCGATCTTGAAGTTCTTCGGATTGGCGGGCTTGCCGGTCTCGACCTCGTAGATGGCGACCGACGTGTCGAGCCCCTGCGAATCGGTGACGATCCACTGCTTCAGCGCCAGGCTCTGGCGGTCGAAGATCAGCTTCAGGCTGCCGTCGCCGAAGGCGGAGCTCTGCGTCAAGAGCAGCGTGACGAGATCGGGCTCGACGCCGAGCCCACGCACGATATTGGCCGAGGTCAGGTCGATCTGGTCGGCGAGCAGGTAGCGCAGCGGCGTCTTCGACAGCGGATAGAGGTCCTGCGTCATCACCTTGGCATCGACGATGGCCACCTGGTTGCCGTCGCAGATCACGTCCATCTTCACCGGCGGGCTATAGTGGAAACGCAGCTTGCCGGGCCGGCTGATGAAGAAGACGCCTTCCGACTGCTCGCCATTCGGCCCGTACTGGATGAAGCGCCCCTGCATGGTGCGGATGGCGTTGAAGCTGGCGCTGATCTTTGAGAGCAGCGCCGCCTGCTCGGCCGTGAAGGCGGCAAGCGCGGGCCGCGTCAGCGCTCCGGTGGCGAGCGCCGCGGCACCGGCGAGGAAGAGGCGTCGGGAAAGGCGATGGGGCCTGGCGAGCATCACGTCGTCATGTCCTTCTTGTGGGGCCGCTGAGAGCGGCCAGCTTCCCGTCCTCACCCGCAGCTAGGGGCGCAGCATGGCGATTTCGCGGCGCGGCCGGCGGAGATGGCCCTAGAAGCGCTCGTCCGCGCCCTCAACCAGGATCTCGCGCTTGCCGGCGTGGTTGGCCGGCCCGACGAGCCCCTCCTTCTCCATCCGCTCGATGAGCGAGGCGGCACGATTGTAGCCGATGGCGAGCCGCCGCTGGATGTAGGAGGTCGAGGCCTTCTTGTCGCGCAGCACCACGGCGACGGCCTTGTCGTAGAGATCATTCGATTCCTCGCCGCCGAAGCCGCCCGCGCCGGCGTCGCCGCCCGCCTCGCCATCCTCGCCATCGTCCTCGGTGATCGAATCGAGATAGTCCGGCCGGCCCTGCGCCTTCAGGTGGGCGACGATCTTCTCGACCTCCTCATCGGAAACGAAGGGACCGTGCACGCGCTGGATGCGGCCGCCGCCGGCCATGTAGAGCATGTCGCCCTGGCCGAGCAGCTGCTCGGCGCCCTGCTCGCCGAGAATGGTGCGGCTGTCGATCTTCGACGTGACCTGGAAGGAGATGCGCGTCGGGAAATTGGCCTTGATCGTGCCGGTGATGACATCGACCGAGGGGCGCTGGGTCGCCATGATGACATGGATGCCGGCGGCGCGCGCCATCTGGGCGAGGCGCTGCACGGCGCCCTCGATATCCTTGCCGGCGACCATCATCAGGTCGGCCATTTCGTCGATGATGACGACGATGGTCGGGATCGGATCGAGCGGCAGCGTCTCCTGCTCGTAGATCGCCTCGCCGGTCTGCTTGTCGAAGCCGGTCTGGATGGTGCGCGTCAGCACCTCGCCCTCGGCGCGGGCCTGGCCGACACGCGCATTGTAGCCGTCGATGTTGCGCACGCCGAGCTTCGACATCTTGCGGTAGCGGTCTTCCATCTCGCGCACGGTCCATTTGAGCGCGACGACCGCCTTTTTCGGGTCGGTGACGACCGGCGTCAAAAGATGCGGGATGCCGTCATAGATCGAGAGTTCCAGCATCTTCGGGTCGATCATGATCAACCGGCACTCCTGCGGCGTGAGCCGGTAGAGCAGCGACAGGATCATGGTGTTGATGGCGACCGACTTGCCCGAGCCGGTGGTGCCGGCGACGAGGAGATGCGGCATACGGGCGAGATCGACGATGACGGGTTCGCCGCCGATCGTCTTGCCGAGACCGATCGGCAGCCGCGCCTTGGAAGCGACGAAATCCTCAGAGGCCAGCATCTCGCGGAGCGCGACAAGCTCGCGGCGCTGGTTGGGCAGCTCGATGCCGATGGCATTCTTGCCGGGGATCACCGCGACGCGGGCGGCGACGGCGCTCATCGAGCGGGCGATGTCGTCGGCGAGGCCGATGACGCGCGACGACTTGATGCCAGGCGCCGGCTCCAGCTCGTAAAGCGTCACCACCGGGCCGGGGCGGACATTCACGATCTCGCCGCGGATGCCGAAATCGTCGAGCACGCCTTCGAGGACGCGTGCGTTCTGGTCGAGCGCCTCGGTGTTGAGCTTGGTGCGCGGATCGGGAAGGCGGGGCTCGCTGAGAAGGGCGAGCGGCGGCAGCTCGAAGCCGCCATCGCGCAAGGCTGCAGCCGGCGCCGCGGCGCGGCGGCCGCCGCGTCCGCGCGGCGAGCGGGCGGTCGGGCCCGGCGCGATGTCGATGTCGTCATCCTCCACGCCGGCGTCGAGATCGGCCGGATCGAGATCGCGGTCCGCGGCAAGGCGTGGCTCGACGCGGCGGCGCCTCGTGGGCGCGGAGGCGGCGGGTGTGGGCTCGGCCGGGCCGCGGCCGACGAGCCGCGCGAGGCTGGCGCGGGCCGAGAAGCCGAAATGAGCCAGAGCGCCGAGCGGCACCGCCAGGAAGCCGCCGCCCTCGTCGGCGTCCGCGGCGAAGGCATCGACCGCGGGCGCGGCGCGGCGGCCGCGCGGCGGCGCTTCCGCTTCGATCTCCTCGGGACGGCGCCGCCGGCGCAGGAATCCGGCGGCGTGAACGAGAAGCAGCCCGGCGAGGATCACATAGCCCGTCTGCGCAATGGTCGCGGCGCGGTCCTTGGGCGGTGCGCCGAGGATCTCGGCCGGCAGGCGCGCGACGATATCGCCGAGGACGCCGCCCATGCCGGAGGGCAGCGGCCAATGCGCGGTGACCGGGACGAAGGCAAGCGCGCCGGAGACGGCCAGCGCTCCGAACAGCCAGCTCGCCAGCATGGTCTTGGCAAACCGGCGGCCGCCGAAGACGAGCCGCCAGCCCCAGAACACGACCGGCAGCAGCAGCGCGATGGCGCCGAGCCCGAAGAATTGCATCAGGAGGTCGGCGACGATCGCGCCGGGGAAGCCGAGGATATTGGCGACGGGCTTCGCGGCGGAATAGGAGAGCGACGGATCGTCGACCGTCCAGGTCGCGAGGCTGGCCGCAACTGCCGCGACGGCCGCGAGCAGCGCCAGCCCGAGAACCACGCCGATCTGGCGCCCGACGAGGCGGTGCATCGCGCTGCCTTCGGAAGCGGGCATCGGCAGGGTGGCGGTTCGGTTGGCACGCATGCGGATCAGTCTTCCTCGATGTCAGCCGAGCACGCGCGCCATGCGGCGCAACGCCTCGGTGGTGGTCTCGATGTCCTGCACCATGGCGACGCGCAGATAGGGCCGGCCGGGATTGTCGCCCCCCGCCGAGGGGAGGCAGAGATAGGCGCCGGGAATGGTGCGCACGCCCGCCTCGCGCCAGAGTCGGACCGCCGCCTCTTCGCCGTCGCCCACATTCAGCCAGAGGAAGAAGCCGCCTTCCGGCTCCTCCGCGCCGAGCATCTCGCGCGCGAGCGCGAATTTCGCGTTGTAGAGCGCCCGGTTCTCCGCGACATGCGCCTCGTCGCCATAGGCCGCCACCGCCACGGCCTGGATCGGCCCCGGCACCTGCGGCGCCGCCATGTTGCGCAGCCGCGTCCAGGCGGCGATGAAGGCGGGATCGCCGGCGACGAAGCCGGCGCGGAGGCCCGGCAGGTTCGACCGCTTCGACAGCGAATGGAAGGTCAGGATATTGGCGAAGCCGGCCCCGATCGCGGCGGCAGCCTCCAGCACGCCCGGCGGCGGTACCGAGCGGTAGATTTCGCTGTAGCACTCGTCGGCGAAGATCATGAAGTCGTGACGCCGGGCCGCCTGGATGAGCGCCGTCCAGTCGGCAAGCCTTGCCACACCGCCCTGCGGATTGGTCGGCGAGGCGACATAGAGCGCAACTGTCCGGGCAAGGATCTCCGGCGCGACCAGACCGAGATCCGGCATGAAGCGCGTTTCCGGCCCCGCATCGAGCAGCACGATCTCGAGCCCCGCGGCTTCGGCGCCGGCCGCATAGGCCTGGTAGAACGGATTGGGCAGGAGCACCACCGGCCGCTCGATCCCGGTCGCGCGTTCCCTCGCGCCAAATCGTTCCCGCGCACCGAGCGCGGCGAAGAACAGCCCCTCGCGCGAGCCGTTGAGCGGCAGGACCATGGTCTCCGGGTCGATCGGCGAGGCCGCGAGGCCGTAGCGGCGGTCGAGCCAGGCCGCGACCGTGCTACGGAAGGCGTCCGTGCCGCGAATGGCCGGGTAGCGCCCGAAGAGATCGAGATTGGCGGCGATGACCGGCCCGACGAAGGACGGGATCGGATGCTGCGGCTCGCCGAGGCCGAGATTGACCGGCGCCGCGCCCGGCGCGATCCCGGCGAGTCGGTCATTCAGCTTCTGAAACGGCGAGATCGCCTTGGCGGCGCTCGTCGGCGCACCCATGCGGCGCCCTTCCCTTTGATTGATCGTTCGGCAGCGAGCCTAGGCCGGGGCTGGTTAAAGGCGCTTTAACCATCCGTCCACGCCGCCGGCTCCGGCAAAGACAGACAAAAAAGAAGGGCCCCGAAGGGCCCCGCAGTCTTGGGAGGAAGAAACAATGCCTCGGAGGAGAACCCCGTCCGCGGAGGCGCCCTGCCTTCGCAGGTCGAGGGCGGAGAGAGGCCGGCGCCCGCGGGGGCGCCGGCCAACCGGATCAGCTGTGATAGGCGCGCTCGCCATGCTCCACGATGTCGAGACCTTCGCTCTCGACTTCCGGACGCACCCGGAGGCCGACGATGATGTCGACGATCTTGTAGAGGATCAGCGAGCCGACGCCCGACCAGACCAGCGTGGTCAGCACGGCCTGGATCTGCACCCAGACCTGGTGGCCCATCGCATAGTCCGCGACGCCGACGCCGCCGAGGGCCGGCGCGACGAGCACGCCGGTGCCGATGGCACCGACGATGCCGCCGACGCCATGGACGCCGAACACGTCGAGGCTGTCGTCATAGCCGAACGCGCTCTTCACCGTGGTCACGAAGAAGAAGCAGATGATCGCCGCGATGAAGCCGAGAACGATCGCACCGACCGGCCCGATCAGGCCGGCGGCCGGCGTCACGGCGACGAGGCCGGCGACGACGCCCGAGATCGCGCCGAGCATCGAGGGCTTGCCGCGAGAGATCCACTCGACGAGCGACCAGCCGATCGCCGCGGCGGCGGTGGCGACGAAGGTGTTCATCATGGCGAGCGCAGCGCCGCCATTGGCCTCGAGCGCCGAACCGGCGTTGAAGCCGAACCAGCCGACCCACAGCAGCGAGGCGCCGATCATGGAGTTGGTCAGCGAGTGGGGCGGCATCAGGTCCTTGCCGAGGCCCTGGCGCTTGCCGAGCATGATGGCGCCGACGAGGCCCGCCACACCGGCGTTGATATGGACCACGGTGCCGCCGGCGAAATCGAGCGCGCCAGCCGCGAACAGCCAGCCGGTCGACTGCCAGACCATGTGGGCGATCGGGAAATAGACGAACGTGACCCAGAGGATCATGAACAGCAGCACGGCCGAGAACTTCATGCGCTCGGCGAAGGCGCCGACGATCAGCGCCGGCGTGATGGCCGCGAAGGTCATCTGGAAGGCGATGAAGACATATTCCGGGATTTCGTAGCCGGCCGAGAACGTGGCGGCGCGGCTGTCCGGCGTCACGCCGGCGAGGAAGGCCTTGGAGAGGCCGCCGATGATGCCCGAGCCGTCCGTGAAGGCGAGGGAATAGCCGTAGAACACCCAGATGATCATGACGACCGAAGCGGTCATCAGCACCTGCATCAGCACCGACAGCATGTTCTTGGCGCGAACGAGGCCGCCATAGAAGAGCGCGAGGCCGGGCACGATCATGAGCATGACGAGCACGGTCGAGATCAGCATCCAGGCCGTGTCGCCCTTGTCGACGACGGCGGTGGACGCGGCGGCCGCTGCATCCGCCGCGGGGGCGGCGGCATCCTGGGCGTAAGCGAACGCCGTCAGCGAGAACAGCGCGGCGGCTGCCCCCAGAAGAGAGTATTTGGCACTACGCAGATTCATCAGACCTCTCCTGTCGGACCGCCCATCCGGTCGACCCTTCCCGTCGGCGATGGGTCGACCCATCCCGCTGCTCGATGCTGGAAACTGGCTTGCGTTCGTCATCGTTCGCTCCGCCCCGTGATCCTGACCCGCGCGCTCAGAGCGCATCGGTGTCGGTTTCGCCCGTGCGGATGCGGACCGCCTGGTCGATCGAATAGACGAAGATCTTGCCGTCGCCGATCTGGCCGGTCTTGGCGGCGCCGGAAATGGCGTCCACGACCTTCTCGACCGTCTCGGACGGCACGGCGACTTCGATCTTGAGCTTCGGCAGGAAGCTCACGGCATATTCGGTGCCGCGATAGATCTCGGTATGGCCCTTCTGCCGGCCGTAGCCCTTGACCTCGGTGACGGTCAGTCCCTGCACGCCGATCGCCGTCAGTGCGTCGCGGACCTCGTCGAGTTTGAATGGCTTGATGATCGCCATCACGATTTTCATGTCTCAGATCCCGTCTCTTGCCGCGGCCGGGGGAGACCGAGGCGAACGATAGGTCGACCGGCAAGCCGCCCGATTGACGCCATTGCGCCGGGCTCTTGGAATCAAATGCCGTGCCAACTTTAGCCGCGCGGGATCGGAGGCCAAAAATCGCGCAATCCGCAGCCTTTCGAGTCGCGAAAGGCGAAGCGGTACGCCCCTCACGACAGTCGCCGGGCGAGATTTGCCTAATTCGTGTGCATTTGACTGCACGCGAAGCGTCAGGACGTCACAATCGCGTCACTTTTCTGCCCGTCGCGCGAGCCGGACGAGTCCTTCCTGGGCGACGGAGGCGACGAGGCGGCCAGAGCGGTCATAGAGGCTGCCGCGATTGAAGCCGCGCGCGCCGCCGGCGAAGGGGCTGTCACAGACATAGAGCAGCCAGTCGTCGAAGCGGGTGGGCCGGTGGAACCACATCGCGTGGTCGAGGCTGGTCACCATCAGCCCCTTGTCGAACACCCAGCGGCCGGCGGCGATGAGCGTCGTGTCGAGAAGCGTCAGGTCGGAGGCATAGGCGAGCACCGCGCTCGCGACGATCGCATCCTCCGGCATCGCCATGCGCGGGCGGATCCAGCTCGCCTGGCTGCGATGCGCGCCGGTGCGGCCGAGAAAGGCTTCGGCATCGACGGGCCTGACCTCGATCGCACGCGGGCTGCGCCAGAAGCGCAATGCCGCTGCCGGTGCGCGTTCCTCGATGGCGGCCAGCAGCGCCGCCTCGTCGGGCAGCGCCTCGGGCGCCGGGACGTCGGGCATCGGGGCCTGATGCTCGAAGCCCGGCTCCTCGGCATGGAACGAGGCGGACATGGCGAAGATCGGCTCGCCATCCTGCCGTCCGAGGACGCGGCGGGTCGAGAAGCTGCCGCCGTCGCGGATCTGCTCCACGTCGTAGACGATCGACTGCTCGGGATCGCCGGGGCGCAGGAAATAGGCGTGCAGCGAATGGACCCGTCGCGCCGGATCGACCGTGCGCGAGGCGGCGACGAGCGCCTGACCGATGACCTGTCCGCCGAACACGCGCTGCCAGCCCGGATCGGTGCTGCGACCCCGGAAGCGGTTGATTTCGAGAGCCTCGAGTTCAAGTATCCCGATGAGATCGTCGGTCACGCGTCTGGCTCCCCGCCGCGGCGTGCGGCAGGCCGGAGTTGGGAAGGCGGAGGGACGGCTGTCAAGCCGCCCGCCCGCGACGGAGTGAGAACCATGCAGAACCCGAGCCTGAAAGACGGCGCCCAATCCGGCGAGAGCCTCGACGTCCTGGTCGCGGGCGGCGGTTATGTCGGCCTGTCGCTGGCGCTGGCGCTGAAGCGCGGCGCGCCGCAGCTCTCCGTCGCGGTGGCGGACCCCGCCCCGGCCGACGCCGCGGGCCGCGACAGCCGCGCCTCGGCCATCGCGGCAGCCGCCCGCGAGATGCTGACGGCGCTCGGCGTCTGGGATGAGATCGCGCCGACGGCCGAGCCGATCAGCGAGATGATCGTCACCGACAGCCGCACCCGCGATCCGGTCCGCCCCGTCTTCCTCACCTTCGCCCGCGAAGGCGACGGCCCCTTCGCCCATATGGTGCCGAACGGCGCGCTGGTCGGCGCCCTCTCGAAGGCTGCCGACGCGGCCGGCGTCGCGCGCATCCAGGGCACGGGCGTCAGCGACTTCTCGGCCAGCGCCTCGCATGTCGCGGTCACGCTCGGGGACGGATCGCGGCGCACCGCGCGGCTGCTCGTCGCCGCCGATGGCGCCAGGTCACGCCTCCGCGCGCTGGCCGGCATCCCGACGGTCGGCTGGACCTATGGCCAGTCCGGCATCGTCGTCACGGTCGCACATGAGCGGCCGCATCATGGGCGAGCGGAGGAGCATTTCCTGCCCGCCGGCCCGTTCGCGATTCTGCCGCTGCCGGGCAACCGCTCCTCGCTGGTCTGGACGGAGCGCACCGAGGCGGCCGAGCGGCTCATCGCCGCCGATTCGTTCACCTTCGCCATCGAGCTGGAGCGCCGCTTCGGCCACCATCTCGGCAAGATCGAGGCCGTCGACCGGCCGCGCGCCTTTCCGCTCGGGCTCATGATCGCCCGCCGCTTCGTCGGGCCACGCTTCGCGCTCTGCGGCGACGCCGCGCATGCGATCCACCCCATCGCGGGCCAGGGTCTCAATCTCGGCTTCAAGGACGCGGCGGCGCTGGCGGAGAGCGTTGTCGAGGCGGCGCGGCTGGGGCTCGATCCCGGCGATGGTGACGCGCTGGACCGTTATGAGCGCTGGCGGCGTTTCGACACCGTCCAGATGGGCATGGTCACGGACGGGCTGAACCGCCTCTTCTCCAACGACAATCCGGCGCTCCGCATCCTCCGCGATGTCGGGCTCGGCATCGTCGACCGGCTGCCGCCCCTGAAGCGCCATTTCATCGGCGCCGCCTCCGACGCCGGCCGCACGGCGCCGCGTCTCCTGCGAGGCGAGGCGATCTAGGGCATTTTCGTGCGAAGTGGGCCCCGGTTCGCGTGACGAAAATGCGCAAAAAGAACAGCTAGATCGTTCCGGTGAAGCCGGATGATCTAGATCGGCTCGCCGACCCCGCGAAAACTCTTGCCGCGGTAGAAGACCAGCGGCTCGCCGTCGCCGGCGGTCGCGGCGAGAACGCGACCGATCACGATCGTGACCTCGCCCTGCTCGATCACCTGATCGACGGCGCAGTCGAAGGCGCCGAGCGCGGTAGCGAGCACCGGCGCGCCGCTCGCGAGCGTCACCCAGTCACGACCTTCGAATCGCGCGGCGCCGGTGACGCCGGCCCTGCCGCCGAAGATGTCGACCAGCGCGGCATCGCTGGCCGGGAGGAAATTGACCGCGAAATGCCGGGCTACGAGGACCGTGGCGAGCGCCGCCGTCTTGCGGTCGATGGAAACGAGCATCGTCGCCGGATCGGCGGAGACATGCGCGGCCGACAGCGCAACGAGGCCCGCCGGACCGACCTCGTCGCGGGCAGTGACGATGGTCATGCCCATCGCCCGCTGGCCGAGCACGCGCCAGAAGGTCCGCGCATCGATGCCGGGCGCGGATTCGTTGTCGTTCATGATGAGGCCTTCCTTCGGGGAGACGAGCCGCCGACGCGGATCGCGTCGCGCCGGCCGAGCCGCGCGAGCAGCAGGCGCATCGTTGGCCGCGTGACGGCGATGCAGCCCTCGGTGGGCCGGAAGCCGGGCCGCGCGAGATGCAGGAAGATCGCGCTGCCGCGCCCCTGCAGCCGGCGGCGATAGTTCCAGTCGAGCACGACCACCATGTCGTAGAGCGCGTCGGCGCGCGCCATGACCTCGTGGCTCCTGGCATAGGGAAGGCTAACCGGCCGATTGTAGTTGGCGTCGAAGCCGGCGTCGCACCAGCCGTCGCGCGGGCCGATCGGGTGGAGGGGCAGCCGCGTCGCCGGCGGCGGGCCGCGATCCGGCCGCCAGAGGACGGCGACGGGCGCCAGCCGCCCGACCGGCGTCGCTCCGTCGCCCTCGCGTTTCGAGCTCCTGATGCCGGAACGGCCGATGGCGCAGGGGAGCGCCCGTCCGCTCATGATGAGGACGCCTTGCGAAGCGCTGCCCGGACGCCTATTCAGCGTCAGCGTGGCGCCGCGCCCCCCGGCGGCGCCCGTCCGCGCGCGCGGGAGGGCTTGCTTGCGCGCGGTGCCGGTTGCGGTCACAATCCGCGCGATCCGGTTTTGACGCATTCCTTCAAGATCAGGACGTGAGCGGGCTGGGGTTCCCGCAAAGCGAAAAGGCTGCATTGGATGGCTGTACGACGAATCCTCGTTGTTGACGACGACGATTTGCTGCGCGAGAGCCTCGTAGAACAATTGTCGCTCTACGAGGAGTTCGAGCTCCTCGAAGAGCCAACCGCGGCAAAAGGTATATCGCGCGCCCGCGCCGAACCTGTCGACCTGATGATCATGGATGTCGGCCTCCCCGACATGGACGGCCGCGAGGCGGTGAAGCTGCTGCGCAAGGGCGGCTTCAAGGCGCCGATCATCATGCTCACGGGCCATGATTCGGAATCCGACACCATTCTCGGGCTCGAATCGGGCGCCAACGACTATGTGACGAAACCCTTCCGCTTCGCCGTCCTGCTGGCGCGCCTTCGCGCGCAGCTGCGGCAGTTCGAGCAGAGCGAGGACGCGACCTTCACGATCGGCCGCTACACCTTCCGCCCCAGCGCCAAGCTGCTCCTCGACGAGCGCGGGCAGAAGATCCGCCTGACCGAGAAGGAAACCTCGATCCTCAAATTCCTCTATCGCGCCGGTGAGAAGGTCGTCGGGCGCGACGTGCTGCTGCACGAGGTATGGGGCTACAATTCAGGCGTCACGACGCACACGCTCGAGACGCATATCTATCGCCTGAGACAGAAGATCGAGCGCGAGCCCTCCGTGGCCGAGCTGCTGATCACCGAGGCCGGCGGCTACAAGCTGGTCCCGTGACAAAGCGGATGGAACGATGACGCTCGCGGAAGACATTTCGCTCCTGATCAAGGTGCCGCTGTTCTCCGACCTGTCGAGCGATCATCTTCGGCTGCTCGCCTTCTCCTCGATCCGCCTCGATCTGCCGGCCGGCCGCGTGCTGTTCCGCAAGGACGCCCCGGCCGCCTCGGGCTTCGTGGTCATGTCGGGTGAGATCGTGCTCGGCGACAATGTCGACGCCGAGGCGCCGCTCGGCCGCTTCGGCCCTGGCGCGCTGCTCGGCGAGACGGCGCTGTTCATCGCCAACCGCCGCCCGGCCACGGCCACGGCGGCGGTCGACAGCGAGGTGGTCGAGATCGACCGCACACTGATGCGCCGCATGCTCGATGAATATCCCGAGGTCGCCGCCCGGCTGCATGCACGCCTGGTCGACAAGCTGGCGAGCACGGTCTCCGAGGTGAGCCGCGTGAAGACGCGGCTCGACGCCATCAGCTATCCGCTGCGCGCAGACTGAGCTCAGCGGCGGAAGCCACCGCCGAAACGCCCCCCTCCGAAGTCGCCGCCGCCAAAGCCGCCACCGAACCGGCCACCGCCGAAATCACCGCCGCCGAACCGGTCGCCCCCGAAGTCGCCGCCGAAGCTGCCTCCGAAGCGATCGCCGCCGTCGAAGCCGCCGCGCGAGGCGAAGTCGTCGACGCGCTGCTGTCCGAAATCCTGGAAGCTCCGCTGGTTGTCGAGATCGCTGATCGTGTCGCGGTCGGTATCGGCGCTCCAGCCGTTCGACGTGTGCTGCTGCCAGCCGCCGTCGTCGCTGTACTGGTGCACATTGCCATCATGGTCGGTGTAGATGTTGCCGTTGTTCCAGGCGACGCCGTTGCCGGTCTTCACATTGCCGGCGACGCCGCGGCTGTCGACATCGACATGGCCGTCATCGACGCTGACGCCGGTCTCGCTGGCATGGCCGCGGCCGGTATAGGGATTGAAGCTTGCCGACTGGCGGCCCGCCGCGCCGTTGCCGGTATAGGGATTGTAGACCGCGCCCGAGCGATTGGCGAAGTCCGTACCCCACCCGGTCGTGCCATAGGCCGAGCGGCCGGCGAAGGCGTTGCCGGTCCAGGGATTGTAGCCCCAGGCATGGTCGGCCGTCGCCCAGCCGCCCCAGCGGCCATAGATGTTGGTGGCGTTGACGTTGACATGGGTCCAGGCCCCGCCCCACGGGCCGACGCCCCAGTAGGGGCCCCACCAGGGCGAGGCGGCGCCGATCGCCCAGCCGGTCGCGAAGCCGAAGGCAAAGCCCGCCGCCGTGTCGAGGGCGAAATCGGCGCCATAGCCATAGGTCACCGGGCAGCCATACCAGATCGTGCCGACATAGCCCGTGCAGCTGTAGCCGGTGCCATAGACGACCAGCCCGTCGCTGAGCGCGACGCCGAAATAGCCCGGCGTATAGCCGACGGTGACCGCGTCCGCCGTCGCGGCATAGACATGGACATAGGTGACGTAGTGGACCGGCGAGGAGACAGGGATCGTGTAGATGACGTCCGGCACCACGTCGGCGACGCGCCACGGGCCGAAGGGCGAGGCCGCCGTGAACCAGACGCCGTTCGCGACCGCATAGAAGGCGCCCGCATCGAGTTCGATCACCGGCGTCGCGGTGTTGACCGCATAGGAGAGCTGCGTGCCCTTGATCGCCTCGAAGCGCGGCGCGCCGTCATAGACGACATTGAGCGCCGTCGAGCGGCTCACGGTCGCCGTCTGCGGGATCGTCGCGGCGATGGCGGCTTCCTTGGCCTGCGGCGTTCCCGGCACCGAGACCAGCACCGATGCCTTCGGATCGTTCGGCGAGATCTTCGCGAAATCGGCGGGCAGGCTGGACGGCGGCACGAAGGCCCAGGGCCCCTTGAGATCGCCTGCCTTGAACCAGCGTCCGGAGATCAGGACGTAATACTGGTTGCCGTTCGGATCCATGAAGACGGCATGATCGGCATTGGTCATGGTGAGCAGGCTGGTGCCGGCGACCGGCTGCAGCTCGGCCGTGCCCTTGGTCTGGATTAGCTCGGTCGGCGTCGTGGCGATCATGATCGCCGGCGGGCTGGCCGGGCGCTTGCCATCCTCCGGCAGCATGGCATCGGGCGCATCCTCGCGCTCCGCTGCCTTCGCCGCATCGACGACCGAGGACGGCACGCTGCCGATCTCGGCGAAGCTGCCGCCGAGGCGGTCGGCGCGATACCAGTAGCCCGTGGCTTCAAGGAAGGCGGCGCCGTCGCGATCGACGAGGATCAGCGCGCGGCTGTTCATGACGCGCTGGAAGTCCGGCGCGCCGGCGACGGGCTTCAGCACCGGATCGCCGGAGACCAGCACGAGCAGCGTCGGCGTCGATGTAAAGATGATCGCCGGCGGCGTGTTGTCGACCGGCTGGTTGAGCTCGGCGCTGAGCTCCTTGGCCGCGGCATAGCTCGTCTGCAGCTGGTCGAGAGCGACCGTGATGCCGGCCGATGGAATGCGCGACTGAAGGGCGCTCTTGAGGCGCCCCGCCTGCGAGGGGTCGGAGGGCACGTCGACGCGGTCGACGCTGATCGGCCCGAGCCGCGCCTGGCGCGAGGGCTTGTCGACGGCGACCCGGGCCGAGAAGCGCGCGGTGCCGTAGACCGGCGTGCCGTCCTTCGGCCCGAGCGCGATCGCCGCGCGGCCGGACACCTGGTCGCCAGACCAGTTCTCGATCAGCGGCTGGTAGACCTGGAGGGTGTCGGTGCCGACATCATAGCTTTTCGGCCAAGAGGGCGCCGGCTGCGTGGCGGGCTGGGCGGACGCCGGCTGGGCAGCGTCCTGCGCCCATGCGGCGGGTGCCGCAAGACCAACCGGAGAAAGGGCGGTCGCGGCAAGGGCGAGAGCCAGAAGAGTGCGAAGTGGCGACATTCGATTTCCCCCGTGTGACGCGGCGTTCGCCGGCAGTGGGGGGAGGCTATCGCCTGTGCGGCGGTCCGGCCAGCCTCCACATGCCGTGTCGCTGCGATCAGCGACCCTCGGCGATCCGCATGGCGGAAGCGTGACGATCGCCGAGCTGGATCAGCCTCAGGAAGGCCGTATCGTCATTGTCGAGGCCAATACGCTGCAATTCGATATAATCGAGCGATTCCGCGCGGTTGAGGCCGCGGAAGCACTCGACGCCGGACGCATCATAGGCAAAGTCGGCGCTCGCATAGTGGCGCCGCTCGGCATCGGTGAGCGGCAACGGCACCATGGCGGTCGGACGCGCGCGCTCGCGCAGGCGGAACAGCGCCGCGGCGCGGCCGGCGATGGCCGGCCCACCCCTCGCCGCCTTGAGGACGGCGGCGCCGTCCCGTTCGAACTCGACTTCCCGCATGGTGTCCGCATCTCCACCTGGACCGACGGACCCATTCCTAGCCGGGGAACCTTTACGAATGCCGAATCGGTCAGGCCGTGAGGGTGCGCCGGACGGCATCCCGCCAGCCGGCGATGCGCCGCGCCCGCTCGTCCTTCTCCATGCCCGCCTCGAAGCGATGCTCGCGGCGCCACGAGGCCGCGAAGCCCTCTTCGCCCGGCCAGACGCCGGTCTGCCGCCCGGCGAGCCATGCGGCGCCGAGGGCGGTCGTCTCCAGAACGATCGGGCGGTCGACCGGCGCGTCGAGAATGTCGGCGAGGCGCTGCATGGTCCAGTCGCTGGCGACCATGCCGCCATCGACGCGCAGCACCGTGTCCTCCGCGCCCTGCCAGTCGCGCTTCATCGCATCGAGGAGGTCCAGCGTCTGGAAGCAGACCGCCTCGAGCGCCGCCTTGACGATCTCGCGCGGGCCGGTGCCGCGGGTGAGCCCGAACAGCGCGCCGCGGGCATGGGCATCCCACCAGGGCGCACCGAGTCCGGTGAAGGCCGGTACGAGATAGACGTCCTGATGCGGGTCCGCCTCGGCGGCCATCGGGCCGGACGCCTCCGCGCGGTCGATGAGATGCAGCCCGTCGCGCAGCCACTGCACCGCCGAGCCCGCGACGAAGATCGAGCCTTCCAGCGCATAGGTCGTGCGCCCGTCGAGACGGTAGGCGATGGTGCTGAGCAGCCGGTTCGACGACGGCACCCGCTCCGCGCCGGTGTTGAGCAGCGCGAAGCAGCCGGTGCCATAGGTCGATTTCATCATGCCGGGCGCGAAGCAGGCCTGGCCGAGCGTCGCGGCATGCTGGTCGCCCGCGATGCCGGCAATCGGGATCGCGGCGCCGAACAGGGCGGGGTCCGTGGTCCCGAAGGCGAAGGCGCAGTCCTCGACGCGCGGCAAGAGGGCGCGCGGCACGCGGAAGAGACGCAGCAACTCGTCGTCCCATTCACCGGTCCCGATATCGAAGAGCAGCGTCCGCGCGGCGTTGGTCGCGTCGGTGGCGTGGACGGCGCCGCCGGTGAGCCGCCAGAGCAGGAAGCTGTCGATGGTGCCGAAGGCGAGTTCGCCCCGCTCGGCCTTCGCGCGGGCACCCTCCACGTGATCGAGCAGCCAGGCGATCTTTGTTCCCGAGAAATAGGGATCGAGCAGCAGCCCGGTCTTCGCCGTGACCATCGGCTCGGCGCCCTCTCCCTTGAGGCGGGCGCAGAGATCGGCGGTGCGGCGGTCCTGCCAGACGATGACCTTGTGGATGGGCTTGCCCGTCGCGCGGTCCCAGATCACCACCGTCTCGCGCTGGTTGGTGATGCCGATGCCGGCGATGTCGGTGGCGGAGAGCTTCGCATTGGAGAGCGCGAAGCGGATCGTGTGAACGACCGAATCCCAGATTTCCTCGCCGTCATGCTCGACCCAGCCGGAGCGCGGGAAGTGCTGGCGGAACTCCTGCTGGCCGACGCCGACGATGCGCCCGCCACCGTCGAAGACGATCGCCCGCGTCGATGTGGTGCCCTGGTCGATCGCCAGAATGAATCCGCTCACGTCGTTCCTCCCTTGCTGCGGCGGCCGTGCCGCGCGGTCTCGCGCTCACGGCGATTTGAGACCGCCTTCGCCGCCTTCTCGCCACGCCAACGGTTGCAGGGTCGGGGCCGGCGCGGCAAGTGCCGAAACGCAGCGCTCCGCGAACGCCTGCGATTGAGCGGGACTTTGCCGTGAGCTTAGCTATTCTCTGTCGCCCATGCCGGGCCGAGGGGACCGATGACGGAACGAATCGAGCCAAGCCGCGAGGCACCAGGCGACGACACGGCCGAGGAGCGCCCGAGCGAGACGGCCGAACTCATCCGGCAGTTCTCGGATTTCGTCCTGGCCCTCTGGCGTTCGTCCGGGCGCAGCACCTTCATCCTGCTCACCGTCGGCATCGTCACGGTGATTCTCGCCACCAACGCGATGCAGGTGGCGCTCAACGCGTGGAACAAGCCGTTCTATGACGCGATCGAGCAGAAGAATATCCGCTCCTTCATCACCTATCTGATGGTGTTCGGCGGCATCGCCGGCGTGCTGCTCGCCCTCAACGTCGCGCAGACCTGGCTCGACCAGATGATCAAGCTGCAGTCGCGCAAATGGCTGACGCGCGACCTGATCGAGCAATGGCTGGCGCCCCGCCGCCTCGTCATGATCCGCAATGCCGGCGAGATCGGCGTCAATCCCGACCAGCGCGTGCACGAAGACGCCCGCCATCTCGCCGAGCTTTCGGCCGGCCTCGGCATCGGCCTCTTCCAGTCCTCGCTGCTGCTCGCCTCGTTCATCGGCGTGCTCTGGGTGCTGTCCAGCGGCATCGCGCTCTCCTTCAACGGCACCTCGGTCGTCATTCCGGGCTACATGGTCTGGTGCGCGCTGATCTATGCCGCGACGGGCTCCTGGCTCTCCTGGCAGGTCGGCCGGCCGTTGATCGGCATCGGCATCGAGCGCTATGCCCGCGAGGCGGATCTCCGCTTCGCCATGGTGCAGGTCTCCGAGAACGCCAACGGCATCGCCCTCAATGCCGGCGAGGCCGACGAGAAGAATCGGCTCGGCGAGGAACTGGAACGGGTGCTCGCCGTCATGCGCCAGCTGGTCGGCGCCATCGCGCGGCTCACCTGGGTGACGGCCGGCTATGGCTGGGTCGGCATCGTGGCGCCGATCGTCATCGCCGCGCCCGGCTATTTCGGCGGCCAGCTCACCTTCGGCCAGCTCATGATGGTGGTGGGAGCCTTCAACCAGGTGCAGGGCTCGCTGCGCTGGTTCGTCGACAATTTCAGCGCCATTGCCGACTGGCGGGCGACGCTCTCGCGCGTGATGACCTTCCGCGAGGCGCTGACCTCGCTGGAGGCGCGCGGCCATACCGGGGAGCACATCGCCTACGCGAATGACGGCGACCATCTCGCCCTCGACAATGTCCGCATCACATGGACCGACACCGGCGCCGAGCTGGAGCCGAAGACGGTGGACGTCAAGCCCGGCGACCGGCTGCAGATCATCGACGGGACCGGCCGCGGGCGCGGCGCCTTCTTCTCGGCTCTGGCCGGCCTCTGGCCGTTCGGCTCCGGCAGGATCAGCCTCCCGGCCGGCGCGCGGACCATGTTCTTGCCCGAGCGACCCTATATGCCCGACGGCACACTGCGCGCCGCGATCACCTATCCGGCCTCGCCTTCCGATTTCAGCGACGAGCAGCTCAACGCGGCGCTGGCGCGGGTCGACCTGACCCGCCTCGCCGCCTCGCTCGACCGGCGCTCGCGCTGGTCGCGCGAACTCTCCTATGACGACGAGGCCCGGCTGACCTTCGCGCGGCTCCTGCTGCTGAAGCCCGACTGGATCTTCACCGAGCAATCGATCGATACGCTCGACGAACGGCAGCGGCGGATTTTCCGCTCGATCCTCGACGACGAACTGAAGCAGGCGGCCCTCGTGACGGTCGCCGGACGCGCTTCGACGAGCGATTTCTACAAGCGGACGGCCGACCTGGTGGCGCTGCCGCCGGTCGAGACGGACAAGGAGGTTCCGGCGTGAGCGTGCGGCGGGTGAGAGTAGCGGGCCGGCTTTCCGACGAGGCACTCCTCGACGATGTCCAGCGACGGACCTTCCACTATTTCTGGGATTTCGCCGATCCCGGCTCGGGCATGGCGCGCGACCGCTTCGGCGGCAATGACGGCTGGCTGGTCAGCGGCGGCTCCGGCATGGGCGCCATGGCGATCGTCACCGCTGTCACGCGCGGCTGGATCACCCGCGCCGAGGCGGTCGAGAGGTTGCACCGCATGCTGCGCTTCCTCGAGCGGGCCGACAGTTTCCATGGCGCCTTCCCGCATTTCCTGACGCCCGAGGGCCGCGCCATCCGCTTCGGCCGCAAGGACGACGGCGCCGATATCGTCGAGACGGCGCTTCTGATGCAGGGATTGATCGCGGCACGCGCGTTTTTCGATAGCGGTGACAACAGCGAACCCTGGCTGCGCGGCCGCATCGACGGCCTCTTCGACACGGTCGAGTGGAACTGGTTCACCCGCGAGGGCCGCGAGGCCTATTACTGGCACTGGAGCCCCAATCACGGCTTCGCCATGAACCACGAAATCCTCGGCTGGAACGAGTGCCTCATCGCGCTGGTTCTGGCCGCGGGCTCAGCGCGCGATCCGATCGCGCCGGCCGTCTATCACAACGGCTACACCCAGAGCCGCACCTTCCTGAACGGCCGACAGCATGCGGTGAACGAACATATCCTGCTGCCGCTCGGACCGGATGGCGGCGGGCCGCTGTTCTTCGCCCACTATTCCTTCCTCGGTCTCGACCCGCGCGGGCTTCGCGACCCCTATGCCGACTATTTCGCGCAGAACGAGGCGCATGTGCGGATCAACCGGGCCTATTGCGTCCGCAACCCCAAGGGTTACGCCGGCTATGGGCCGGATTGCTGGGGCCTGACCGCGAGCGACAATCACGAGGGCTATTCGGCCCACGCGCCCGACAACGATCTCGGCGTGATCGCGCCGACCGCGGCGATTGCCAGCCTGCCCTATGCGCCTGACCTCGTGATGCCGGCGCTCCATCATTTCCACGACGATCTCGGCGATCGAATCTATGGCGAGCTCGGCTTCGTCGACGCTTTCAACGAGACGGTCGGCTGGGCGGCGAAGACCCATCTTGCGATCGACCAGGGGCCGATCGTCGTGATGATCGAGAACCACCGCACCAGCCTCATCTGGGACCTCGTGATGAGTGACGAGCGGGTGCGCCGCGGCCTCGTCCGCCTCGGCTTCACCAGCCCGCATCTCGCGACCGCCTGAGCTCACCCGTCGGCGGCCATCGCCGCGGCGAAATAGGCTTCCGGATCGTCGCAGTCGACGAGGCGGCCGCGGACGACTTGCCAGAAGCGGTTGCCGACCGTCTCCACGAAGCGGCGGTCATGCGAGACGATCAACGCCGCCGCCTCGCCACGCGTCAGCTCGGCCTCCAGCATTTCCTGCCCCTCGATGTCGAGATGGTTGGTCGGCTCGTCCAGCACATGGAAGGCCGGCTTCTCGAGCCTGAGGACCAGCATCGCCAGCCGTGCCCGCTGGCCGCCCGAAAGCACCGCGACACGGTCGCCGTGACGCTCGACCGCAAAGCCGGCGCCGGCGAGCAGGGCTCGTGCCCGCTGATCGCCGACGGGGAAACGCGAGACGATCGCACCCTGCAGCGTTTCGTCGGCGGCGAGATGGCTCAGTTGCTGGTCGACGACGCCCGCGACGAGCGACGGATTGGCTTTTATGCCTGTCACCATCTCGCCGCGCAGCGTGCGGATCACCCCATTGAGGAAACGCGACTTGCCGGCGCCGTTCGGCGCGAGCAGCACGATGCGCTCGCCCGGCCGGATCCAGCGGTTTCCGGTCGAGAACAGTCGCCGCCCGTCCGGGGTTACAACCACGAGATCCTCGAAGGCGAGCAGCACCTTGGCCTCGCTGCCGCGCTCGTCGAGCCGGATGCGGCCGGCCGATTCTTCGAGATGCGGCGGCTTCGCGGCCCCTTCGATCCGTTCCGCCCGTTCTCTCAACTGCTTGGTCTTGACGGTCAGCAGGTCGGAACCTGAATTGACGCCGAGATTGTGCAGCTTCGCGGCCTGGCGGCGCAGCTTAGCCGCCTGTTTGAGATCGGTCTCGTAGCGCCGCGCCGCCGCCTCGTCGGCGGTATCGAGGCTCGCCCTCGCGGCACCATAGGACGCTGCGTAGACCGCCGAGCCGGTCGAGCGCAGGAACAGCGTGCGGTTGGTGACGCTGTCGAGGAAGGCGCGGTCATGGCTCGCGACGAGGATAGCCGTCTCGCGCGGCAGGCCGGAAATGAAGCGCTCCAGCGTGCCGATGCGCGCGAGATCGAGATGATTGGTCGGCTCGTCGAGAAGCAGGAGGTCGGGTTCGGCCAGCGTCGCGGCGGCGAGCATGGCCATGCGTTGCCAGCCGCCGCTGAGCGCGGCGAGGGGACGCTCGCGGAGATCGGCAGGAACGCCAAGGACATCGAGCGCGACATCGATGCGCCACGCCTCCCATTCGCGCGTTTCGGGAGGCAGAGCATCGGCGAGGATGGCGCGGAGTGGCATCGCCTGCTGCTCCTGCGTCGGATCCTGCTGCATCATGGCGATGCGCGCGCCGCGGGCCGTTGTGATCGCGCCATCGGCCGGCTCGAGCAGGCCGGCAAGTGCCCGCAGCAGCGAGGATTTTCCGCGTCCATTCGCGGCGACGAGACCGATGCGGTCGCCCTTCTGGATGGAAAGGTCGAGGCCGGTGAACAGAGGGGCGCCAAGCGTCAGGCCGAGCGCGCGGAGGGTGACAAGGGACATGGGATCGTCTTCGTCCGGAACGGCCTTTGGCGCGGCAAGGCGCGCATGGCCGAGGCTTTCGGGGTGAGCCGACCGGAGGAAGACCGTGGGGTCCGTTCCCTGATCAGCCCTGCAAACGCGTCTGCAGGGCCGGGACAGGGCCATAGGTCAGGTGTGGATTCGGATGGATCACAGGAGCCTCCCACTGTCCGGGTTGAACGACGGATGAAAGTATAGCCGAAGCTTCGACGCTAGACCAGCACCGGCTGCCTGGCCTTTGCGTCATGGCCGAAGACACGGCGATAGCGCTCGACTTCATCAGCGGGGCCGGTCGCCTTGTTGGCATTGTCCGAGAGCTTCACCGCCGGCCTGCCATTGGCTTCCACGACCTTGCAGACCAGCGAGATCGACTCGAGCCGGTCGTCCTTGCCATCTGGGGCGCAGTCGCGGAAGTCGTTGGTCACATTGGTGCCCCAGCCGATCGAGAGGTTGACCCGGCCGCGGAGGGCGCGGGAGGCCTCCTCGATCGTGTCGATATCCATGCCGTCGGAAAGGACGATCAGCTTGTCGCGGGGATCGCGGCCATGCGCCGTCCACCAGGCGATGGCTTCTTCGGCGCCTTCGATGGGCGGCTTCGAATCCGGTCGGATGCCCTTCCAGTCGAGGATCCAGTCCGGCGCATCGCGCAGGAAATTGGTCGTGCCATAAGTATCGGGAAGGATGACGAGCAGATTGCCGTCATACATCTTGGCCCAGTCCTTCAGGACCTTGTAAGGCGCGGCATGCAGTTCTTCGTCGTTGCGGGCAAGGGCGGCGTAGACCATCGGCAATTCATGCGCATTGGTGCCAATCGCTTCGAGGCCGGCATCCATCGCCATCTTGACATTGGAGGTGCCGACGAAATTCTCGCCGAGACCTTCCTGCAATGCCTCGACGCACCATTTCTGCCACAGGAAACCATGGCGGCGGCGGGTGCCGAAATCGGCGACCTTGAGCGGTCCTTCGCGGCCCAGAATCCGCAGCCGCTCGATCTTTCCCCAGAGCTTGGCCTTGGCTTTGGCATAGAGAACGTCGAGCTCGAAGCGGCTCATGCCCTTCATCGCCGCGCGGGCACGCAGCTCGCAAACGATTGCCAGCGCAGGCACTTCCCAGAGCGTCGTGTGCGACCAGGGTCCCTCGAAGAGGAGTTCGTACTGCCCGTCGGCGGTGCGGTGCAGGTCATATTCGGGCAGCTGGAAATCCTCGAGCCATTCGAGGAAGTCCGGCTTGAAGA
>Ga0209930_1000950_pt1 | contig 53286 bp, 66 predicted proteins | sample ThiBiot_500_biof_2_FD_183948 | JGI IMG/M metagenome (GOLD analysis project Ga0209930, IMG submission 183948) | Wastewater bioreactor microbial communities from Cape Town, South Africa - Thiocy_cont_500_biof (SPAdes) | ecosystem: Engineered > Bioreactor > Thiocyanate-remediating >...
AATAATAACAACAACGACGACGATAGACATATAAAAGAAAAGACAGAACAAATCATATTGTCAATTTTTTCTTCCTTTTTTCCTCTCTTTCTCTCTTCCTTTCTCCTTTTCAGAGTGGTAGCACACACGCATATACAAAAAAAAAACGAGGCGAAAAAGAAGAAAGAAGCAGCAGCAGTAACCCATAGACCAACATCATTATCGACGACACCGTCATACGCGAAGCTCTCACCATCTTGCTTCGCAATCAGATCACTTACTTACATTTTATATAAATATATATTTATCGATTGTGTCTTCTTCGTTGTCGTCGTCGAAACTCAAGACTTTTTTCTTCTTATTACATATTTCAATATTTCATTTCGTTTTATTCTTATCAAACATTTATAATTACTTATTATTTGTTTGTCGACAATATCCTCCTGAAAATCTCTTATTTGAATAATAAAAAAAAATAAAGAAAGGTAAATAAAACTGGCGTTGATTTTTTTCTCTCGTTTTCTTAACTGATGTGTTCTATGGACAATTAATAGAAGAAAACAAATCTCGATCGAGATATTTTTCTTGTTCGTAGTGTGAACACAAAGTAGCACTTTTATCTTCATAGAACGAGCGAGCGAACGAACGATAGATAGAATACTTGTATATGCATAAGCATATCCATCTATAAATGTCTTTAACAGAAGTAATAGTAGTCAGCAAGTCGATATCGACCAAGAGAGAGAGAGAGAGAGAGAGAAGGAAGAAAGAAAGAAAAGAAGTGCGTGTCTATATGTACAACTAATCTTCGACATCGTTTCAGTTATCTCAAGCACGCCACCATATGTAGACAAGCTTTAACGTTATTCTATTATCCCCCCTCTTTCGTTATCCCTTGATAAAGAAAGAAAAGAAAGACGACGAAGGTCAAAATACGAGAGATCTTTAATTGATATATGTATATCGACAAGTGTCATTAAACCGAAGACGATAGACTTCATCATTGATCCGTGACGAGATCAAACATTTTTCAAATTTCAATTTCGTTCGATGTGTTTTATTTTTTTTTGTTTTTTCTAGGAGGAGGAGATGTCTTCACAACCGACGACACCTAATACTACTACACCGCCTCCACTACCGACGACAACGACACTGCCAGTATCGGCTACTGTGGCATCTGCCGAGAAGACGCACGGAATAGCAATCGATGAGCCGTCGGCAAGTTTTCTTATTTCTTTTTCTAAATATATTCATTTAGGTTTTGTTTATGTTTAATCAGGTGGCTCATCAAGCCATTCTATTTATTCTCGATGTGCTCATTCGCAACAATCAAGCCATGCCTATTGTGAAGCTTTACGATAGCTTCGCTGATCGTACATTTACACCTCAAATGTTACGTGCTGTTGGTGGCAATGAGCAAGGATTACAACAATTCTTGCTTCGATATCCATCATTATTTACGGTAAATAATGAAACTGTATCGGCCAATAGTGCAACACCCGTACGAACAATCAATCCAACAACATCAACATCAGCAACAAATAAATCTCATCATAATCGATCAAAAACAACAATTTCGCCCGCCTCGAGTAACGAGGCGAGTGAAAATGATTCAACAACAACATCTAGTAATAATAATACAAATAATACGAATAATAATAATACAACAACAGTAAATAATAATTCAAATGAAACAACATGGGACGCCAAAACGATGCGTGAAATTGAACAGGAAGCTATAAATTTCTTTCGAAAACAATTAACAAAACGTGAAGAAGAATGGTTACCGATTGTGAGCGTTGCCGGACATGCATCTCAAGCATCGGCCGATGTCAGAAAATATGTTGGACCACAGAATGAATTTAAAATTTTCCTTCTACGTTATCCACATATATTCATTGTTCGAGATGATTTCTGCGGTCTCAAAGGTAAAGCCGATCAACCTGGCGTTCCATTTCCACCACCATCGCCTCCACCTAAACGACGTGTTACACTCGCAAGTACACCATCGACAAATCTCATGTTAACACGTTCGACATCATTTAAATCAACTAATCGACCGATGATCGGCGGTAATTCAATGCCAAGTACGCCAACAAGTGCGACGAATTCATCGATTCTACTTTCATCAACAACATCATCAATAAATCGTAATCAAACACAACGTTTAACACCAAATGAAGTCAAAGCTGTTCATTATGTTATGCGTTTATTACATAAAAATGGACATGTTCTACTTCAAAGTGTACCTGGCCTTCTAGCTCGTGCGCCCGATTATTTAACTCAATTAATTGGTTTTACACGTGATGATTTAATCATCTTTTTCAAACGACATAATGCCGTTTTTCAATTGCACACCGATGGAACGGTTAGTGTTAAATCCGATGCTGTACGAGCACTTCTCAATAAAACCGATGGTAATTTTACACCGACAAGCAATTCATTACAAACATCATCATCATCAACACAATTAGCACAACAACAACAACATCAACAATCATCAAGTACAATAACAGCATCGGGTATTGTCATTCGAATATTTCCGAAATATGGAATTATTAATATGGACAATAATGAACAAGTCTTTTTCGATATACAATCATGTCATTTCGAAACATTTACGGATTTAACATGTGTACTTAATCCCGGCGATACATTAAATTTCAATGCTATACTTGGTCCAAAAGAAGGTTCAACAAAATGGAAATCATTGAAAACATGGACACGTCCAACACCCCGTCCGAACATTGTTCATTCGGCAAGTACAAATAATCTTTCATCAATGACATCATCGAATGGTGGTGGTGGTGGTTACATTTCTCCGCCATCGTTTGATAATTATGCTAATAATTCATCGAATGGTGGTTATATACCGATGGATCAAGATTTAAATGCATATCAAATCGGAAATGATTTTAACGGTAGTGGTTATGATGAAAATCTCGATAATAACAATAACAATGGCGGACAAATGTCGCCTATATCACTTGTAAATTCAACAAATTCAAATCGACATAGTCGTCTTGGTTTACCGACATTAGATGAAGAACAATGTCCATTACCGAAAATGGCCGGTGGTCTTGATGCTGAAGTTCTACGACGTAATTTACAACAAGTTATTCAAAAAACAAATACGATTTCATTACGTGAACAAATCGATGACACCGGTCGTTTCATTTCTCAAGGATGTCAAACGACATCAACAGGAGAAATTTTAGCAACAAACATACATATCGAATAAAGAACATTTGGATATTCGTTCATTTCATCTAACTTTTATTCTTTTTTTTTTTTATCCGGGAATGCATCCGTTTTCTCTTTTTCTTTCTTTTCTAGTTAGCTAATGTGTGCATGTGTGGATTTCAGTTCAGTTTTTATTGTTCGATATACGTACACTGGCTACGGTTCTCTCATTCTCTTTTTTTATTTATACAAACAGCCTATCTCTTTCGTTTTGGATCTGTCTTTTTGATTTCTCTTTCTTTCTTTCTTGTTTTATACATAAAAGATGTGTGAACAGAACATTTATAAAAAACAAAGCAAAACAAAACAGAAAATTTATTCGTCGATTTTCTTCATATTCTTGGATTATTCCATATCTGATTGCTTAACGATCGAGTTAACCGTTATTGATTTGATTACATAAGGAGAAAACATAATGATGATGATGGAAAAGATCAAGTAACATATGATCTATTTAGATTAATCTTACATTTTTATCTGATTACTAGTCGAACAGAAGTTCTACTTTAGTTAGTCCATAAATAGATGTGTACGTTAAGTAAGATTTAATAGGAATATGTTGAAAAAAGTAAATTTCATAAAACTACTGTTTAAAATGTTCAGAAAAAAGAAAAATAGTTTTAACGAACGGCAAATTTGCCTAATGCTTTCGAAAGGCCCGTTTTGTTTTTGTCATCATCTTGACTTGCTATTGCTTGAGCTGCTGCTGTTGATGCTGTTGTTGTTGTTGTTGTTTGAGAACGTGCTACTGCCGGATTAGCACGTAAATAATCACTAGCAGTTTGAACAACAAAATCAACTGCTTGACTACTGTTAACGATTTGAACAAATGTTCCATGGGGCATATTATCTGTTTTATCTCCATTAATGTAGAGAATAACATCATTAGCTTGAAGATTAGCTGCTGCGGCAGGACTATCAGGTTCAACACTTTGAATAAGATAGTATTTTTTATTGTATTGTATATGAAAACCAAAGCCTTGAAAATCCGCTCGACGAACCATATGTAAATCACGTGTAGCATTGGCACTTGATATTGGCGCTGCTGCTGCTGTATTTTCATTAACTTGTCCTTTGGGAACATTGTATGAGCCTGCATTAGTAGAAGGATTATTTGCTGATTCTGTATATGGTGGTGGTTGACCACGACCTGTAGGTTGAACTTGATCTCGACCTGTAGGTTGAACTTGATCTCGACCTGTAGCTTGAACTTGATCTCGACCTGTAGCTTGAACTTGGTCTCGGCCTGTAGGTTGAGGTTGATCACGTCCTGTAGGTTGAATTTGATCTCGGCCAGTAGGTTTTGGCTGATCACGACCTGATGGTTGCACTTGATCTCGACCCGTGGGTTGAACTTGGTCTCGTCCTGTAGGTTGAGGTTGATCTCGACCTGCTGTTGATGTGTAAATAGTGCCAGTTGTTTGTTTATCAGTTTCAGATTTTTGAGGAATTTGTGAACGATTATCAAGTTCTTTGTAGAAACAATTAAAGTAGAAACTAGGATAATATTGAATGAATTTCTTACTATCTCTATTTTGTGAAGCATGCATAGCTGCCTGTACCACATCAGCCATGTGTGTCATCGTTGGATTTGCCGCAGAAGTATTGTTATTAACTTGAAATATTCCAGTTAAATAAAATAATCAAAATATTTTCGTTCGAATTAAATCTCTTTATTACCTGATGATGGTGATTGTTTTTGAATATTTGGTAGTGTAGATATTCTTTCTGAACTCGATGACGATGATATACTACTGAATTCCAAAGGTTTATCTTCTAAAACAATGAGGAGAAAAATAAAGAAAAATAATCATTTTCTCGAAGTATTTCTGACTTTCTAATGCCTTTTGAGTACTAATGGCATTGGACGATTGATTTTTTGATATAATTTTACTGACACCCATATTTGGACGTGACGAATTATTTTGTTTTGATGATGTTCGACCTGAATATTGACCAAAATTGTTTTCATCATTATCGTTCGTCGTTTGTGTTTCAACATTAACAAGAGTGACACGTTTCGAACGTTCATGTCGCTTACGATGTGCTTTTTTCGATTCATGTTTAGTTGGAAGAGATTTCGACGAAGTTTTCGATTGTCGAAGTGAAGTTGCCGATGGTTTCATATCAATTTCCGAACCAGATTGTAGAATTTGAATATTTGCATCTCCAAATAATGATCGAATATATCTACAAAATCGAATTCTCCTTCAAACAATCGACTATTTCATTGATTTTCATACCCTTCGAGATCTGTTTTCGAATCGATTGCCTTTTTCGATGTATAATGTTGTACATTTTGAGTTGGATTTTGATTATAAGTATTCGTTGTCGCGCTATTCATCAAAGGTACTTGTAAATTTTGATAGATATCAGTTGATTTAATTGTTAATGATAAAGTCGATGAATTGGCTGCGACTTGTATAAGTCGTTCTTTCGGATTATTCTGTATCGATGCAACTGAGATGCCATTAAATGCAAGAACACGATCACCTGGCTGAATATTTGTTTCTGCTGCTGGTGAATTACGTTCGACTGTAACAACATAAAGTCCCGACGGAATATCCTCGCCAATGTAAACACCAAAACCTTGATGATCAGAACGACGCTGTAGAACGACGGTTCGCGTCGTCGATTGATCATTTGGATTCAACGAAATAGTTGAATAATAAACGGGATTGGATTGAATTGCATTTGCCATGTTTAAGTTTGTGCTATTTTTGTCTGCGTGATATTTATGCGTGTTACGGCAAGGTTATTTCTATATTATTATACAGTATTTATTTTTTAGACAATAAACGCTTCATTGCTCTCGCCATTCACTTTTTTTTCTTTCTCTTCCCATTTTTTTTTCTTCTTTCGATATGATTTAAACGAATCCTTCGATTTATTACTCGTTGGCTTAAAATAGATTTATTATGCAAACCGGTTTGACAAAAAGAAAAATTGTACAAAGATATAATGTTCATTCATTCAATGTTCAATCACTGGTTGAGAAGGTTTACTAAAAGTTAGATACATGTTTTGTTTAAACACCGGTGATTGATGCAGATCATGTTTTGATGTTGTGATCGATGGTCGAAAATTAAACGACGGTGGACCATGGTATTCCAGTGTCGACATTGGACATTGTCGATCGAGAGAAAATCGATTATACAACGGTTGTTTGACTACTGGCGAGGACATTGCATTATCTAAAAGAAAGAACTTGAAATTTATTTTCTTGTTGTTCGAATAAGGCTGTTTTTTCTCGTGAAACGATAAAATGATATTAAATACAAAGAAAAAGAAAAAAAAACGAATAACTGTTCTAAATTCATGAAGCATCTGTTGCTTGAAGAACAATCATTGTATATTCCTTGTCTAAAATGAAACGAAACACAAACATAATTATTTTTAAAAAAATTAGAATAAAAATGTTTACACACCAGGAGCAACAAGAATCTCATGTTTTTTTGTACGCATTCGAAAGAAAACGAGTTCATTCGTTGGATCGATATCACGTATAGCCGAACGAGCTTTATCAGATAAAGATTTAATTAATGCTGCATATTGTTGCGTTAGAGATGTGTCAAGATTTGAACGGATCGGAATGCCTTTTGAAATAATAATAAAACATTTTTTTGACAAACACAAAAAATCAGACTAACCATCATTATTTATAATTAAAAAACCTTGTACGCCCTTATGTTCTTGAATACGTTTTAATGTATCATCAACTTCAGCCTAAAAAAGAAACATAATCGATCGGTATGTTGTTTTTTCTTCGTCTTCACGAAAAAATAAATATTGACTAACTTGTGTCATTTTTAACTAATCAAGGAAATAAGAAAAAAGAAAAATTTTCTTTTTCTATTCAGTATGTTAAATGTATATATAATATATATCGATCTTCGTCAGCAACAGCTGCTCTCGGTCGGGCTAACAAATAAGAATCGACTAATGGAAACTATGACGACTCTCATTGAGCTAGTAGTGACATCATTCAAAGAACTTCATTAAAGAGGAGATTATGCATTTGACACTTTGGCTAGATTTATACCAATCAGATTGAGGCTCATCGTTTTGCTTTTGCTTTTACTTGCAAAATATAGATCTTTTCAAATTAACGTTCAAATAATCAAAAATGTTCGATGATAATGATAACGATGATGATGACACACCTGTAACATTAACAATTAACAAAGCCTATGCGAATAAATATGAAACATGGAGACAAAAAGAAGAAAAACAAAAATGTAAAACTATTTTTTCTTAATAAAGAAGATCATTTCTTGTCGTTTTTTATTGTCTAGTAATTGCTCGATATGGAAGTGATATCGAAGATGATGATTCCGATGAAGAATCCGAGGATGACAATGCTGAAGTGCAACGAATCTTTCTTTCAATTGAAACAAATCGATTCATTTTTGGTTTTCTTTTCGATAGGAATGGACAGATGAAGTCGAAAAAGAATTTCTTCGTTGTTATTCAATTCTCAAAAAACGTGACCCGAAAATCTACGATTCGAATACAACATTTTTCAATGCATCAACATCGTCAGATAAACTACCGCCATCGGAATCGACTACGAAGAAGAAAAAAGAGAAGAAAATGAATTTAAAAGATGCTGAAATTCAATATGCATTAGCATCAGCAACCAACAATGGCGAAGAAATCGATGATTCGATTCAGTATGATTTATTATAAAAGAAAATCAATTGAATTTTTAATGAAAAAACAAAATATTCTAGAACCAATAAGAAAAAGTCAATTGTCGAAGAACAAGAAGAAATTAAACGAAGGTTAAAAATTAAAAAGAATTTTGAAGAAATTTCAATAAGATTTGTTTTTCTAGCATAAAAAGTGCAATTTCAAAAACTACCGATGACGATGATGATCTTTTATTGAAAAAGAAAGTCAAAACCGAAGAAGAAAAAGTAGCATTTTTGTTGGTTATTTATTAATTATTTATAATCGAATTTATCTTAGGCAAAAGAAGATGAAACTTATATCGATTGGTTAAAAGGACAAAAGAGTGATATAGCTGATAAATCAATGAAATCCGATCTCGTATTTATTCTTCGAAACAAAAAAAAAATCAAATGTTCGATTAATATCCTTTAGGCACATCTACATGACTACTGGAATGATCCGTCGTTGTCTGAACGTGATCGATTTTTACGAGATTTTATTTTAAACAAAATGCATTTGCGTAAAACCGATGACGACGATGATGAAGATGATGAAACCAAGTAAATTTTTGTCAAAAGACTCGCATCTGAAATTCAAATTGAATTTAGAATTCCATCGTATGATGAAATTATCAATGGCAATCAAGAAGAAGAAGAAGATGACGAAGAAGAATTCGAAAAAGCTGAAGAATTCGAACGAAAATTTAATTTTCGATATCAAGAACCCGATGCTGAATTTGTAAGAAAATGGATGAGAAATTGATTTCAATTGGTAAATCTCTGTTTAGCTCAAACGTTATCCTCGAACGATCGCAGATAGTGTTCGTCGAAAGGACGATCGTCGAAAACAAAAACGTGAAGAACGAAAAAAACGTAAAGAACTCGAACGTAAACAAAAACTCGAAGAAATCAAACGTTTGAAAAATCTCAAGAAAAAAGAAATTCTCCAGAAAATGTCGCGATTAAAAACCGTCGCTGGCGATGATCAATTGCCAGTGAATATCGACGATTTAGACGGAGATTTCGATCCCAAAGAATACGATCGACGAATGAATGTAAAATGCAAAACAAAAGAACACAAATTTAAAACATTTTTTTTTCGTTGTTCAGGAATTATTCAATGATAATTATTATCAACAAGGAAATGACGAAGAAGAAAAACCGGAAATATCCGATGAGGAGCTGCAAGGTTCGCTTCTGAATTGATTCGAGATTTTGTTTCGAATGATTTTCGATGTTTAGTTGAGAATTGGGACGAACCAAAAGAAGATCTGATACCAGCATCATCAACTCAGGAAGAAGAACAACCAACAACAACAACAAAGAAATCGAAGAAAAAATCGAAACTTCGTCAAGCAATTGCTCAAGCTAAACCAACATTCGATCCAAGTTCGATTTGCATTCATCAAAATCAATCATTTTGCTTTTGCTTTCAGAAGAGAAAACCTTCGAACAATATTTCAATGAATATTATAAACTCGATTGCGAGGATTTCATCGGCAATACACCAGTTCGATTTCAATATCGACAAGTCGAACCGAATGATTTCGGTTTAACAGTCGACGAAGTAATTGAAAATTTCCTACTGAATCCTAACGAAAGATGAAATTCGTTTCGTTTCAAGATTCTTGCTGCTGATGATCGTGAATTGAACGCTTGGTGTTCATTGAAGAAAACCTGTCAGTATCGTTCGAAAGACGACGAACTTCACGATCGACACGTTTACAAAAATAAAGCGAAAAACATCGAGAAAAAACGTAAAGTTCTTTCGAGTGTTTATCAACCCAAAGAAGAACAAAGGTAAGTCAACAAAAAGAAAACTCGATTGCAAAATGAACATGTTCGTCAAGTTGACGATCTGTCAATTAGATGATTACGAATCATCGGTATACAAGGCGGAGGTGCCGATTTCGTTGATTTAAATAGTCTGAGTCCGGTTGACTTCGGTGTCTGACAACGAGCAGCAGTTTCATTTCGTTTTTGATAAGCTCGAACGAGATCCATATCGAAATCGTATCGATTTCTCATGTAGGCAACTGCTGGATAGCCATAGATCGGCACTTGAATATAGTTGACTGGCTGAATTGGAAGTTCAGCAACAGAATCGCCCGTTCCACTGTCGTTTGTCTGAGTGTGACAGAGAAGATTGTCGCATGAAAACGAACGCTTTGTTGTTTGTAAATCATCATTGTCGGTTGCTGTTCGAAAAACAGAAGAAACCGATGGTGATCGATGATGTGTATTGATCAGTTCCTCTACAGCCGAACAGACTTTTCACGAGCGAAAAACAAATAAAAATCATCATTTTTCTTTCGATTAAAAGCAAATCTCTGCTTACTTGAATCGTTTGACGTAGTAATTTGAACTTCTCGAACAATACTTCGAAACTTTGTTTTCGGTGGAATTTTGTTTGAAGTTTCCATCTTTTCTCTTTTTTTTGTGTTCTCTTCTTCCGTTTCGCTTTTTTCTTTCTCGTTCTTCTCGCGTAGGTATTTTATGAGTGCAAAAAAAGTCAACCAATTTCTTTTATACCTTACGAAATGAAAAACTAACGTGATTTTTTTTTCTTTTCGTTCTTCTAGTGAAGTGACACATAACGAAGAAGTCACTACTACTACTTCTTCTTCAGCAGAAACAACGACGAAGAAAAAACGAAAACAACAACAACAACTATCCGATGATCAACGTTTGCTAACGGACATGTCTGACGAACGTTTACAAGGCTATGGTCTCAATCCGAAACGTTTTAGAAATTTTGTTCGATTTAATAAAGATAATAAAAACTAAATCGAAAGAGAGAAAAAAATATATTCGCTGTCTTATTCTGTTCATTGCTGACATCTAGAAAAGTCTATTGACCAATTGAATAAATGTTCTCATCTAGAGGCTAAATAAATGAATTTGATTGATGAATTCAAGCTAACCAATGAATATATTCATGTAAAGGCGAACGAGAACGAAGGAATACAATACAAAACAGAGCAATTCATTTCAGTGAAATTTCGCATTAGATATCTACACACATTACTTTCGTCATTTCTAGATCGATTGATTTCAAGTCTCTTGTGTTTCATTTCGTTTGTCAATCATTTAATACTTGTGTTATCGATCGATCTGTGCGTGTGTGCGTGTGTGTCAAATGTATATAATTGAAAAAAAAAACGTTTTTTCTTTTTTGAATGAAGGACATTGATATCTCTGTTCAAATTATTTATTGTTTATGATTATCATCGATTTAAAAATATGAAAAATTAGATTAAAAACAAATCAATCAACAAATTTTCTTCTTTAAATTTTTCTTCTACTTGTTATTGTTTGTCTTTGCTTGTTGTTTATTATTTGGAAACACAAAAAAAAGCCCAGGAAAATTCACACGTACATTCTCGCTGTCAACGAACGATTTGTCCCATTCAATGCAAACTGATTCGTCGTCACTCGACACGCTCAAAGATAGTTTGTTGAAAGCCGTTGATGCTGATTACAATGTAAACTGCTTCATCTTTTAGCATTTTTACCCAGTTACATCTTTGATTTTTCTTTGTCTAGGTTATCGATGCAGAAGCAGTTTTGGATATTATCTCACAATTGGAAAAACTTTCTATCACACGTGATCAACTACAAGTAGAACTCGAGAGATAATAAAAAAACAACGATTGTTTATTTGCTTTTTGTTGTTGTTAGACTACGCGTCTCGGCCGAGAAATTAATACTATTCGACAGAAAATCGATGCACGAAAGAAAAGTGCGGGAAAAGCTGGTGAATGTTCTCAGTTAGTTCTTGATATTGCTCAACGTGCAAAGAAACTTCTACGTTCATGGCAAGGCTTATTAAATACGTCTCAAACTGATACGAATAGTCTACCTGCCAATCCTACTCCTGTTCCACCACCACCAACAACACCCTCCACACCTTTACCCAATGGTGACACACATGATTCACCATCGGAGGAGAAGCCACGTTTAATTGTCAAAGTCAAAATCAATCCATCAATAACATCAAATAGTAATAGTGATAATAATAATAATACTAATTCGAAAATCAAACGTAAAAATGATGCCGAATTAAATGGTTTATCAAATAAACGACATAAAACACACAATGAAATGCCCGTTAGTCCACCGGCACCGATCTCACCTGTTTCATTGATTGAGCCGAGCAATAGTCTACCACGATTGAAAACAACTCAACAATTGCTGCTTGAAATGCAAATGAATCAGCCAGACGTACTTTCAAGTCAAACACCGACAGTCAATGCGATCCTACAAAATCAAATTATCGATGAGAGTCTACATGAACCAAGCAAAGTCGATTATTCAGCGTTACATCACGGAAGAGAAACAACGAATCCAACGATTAAGTAATGAATGATTTCAGCAAACAAATCATTCATTACCATATTGTATTTTCTTTGTTTTGTTTATTTGTAGTACAAACTACCAAAAACAACTTCCTCTTCCGACAATAATCTCTCCGACAAATTCAACCGGTTCAACAAGTAAACGTTCGACACTTGTTCGACGGCCATCAACGTCGAATAATTGGGAAAATGGTAGTAGTGCTGGTGGTTCACCAGTCTCGCCATCATCGTCATCATCATCATCGATAGCTAGTACAACATCGTGGCCACTCGCTGCTAACATTCCAGAACCACCATCATCTATACCAATCATTCCAAAAAAGAAACGTCGAAGAAAACCGGACGAAATCGACTCTCAAACAGCGACAACATCACCATCACCACCACCACCACCATCATCATCACAACCATTACTAACAACAATAAAAACAGAAATTGATATTGAACAGTCAACACCTTTATCGCCTGATTTAGAAACTCTTTGTTCATCATTTCACTCGATTGCTGAATTAACTGAAGCACATCGTCAGCGTATATTAGCTGAACATGATACACGAGAATTAGAAGCTAGACCTGAACTTTTATTAGTTCCTCTTGATCAACTTGCTTTTGTTTATGAACGAGAACGAATTAACGAACAATCGAATGATGTACAAATCAAATCAACATCATTAACAGCAGTTGATACATTCGAACAACCAGCTGGCCTTATTGCTTTGCCATTTATTGATTGTCCACTTGAATTCGATCTTGTACTCGATGAACTAGTCGTGCAACAACCGACGATGGATATGTAGATGTGTTCTTTCGCTCTCTTTTTCTTGGTCTTATTTCTTCTTTTTGCTCTTTTTCTTTTCGTTCTGTTTTTTTTTCAAAACTTATTCACAAAACAAAATTAAGAAAAACGCAAACAAACAAACAAACAAACAAACAAAAAAAAAGTCAAGGTGTTTCAACAGTTTTCTTTCGTTTCTCTACTACTACTACTTCTTCTTCTTTTCCTTCTTTTTGTTCTTCTTCTCCATCTTCATGTGCGCGTGTGCGTGTTTGTTTGTTTATTTATTTTTTAAAAAAACAAAAGAAGATAATTTCTTGAGCAAAAAAATCATTTTCATTCTTTTTTCGTTTATTCGAACAATTTTTCGTAACAAAAACAATTGATTGTCTCTCGAAATGAACAATTCGATGGTAATTCAATAGTAGGTCTCTCATTCATGTGTAGATGAATGTTTAAATGTGAACAACGAGGATTATTGAGAATTGGAATGATCGAAGAATTGTCATTTGAAAAGCTGAGACAAAGCATTTTTAATTTTGAAATAGTTTTTTTAAATAGAGAATTGAATTGATCAATGTCAAGATCGATTAATTCCAGTGCATGAAGTGATTCAATGAATTGAAATGAACAATTCGAAATGATATTCGAATGTAAACTGCAGATTTTTAATTTCGACGATAGATAAATGTTTTCATCGGTTCGATTGAGAAGTTCAAGAGAAGAAACATCGAAATAATGTAGATGTGATAATTGATTTGAAAAATTGGCAAAAACAGTTTGTTCACATGTTGAATGTCGAAGAACAACTGTCTAGAATAAAAGATAATCTCGAGTTTATTTGATTAACCTACTAACAATTAATCTACTTTTAAATGTTGTTTGTCAATGACTGGAAGAAGAAAATGAAGATTAAGACAATCTTCAAACCATATTGATCGAAGATGTTCAATTGAATAAGCTAAGTAGAAGAAAGTGTAAAACTTGTTGAATTATTTTGGATTTCACATACAATCAGCTGGAATATTTTCAAGTAAATACAAATTTCGTAGGACAAGAGTTTTTAACCTAGAAGACAAAATTCTCGATTTTTTGTTGTAAATTCATTCTTTCAGAATTATCGGAATATGAACAAGAGAAGAAAAAGACACGAGATAATCAAACATTAAATGAATCTCGTAATCGATTCGATGTTTGAACAGAAAAAATTGAGACAAATTTCATAAGAACTAATGTCAAACACATAATCGGAAGATAATATTCGATCGGTGATGTTTCACCCAATGGTCGAAATGTCAGACCACGTCTTTGTGCATCACGTAGATGATGTGTTGACCAACCGAGTAAGAAAACTATTGAATAGGTATATTGTTCAGATTTACAAAGAAAATGTTCGATTAAAAAGCCGATCAATGTTAAACAACATAACAAAAGACTATTGTGTAGAAATGGCCGTTGTGTTGACGGATCATTTAATGCACGATGTAGAGATAACGATCGAACTTGTATGAAATGATCGATATCAACAAATGAACCAGCAAATAAAGCGAATAGAAGAAGATATTTTCTTGCCGAACCAAAAAGAAATAATGTTGAAAATAAACTAATTAATCCGTGTACGAGATTATCAACTATTGCACGAGCATATGAATTCGACAATGTATAGAATGTCCATGGCCGACCGTAGCATAGACAATCACCAAGTAGACCGATTGCATAGAGACTGAATAGAATCAATCCATCGATGAAAAATACTCGTAGTGGATAAGTCATCTAATCTATCTGCAAGAGAAGAAAACTAATATCTGTGTTGTTTCTCTTCGTCCTTTTCATATTCCGATAGAGAAGAAAAATTCGTTCGATATACCTTTTTAATTTCAATAGAACGCCTACGATATCTCGAATGACACCAATAAGCATAGTAGAAAATGGATCAACTATGGTTATATTATGTCGAAAGGAGATTTTCAAATGTTTTAAATGTTCAAGTTTGAAAAGAAACATAATCGACGGTTCACTTCCTAAACATTCGTAAGAAAATTCTAATCGACGAATGGATTTTTTCAGTAGATATTCTAATTGATATTGATCGTAAGTCCGTAAGGATTCGAAATGAACGGCATAACAACGAAGAAAATTCGTTGACTGTTCGGTTTCGAATAATCGACGTTTGCGTCGTTTGGTTTGCGAACTTTTCAATGGTTGACTTTGAAGAAAAATTTGACAATGTGAATAATGATTTGTTTTCGTCAATAGATCGAGATTTGCTGTTGAAATATTTCGTAGAAATTGACTCGGAACAAACAATTTCGGACATTGATCAATATTGAATATGACCAACGACCAAAATCGAGTATGATGATTAATACACGAATAGAATGTTCGTGAAACGAGTCGAAGTGAAAATAGATCAGATAATTTTAAAAATGAGAATATATGTGCCCAAAGTTCGATGGGCAGAGATGGCAATAGACAACGAGTTTTCCATTCGAGATATCGTTCACGAGTTGTTGACATGCTGTGTCGTTTCGTTATCTGAAACGAAAACCTGCGTGACTCATAATCATCCTTCGAAAGAACGAAAAAAAGAAAAATAAAAGCGAGGCTATTTACAACTTGTTTGCTTTCCTTATGCGTTCTGTTTGATTTAATGTGAAACGAAAAATATAAAACGGTAGTAGGAGCTGTTTGAAGGTAATACTTTTAGTAAAAAAAACAATGGCAACTTCATTAGAAGTCGAAAAACCTGAGCAACCTGAATTAGCAAAACATGATCCCAGTGTTCTCGGTAGAGATTCTCTGTCTCATAATTCGATAGGACAACTTGTTTTTTCGATTTAGATTTGGTTTTTGTTATGGATTGCACTGGTTCGATGGGCGCTTATATTGAAAGTGCAAGAGAAAACATTCGTTCAATCGTCGAAGAAATTGTAACAAGTGAAAAAAGTGATATTCATCTTGCTTTAATCGAATATCGTGATCATCCACCGCAGGAACATACGTTTGTTACACGTGTTCATGATTTTACGCGTAAAGTCAAAGAAATGAAAGCTTGGCTCGAACAGTGTGAAGCCTCGGGTGGTGGTGATGCGCCCGAAGCTGTTGCCGATGCGTTACACGATGTTTTAAAACTTTCGTGGCGTGCTGAAGCAACGAAAATTGCGGTTCTTATCTCGGATGCACCACCGCACGGACTCGATCTTGCAAACTTATCTCGGATGCACCACCGCACGGACTCGATCTTGCAAACGATGGCTTTCCCGAAGGTGATCCAGGCGGTGTTAATCCATTAAAAATCGTTCGAGAGATGGCCGAAAAACAGATAACTCTGTATTGCGTCGGTGTCGAACCGCCCATTAGTTAGTTCCAACAAATTTCTCAATCTAAAAACAAAACAACAATTTGTTTTCTTTTTAGTTCCATATCGAGACTTTTTCATGACAATTGCGTATATCACTGGTGGACAATATGTTCCAATGATCAACGCCAAATTATTAGCACAAGTTATTATCGGTGGTGTACGCGAGGAAATTTCATTGGAACGTCTCATGCAAGATGCTCAAGAAGATATTGATAAAGAAATGAAACAAGCTGAAGCCGAAGGCGTCGATGAACAAGAAATTACGACAAGAGTCAATCGGTTATTATTGACGCGAAATGCACGTGTCAAACAAATGAATAATCTCGGTGGTGAAACATCGGATGTAGCTAAATCGACCTATGCAAAATGTGCGGATATGAATGAATTACGAAGTCAATTTAAAATCGAAACTCCACCTAGGCCTGAAATACCTGTTGGACGAACACGAGCTGAAGTTCGTCGAGCGTATGCTGAAGGTAGAGGAGCTTCGATTGAAGCTGAAGCATGTGCTTCGACGCCAGCTCGAACTGCACGTGAAATGAGTTATGATTTGAAAGACGACGAAGCTGTAAGTCTTGCACAAACCGAACGTATCGTACAGCGAATGCGAGTCAGACGTGAAAACAAATAAGACATTTTTTTTTCTTTTTTTGGAAATACTTTATATTTTCAAAAAACGGACAAATAAACAAAATATTCAATTTTTTTTGTCTTGATTATAAACAAAATAAAAACACGATTTCTTTTTCCCTTTTGATTTTAACCTTCTGTTTTCGAAAGAATACTTAAGGAATGAACAGTTCCATTTTGTATTATGTATTTAAACCATTTCAATGGTTCACTACCACGTAATTGATTATTACGTTGACATTCAACGACTTGTTCATAAGTTAACCATGCTGCTCCATAACTAGAAAAATCAACATTGAGAGTGAAAAAAAAGACAATTTGAAAAATGAACCTTTCATAATCCGGCATTGTTTTTGCTTCGCAATTATTTTCATCGAAAGGTTCAGCAAAATAAATCACACGTAAACGATTCATATCTCCTCGAGGCATAAACTCAATTTTTAATACACCAGTCAAACGAATTTTTACACCAGCTTCTTCCAAAGTTTCTCGTTCAGCTGCTACATCCAATTGTTCTCCAACTTCAACACGACCTCCAGGTAGCCAATAACCCATGGCACCTGCTTCTTGTACAACTAGAAATCGTTGATCACGTTTTCGTTGACAAACAACTAACGCAAACGCATACAAAGGTGTTGCACTCGGTCTATGATGAGGCTGAGGATCATGAGTTTCTTGAAGATGCACACCGAAATGATTTACTGTTCGTTGACAAAGCTCACATTTAGCTGTAAGTGGTTGTGCATTAGTATGATAAATTGGAACATGTAAATACAATTGTGCAAATGATAATGATGACCATTGACAATATGGACATGTATATGTTGGTTTCGATCCAGTTTGACCTAATGGTAGTAAACGATTCAATTGATTACGAATGTCAATAATCGATGTTGTAATCATATTGACACCTAAATCTGCAAGAAACCAACTAAGAACAAAAAAAATCATCGTGACAACGTTCAATTTTGTTGAATTACCGAAGATTTGGATCGGCACAAGCTGTATGCGAATGAAGAATAATAAATGTTCGAGCTTCATTTCGACGAATCGTTTCAATCAATGGTTGTGCGAGTGTATCCTTTGTTTGTCCTAATTTTGCAATGATAATTGTTGGTCGAGATGTTTTCTTCGTATAATAATCAATAGCATCTTTTGTTGTTGTACATATTTGCACATTAAATTGATTTGAAAATTCTGTGTCAAATACTTTTTTCAATTCGACAAATTCACCATCGGATTCATGTTGTGCCCAAAGAAGAATTAAATTAAATGACATCTGAAAGAAGAAGGCATTCTATTGATCGGAGATTTTATTTCAATCAATAGATTATATTTCTCATTCATGTTTATATACACATACAAAGAAATAACATATACAAAAAAAGAAGAAGAAGAAGAAGAAAGAATGTCATTAACTAAGCACCGGTGAGAGTTCTATTGATCAGCTGTTGTTGATAGTTTAACACGTTTCTGTTGTCGAAGACGATAGACATCCATTGTTGAATGTTCATTTGCATTGGCTTGTGTTGATTGATCTTCATCATCACTATCGCCGATATTGGTTTTATGACCGTGTTGTTTATTTAAATTATTTCCACCATCAACATCACGAATGAATTCACCTTGAACACTCATACGGACGGGATTAAAAGCTAAAATATTCGATTGATTTTTTTTTTCTTCGAGAATTTATTGGACGATGTCAACTTACAATCACATATAACAATTCGAGAAAGACGTTCCATAAGTTCATCGACAATTACAAATGGTCCTTCGAAATTTCTCGCTGGTGGCAAGACTTTAACTAAGTACATAGCCGTATCTGGCAATGGAAAAACACCACCATTCGTTGGATGACTGCCTGGCAACGAGTTTTTTGTTGGTCGAAATGGCATCATATGTTTAATATCTGGTCGTGGTAAAATCCTTCGTCGATCTCGTTCAACTTGATCTAATAGAGCTGCACCATTATTGGCATTTCCATTGACTAATAAATTCAAGTTTGTTGTTGCTGATGAATTCGTAGATGTTGATTCTTTATAACCAAGTAATTTCAATTCATCATTAGTACATGGTAATAAATCAAGAAATTTATATCGATCGATTAGCGTTAATGTTTCACGTCCTTCAAGTTCATGCAGATCAGCATAGAGTTGTAATCGACGTTTTTCGACTTTTTTTATCGATTGTATATCGCCAACTTGAGCTTCAAATTTTAAAAATTCATTCCATATTATCGGTTGACATGCTTTCGATATGGGCGTATCTGGCGAAAGAATACGTTCGAATAGAACACGAGCATTATGATCTTCATTTAAATGTGTCATATAATCGATGTAAGCTAAAAGATAATCAACATTTTGACCGTATTTTTTCAAACCAAGATTGAAGATATTATATGCAATATTATTATCTTTCGTACAATAATATTCCATTAAAGCTGCAGCTACATATATCTGATGACTTGTTCGCGAGTCTTCACGTGCACTTTTGAACATTGCACGTGCTGATTTAATGCCACTGGTTCGACGTTCGAAACGCATGGCTTGAATGTACGCTAGTGTTGCATCTTTAAGATTGACTTCATTAGGATTTAATAGAATCTTGTAGATTGAACGAGCTTTATCAATATTTGAACGATATTCCTGCAGATCGGCGTAGGCAAAATAGAGCAACATATTCGATTTCATATATGTTTGCGTTGCACGTTCATAGAGACTTGACGCTTCATCGAGAAAATGTTTCACCAAATGCGTATCACCACGTTCAGTGTATACACGTGACATTTGTTCTAAATATGCACATGCTTCGTACCAAAGATCGGTATGATAACCTAGACAGAGTAGACATTGTTCGTAGGCAAGTACGACACGTCGTGTTAATAATAATGAATCTTCAGTTTTCAATGGATTCGATCGTTCCCATGCGATTAATTTTCTCCATGCAGCTAGTTGTTTGATTTCATCGGCCGATGGTGATGTGGTCGATGGAACGCACGGCGTATTTCGATCGATTGCACGTGTTAAAATTTCGAGATCTTTAGCAATACGTCGGACAATATGAAAATCTCGAATACGTTCATCGATGATTTTCTTTGCTAGATTTTGATTGATACTCTAGAACAACGATTGATTTCATTTGTCAATTGCAAATCATAATTTACCATTTCATATGTACAATAATCGTTCCAAAGGGTTTCAACATTTGCCATAGGTGTCATAATACCTCGTTGATAAACTCGTCGTACTGCTGTTATAGTTTGATTTTCTGCATACGAACCAACGGTTTCTCTTTTTATTTAGAAAAAAAACAACGAATTATTTCGACAGAAAAAAAAAGGTTTTTGTTTCTATTTACGCTGATTTAAGAAAGGCAATGTAATCATTCCAAATCGAATATGAATAAACATCGAGACCGATTTTCTCGAGAGCTAAATCGTATGTTTGAATGATATTCTCTCGATAGCTCGGTATTTTGCCTTTTGTATCACGAAGATAATGCAAAGAACATTTCCAAAGATCGATATTCAAGATTTTATTTAAACATCGTTTGAATAACTGAAGAAAAACAAAAATTCTACGTTCATTTTCGTTCAATTCACAAAGACAAATCGTACTTCTTCAACCATATCATAATTTCGTGCTTTGATCTGAATATAAAATTTTGAATTGTTAGTTTTATTTTTGTTCGTCTCACTTCTGCTTCAATGTACATCTTCCAGAATTTACCACATGTTGGAAATTGTGCAATTAATGATTCGTAGAAATCTCTTGATTCATTGATGCCTTTTTCTTGTGCATCTTGAATAAGTATAGCCCATGCATCGAGTGAATATTTATTTTCATTTAAAACTCGTTTTGCTTGTTGAATTTTTTCATTACGTGTCAAATCCTCGAAAAGAAATGAGCAAGATAAATTTTATTTTCTCTTAGTTTTTCTTACTTCACGCATATAAACACTCATCGTGTATGTGTCTGTGTCTGTGTTTATCTAAAAGATAATCGGATCGATATTCGTACAATAGAAATGAAAAAAAAAATAGAAAGAAAACTGAAGTCTCTGTTCGACAGAATTTGTAGTTTTTTTTTTACATCGAACGACGGAAGGACAAAATAGCTTGAAGCAATATGTAACCGGCCATACAACTAAGAAGAATCCTATCACGAACATCTCGACGAGCGATATTTCTTTCGACTTCATCGATGCGTTTTTGAAGTGTTTGAAATTGTTGTAAAACTTGTTGATCATTAATATTTGTTATTGGTTCGATATGCCATCTAAAAAGATATTAATTACAAGAAGAAGGAGAAAAGCAAAAATATCTACGAATCAGTTATGTGAATAGGTTGATGATTAAGTCCTGCATAATCATCATCATCAAAATCGGACGAATGTTCGGTTGGATTGTTTGATTTATTTGCATTTGCGTGATTATCTTCAATTTTCAGATGGAAAAATCAATGTCTTTTGAAGTTCTTTTTTTTACCAAGTCGAATGCTCTCAGGAACTTCCATCCAGACAGTTGCTCGTTCATGATCTTGTTGTATTCTCGATAAATTTGGTCGACTTGGTCCGACTGTAATCGAATCCGGCACATGCATTTGATAACCTACGAAAACGAGATTTCATCGTCTTTTTTTCTGTCACTCTCTCTCTCTCTTTTTTCTTCATAGACACTTACTCATATTTGTCACATGATTAAGATCAACATTTCTTTGTACTAAATCATCAGCTTCATCAGATAAATTATTCATCATACAAACACATATATATGTATATATACACTTATTCGAAATACAAAACAGAATATACTTTTCCTTTTTTTTTCTTCGTCTTTTTAAATATCTAAAATTCTAGTGTTTGTTTTGCATTAGTAGTGTACGATTTCATTTCAAAGATATATAATATATATGTATAAATATACAATTAAAAACAAAATACAACATTTAGAAGGAGAAGAAAAAGAAAAATGTTCGAAAATTTACGAATGAAATGTTGTTTGATTTACAATCTGTATCAAATCCGATGACCAATGAAAATTGCACGAATTATAAACTAAAAACAGACAACAATGAAACACATTCAATAATATCAATACAAACCTAAATTCCATATGTATGGAACAAAGAAATCTTCGGGTTGTTCTTCTTCGACATATTTAAATTTCAAATCCGGATATTTCTATGTGCGAGAGAACGAGAAATTGATTGCAGAAATATTTATTTGTATTTGTTTTTACTCGTAAACGATCGAGAGGAAATTGTTTTACAGTTGATTCGAGCATTGCTTTGACGCATTCAGCTGAACGTTGATCTAATTGATTGATTTTCTCAGTAAAAAATTCGATAACCTACAGAAAAAACAAAAGCGAGATTCAGTTATTTTTTTATTGTTGTTTTTATTTTTACAAGATCGATGTTTTGTAAAAGATCTTGAAAACTTGAATATGTTCGATAACTTTCGAATATTTCTCGATTATAAAGAAGTGCATAGATTAAATTAATATTTTCTTTCAATTGATTTAATAAACATGAATTTAAAATTTCTAAAACTGTTCGTATAACATCTTCGATAATAGTTAAATCTTGTGTTGTATCATTGAATTCTTCATCATTCGACGCAATGGTTGTTGCTGATTTCGATGAACTTTGTTCGATTGTTTCGATAATTTTCAAATGTTTACGTGAGAGTAATTGAAAAAGTGAAATGATTCGTTGACTAACAAATGTATGGAGATTTTGAAATTGATTCGACATATTAGCTAATGCAGCCAGACAATTCGTATGCAGATATTTATCACGCATACGTGCCATATTGTATTGAACTGCACGAAGAACAATACTAATCAGTAGATCGCCAAGACTAACTTCACTGATCGTTCGTTCGTTGTACCAAATCGGTTTTTTTAATTTTATTTCATGAATTGTTCGATTGAAATATTCGTCTTCGGAAAGAATAAGAAGAATAATCAATGACATATAGATATGATGAGAATTTCGTTCAGTAGCTGTATAAATAACTCGTAGGACTGGTAAAACCTTGTTTGTGTTATTTGATAAAAGAAAAGAAGAAAAAGAAAAAGTTAATTTTACAAAGAACAAAAACAAAAGAATTTACAATTTGATCGATATTTGTTCGAGAGATAACATAGGCTTTGAAATGTTTATTTCTATGCAATAACATATAAAGTAAAAGTGTACTCTGATCGGTGTCAACTGTTTGACAGAGAATCTCGTATAAACGACGATAATCAACTGAAAACCAAGGCAATGGTTCGGAATCCGGCAGATGTGTTGGTGTATCTAATAGAAACAAAAGAAGATTCGAAGAGAATTCTGTTTTTTTTTCTAATTACCTAATGTATCAGTAAAATGTAAGAGAGCTAATCGGTACGGATTTCGATGAACATCATTCGTAAAATGATTGCTTAATATTAACAACAAATGAATACTTTGATGAGCTAGTAAATATCTTTGATTGTCAATCGGTGAATGAACTGTTGATTGTTGAGTTTCATCGGTTGTTATCGATGAACTCATACCAAGTGTAACAACAGACCAAAAACTATTGGCAACTGTTTGACTAAGTTTAAATAAACTTCCATTATCATTTGCTGATTTATTCGATTGATCAGCAATTAAATACGATGGGCATTCGATTTGTTTAATAAAATGTTCTAATAAAATACGTGTTAATTCCGATGTTAACAATGGACTAAACAAAAGCACAATCATTCTCTCTCTCTCTCTCTTTCAAATCTAAATTTCCTACTCAAGTCGATGCATAAATATACTATAAATCGAACTGATAAATGCTGCTTCTTTGGCACACATTTGAACGGCTAATAAAACGATTAATATGTTTAGAATTTCTAAATGTAGATTGTACGTTGATGAATTAACAGGAATGTAGATTGTTGTTCGAAAGAGAATATCGATGAAAATAGTCATCAATGATAGATGATCGATGGAATATTCTTGAGGAAGAAAATATCGATTGAGATTGAGTTCGGAATTGATTTCAATGAAATATTTCGTTAGACAACGAAGAATGAATAGAGCATTGGTTGTTTGTTTGAGAAGGGATTGATCCGAGAAATCTTCTCGAAGATTTGTTGCTAAACGAACGAAATGTTCGATTAACAAACCATAGTGATTGGTTTTCGAATTGTTTGATTCGATTTGTTGAAGATAAATCGAAATGATTTCATCGAATTCTTGTGCGTATGTTCTAGCGAGGAAAAGAAGTGAATTAAATAAATCATATCGAATGAAAATCTACTTTGTAAATGGAAAATTATGTTGAAATGAAAGAAATTCTGACCAAAAACTATCGTCAATTGAGAACGATTGTTCACCGACGAAACGGGAAAGATATTCATTCGATTTAAGATCGTTGAATGATGAATATTGTACGCCCATTTTCTTTTTTTTTGTGATTTCGTAAAAAAACGAAATTTTGTTTAGATATAAAAACACATCGTCAACGATAGATGGACTCTCGTAGATTTCTCTTCTCCTCTTCTTCATTCATTTCATTTCATTTCTCATAGATTGATTTCAATAACCAGTCAAATATTTTCTTTGACAAATAAATTTTAGTAGAAATTACGAAAAAAAATTTAATAAAAAAATCATTCTTTTCGCAAGATTTAAGTCGTCGTGTTGACAAACATAGATGTCGTTACTCGACCGACTTTATTATTGTGTTGTGAAGCAAGAAAACAACACATTTAGATGGCTACAGCCGCTCTACTTCCTTCGTCGCAAGGTAATATTGAAGTTTACACACTTATTTGGGTTGATAAATACGCCAATGACTCTCAGGAAACGATTGCTGCACAGAAATATCTTCGTCTAGCAATTAACTATTTTAAAATCTTCAAAACCTCAGTTGAATGCGTAAACTACATTAAAAAATCGTCGAAAGACCGACGATTTGTGCTTATTGTCAGTGGAAGATTAGGTCAAGAGGCCGTCCCAGAAATACACGATTGCCAACAAGTATCAGCAATTTATGTTTATTGTCTTGATCGAGCCAAAAATGAACAATGGGCAAAACAATATAGAAAAATTCGACATATTATAACTGATCTCAAAAAGTTAGTGAATAAAATTAGTGAAGAACAAACTGAACGACTACGTAATAAAACCAATGAATCATTGTCATTTACAATTCTAACTAAAGATAATCCGAATCGATTTTTTTATTCATTCGTATTTATCGAATGTTTATTGCAGACAAATTCGAATTTAAATGATAAATCCGATTTCTTAACATTATGCCGAAAATTCTATGAAAATAACGAAATTGAATTGAAGAATATCGATGATTTTCAAGAGAATTACATCCCATCGAAAGGTCTCACGTGGTTATTGAAACAAACATTTGTCGCACGAATATTGACTAAGAGTTTATTGACATTTCGATTCGATATTTTATTACTTGTGCGGTTTTTTCTACATGATATTGAACGAATATTGAGAAAAGTTCCTTGTCAATCAATAATCAAGGTTTATGCCGGGCAAATACTTTCAAATGATGTTTTACAATTGTTTCGAACACAACTTGGACAATGTTTGATTATGAATTCATTTCTTTTTGCAAATACAAGAAATGAAATTGAAAAATCATTCAATGAAATCGAATGTTCAAATGATTATCAACGAGTTTTATTCGAAATCGAAGCTGATCCTCGTTTGCCAAATATCAAATCATTTGGAAACATTAAACTTCAACGTTCACCATCGTTGCCACCCGAAGAACAAACAATATTTATGTGCGGATCGATATTTCGAATTGAAGATGTTCGACAAGGACACGGTGGAATGTCGATAGTAAAAATGAAATTATGTTCAAATGACGAACTGGATGTGAAATCAATGAGTGATCAATTGAAAACAGAGGATTCAATGATGGTATTCGGTCGATTGTTTAGTAAATTGAAGAAATTTGATCAAGCAAAAATGTTTTATGAACATTTGATGAAAAATCTACCGGTTGATCATACGGATATGGTTTTATTCTATGATGCACTTGGATATGTTGAAAAAAAGAGAGAAAACTATGATGATAGTTTAGTTTATTTAAAACAAGCATTTGATATCAAATCGAAAAGTCTCGATGCAGGTCATACAGATCTTGCTGATAGTTATATGGCTATGGGAGAAGTTTATCAGAAGAAAAACGAGATTAAACAAGCATTTGAAGCGTTGAATAAAGCGTTGGATATTTACGCGAAACAATATCCAAGTGAACATCCGAAAATTGCTCAATGCTATATCAATTTAGGACATGCGTATAATAAAGATAAGAAATATAAGAAAGCATTGGAATGTTTTGAGAAAGCACAAGCCACTCAAACAAAACGTCATACTATCAATTTGGTATTAGCAGCAGAAATACATAATCATATTGGATCGACGTATGAGTTGTTGAATACTCCAGATAAAGCTTTAGAAAATTATAATTTATCAGTGAAATTCTATGAGAAAATTTCTCCACAGCCACATTTAATTATTGGAAACTTACATAGAACGATGGGTAAAATATTTGAAAAAAGTAAACAATTTGCACAAGCACAATCTGCTTATGAACAAGCATTGAACGTTTTTTCCATTGTTTTGTCTTCCACGAATGCAACAATTACAGAAATTCAAAGTGATATTCAACGTGTTAGCGGGAAAGCGAAATAGTTTTGATTTATTATATGTCATGTAAAAAAAGTTGCTTAATATATTTGATCGATTCTGTAACTATTTTTGAAAATATACTTATCCAAATACAGTCTTTGTAATATGAGGGTGATCTATTGACAGTGTTTTATTCTATGAATTAGATTAACTAAGTAAATATACTAATTTAACGGAACAAAAACAAAATCTTGAAAGTTATTTTCTTCTTTGGCTCGATGCAAACATAAATAACTCCGAAGAAAATCTCAAAGATCAACGACAACTACGAGCATCAATCAATTATTTACTAACATTTGACAACGTATATCAATGTGAAATCTATATTCATTCAGTATCAAAAAACGATCGTATTGTCTTGATTGTCAGTGGTCAAAGAATTTCAACAAAATAAAAGCAGTAGGTCAAGATTTCGATGATCTCATTGAAAAACTTCTTGCAGATCAAAGTCAACGACAATATAACAAAAGTAACGAACCAGTACCATTTAGTATCTATTCAACTGATACTGTTAATGAAGAAAAATCAACAAGTGAAATCAATGGTTATTTTATTCATTCTCAATTATTAATTGATTGTTTGCTTCGTATGTCACCGAATTCAAATGAAAAAAAACAGATTTTATTGCTGCATGTCAACGATACTATGCAGACAATGATGAAGAACTACGAACTTTAAAAGATTTCGAAGAACAGTATTCACCTACAGATGCAATTTGGTGGTATACAAGACCATCATTTCTCTATCGTTTATTAAACAAAGCTCTTCGAATACAAAATTTTTATTTACTTTTTCTTCTTCGATTTTTTATACGTGATGTTGAACAACAATTACAAGACAATAAGTGTACGTTTGAAATGCATGTCTATCGTGGACAACGAATGTCAAAAGATGAATTAGATATATTAAAAAATAATATTGGAAAATATATTTCCATCAATACTTTTCTATCGACATCAACTAATCGTAATTTATCTTTGTTCTTTATCAATGGTTCGATTTACTGGAAAAACGTCGAAAGGCAAAACAGGAAAACTACGTTTCGTCTTACATGTTATGGACGCTGGTAGTTCAGTTTCTGTGCACCATCAAACTTTCATTACGAACACTCAATCTCCACCCTTAATCCTCACCCTCATCATTTTTATTTTCGATATTTTGTCTTTCGACGTTTTTGCCTTTCGACTTTCTCTTCGACATTTTTACTTTTCGACGTTTTTCCTTTCGACGTTTAGCATACATACCTTTTTGGGGAACAAATATTTCAACTTTAAACGATGAAGAATATCTTCACAAGTTCTTCTTTCTTTCGTAATATATCGACTATATATTTTATCTTTTCTCCACGTTTCTTTATCCTCATTAATTTCTTCGTTTCTCCCAAAAGTAAAACGAGACGAATCTTTAACGGAAAAATTACGAACGAATACAGTCAATCGTTTTGACTGATCTTCTTCCTTTCGATGAAAACGAATTTACGCTAGATGAAGATATGTCTGATTTTAAAATTAAAAAAGCGTAAATCGGATTAGAAAAAGTTAGACACTATTGACTTTGTAGAAAAATGCACATCCACTGCGAAATTTAACGTGTGAGTTCTTGTAATAGCCATTGCGCTGTAGTGATTGTTTGTATACCTTTCCAATTTAGATTTGGGTCCGACGGAAAAGTTATATTCACAAGTCACATATATCTATGTTTATGAAATAAATAAATACCTAGCATTGCACAACTTCTCCACTCATCGAAGAGGAAGCACCAACATCTATTGTATGAGAAAGTCGTCCAAGCACCTCACCCTCAAATTTCGTGATCAAGGAAAAGATACATGAAAATATAAAAGCGTTCACGAACACACATTTTCTTCTATTACGTGTAAATGATTTTAAATATATAAAAATAAATAAGTTTCGACGAAATTTATTATTCATTTCCATGATTTTGCATGATTTTCGTGGACATTTTCATTTTGTCAGCTGTATGCAGTTGACAAATAAAACGAAGGAAAAAAACTACCTGACAAGGTAAATTATGTCGGCTTCTGTTCTTACTCATGCACACACACACACACAGACGCCTTGTATTTAAGACAGAACTGAAAAGGTAAAAAACATCACGTACAAATGGCATCAAACACGAATCAATCAGAAGAAACTAACCTTGAAAATGTCTATGTCATTTGGTTAGATGCATCAATTAATTCATCCAAAGAAAACTTCGATATTCAAAAGCAAATTCGTTCAACAATCAATCATGTGAAAACATTTGCCAATGTTAATGACTGTGAACGTTATCTACAGCAGATTTCTCAAGATGATCGAATATTTCTTATTGTCAGCGGTCGATTCGGCCAAGAGATCGTGCCCAAAATTCAACACTATCGACAAATCATCTCAATTTACGTCTATTGTATGGACAGAAAAATCAATGAACTATGGGCAAAAAACTTTCCTAAAGTCCGTTCGTCTTTAAATTAAATTCTAGTCTTCAATTTCTACAATTTCTGTTCTTCAGATCAAATCTGTAATTACAGATGCTGATGATTTGATCAAACGCATTGCAATCGATCAGAAAAAACGTCTCGAAAATCCGATTGACGAACCACTCAAAATCAGCATTATGCCTGATCAATCAACGAGTAAACTCAATGGAGAATTTCTTCATTTTCAATTACTAATCGATTGTTTACTTCGAATGAAAACTGATGAAACCAATCGACAAGAACTCATCGATTTCATTCGACAGATCTACAAATTTAATTCATCACAATTAAATCTTGTCAAAGAATTTACGGAGAATTATTCTTCACAACGAGCTCTTTGGTGGTATACACGCGAATCGTTTGTCTATCGTTTATTGAACAAAGCTCTACGCGTTCAAAACATTGATTTACTCTATCAATTTCGATTTGTTCTGTCAGATTTAGAACAAGAATTAAAACAAATGCAATGTTCAACGCCACAACTTGTCTATCGAGGACAATTGATGTCAAAAGATGAACTTCATTCATTGAAAAAATCTTTAGGAGAATATATTTCAATTCATTCATTATTTTCAACTAGTCTTAAGAAACAAAAAGCTCTGGAATTCTTAAATACATATTCATTTTCCAATGATTTAGAAACAGTTCTATTCGAAATAACAGCAAATCTATCTTCGACTCAATCAATGAAACCATTTGCTAATATTTCATCGAAAAGTTTCTATTCAACTGAACACGAAGTTTTATTCATGTCCGGTTGTGTCTTTCAATTGATCAGTTATCAACAGGAGAACAATCTTCACGTATTTCGATTGACAACAGCTGAAGATCAACAAGATTATCATCGACTTTTTCAAAATATTAAAAATGAATATAGTGCCATCAATGATCAGCCAAGTCTACTTACATTTGCTAATCTTTTACATCAGATGGGTCGATATGATCTAGCTGAAAAATATTTTCGTAAATTTCTCAATGATCCATCGAGTAATCCCGATGATCTACCGAAATGTTATTATGCACTTGGCATTCTCACTTTGATCAATGATCAATATGATACGAGTCTTGAATGGCATAAAAAATCTTTACAACTTCTTTCACCAACGGATCCACATTTAGCCGATAGTTATAATTGTATTGGTTGTATCTATCAGAAGAAAGGAGATTATCAACAAGCGTTAGATTATTATGGACAAGCTTGGCAAATTTGGACGCAATCATTCGGTGAAGAATACTATAAAATCGCCGATTGTTTGAATAATATCGGTTGCATTTATGAAAAACTCGACAATTATTCAACTGCATTAGAATATCATCAAAAAGCGTTAGTTCTCCGACAGAAATATCTTCCAGCGAATCATTCGGATCTCGGTGCATCGTATAACAACATCGGCAATGTTTATTTCCTTTTACAGAAATATGATTTTGCTCTCGAAAATTATCAAAAAGCCTATGAAATTAAACTTCAATCATTGCCAAATCAACATGTATCATTGGCTCTTACGCTTGAAAATATCGGACTTGTCTACGAAGAGAAACAATGGTTGAAACAAGCATTAGATTATTATCAAAGAGCTGCAAAAATCTTTCGAGAAATATTCTCTAAAACTCATGCTCATGTCATCGAAATTGATAATAATATTCAACGAATAAAATCTATCTTGAAATCATAACTTCGAATTGCGCAAGATGTGTGTCATGTAATTACATAAGAGTTTACCTTGTTATTCTTTTCTCGTTTGATATAAATACATATCGTGAATAAATCTGAATGCATTTGTTTTCGTATTTCAAAATGATGATTAGTCAAATAGAAGATTTCGGTGTTGAATTATGGTTAGAAGTATTCAATTACTTGCCAATGCACGAGCAATTTCGAGCATTTTGGAATTTAAATGAACATATCAATCGAATTTTGTTTGCTTATCGTACGAAATTTTATTTGAAATATGATAATGACAATTATGATTGTTTATTGAAATACTTTCTACCTTATTTATCGGCACGTGAAACTATAAGCTATTTAAAATTAGAACAAACAAAACGAGTAATCTTTCGAATAATTTCATGATTTAGTCATTTGAATAGTAAATTGTTTAGGTTGATTTTGAATCTATACAAAATTCATTTGTTTTTCCTCGATTACGAACTTTTGTTCTTCATCGTTTGAATATCGATAAATATATTCTCAATATATTTCAACAGAATTCCAATCATCTTCGATATATCTACATTAGTTTAGATACATCTGGAGCGAAGAAAATCTTCAAAAATCTTCTCGAAATCATTGTTTCATTGAAATATTTGTGTAAATGTCAACTTCGTTTAGCAATTGCTACATCAGAATTATCAAAATCAACTGTTAATCTACAAAATCCAATGAAATTCTTACGATTATTAGGAGAAAGAGAGAATTGTTCAACAAAACAAATAGCCAATCTTTTAGATTATCTACCAAATCTCGAAACATTTCATTTGATTGTTAATCAACTCAAATTCTCTCCTCAAAACAAATCAAATTCATCGATTACTAAATGCATTTTAAATATCAATCAATTCGACGCTACATTTATCAATTTAATTGAATTTATTTCAACTATTGCGCCTCATGTTGAAGATTTAACAATCATTTTTCGAACTCCTTTCGAACTTACGACCTATGTAGATATTTACCAATGGAATCAAGTGATTCCTCTTCTTCTAACAAAATTACAACATCTGACCCTCGAAATCAAACATACAGATCATATTACCAATGAAATTTGGGATCGACATTGCAAGAGACTATCAAAATTTATGACCAAAAATGACATTATCCTTCGTTTAGTGTAATATTAACAACGAGTTCAATTAATTTTAATTGTACATGCAAGAGTTTTTTCCTCATGTTAAGGTCTGTTGCCAAGTAACATGTAAATAAAAATGGCTTTCATTTGGCTGTTCTCTCTCTCCCTCTCTTTCAACTTGAAGAACTTCTTTTTATTATTTGAATAAACATGTCACAACAAAATGAAACCTTAGGTAACGATATTCGAAATCTTCAGACGAATTTCAATAAGATTTTAACGTCTGGTACACATTATCTAACACAGGAAATAACAAATCATGTTCAATTGATAAACAATGCATTGGATAATATTAAACTCGATCATGAATTTCAGCGTAGTTCAAAAAATTGGTCGAAACAATTCGATGCCGATAATATGCAAACGAATCGAGCTTGTAAACAAAAAAAAACTAACGAATGAGCAAATATGATTTGATTATTTTAGGTGTTCAACAATTGGTTTGTCAAGGCGAAGAATTAGCTCGTGAATTGAATACGTATCTTCACGCGACAACAGTTCAAAATAAAGAAGAAAATCAATTACGTGAATTACATAGTTGGGCATGTGATTCACTTAAAAATTATCTCAATCATCTTCGACCATTTGCATCAGGTTCCTATGCACGTTTGGATAATATAGCTCATCATCTCGGTGTTACCGATCGATATCTTGGCTATCGACATAATCTAACACGAAGTGGCAATCAACCGTTAACTCTTCATACGGTTTGGGCCGATCGAAAACTTCCACGTGTTGCAACTGCTGGCCAACAACAATCGACACCTGATTGGAAAACTTCAGTTCATGCTTATCGACGTAGAGATTCATTCTGTCATTGTTTTCATATTGACCTACTTTAATCTATTTAGATTACGGCCCATCGGCAACAACAACAACGAGCAATTTTCAAACAGCAAATCAAAATCAAAGTCTTCTCGGTTATTTAAAACCATCAGCTCAACCAACGACAGGTCAATATCGACTATTTGTTCTCTTCGAAGGCAAAAAGATTCTTTTTTGCTATAGAATTACGACGACCAACAACGACACCGAATTTCATGTCACGTTCGATGATAACTGAATCGGATCTCGATCGTGAAGTTCGTAAAGCAGGCATCAATCTAACCTATCCCGGTATAACCGAATTCAGAGATCGATTTGGCAAACCAGCCGATTTACCAATTGCACCATTTATAATCAATCCTCAACCGGAGTTTACCTTGACAGGTCGACCATTAGCTCGTCTCGTGCCTGATTCATTCAATAGTGAATATACCCGCAGGTAGATTTGCCTTTCAATTATAATTTTACCACGTTCAATCATTGTTTCTTTTAGCTATGTACTTCCTGATGCATCAAAAGTAGAAAAATACCCATGGCTTCGTTCGTGGTAAATCAAACGTTCAACGATTTCTCTTTTTTTTACTCTCCCTTTTCTTTTTTTTTTATTAACACAACTTAATTAGAAGACAAAAAAGAATAATAAACACATTTATTTTTTAAACAAAACAGTTAATCGATCGAGTTTTAATAAATTACGTTTTGCATCAAGTGCCCAAACTTGACTATCATCCAATGAAACTAAAAAATAGCAAAGAAAGTTTTCTTTTTTTGTTTTCCTTTTCCTCATTCTCAATCTCACCAGTTAATGAACGAAAGTGTCCGGATAGAGTTGCTGATCGTGTACCAATCGGATTTTCCAGAGATATATTCTCACGACATTGAATCTGTCCGTGACTTGTCAATAGCCAAAGTCTATGCTCACTAATTGCTAATTCTAATGCTGAACAATCTAAATTAAACGAATATTCTATAAACAATAGAGTATTCTTTCGAAGAATTACCATCAATTAATTTCCATGACGATCCAACACGATCAGTTGCAGTTATACCAATTCGTGTATAAACATTTTGTTTTGTATCTGTTGCATAGACCTCGAAGAAAAAAAACAAATACAAAAGTGAATTTATAAAAAAAAAACGAAAGAAACTCAATGTTTTACCATCCAATCTTGTGGTCCACAAAAAACTTGAACAAACGATCGAAATCGTTTGGCATCACCTGGAACTGTGATCCAAGCAGGTGGTAACAATGATTTCTCTTTCGATTGACTATGTTGACTTGCAGATATGTGTCCATGACGAAAATGAACAGAACCACGATCATCAACAGCCCATACACCGAAATTATTGCAAACAATATTCACTAATCGTCGTCGTTTCTCTGTAGAAATAGAACAAATTTTTATTATCTATCATTTTCATTTGTTGAACATGATCATACCAAATTGAGTTTCATCTGCTTGTTCCCAAATTGTATCTTTTTCTATATCTGATCGAACATAGATACCACACGATTGATCAAGTGCCCAAAGAATTGATTCTAATATCAATCATAAAACTGAATTACGTGAAATTAGATTTTTTATATTTGTTTTTACTTTTCGATGAAGTATTCGGAACAAATGATGCATGTGTTAAAGAGTCAACTGCTGCAGGTTTATCTAATGTTTGACCAGCGGATGTACCAATTAATCGATTCGAAGTTATTGCCCAAACATAATCTAAATAAAATCGAATAAAAAATCATAACAACAAATAACAATAATTCTAACCTTCATTCGGAAATGCAGCAAATAGACGAAGATTTGGTGAACTTTCTTCGACAATATTCCATTGAACACCAGTAAGCGAATCCGAATAAACATAAATACCTTTCTCACAATCGGTTATATATAATAATTTCGTATTAATACCTAATAAATAACGTTTCTTTTTAATATCAAAATCATCACCTAATAAAATCTCGTGAAAATCTTTCTTTGTCGACCATTCATTCATCCATAGACGATGTTTTTTATCCATAACTACCATTATATCACGATTTGTTAATAAAACAAAATCATCAATAAAGCCAACACTAAAAATAAACTCTATCGATCATCGAAATTATAAAATCATTCCTTCTTGTTTACCTTTTTTCAATAAAAAGCCAACCACCACCTTCAGGACAATCATATGTACAACCGGCACGAATTAAAATCTCACCAATATTTGTTGTTACACCGACTTTTCCCGAAAAACAGAAAACTATGTCGAGCGTATACGGACAAGGAACATTCGTTGATTGAAATGTTTTATCATCAGTTCGAATAAACCATAATGTTCCGTCTTCTTTAACATACCAACCGCATTGATCACTGATCGACATGCTCAATAACGATTGATCATCATCGATTTTAACTGTATTCCAATGTGAACCAAATGGTGGATAATTAATTGGATCATTGGCAATGTATAGACATTTATTGAAAAGACGCCAAACAGTTTGATTACTGGTACTAACAACGAGACGTTCAGCTAAATCACCGTGTTGTTGCCAATCGAATGATTGACTAGGATCTTCCAAATGCAATTCAGCAAAGAATAATCGACGATCCGGCGTACAGAAATAAATATACGATGAAGAACAGTTCATTTGCGAGATTTTTGTACCCGGTGGAATCGGATGATAATTGATAACCGAATATCGAGGTTGGAAAGTTTGTACTTTTGTTGTTGTTACTGTTGTTGTGTCGGTATCGTCATCGAATGGATTGTTTGATACTGAACGTTTGACTTCATTAAATGGATTTGTATCGTCATCGTCGTCTTCTCTGAACGGATTTGATTCATCTTCATCTTCTTCGAAAGGATTTTTCTCATCTGCATCATCGAATGGATTCGTTTCAATCGATTCCTCAACTTCACCAAATGGATTTGTTTCGTTTTCGTTCTCATCCTCATCTCCGAACGGATTTTGTTCGAGTTGAACTCTTTGTATTGGACGGGGAGGTTTTTTAACTTCTTCAAATGGATTTGTTTCGACTTGAACTTTCGTAGTAAGTTCATCTTCTTCATCGAACAGATTAGATTGTACAGTTGGTTTTACTTCTGATTCATCAATTTGAGTTATTGTGATTGAATCAGTTGTTTCTTCTTCATCGAATATATTCGATTGTACAGTTGGTTTTACTTTTGATTCATCGACTTGAGTTGTTATGATAGAATTAGTCGTTTCTTCTTCTTCTTCGTCTTCTTCACCAAATATATTCGATTGTGGTTCATCGACTTCGTCAAATGGATTTATTTCGTCTGTAGATGTAGGAACAGGTGGAGTTGTATTTACATGTTTATCGACGATTTTAACTTTTGGCTTCGATGATAGAAAATCATCGTCATCATCGTCATCGTCATTGACTCCTACGGTCGATAAGAGACTACGTATTGATGATAATTGTTGTGGTTCTTTTGGTGGTTCGGTAGTTGATTTTTGTTTGGAGATTTTCGAAATTGTGAATTCTTCGAATATGTCATCGGGTTCATTCAATGGTGTTTTGAGTTTAGCTTTGGTTACTTTTGGTTCATCGTCGAAAATATTCGGAATTTTACTTGGACGTTTCTTTTTCTTCGAAAGATTAAGAAAATCATCGTCGGAATCCGAGTCATCGAATATAGAAATTTTTCCTTTCGGTTTTTTGACTTCTTGTTTAGGAGCTGGAGTATTTTGAACTTCAGAAATAATTACTTCAGGTTCTGGCGTTGAAGGTTCTTCTTCTACTACTGCTGCTGCTGCATTCGAAATTAAATTACTTGTTGAAGTATTGTTCTCATCTGGTACATCCGTAAGAATATGTTCACTATCGGATTGTGTATCTGTCGAAATGATATCATCAGGTGTTTTTATTTGAATATATTCTGCTTCGAAGTTATCGACAGGTATTTCATCATTCTTTGTTGGAACTACAAAGTCATCACTTGATGCATCTGTTGAAATATTTTCTGGAGTAGTAATTTCTACTCGTACAACATCATCATCATCGGGAACGTTTTGTTCTTCTATTGAATTTATTGGTTCATCAACTTGAGTCTTTTCTAATTGTTCAGTATCTACTGAAGCAAAATGTTCTTCCACCAATTGATCTGTTACATTTTGTACATCTTCTGAAATAGGAGATTCCACAGTTAATTGATCATCTTTTATTGGTGTCGACGGTTCAATAATTGAAACATTTTCAGAAGCAAGTGGTTCCTCTGTTGACTGATCATCATTTGACACATCCTTTTGTGGTTCTTCTGAAACAGGATATTCGTCAATATTCGTGGACACTGTTGGTTCATCCTTTTCTGTATCATCTTGAACTGAATTTTCTTCAATGAATTCTTCATTATTTGTTGATGATATTGGTTCATCTTTTTGTTGTTGTTCTTCTAAAACAGGATATTCATCGATGACTTCTTCAATATTCGTAGATACTATTGGTTCATCCTTTTGTGCATCATCCTGAGCTGAATGCTCTTCGACGAATTCTGCATTATCTGTTGACAATAGTGGCTCATCCTTCTGCGGTTCTTCAAAAGCAGGATATTCATCGATAGATTCTTCAATATCCGTGGACACTGTTGGTTCATCCTTTTGTGTATCATCTTGAACTAAATTTTCTTCAATGAATTCTTCATTATTTGTTGATAATATTGGTTCATCTTTTTGTTGTTGTTCTTCTAAAACAGGATATTCATCGATGGTTTCTTCAATATTCGTAGATACTATTGGTTTATCCTTTTGTGTATCATCCTGAGCTGAATGCTCTTCGACGAATTCTTCATTGTTTGTTGACAATAGTGGCTCGTCCTTCTGCGGTTCTTCAAAAGCAGGATATCCATCGATAGATTCTTCAATATTCGTGGACACTGTTGGTTCATCCTTTTGTGTATCATCTTGAATTGAATTTTCTTCAATGAATTCTTCATTGTTTGTTGACGATATTGGTTCATCTTTTTGTTGTTGTTCTTCAACTAATTCCTCAGTATTCGTTGCAGGTATTTGTTCATCAGCTGAGAGTTCTTTCTGAGTACCTTCTTGAACTGAATTTTCTTCAACAAATTCTTCATTATTTGTTGGTGGTGATGGTTCATCAATTTGTGTATCATTTAAAATCGTGTGTTCTTCAAATACATCCTTAGTGTTCATTGCAGGCGTTTGTTCGTCAATCGTATATTCTTCAACGAATTCTTCATTATTTGTTGACGGTGCTGGCTCATCCTTCTGTCGTTGTTCTTCGAAAGTAGGATGTTGTTCAACCAATTCCTCAGTATTTGTTGCAAGTATTGGCTCTTCGACTAAAACATCACCCCGAACTCGATCATCGTATGAAAATTCTTTTGAAGTGTCTTCGTGAATCGAATTTTCTTCAACTGATTGTTCATATTTTTGTTGCTGATTTTCAAAAGTAGAATTTTCTACAACTAATTCTTCAGTATTCGTTACAAGCGTTGGTTCGTCAACTGAAGCAACTGCCTGTACTTGATTATCAGATGAGGATTCTTTCGAAGTATCTTCTTGAACAGAAACTTCTTCGATTAATTGTTCATCTTTTGATTGGTCTTCTGAAGCAGGATACTGTTCAATTGATTCATCAGTCATCGTTGCAGATATTTGCATGTCAGTGGAAGCATTTTCTTGAACAGAAACTTCTTCAATTAATTGTTCATTGATTGGCGAATTCTCTGAAATAGGAACATCGTTGGATGTATCTATTAGTTTTTCTGAAGTAGGATATTCTTGAACCAGTTGTTCAGTAACCGATGTTTTGTTATCTATATTTTCTGTGTTAGCTGATTCGATAGGTGTTGAAGTTGGTAGCTCATCAGTAGATATTTCCTTAGAGATTATTTCAGGAGTTTGCACCTCATTAGTAGGTGTTATCGATACAGTCGTTGGTATAATATCAGTTGGTTCATTACTCAATTGTTTCTCTGTTTCTTGATCTACTATGTCGTTATTTGCATCAGTTTGTTTCGTCGAACTTTTCTTCGTTGAAGTTTTCTTTCCTTTTGCTCTACGAGAAACAACGACAATTTCTTCTACCGGAGCTGCAGTTGTTTGCTGAGTCTCAACTGTTGGTTCTGATTCTTCCGTTATTGTTGGTGGCACATCAGCTTCTTTTTGTTCTAAAAGTAATCATCTCATCTTTTTATTCGTATTAAAAAAACGCCTACCTGTCGAAGGTGCCGATGGTGGTGGAGGTGGCGTTGGCTTTTCAGTAATAATTTCTCCATCCGGATTGTCTGATGATGGTCTCCATACACGTACTGCTGATGATGTGTCTGATTCGGTTTTCGTTCGTTGTCTTAAAATAAGAAACAAAAACGCATACGTATTTTCATTTTCACGCAAAATCTCCAAGCAATCTCACTTTTCAATATCATCCTGAACTTCTTTCAATTTTTTATCGACAGTTTCCGATAATTTATCCAATTTATTTTTCGCCGTTTCTTGAAGCGTTTGTGCACGCTTCTTCATCTTGCCAAACCAATCGTTGCTAGCCATGTTTCAAACAAATAGACCGATAATTTCTGTCAAATGAATTATGAAAAAAGAAATAATAAAACTGGTAATATACGTAAGATTGACTCACTTCGTCAAATATATATCTACGTGTTGTATATTTTTCTTTCAAAAGATAATAATAATAATATTTAAAGAAAAAAAAACGAACGTAAGAAAGTATCTCAGGATGAGATGATAAGACTATCCGTTCTTTATTTTTTTTTCTTAACGGACTAAAGAAAAAAAAACACATTTATAAAGAAAAAACAACGACATTTCATCATTGTTTTACAGGTAGATCTGGTAATGAACTAGATGCATTTCGTTCTATTGATCTTGTTCGATTCATTATTGTCGATGAATTATGTATTGTTTTTGTTTTTCTTCCGAGACGAAACGTTGTCGGTTGAGGTTGTTTTTGATTCATTGGCAGTGCCCATCTCACTTGAGGTTCATTATCAGTAGAAAGTGTTGGAACAATGATTGATGCTGTTATACGTGCTGCTGCTGATTGTGATTGCTGTTGATGATCAGTTCGAGATCGATGCATAGAACGTGCAGGTATTGGTGCTGATGGTCGAGCAGGAGGAGAATTTTTGAATAGACTTGGTAATGATCGATTATTGCTTGATATGATTGTTGACTAGAATAAATAATGAAAATTCGAAAGAAATGTTTTCGATGATGATTGTTACTTTTAATTGTAAAGAACGAACACTCGACATTTCAACGGTTCGATTTGGAACAGTAACTAAAATGTCAAAGATTTGAATCGGCCACGAAAAAAAAAGCTTGACTTATTTTCTACCGTCTCGAGATAGATGTCTAGGATTTGCATTGGATAGTTTTCGATAAGTTCCACTATTATTCGTTCCTGCCGATGAAATAGTTTGAATAGGTTCGGTTCGTTTAAATTTCGGTGATGATTGTACAGGAGTTTCGTACAATGATTGTCGATGAGCTGTACTATCTAAATATTTACAACAGCAAAAAAATGATTTGTTTTTCTCATTCATCAACAAACATTCGTCTTTTAATGTTCGAGTTTTGGCCGGTCGACTACGAAATCGTCCTTCATTGGTAATAACAATGACTTCCATCGTATATTCCGTATCTGATTTGAGCATTGTTGCGTGATATTCTTGATCTGTACCCGAATAGATACATCGACCATTGCATATAAGTTCATAGCGTGTTAAACGACCTGATATAACTTCTGGTGGCTGCCATTTAATGTGAGCTTCACGACGGCCAACAACAGAAAATACTGGCGGAGGTGGAAGTGAATCACCTATTGATTTTACAGTTTAATCTCGAGAAACAAAATGAAAATATTCAATTCAACCTGCAGATGCAGTTGTGAAATTAACTGATGTTCGTAGTCCTTTGCCTTTATTTGTCACGGCACACACATCGACTTGATAACCTGTACTAGCTGATAATGAGCTAATTGTTATACCACATTCAGTTGTACATTCATATTCGATTTCATCTAAACACGAGATTTGAGTTCGTTGCTTTTTCTCTCTTTTATTTAACAAACCTAAATAAACTTGGTAACCTTTGAATGAATTACATGCACTCAAATCAGGCATATCCCAAGCAATTCTAGCTGCTGTCATTGTCGCACGGATTAGATGTAGATTATTCACTGCTGGTGGTACTAAACAAACATCGAAATTGAAATGAGAAGAAAAACAAAGCTACTGTTTCATTTACATTCATCATCAGTTCGAAATTGAACAACATCACTTCGTTGACTATCACCATGACATGTGACACATTGAATTTGAAGATTATAATTCGTATTTGGACTTAGATCTTTTAACGAATAACTCGTTCGATTCGTTGTTCCAATTGCAATGTCATCTAACGAAACACACATTCGAAGTTTGAAGAGAAAAATTCTTTACTTAAAATAATTCGATATTGTATTTCATTTTCATCATTTTCACTCCAACTAAACGAAGTCATTTCCCATGAGATTTTCGCTGTAGTAGTTCCACAGTCTAGTTATTATTTTTTTTGTTCAAAAATAAGATCGATTCTGTCGAACAAGAATTACCGTCAACTTGTGGCCGATTCGGTTTCTTATTTCGATGTATCATATACCAGAGTAATTTAGCTTCTTCGAGAATATCTCGACTTTTTGGCCATTTAATTTTCATTTCTTTTAATTTCTCTGTTAACGTTTGTGAATAACATAAATGTTCACTTGAACCATCGTACTGTGCAATTGTTCGAAGACACCTTTTTAGAAGAAATAATGATTTTAGAAGAAGAAACAAAACAGAATCGTTGTTTATCATAATTACATCAAAGCAAACCAAACAGTTTCTTGTTCAGTTGTTGAAAGTATTGTTTCAATTTCTGACAGAATCTCTCGAAATTTAGTTAAATATTGTAAACATAATTGAAATCCGTACGATGTTGTACAAAGACAACTTAATGCGTAACAAGCATTTTTATTCACACCTTTTTCATCACTAGGCTCTAACATTGCCGATAGAGCATCGAACTAAACACAAGATTTTCTGAGAAAGAAGATTTCTTTCGTTTTCACTAACGATTTGATATTGTCCACAGTCGGCAACGAGCGTTTTCTTGCCATCATCGCCTTCAATCAAACGACCAATGGCAAATGCAGCATTGGTCGATCGACTTGCATCATGAATATCAAGTGCAGATAGAAGTTGATTTAGAATTTCTCGATGTTTCGAATGTGTTAAAACCGTTTGACAGCCGAGTTCTTCAACCGTTATTCTTAAATAAACACCCTCAAAATCAGTTTCAAATCGATCATCTTCAAATTTTACCGAGCAAGAACAAGAGCAGCATTACTAGCAATCCAAGAATTGCTCGACGATAATAACGATGATGTATTGACGATCAATTGAGCAATGCATGCATGATGAACAAGAAAGTCTCGTCCATCTTTTGAGCTGCACTTAAATTCGAAATAGTAAAAAAAAAAGTAGAACGAATTAGTTAAATTTAAAGGTCTTCTTCGAAAAAAAAACCCCGTGACAATTGAATTTAGAAACAAAACTGAGATCTGTTTTTTTTTGTATGTCACAGATTTGAAGCTATGTAAGACCTACATACTATAGTACCAAGTGTACCGGCTGCATTGAGAACACATTCTGAATCAGCATGAGTTAATAAATGACAAAGAGTTCGAATAATATCAACGGTATGAAGTGTTCGTTCAGTTGAAAATACATGAAGAAATTTTTGTAGACCACCTTCTGATTCAACTAAACTGCCCAAGATAAAAGCACTATTACCACAGATTCTATAGAAGACAAATTCATCAAAAATAATAATCAACACATAAATATCAAATCGTCGTACCGATCTTCATTGCTAAGCAGCAATTGAGCAAGCGAACGGAATATTTCATTAACTGATTGTTCGGTAAGAAGTCGTTGAATTGTAAAATCTCGATCTTTTCTTAGATCGTCAACGAAATATTCAAGTGCATGACGAATTGTTCGAGAAATTGGCTGCGATGTCAATGGATGATTTTCATCAGTGAGTTGACTGTCATCGAATACAAATCGAAGAAAATAATTTTTACGATCGAAATAGAATTTATTCGTTTCAGTAATATTCGCCATTTGATAGACAAATGAAGGAAAGAAGAAGAAAAATCAAGAAATTGTTGATTGTTACTTCAACAAGCGAAAGAAAAAGAAAGAAGAATCGTAACATTTGCAATATGACTGTTGGTCTCGATTTTTTTTTTATTTCAAAGAAACGAAGAAAAAAAACAGAAAAGAAAAGAAAAGAAAATGAAAGACATCGACTGTCAAATGGGTTCGTTGTTGTTAAGGTGATTTGTTTTCATCGGTGATAAGTTAATATTTTAAATCGAATCGTTGTTTACAAACTGCATCAACTGATTCATTGATAACCGATTCTGAAAGGCCAATTTCACATAAATTAGCGACTATGTATAATTTGTTTAAAACATATTCATTCTAAATTAACAATCCGATATCGAGATTGATTTTCATGTTTAAAGACAAAACAGATGTTTACTTGAAGATCGAAACATTTCTTATGAATATATTGTGTAACAGTTTTATAACAATCGTGTTGTGTGAGTCTCATGTGTCGTTGAGTAACGAACGAGTATTGTTGAGGATTTGATTGTTGAATAGCTAATGAAGCGATTTCGTGTATTTTTTCAGTGATTAAAGTACGATCCTAAAATGAATGTTTTGAAAGAATGGAAATCGAGTGTTTTTTTAAAATTACTTTGATTATTTGATGAAGTTCTTGTTCTAATTCGTCTTTTTTTGCTGAATTTTGATCCTCGAGAGCAGCGAGACGACGAGCAATAATCGAAAGACGAACATCAACCGTTGGAACAGCATCAAGCTCAAGCTGATGAAACAACAGTATTTTTTATAATTAGCAAAAAATTTACACTAACTTGAAGTAATTGATCATAATAAAAATTGTCCGGTAATTGATCGTTTTGTTTGGCAGCTGTTTGAAATTGACTAACATAGTCTTTTTTGCCCATATTCTAAATTCGACTTTAAACAAATGAACGGACACAAGAAATCTTACTGAATCACCAAATTTCATCACATGACTAGTGTTCGTTCGTTTTTTAACAATTGAATATTGTTGATGCAGCGTTTCTTTTGTAATATCGTCGGTTTCGGAATTTTCCATCCAAGCAACTGAATAAACATCACCGAGATACGTTTGACGTAATGAATCGTAATAACAAGAATACGATGATTCTTTCGCATTTGCAGCTGTTGTTGCATAAACATTGATTGTCGATGGAAGAATACCTTCAAACATTGAACCTGATTCACATGCTTCAATATAAATAACCATCTAAAGCAAAATATTGAATAGTTTAGTATTTAATGTTTTAAAAACGAACTTCTTTGTATTTCTTTTGAGCATGCATTGTGGCAATTGTTTGATTCAAATCTTTGGCGTAGAGCTACGATAAAACGATTCTTGTCAACGAATAAATAGACGAACAAAAGACTTACGACACCATTTGAAAAACCAAGAAGACCTAAATTTGAACGTCAAATGATAAAATTTCGAGAGATCGACTCGACTTACCAACAGAACCATGATCAGTAAAATAAACAAAGACATTATCATCAGGTCCACTGAAAACAAACAAGATTCATCGTATTAATGTACAGTAAAAGTACCTTTCTAACACCTTTCCACTACCAATACCACTCATGGCTTCTTTATTTCCCAATAAAATGTTCATAAAATTCTGTGGTGATACATCCTATTCAATAAAAATCAACAAAAATCTTTCATATTTCAAATCGTGATTCTACTTTATCTGTATAATCGTGTGGAACACCAGGATATACGTTCGGACCATTGGGATGATTAATAATTACTCCTTTCGTTGGATTTCTAAAATACATTGACGAGTTTTTTTTTCTCCTCTCAAAAACAAACTGATCAAACATCAACTAACTCAGCATTCTGTGCAAGATCATCATACATCATAACAATAATATTCGAATCGGGAATACCATTTTTATGCAGAATTTGATAAGCATGACAAAGATCGGATTGATGTCGATAGTTATGCCAACCATGTGAACCAGCAGCTAATACAGCCCAATTAGCTGCCGATGTGAAACGAAGTCCACAAACGATTAAACTCGTAAGGAAAAAAACAGTTTGTTGTTTCATATTATTGATTAAGATTCAGGATAAAAAAAAGTATCATTTATTCGAATGAGAAAAAGAAAACGGCTATTCATATCGATTTTTTTTGCGTACCTTCGTTGTGTTAAAACCAATCATGTGACTGACTTCTCATGCGAAGAGAAAGAAAAGAAAAGAAACAAAATTTATTGCGGACAAATATCGTTATCAAACATCAAGAAGATGCTCTTGTTTTGTTTTATTTTTAAAGAAAGGGGAAATTCGAAAGGCAAGAAAAAAGAAAGAGAATGTAATTAAATCATTTATTTTCGTATTGGTTGTTTTCGTCCAACAACACGAATGAGACTTGCATTTGTTAAACCGTATCGTCTTAATTTTCCGTCACGTTTTTCATGTAGATTTTGTCCTTTGAACATAATTCGTTGCGAATCAATAGGAATGCTTAATTGTTGTTCGAGATATTTTTGAAGTTCTTCAACAGTTGGATCTTTTGTATTCGTTGCTAGAACCATTTCTGCTATATCACCACCATGTTGAATTTGCAATTTAAGAAAATGCATGTCTCGTTGACTTTCGTTCGTTTTCTACTGTTTCGTTACTCAATAATCTCAATTTGATTTCTTTTTTATATGTTTTCGTTTTGTTGACTTGACAAAGTTGAAGTGTTCTCATGACTTTTTTTTATAGCATTAATATTCAATAAAAAAAAACAAAACGAGAGAAAAAAAATAGTTGTTGTTGTTTTTTTTTGTTGTAAAATTTTATTTACAAACTTTCAATTGAACATATAACACAGAGACTGAAAATAAAAATAAAAATCGAAACAAAACAAAATTGAAATTTTCTCTTGATTTGTTTTTCTCACGAACACACATTTAAATATTCTATTTTTTTTATTCTTATTGAGCAAGAAGAGAAAAAAAAATACATGGCACTGTTACATTTATAGAATATATATATATATACGTATATAAAAGAAAACAAGATTAGAGAACAAATGGTGGAGTTTGATCTTCTTTTTTCGCTTTAGCAGCCGATTGAATAATACGATCACGACGTTGTGTTTGATGAAAATCAATATCTGTATAAATACTAGTTGCTAAATCATTTGTTGCACATTCTTTCTCGTCAATATTAACATTATTATCATCATGATTTTCTTCGGAATGATGATCAATTTGTTGTTGATCATTATTTTCGAAATTTTCATTCGTTGGCAAGAGTAAATCAGCATAATTCACTGACGATCGACGTTCGGTCGATGAATTCTTCAATAATATCGATGCAGATACTAATGGTGTATCTTGTGCTGACATTGGTTCAACGAGTGCATATGGATCGTTTGAACCAACTCGTTCTTCATCAATATTCGATAAATGTGGACGAGAAATTGAAGTCGTTAAATTGAATGATGATAAACGAGACATATTTGTTGATAAAGCATCATCATTTGTATTCGATGGTGGCGCGCCGAGAAGATAAGTTGCTGCCGGATCTGGCAAATGTTCATCGAAGAATAGTATCGAACCGTGTGAAGCTCGAATTTGACCGGATGCTGAATCACCCATACCAGAAATTGAATATGCACGAATAATATGTGTAGTTGATGACGCAATATTATTATCGAATGAGTAGATTGTTGAGCCTTGGGATTGTGACGGTAGAATCTGTTGATTAGATGCTAGACTAAGATCGGAATTGAGACGTTGATCAATTGTTGTAGTATCCAATGGCGGACTAATTGGACGTTCAATTTGATCGGATGTTATGAGATCATTGGTTTTGAAAGTAACAAGACCATAGGATAGAAGAAGAGATTTTTCTGAGTTTGATATTGAATTTGCTTGTTGAAGAGAACTAAAGTTAGATATTTCGATTTTTTTGTTTGTTTATTTATTTGTAAAAATAGAAAAAAACGTACTTTAAACTATTCGGAGAAGAAGTAATTAGATCAGTTGAAAATGCTAATATATCGAATAAGTAAAAATAATAAGTTAAAATCTTTTTGTTTTTTGACTATGAATTTACCGTAAGGATTGGCATTATTCTGACCATTTAATTGAGTTTTAAACGGTTGCATGACACTTGCTGGCGAAGTGAACGAACGTGGTCCAATTGGTAAAGTTTTTTCTAACGAAAAAGAAAAACAACAATAAGAAAATCAATTTCAATCGATGAAATTTTTCTACCATCAGCTATTAAATGCACAGAATTACCAACGATAATCGCTGAACGAACATACGGAGATAAACTAATCGTTGCTAGAAAGAAAGAAAAATTGGTTTTCCGTCTATCTTTTTGCGTGAATCAATTTACTATTAACGCCGATATCTGCCGTTGCTGTTGATTCTTCTTCGATAGTTTTATTTTCGATTTGTTCTTCGAAATGTTCTTCTTGTTTGTGTACTGTTGGTCCCATATCGATATATGTGCCCATCGTTGATTCTGGTTTGCTTGTGCTCATTGTTGTTGTTGATACGGATGTTGTTAATGTTTCATTAGTTTGTTTAGTTAAATTTGACGATGTTGTCGAGATTGTATCGATTTTCTTTTGCGTTTGAGGAAGGAGAATTTGATGTTGATGTTGAGGTATAGAGTTTTCATTGAGATTGAAATCGACAATTTTCGTTTTTGTTAACGAATTCAGATCGTTATTCGATGATTGTTGTTGTTGTTGATGATGAAACGTTGCTGAACGTCGTAAATGTGAAACATTCTTCGATAGAGTACGAAAAAATCCCAGAAGTAAACCGGATTTTAAATCATTTGTTGTTGTTGTTGTTGTTGTTGTTGCTGTGTTTGTTGTTGTTGCTGCTCCTGTTGATGATGTTGATGCTGTTGCTGAATTAAGTTTCGAATCTGTTGAGCTTGTTTCAAGTGTTTTCTTCGTCAATAGACCTAATGTTGAATCGATCGGTATGGAATTTGTTTGTTCATGACTAAGTTGCACAGGTGGTTGAATATTTTTCGATTTTTGTATACGTTTATTTGTTAATAATTGATTTTGAAATGCTGATGAAAGTATCAATGGACGTTCTTCAATCACTGGACTAACTAATAAATGTATGGTACTAGCTAACGATGATGATAAACATTTCATATGAATTTCACCATTACCATAATTTGATTTGCCTAATTCGACAAGAAATATATTCGAACGATTGCCATAATTTTTTATTGTAAAATACGGTATACATAGAATGGTTTTGTCTTTCGATGGACATTGATTTGTAATTGTCACTTTTAAATCCGTTCGATTACAATTGATCGATGCAATATAAAGATCAGTTGTGGTAAAATATAAACGCGAAGGACCAATTAGAGCATGATCACGAGAAATAATGGGTCCGTATGGAATAAGTGTTATATCAAATGTATGAATAATTTGTTCGGTTGTTGATGTACAAGGTAGAATTGATGTTTGTTGTTGACTTTGTGTTTGACTTTGTAGAACTTGTCCGTTGGATAGATTCGTATCTTCAGTTGAATTATTATTGATTTCATTTAATTTTTCATTTTTACTCTGATGCATAAATTCGAAATGTTTAATAATTAAAGATTTTTTTTCGAAATTTTCTTCCGAGAAAAATATCGATACGGTAAATGATTCGAAATAAACATAGATAAACGCTTGAAAATCATTTTTAACTGTATCAAAATATTCAAATGATATACATTCATTGAGAACATAGATTGATTGTTGTGAGGATGAGGATGAGGATGAATTTGATTTACGTGTTATTTCAATACATGGTTGTTCATTCGTCGCAAGAGATTGACTTTCGACAAATGTCAAATAAATATGACGTTTGCTTTTCTATTTAGAGAAGAAAAACAGTTTGTATACGCATGTGATTTCAATAGTGATTGACAAACTTTTTTTCTTTGAATACAAATTAATTTAATATCACTTAATGCTTGCGGTGTATTGATACTAGTTGGTTCAATAGTCGGACTAGTTACGGTCGTTGTATTAGTTGATGCTGCAACGATATACGACGGTGTATTTGTTGTTGTTGTTAATGATGTTGAACAAGCTGTTGTCGACATTGTATTGATCAAAATTAGGCTCTACAACGGAAAAGAAAACAAAAACAAACATCGAGGTCTTCTTGTTTTTTTGTGTTACTTTCGTCAGTAAACAAAATCAAAAACGAAACAAAAAAAAATCTTCTTTTCTTTTTTATCTACATAACATCATACAAAAAATAGAGAGAGAATATTTTAAAAAAATTTATTCTTCAGTGTCAGTGATCAACATGTCAAATTCCAGAGGAGTATCACTCGTATCGAATTGCATAGAACTATTTTGGTAATCATGTGGCGTCGGACAAGTTTCCGATGGTGACGACGAATTCGTCGATGTTTGATGTTTATAAAGAGCCATTTCAGCTTGATAGACGTTCTTCTGTTCGGATGCTGCTTGTTCGTATTTAATTTTCAGTTCAGTAGGTACCTGTTTCCATCGAATTCCCAGTTCACGAGCTACATCGCTGACTGACATACCTATGAGTAAAAAAAAATAACAAGATAAAAGCGTACACTTTCTATCATTATGACATAGTCAAACAGCTATTTAGTATCTTGAGAATGATTCATTCGAAAATAATCATCTGACGTCAATTACTTATGATTGTTATTCACCTGTTTGAGAACTATGAACTTTCGGTCGTTCATCGGCACAAAACAGAAAGTACGCTGATAGTGGTTTCTTTGGTGCATGAGGATCTTTGGGTTTTTTTTCGCGTTTTTTTATTAATTTTTTTGTTTGATCAATTGATGATGATTCAACAAGAAATTGTGCGTTCGGTGTTTGAAGTAGAATCGATGATGGAATCGTTTGTTGCTGTTGTTGTTGTTGTTGATAAACAGCTAATTGTTCTTTGTATTTTTTTCGTTGTATATCAGCTGTATCATTGAAACGTTTCTTTTCATTTTCATTCATAATTTTCCATCGTTCGGAACATTTTTTAACAATAACATTATAATCAACTGTCAATTGAGGATGTTTACGACGTAATTCATCTCTACATGTACGCACAAATAATGCATAGGCGGTAATAGGACCACGAGGTTTAATTATATCTGACGATTTTTTTGGCATAATCAATTGGACTTGTTTCAAATGCACAAATAAACAAAACAAAAATGTGTCAGTTTTGTTTTGTTCTTTTCAAACAAAAGGTATAAACAACAGCAATCGGATAAATTAAAGAACGAATCTGATTTGTCGACATGAATATCGTACGATGTGCTACAGTCAATGGGAATAGAAAAATATTGACACGATTGATGTGAAGGTTTTCATTGGTTGATTTACAATTTTTTTTTGATAAACATACGCATACACTAAATACCCCCGTTTTGTTTTATTTTCTTCTGTTTGCTTTATTTTTGAGTACAATGTCTGATTTACTAGAAGATAACCAAACAGAAAATGCAACTGATTTAGCAGATAATCCAACATTGACACCGGTTTTTGATCGACCTGATGCACCGATTATAGTCAAATCGGATGAACGTATCAGTTCATTATCATCACATATCGATGAAAATAATGAGAATGAAGCTGTCAGTGCACTGGTAACATCATTTTCTGCCGAACAAACTGAACATCGAACAACGTAAAATGAAATCTTCCGAAGAAAATCATCAATTTGACAAACATATTCTTTTAGAAATATCGAAACTTTAATGCATTTGATTAAAGGAAATATCGGTGCTGGTATATTAGCATTTCCCTATGCAATATCCAAAGCGGGAATACTTGTACGAGAATAATTTTCAAAAAAATCATAGGATCTATTCTAGTTTTCAAATATAAATAGTTCGGTTCGATTGCATTTTGGGTTATGGGTACAATGACGCTGTACTGTATGCATCAATTACTTCGATGTCATGAATACTATCATGTTCGGTATAAGAGATTCGGTTTTTTTTGTTTCTGATGAGTCAATTTCTATGATTGATTTCTTATAGTACAGAACGATCGAAATGTGACTTCGGTGATATAATGAGATTTACATTGGAAACATGTCGATGGCCATTGGTTCAACGTTATGCTAAATTGGGAAAGTAAATATCAAGAAAATTCGAAATGAAAAAAAAATGAAAGCAAGACTAGAATATTGTCTAAATTAGATTTATTATCGATGGTTTTATTGTTGCAATTCAGCTCGGTTTTTGTTGTGTTTATTTTGTCTTTGTTCCGGCAAGTATCAAACAAGTCATTGATTACTATGCACCAAATAGTCCAGTTATACAAGTCTATCAAGTCATTATGTTAATTCTTGTTATTGCATTTTCATTTATACGAAGTTTAAAAGTTCTTGCACCGTTTTCATTAATAGCAAATATATTGACAATCGGAGGTCTATGTGTAATTATGCAATATGTTGTTCGTTCTCATGAACCGTTGGATCAATTTCCATTGATAACAGATCCGTCGGAATGGCCGGTTTTCTTTGCATCGGCTATGTATGTGTTCGAAGGCATTGCTTTGGTAGGAAAATCAAAAGAAACGAAAAACAAAAGCAAAATTGTTGATTTAGGTTCTACCAGTTCGACAGAAAATGAAAGAACCCCAAGCATACGGAGGATTAAATGGTGTTCTAAACACTGGAATGTACATTGTAACAATTATTTATTTTTTTGTTGGATTTTTTGGTTATATTCGATATGGATCCGATGCACGTGGATCAATTAGTTTGAATTTACCAAAGGATGACATGTACTAAAGAATTTTTCTTTTTGACATTTCGTTTAAGTGTTTTAATCGTAGATTATATCAAGTAACGAATATCATCTATGCAATTGCAATATTTCTAACTTATAATCTACAATTCTACGTTCCATTTACATTACTTTGGCCACGTATTTGTCGACGAATTCTCTATCGATATGATGACAGAAAAAAGGCATATTTCGAAATTGGTTTTCGAGTTCTATTGATTACAATTACTTGTAAGTTGTCAACGAAATAAATCAATCAATCGAAATCTATTTCTACGTATGATTGTAGTTTCTGTCGCAGCCTTGATTCCAAATCTTGGTCTTGTTATATCTCTCGTTGGTGCTATTGCATCATCAGCACTTTCAGTTATTTTTCCACCGATTTGTGAAACAATTACGTTCTGGCCAAATGGTCTCGGTCGATATAAATGGCGGTTAATCTTGAACATAATTATACTACTTTTTGGTTTCTATGTTTTCTTTGCCGGTACGGCATTAAGTATATCAAATATCATTGCATGTGTTCGTGAAGGTACAAAATGTGATGATTAAAATATTTATCTTTTTCGAAAATCGACATGATTGACAGATTTCTTATGATTTTAAATTTCAATAAACAAAAAAAAGACAAACATTTACTAAGTTTAACTTTTGATGAGATTTTTATAATTGATTCATTGTAGATTTAAAAAATGACTAGTTGGCTATCGTCTGCACTGCAAACAGTTCGAGAGAAAGTGAGTTGTTGTAAATAAAGAATTTGATTTGTACAATGTTGATCGTTTTTTTTTGCTTTCAGTCGATTGATGCATTGGATTTTGTGAAAAGAGATCTAACAGAATTCACAACAACTGTTAAAAGTGATACAGAAACTTATATAAATAAAATCAAAAGTCAAGAAGTATAGAAATTTGAATTTGAATTATTTTAAAAATAAGATTCAAATATTTAGGTTGGCGACTTAGGTCTCAATCAATTTGTTTCGAAATTAAGTAATTCAATGAAACCAGAAAATACTGATGAGAAAAATTTCGAAGCATCGTCATCATTCGATCGTGTTCAAGTAAATAGACAAACACACACACAAAAAGAAAGACACGAATCTCGAATTGTGTTTTGTTTTAGACCGAAGTCAAGCGTTTACAAAATGATGAATCGACTTATTTAGTCGATCCAACACCTATCGAACCTTATGAACAATGGCGGCAAACAAGTAATTTTAATCTTGAAACACGTAAAGGTGAAATTGCGCAGTTATTAATCGATGCACCGCATGTTCGTTCATTCTACGCTCATCTTGTACCAGCACAAACGACGCATAGTGATTTTTGGTCGAGATATTACTATCGTTTACATCAAATTGAAAATGATGAAGCACGACATTTACAATTATTACAACGTGCGAAAGAAATCTGTGCTGAAAATGACGAAGATAAAGAGAAAAACAATGAAAATGATTGGGATGGATCTGGTATTTAGAAAAGA
>Ga0209930_1000952_pt1 | contig 53279 bp, 56 predicted proteins | sample ThiBiot_500_biof_2_FD_183948 | JGI IMG/M metagenome (GOLD analysis project Ga0209930, IMG submission 183948) | Wastewater bioreactor microbial communities from Cape Town, South Africa - Thiocy_cont_500_biof (SPAdes) | ecosystem: Engineered > Bioreactor > Thiocyanate-remediating >...
ATCACTCACGCGGCATGGCTGGATCAGGCTTGCGCCCATTGTCCAATATTCCCCACTGCTGCCTCCCGTAGGAGTCTGGGCCGTGTCTCAGTCCCAGTGTGGCTGATCATCCTCTCAGACCAGCTACTGATCGTCGCCTTGGTGAGCCGTTACCTCACCAACTAGCTAATCAGACGCGGGCCAATCCTTCGGCGATAAATCTTTCCCCGTTAGGGATTATCCGGTATTAGCTCAAGTTTCCCTGAGTTATTCCGAACCAAAGGGCATGTTCCCACGTGTTCCTCACCCGTCTGCCACTCACGTATTGCTACGCGCGTTCGACTTGCATGTGTTAAGCCTGCCGCCAGCGTTCGCTCTGAGCCAGGATCAAACTCTCAAGTTTGAGAGATTGTCCGGCTAGATCACGTCACGTCATTGACGGAGTGCACACATCGAATGACCTTTCGGCCATCCATGGTGTACTCAAAACGTGATCCGCCGAGTCTCATTGGTCGTCTTTCGACGACCCGCAAGAGCCTCGCCGTCCACGTTTCTCTTTCTTCCTATTCAGATGTCAAAGAGCAGCATCTTGCGATGCGAACGCCAGGCCGACGAATTCTCCTCCCAGCTATCGGCCGGGTGGCTTACGCTCCATTCGGAGAGAGTTCCGTCGCGCCCGAACCGCAGTAGCGGTCGGCGTCCAGTGGCGCGCTTATATGCCGGGGCTGATTTGAGTGTCAACAGCCGGGTTAAAGTTTTTTCGTCGGCTGTGAAAAAATCCTGCTTCGCAGCCGCCAAGAGCCTGAATCTGGAGTCGAAACGGGGAATTTCAAGGTTTCCAGCACCGATTTCCGGGACTTTTACGGCGGCGGCCGGGCGCCGGCGGTCCGGAGGCGGCTTCAGCCTTGCCGCCGCCATCTTCGAATGGTCATCGCGGCACGCGCCGCGGAATGTTGCATCCGAGATTCCAGCGGCGCATGGTTCACCATCGCCGAGCGTTCGCTCGCAACGAGTCCCGGAGACCCATGTCGGCTTTCGCCCAGCCAGCCGCGACAGGAAGAGCTGAATCGTCAGCCTGGCGCGGGCAGATCGCGCTCGCGCTCGGCCACGAGCCGGCGCTCGATCCGGCGGGGCAGAAAGATCCGCACGAACGGCAGGCGCTCAACCCGCGATGGCTCGCCGGCACCATCCTGACCGGGCTTGGCGGAGGCTCGCTCTTGGTCGCGGCGCTCGCGCTTTCGGTCGACAACGCCAGCGTCGCGCCAGAGCGGGCCGAGCGGCTCACGCAGACGAGCGGCCATGGCGCAGGCTCGGGCGGCGGCGCCCGTAAGGGCGACAAGCTTACCCGCGCGGTCGAGGCCGTTGGCGCGAAACAGAGCTTCCGCGCTCCCATGACCCTGAAGGTCGCCGACCGCGAGGTCATCAAGGTGCGCAACTTCGTGCGCGTCGCGACCACGCTCTCCACGGTGTCTGGACCGCTGGCCGCCGAGATCCCGCCCTTCAACGCCACCAAGCTGATGACCCAGGACACGTCCTCGGACCGCTCCCCGGAACCGGCGGTCGAGGCGGCCGACGCCGACGTGTCGCTGGTCAAGAGCGATCTCTCGGCGGCTCCCGCCGACGCGCTGGGCGATCAGGCGCTGAGCGACGTCGAGGTCGCGGCGCAGGTCGCCGAGGAGCGCCGCGCCATCCGCGACAGCGGCCGCCGCTATCTTCCGACGCCGGCGCAGACGCTGATGATGCGCACCATCCGCACCGGCGCAGGCGCGAGCGATCTTTCCTCCTATCTTCCGGCGCCCGCCGCCTCGCCCTTCTCCAACATCGAGGTGCGCGTCGTTCCCGAAAACGTCTCGAACCTGCTCAAGCGCGATCCCGACCAGGGCGATCCGGCGCTGGAGGAGCGCCCGATCCTGGTGCGGCGCGGAGACACGATCGAAAGCATCCTGCAAGCCAACGGCGCCAGCCCAGAGGAAATCCGCCTGATCGTCGCGGCGCTGTCCAAGAACGCGCGGAGCTACTCCGTGGCCGAGGGACGCACGATCCGGCTGCTGCTGTCGCCGGCGCGCGGCGGCCGCGCGCAAATCCTGCGCGCGACGGTGGCGAACGGCGAACAGATCGAGACGATGGCGGCGATCAACGACGATTTCGCCTATGTCAACGTCGCGCCAGCCAACGCCGGCGTGAAGCCCGCGAGACCGCAGAGCCAGGACGACGAGGACGAGGACGACGATGGAAGCGGCCTGCGCTTCTACAACGCCTTCTACGAAACGGCTCTGCGACAGCAAATCCCGCGCCCGATCATCGACGAACTGGTGCGCGTGTTCTCCAACGACGTGGACATGCAGCGGCGCGCGTCGCCGAGCGATTCCTTCGAGGCGTTCTTCACCGACGACGAGGGCGACCTCGACCTGATGCAGGCGGAGATTTCGGTCGGCGGCGAGACCTTCCGCTATTACCGTTATTCGAACCCAGACGAGAACTTCACCGACTACTACAACGAGCAGGGCAAGTCGGCGCGCAAGTTCCTGCTGCGCAAGCCGATCGCGGAGGGCGTGTTCCGCTCGCCTTTCGGCATGCGCTATCATCCGATCCTGCGTTATTCGCGACCGCATAACGGCGTCGACTGGGCGAACAAGATCGGCACGCCGATTCTCGCCGCCGGCAATGGCGTCGTCATCTCCGCCGGCTGGTCCTCAGGCTATGGCAAGCACACGGAAATCCAGCACGCCAACGGCTATGTCACGACCTATTCGCACCAGTCGGGCTTCGCGAACGGCATTACCGCTGGCGCGCGGGTCCGGCAGGGACAGGTGATCGGCTATCTCGGCAGCACCGGCCTCTCCACCGGCCCGCATCTGCACTATGAGGTGAAGATCAACGACAGCTTCGTCGACCCGATGAAAATCCGCCTGCCGCGCGGCAAGGAGCTCGCCGGGAGGTCGCTGGAAGAATTCCAGCGTTATCGCGACCAGGTGGACGAGCTGATCCAGAAGGCGCCCGGCGTCACGCCGAAACTCGCTCAGGCGTCGCGTTAAACGCAACCCATGCCGTCGCCCGCCGCGCGCTGCGCGGCGGCGCAACCATGCTAGAGGGCGGCTGACCGTCCCGCTCCGCCTTCCTCGCTCCTCCTTCCCTGCTCGGCCTCCCGTCGCATGCTTTCCCTCGCCGCGCTCGTCATTCCCGTTTTCGCTCTCATCGGGCTCGGCTATGCGGCGCGCGTCACGCGCTATGTCAGCGACCGCACCGGCGACGGGCTTTCCGAATTCATTTTCGCCGTCGCGGTGCCGATGCTGATCTTCAAGACGCTGTCGAGCGCTACGCTGCCAGCCGCGCAGCCCTGGGGCTACTGGATCTCCTATTTCGCGGGCGTTTTCATCGTGTGGGGCCTCGCGACATTCGCCGCGGGCCGGCTCTTTCATCTCAGCCAGGCCGAATCGACGGTGGCCGGCTTCGTCGCAGGACAGGCGAACACCGTCATGATGGGCATTCCGATGATTCTCGCGGCGTTCGGCGAGGACGGCGCGGCGCCGCTGTTCCTGCTCATCGCGATCCATCTGCCGATCGTCATGAGCGTCGCGACGGTCCAGATCGAGGGCCGCAACGCCCATCTCGGGCAAACCTTCGCGAAGCTGGCGCGCAATCCGATCGTCGTCGCGGTCATCGCGGGCGCAGTGGCGCGCCTCATCGGCTATTCGCCATCCGGCGTGATCAAGACCGTCGTCGATCTCCTCGCGCAGGCGAGCACGCCTTGCGCGCTGTTCGCCATGGGCGTGGCGCTGCATCGCTACGGCCTCCGAGGCGGCTGGAGGCTGCCCGCGCTTGTCACGGCGCTGAAGCTGGCCGTGCATCCGCTCATCGTCTTCGTTCTGGCGCGGCACGTCTTCTCGATGCCGCCGGTCTGGTCGGGCGTCGCGGTTCTGTTCGCCTCGTGTCCCTGCGGCGTGAACGCCTATCTGTTCGCGGAGCGCTACAAGGCTGGAGCGAGTCTCGCCTCCTCGTCCATCGCCATCTCGACGAGCCTGTCGATCGTGAGCATCGTGTTCTGGCTCTGGATGCTCGGCGTCCATCTCAACTGACGCTCGCGCGAGCCGCGCGGCGGCGGCACTCAATTTTGCGGTCGCGGCGGCAGTCCGATCATGCGGCGAATGTCCGCCGGCGTCGCGCCGCCCGCGCGCAGATCCCGCAGGCTCGCCGCGCCGAGGCTCTTCGACAGCTTCGCGCCTGAGTCGTCGAGCACGAGCCGGTGATGCGCATAGAGCGGCGCGGGCAGGCCGAGCAGCTCCTGCAACAACCGCTGGACGCCCGTCGCGTGATAGAGATCGCGGCCGCGGATCACATGCGTCACGCCCTGCAGCGCGTCGTCCACCACGACCGCGACATGATAGCTCGTCCCGATGTCCCTGCGCGCCACGATCACGTCGCCCCAGAGCGCCGGATCGACCGGAACCGCAGCCGGCGCGCCGACCGAATCAATCTCGGTCCATGTCAGCGCGCCGGACGCAAGCTGCGCCGCGCGCGCGTGGTCGAGACGCCAGGCGCCGCCGTCGCCGCGCGCCAGCCGCGCGCCGATCTCGCTTCGCGGGCGCGTCCTGCAGGTTCCCGGATAGAGCGGCGCGCCGTCAGGATCGCGCGTCCAGAGCGAGCCGCTCGCGCGCTCCTTCTCCGCCACGGCCTGCGCGATGTCGGATCGCGTGCAGACGCAAGGATAGACGCAGCCGCCGCCTTTCAGGCGCGCAAGCGCGCCGGCATAGTCGGCCATATGTTGCGACTGTCGCCGCACGGGCTCTTCCCAAGCCAGGCCGAGCCAACGCAGATCGTCGAAAATTCCCGCGACGAACTCCTCGCGCGCGCGGGCCGCGTCGATGTCCTCGATCCGCAGCAGGAAGCGCCCTCCCGCGCGCTCGGCCGCCTCGAAATTAAGAATCGCGGACAGAGCATGGCCGAGATGCAGCCAGCCGTTCGGGCTTGGCGCGAAGCGGAAGACGGCTCTAGAGTCGATCGTCATCAATGGCGCCACGCGGATATAAGCCCCGCAGCGGCCTTATCAGGAGAGAAAGGGCGCGGGAAAGGTCATGACGACGCGCACGCTTCGACGCGCCTCCGCGGCGCCGGCCGCCGTTTTGCTCATAGAACATGACGACCATGTCGCGCGCGGCCTCGCGCATCTGTCGGACGCCTGCGCGGTGATGAACCGGATCATTCCGCTGTCCGGAGCGATCCCGCTGCGGCGGCGCGCCGGCGGCTTCGAGGGGCTTGCGAACATCATCGTCTCGCAGCAGGTGTCCGTCGCCAGCGCCAACGCCATCTGGGCGCGCGCGCAAAGCATCTTCGCTCCGCTGTCGCCGGAGACGATTCTCGCCGCGACGGACGCCGCGATGATCGAGGCCGGCCTGTCGCGGCCGAAGCAGCGGACGCTGCGGGCGATCGCCGAAGCTGTCTCCTCCGGCGCGCTGCCGCTCGATGCGCTGCATGAGAAGGACGTCGCCGAGATCCGCGCGCTGCTGACGGCGGTGAAGGGAATCGGCCCATGGACCGCCGACATCTACGCCATGTTCTGCCTCGGCCATGCCGACGCCTTCGCCGCCGGCGATCTCGCGCTGCAGGAAGCGGCGCGCATCGCCTTCAACAGGCGCAAGCGGCCTGACGAGAAGCAGCTTCTCGCTCTGGCGCGGCGCTGGGCGCCGTGGCGCTCTGTCGCCGCGCGCGTGCTGTGGGCGTATTACAAGGTTCAAAAGAGCCGGGAGGGACTCGCCTGATCAGCCCTTCGCCGCCTTCAGCGCCGCCTCGAAGCCGGCGCGAACGAGCTGCTGATCGTTCTGGATGCAGACGATCTGGTAGCCGGCCTCGACAAGCTGCCGCGCGCGCTGCGGCGACGCGCCGTAAGCGCAGGCGACCTTGCCGGCCTTGCGCACGCGCCGGCCGATGTCAGCCATCGCGTTGAAAACCAGATCGCTTCCGCCGTCGATCGTCGCGCCGTCGCTCAAGGCGACCGAAATATCCGACGGGCCGGTGAGGACGCCGTCGATTCCGGGAACGGCCATGATGTCGTCGAGCGCCGCCATCGCCTCCTTCGTCTCGCACATGGCGATGGCGAGCGTGAAATCATTGGCGCTCTTCAGATAGTCGGGCATCGACAGGCCGCTCAGGGCGAGGGCGCGGGACGGGCCCCAGCTTCGCTCGCCGATTGGCGGCAGCTTCGCGAACGAGGCGAACAGCCGCGCATCGGCGACCGTGTTGATCATGGGCGCGACCACGCCCGCCGCGCCGGCGTCGAGCAGGCGCGAGGCCATCGCGAAATCGCCGACAGCGATGCGGCCGAGGCACGGCTTGCCGGCAAGCGTCACCTCCGACACGCCGGCGAGCGACGACGCGAAATCATGAAACCCGTGCTGCTGGTCGAGCAGAACGGCGTCGAAACCGGCGCGCGCCATCAAGCCGGGGATCAGCGGGTCGGTCATGCCGCACCAGCCGAGCCAGATCGGCTTTCCCGCTTTCAGGAGATCAGGGAGCGCGGCGATCGGCGACGGCATGGCGATCCTCAAAGGCGATCATGTGTTCGGCTGCGGACAATGGCCAAAACAAAGGCCGGGACAAGCCCGGCCCTCATCACACGGCGTTGCGGGCGACGCACAGCCGCCATCCGCAGCCCCGGAAACGGTCACGCGCCCTTCTGAATCTCGCTGGCGGCCTGGCCCATCAGCTCGTCCATGGTGCGACGGATCTGGTGGTCGCTCTCCGTGACGCCGGCGGCGTCGAAGTCCTTACGGACCTTGCGAAACACATCGTCGTCGCCCGCCTCCTGGAAGTCGGCCATCACGACCTCCTTGGCGTAGGCGTCCGCGTCGGCGCCGATCCGGCCGAGCTTCTGCGCAGCCCAGAGTCCGAGCAGCTTGTTGCGCCGGGCCGTCGCCTTGAAACGCAATTCCTCATCATGGGCGAATTTCTTCTCGAAGGCGTCCTTGCGATCGTCCATGCCGGAGGTCATCTGGTTCTCCAAAGGAAAAGGGCAGCCCGCATATAGCGGCGCTGAGAAGGCGACGCCAGAGCGCAGCGCGACGCGCCCATGGAAAGGCCGCTCCGGCTCACCGGAACAGCAACGCCTGCCAGCCGACCAGCGGGGTCAGCACCGCGCCCGTCGCCGCCAGCCAGAAAGCCAGCCGTGGCGCAAGCCCGACGGCAGACAGCGCCAGCGCGGGCGCGGTGACCGCCAGGAAGGGCGGCGTCGCGAAGAAAAGGGGAATCATGTCGTCCGGTCCGGCGCCCCCGCCGGACCGGACGACGAGCTGAACCGTCCATAGCCAATACACGGCCTGCGCGGACGCCAGCAGGAACGCAGCGACGCGCAGGGCGACGGCGGAAAGCCCCGGAAGGAAGCGGTTTTGGGACAAGCGTCCTGGCGGCGGGTTGTCTGGCGAGGCGTTGAACATAGTTCATTTGACAATGCCCGGCGTCGCGCTTCGGTGCGAAGCCGCACCCCGTCAGCCGCTCCGCCCGAAGAGTCGCCCGGTCGGCGCGTCAGATCCTCCGTCCTTGCGCGCCATCACCGAAAGGCCATATGGGGATAGTAGGATCACGTCCGTTGTCTGTCGCCCACCCTTCGTCTACCGTCTCCCGAGGGGTTCCTATGCGCCACCCGCTCGACCGCAGGCCCGACAGCGCGCCCACCATGAAGGCCCCCGCTCAATGGATTTCACCAAACCACGGTACATCCCGATGAATCGTCGCCGACGCATTTACGAAGGCAAGGCCAAGGTCCTCTATGAGGGACCGGAGCCCGGCACCCTGATCCAGCATTTCAAGGACGACGCCACCGCCTTCAACGCCAAAAAACATGAGGTGATCGACGGCAAGGGCGTGCTGAACAACCGCATCTCGGAATATGTCTTCACGCATCTCAACAATATCGGCGTGCCGACCCACTTCATCAAACGGCTGAACATGCGCGAGCAGCTGATCCGCGAGGTCGAGATCATTCCGCTCGAGGTGGTGGTGCGGAACGTCGCGGCCGGTTCGCTGGCGACGCGGCTGGGCCTCGAAGAAGGCACTCAGCTTCCACGCTCGATCATCGAATTCTATTACAAGAGCGACAAGCTGAACGATCCGATGGTTTCGGAAGAGCACATCACCGCCTTCGGCTGGGCGACGCCGCAGGAGATCGACGACATCATGGCGCTCGCCATCCGGGTCAACGACTTCCTCTCCGGCATCTTCCTCGGCGTCGGCATCCGCCTCGTCGACTTCAAGATGGAGACGGGCCGGCTGTGGGAAGGCGAGATGATGCGAATCGTCGTCGCCGACGAGATCAGCCCCGATTCGTGCAGGCTGTGGGACATCAAGTCGAACGACAAGCTCGACAAGGACCGTTTCCGCCGCGACATGGGCGGGCTGGTGGAAGCCTATTCCGAGGTGGCGCGCCGACTCGGCATCATGAGCGAGAACGAGCGGCCGACCCATACCGGGCCGAAGCTGGTCCAGTGACCGCGACCCTCCGCTAAAAAACAAGGCCCCGCGAGGGGCCTTTTTCATGTCGCCGCGGCGCAGCCTTCGATCGCTTGCCGGCGATCACTTGCCTGAGAAGACGGCCGCGCCATAGACCAGTTTCGCGCTCTGCTTCGGCAGTTTCTCGGCCAGACCCATCATGCGCTCGCGCCGGTCCATCTCCGACCACACGTCCTCCGGCGCGATTCCGGAAGCCGCCCACAACACCACCAGATTATAGATGAGATCGGCGCTCTCCGCGATCACCGCGGTGCGGTCGCCCTTCACGGCGTCCAGCCCGACCTCGACCGCCTCTTCCCCGACCTTCTTCGCCATTTTGGCGATTCCGCCGGCCATGAGGCGCGCGGTGCGCGAATGCGCCGGATCGGCCACCCGCGCCTGGCGCACGCCTTCATAAAGTCGGTCAATGGCGTCATTCATCAATGGCAGCTTACCGCAGGATCATGAATCGATAATTACAATTTTGCCGGCTTATCACATGCGCAGTCGAATTCAATGTCTTCTCGGCACCCGCGCGCCGGCTTTTCCTTTCCTTCCCAGCGCTGGCCGACGGCCCGCAGGGCGGCGAGGCGCGCGCCGCACAAATGAAATCCATCACAGAAATCGGGTGGCGCCGGCGAGGCGATTGGTTCACTGCGACGCGATGGATACGGACATCTCGCCATGAAGCGCCGCGACTGGCTCATGCTGCTGGCGTTGTCGATCCTGTGGGGCGGCTCCTACCTCTTCATCCGCGTCGCGGTGGCCGAGATCACGCCGCTCACCCTGGTCTTCGCCCGCGTCACCATCGCCGCGACGGCGCTCGGGATCTGGCTGACGGCGACCGGGGAGCATCTTCCGCGCGGCGGCCGCGTGTGGCTGGCGCTCGCCGGCATGGGCCTGCTCAACAACATCATTCCCTTCAGCCTGATCTTCTGGGGCCAGATCGAAATCGGCGCCGGGCTGGCCGCCATCCTCAATGCGACGACGCCGCTGTTCACGGTGCTCGCGGCCCACGTTCTGACGCAGGACGAAAAGCTTTCCCCCGCCAAGATCGCGGGCGTGTTCCTCGGGCTGGCCGGCGTCGCGGTGATGATCGGCCCGCAGGCGCTCGCCGGTCTCGACCGCTCGGTCGCGGCCCAGATCGCCTGCCTCGGGGCCGCCCTCTCCTACGGGCTGGCGAACATCTATGGCCGGCGCTTCAGGACGATGCCGATCACGCCCATCCAGACCGCGTTCGGAACGCTCGCGGCGAGCGCCGCGCTGATGCTGCCGATTGCCGCCGGGATCGACCGTCCGTGGACGATGGCCCCGCCGGGCGTTGCGGCGCTTTCCGCTCTCTGCGCGCTCGCGCTCCTGTCGACGGCCGTGGCCTATATCCTGTTCTACAAGATCCTGAGCAGCGCCGGCGCGACCAGCATCTCGCTCGTGACCTTTCTCATTCCTCCGGGCGCGATCCTGCTCGGGGCGATCGTGCTCGGCGAGCGGCTCGAGGCGCGGCACATCATCGGCATGGCCTGCATCGGCGCCGGGCTGGCGGCGATCGACGGTCAGATCATCAGGCGCATCAAAGGCGCGCCACGCGATCCTCAGCGCGCCGCATAAGGCGCGAACAGCTTCGCCACGTCGCGATAGACCTGACGCTTGAACGGCACGACGAGATCGGGCGCGGCGTCCAGCCGCTCCCAGCGCCATTCAGCGAATTCCGGCTTGGCGCCATGATCGGGCGTATCGATGTCGATCTCGCGCTCGTCGCCGACGAAGCGGAACGCGATCCATTTCTGCGCCTGCCCGCGGAAACGCCCCCTCCAGGATTTGCGCAGCATCGGCTGGGGCAGGTCATAGACCAGCCATTCCGGCGCCTCCGCGAGAAACTCGACGCTCGAGACATTCGTCTCCTCGCGCAGCTCGCGCGCCGCCGCGGCGAGGGGCTCCTCGTCTCCGTCAATGCCGCCCTGAGGCATCTGCCAGGCGTATTTCTCGCGCCGCCCCAGCCCGAGCCGACGCCCCATGAAAATCCTTCCCGACGGATTGAAGAGGGCAATGCCGACGCAGGGCCGGTACGCGGAGAGATCAGCCGGCAGGCCGGCGGCCGCCGGGGTCATGATGCGGTTTTGCGCGCGGCGACGACGCCGGTCACCGGCGCAAGCACGATGCCTTTCGCCTCCAGCGTTTTCGCCCAGCGCGCGAGACGGTCGATGGTGACGGGAAGAGCGCTCGCCGCCCCGATGGCGTAGCCGCGGTCGCGAGCGGTCTGTTCGAGCTTCGCCAGTTCGCGATCGATCGCTTCCGCGCGGAGCGTCGAATCGATCACGGCGTCGGCGCGCGCGGCCTGCCCCTTCAGCGCGTCGGCGCTCGCGACAAGACGCGAGCGGTTGGAGGAGCCGTCGTCGAACAGCAGCAGCCCCCGATCGGCGACGTCCTTCACCACCGGGCGCAGCGCCGTTTCCTGCGCCGTGAATTTCGCGCCCATGAAATTGACCACCCCGACATATCCCTGAATCCGGCTCATCACCCAATGGAGCTTGTCGAGATTATCGGCGTCCGAGACGCCGACGCGCAAGGTGTGAGGACCCGGGTCGTTGTCCGGATAATCGAAAGGCTCCATCGGCGCCTGGAGGAAAAGCTCGTGACCTGTGTCGCGGGCGCGCTGAACCAGGCGGTCGAGATCGCCGCCATAGGGCGCGAACGCCACCGAAATGGGACCCGGCAGCTTGGAGAGGGCGTCGCTGGTGGCCTGCTGGCTGACGCCGAGCCCGCCGACGAGAATGGCGATGCGCGGCTTGCCGTCGCCGGCGAAGGGGCGCGCATAAGCCTGCGCCGGCCGCGTTCCGTCGGGGCCGATGCGGGGCAGCGCGCCATAGCGGGATTTCTCGAGCAGCATGCGGTCGGGCGCGGCGATCGCCGACGCGCCCTGCTGGTCGATCCTGATCACCATCGACTGGGGCGCGCCCGCGCCGCCGCCGCGAATGACCGTGACCCCGGACGCGGTCTCCATCTCCTGCGCGTTCATGACGGGCCTCTCGGCCGCTTCAGCGGGCGCGGGTTCTTTTTTCTCCGGGGCGGCTGGGGGAGCGACAGGCGCGGCCGGCGGCGCGGCGCGCGCGATCTCGGCCACGGCGACGCGCCCGTCCCCGCGCGCGAACCAGAGCTGAGCGGCGGCGACAATCGCCAGCACGCCCGCCAGCGCGCCAAACGCCGTTCGCGCCGACACGACGAAGCGGCGACGTTCGCTCGGCTCGCTTCGCCCGAGCGGTCGGGTCAGGTCGTCGGCGGCGAGGTCGCTCACGGTTCCCTGCAGGTCTTCAGACCATCGAATCGACGGACGCGGGCGCCGTCATGGCGCCGCCGCCACTCGATCCGGTTATGGTAAACAGAGCGTTAAAACGCGCGCCGGAAACGGGGTTATTTTACCTTTCGTTCACAAAACCGGATGCGGTTGTTGAAGGGGTCGGTCACCTGCACCTGCCAGCCCCAATCCACCTCATCGAGCCCCGGCTTGTTGTGGCGATAATCCTTCGCCCTGATCTCGCGATGGAAGGCGGCGACGCCGCGCATCTCGACGAAGCATGTCGATCCCGGCGTCGCGTCGCCATGATGCTCGCTCAAATGCAGCTTCAGGCCGGCGCGGGAGACCTGCATGTAGAGCGGAAAATTCTCGCCGAAGCGATGCTCCCAATCGACCGAGAAGCCGAGCCAGTCGCAATAGAATTCGCGCGCCTTGTCGAGCGCGAAAATGCGGAAGATCGGAATGGCCTCATCAAAGCGGAACGGCTCGGGCGACGCCTCCGGCGGCCCGTCCGTCGCGGCGGCGATCTTCGCGGCGAGCACGTTCCAGTCGTCGAGGCCGAACTGTCGCGCGACGAGTTCGAGGCTTTCACTGTGGGAGATGGCGACCTGTCTGGCGGCAAGCTGCTCGCGCAGCGCCTTCGCCATCGCCTTGGCGTCTTCAAACGTTCTCATGATCGATCCTTCGCGATCGGCGAACAGGATGTCGGCGCCCGCATTGCCGATCCGCTCGCCTCTCGAAGGGATCAGTCTTAAAATGATCGACGCATTCACCTCGCCAGATGGCGCGGGCGGCCGGCTGCGTCGGGCCGAGGCGAGTTAGGATCGTCGCGCGCGGCGAGTCAACGCATCTCTTCAGGCGACGTGTGAAAGCGATCCAGAAAGCGGCGCGCCCGCGGCAGCGGATCGCACAGAAACTGCGCCGGCTCGCGCAGCCACAGGCCGTCGATCATTCTCGATTTCGCTTCCGAGACGAGCGCCTCTCGCGGCAAGCGCTTGAGCGTCGCGTCCCAGCCGGGCCAGAGGCGCCGCGCGGTCCGCCATTCATGGTCGAGAAAGCGGCCCCGATCCGAATAGCCGTGATAGTCGAAAACCCGGCCGCCCCGGCTGACGAAGATATGATTGCCGACAAAGCCCGTCGCCGGCCTGATCCATTCGACATCCCAATCGTCGCCGCGCCGCTCAAGAAACGCATAGGCGAGGATATGACAGGCTCCGCATGCGAAAAAGACTCGGTCCGGCAGCGCCCAGCGCTTGACCTGATCGCGCTTGGAATAGCCGGCGGTCCTGACCTGATACATGCAGCCGACCCGAGTGCTGTGCGTATGCTTTCCGACGCTGAAACAAAAACGCCGCCGGCCCTGCGGACGGCGGCGTCGAAAACCGGCGGAGCGCCGATCAGTTCTCTTTCGGCTTCTCGGGCGAGTCGGCCGGAACGGCGGTCGGCGCCGGCGGGGGCGTCATGACCTCGGCCTTCGGCGCGATCGGCTTCTCGATCTTCCCGCGCAGCAGATCGAACGCATAGATGAGTTGCTTGTCCTTGCTGGCGTCCGGCGGGACGTAAGAGGACGAACCAGACTTCTCCTCGCCCTGGCTGTTGGTGAGATGGCCGCGCAGGCTCGACTCGCCGCGCTGCTCGTCCCTGCCCTTCAACTCGTCGGGAACGTCCTGCTGGATGATCACGTCAGGCGAGATGCCCTTCGCCTGAATCGAGCGGCCGGACGGCGTGTAGTAGCGCGCCGTCGTCAGGCGCACCGCGCCGGCGGAGCCGATCGGAATGATCGTCTGCACCGATCCCTTGCCGAAGGAGCGCGTGCCGATCAGCGTCGCCCGCTTGTGATCCTGCAGGGCGCCGGCCACGATTTCCGACGCCGAGGCCGATCCGCCATTGATGAGCACGACCACGGGCTTGCCCTTGGTCAGATCGCCCGGCTTGGTCTTGGCGTTGAAGCGCTGCGTCTCGTCGGCGTTGCGGCCGCGCGTCGAGACGATCTCGCCGCGGTCGAGGAAGGCGTTGGCGACCGAGATCGACTGGTCGAGCAGGCCGCCCGGATTGTTGCGGAGGTCGATGACGAAGCCCTTCAGCTTGTCGGCGGGAACCTCGCTCATCGCCTTTTCGATGCCGCGGCGAACGCCGTCGAACGTCTGCTCGTTGAACGTCGTGACGCGAATGACGGCGACGTCGTCGTCGATGCGCGTGCGCACGGCCTGCACCGTGATGGTGTCGCGCTTCAGGGTGACGTCGAGCGGATCCTTCCGGCCCTGCCGGACGATACGCAGGACGACCTCGGTGCCGACCGCGCCGCGCATCTTGTCGACAGCCTGGTTGAGGGACAGGCCCTGCACCTGCTCCTTGTCGATATGGGTGATGATGTCGTTCGCGAGAATTCCAGCGCGCGCGGCGGGCGTGTCGTCGATCGGGGACACGACCTTGATCAGCCCCTCCTCCATCGTAACCTCGATGCCGAGGCCGCCGAACTTGCCCTGAGTCGACTGCTGCATGTCGCGATGGGCCTTCGCATCGAGGTAACTCGAATGCGGATCGAGCGATGACAACATGCCGTTGATGGCGGCCTCGATCAGCTTCGATTCGTCCGGCTTCTCGACATAATCCGAGCGGATGCGCTCGAACACGTCGCCGAACAGCGACAGCTGGCGATAGGTCTCCGAGGACGCCGCGACGGCGGACGTGCTGGACAGGAGTCGCGTCTGCGAGCCGAGCGTCACGACGCCGGCTCCCAGAACGGCGCCGACCATGAGATAAGCGATCTTGCGCATTATCCGCGAACCTTCCCGTTATCCGACCGGGCCCACCATGGGCTCGGGTCTATGGACGTCCCATCCTTCCGGAACTCGACATACAGGGCGGATTTTCCATCCGGCCCGGCGCCGCTTCCGGAGCCCATCGCAGCGACAGGCTCTCCGGCCAGTACAAACTGACCAGGATCGACCGTGATCCGCTCCATGCCAGCCAACACGATATAGTATCCGCCGCCGGCGTTCAGGATCAAGAGTCTGCCGAAAGATCGGAACGGCCCCGCGAACGCGACCCAGCCGTCCGCCGGCGCCGTCACGACCGCGCCCGGCCGCGTCTCGATCGACTGTCCGCGCGCCGGCGCGCCCGTGTCGTCGACAAGGCCGAAACTGCTCTTCACAGCGCCTTCGACAGGCCATTGCAGGGTTCCGCGCGCATCCGCGAAGGCGATTTTGGGAGAAAGACGGGCCGGATCGCGCATGGCGAGCGAGGCGAGGCGACCCTGCTCCTCGCGCTTGCGCGCCTCCTCGGCGCGCCGCGCCTGATCGGCCTGGCGCATCGCCGCGAGCGCGTCGCTCTCGATTTTTTGAAGGAGTTCGCGCAGCGTGCCGGCCTGCTTTCCGAGATCGGCGGCGCGGCGCGCCTCGTCGCCGAAGGCCTGCTCGCTCTTTTTCAGCTCGGACTGGCGCGCGTCGATCAGCGCCGCCAGCCGCACCCTGTCGCCGGCGAGCGTCTCGACCTCGCCGGCGATGCGCGTGCGCTCGAGGCCGATCGCCTCCTTGAGCCGCACGAGATCGCCCAGGTCCTTCGCGAGCGCCTCCGTCTCCGCGCGCAGATCGGGCACGACCGCGCCGAGCGCGATCGAGGCGCGCACCGCCTCCAGGATGTCCTGCGGCCTCACGAAGATCGCCGGCGGGGGCTTGCGGCCCATGCGCTGAAGCGCCGCCAGAACGTCGCCGATGAGGCCGCGCCGCGCCTGCAGCGACTGGCGGATCGCCGTTTCGCTGGTCTGAAGCGCCGCCAGCCTGGCCTCGATCGCCGACAGACGCTGCTCCACCTCGCGCATGCGCTCGGCGGTGGACAACAGCTCCGTATTCAGGCGCGCCCGGTCGCCGCGGATGGACGCGATCTCGCTTTCGAGGCGGGCGCGCGCGGCGGCGTTGTCGCGGATCGCCGTCTCGATGGTCTCGAGCTCCTGCTGGCGCCGGCGTCGCTCGTCGGCGAAGGAGGGTTGCGCGTCCGCCTGCTCGGCCGGCGGCGGGCGCGGCGGCGCATCCTGCGCAAGCGCAGGCGCGGCGGCGATGACCGCGGAGAGAAGCAGAAGCCGAGTCGTCATTCGCCGCGATGGTAGGGGTGGCCGGCCAGGATTGTCATCGCCCGATAGAGCTGCTCGGCGGCGAGAATGCGCACGATCTGGTGCGGAAAGGTGGCGGCCCCGAAACACCAGACCGAAACGGCCCGCCGGCGCACATCCTCCGACAGGCCGTCGGCGCCGCCGATCGCGAACGCCAGCGTCTTGCCCCCGGAATCGCGTCTCTCGCCCAGCCAGCCCGCGATCTTCTCGCTCGGCCAGGAGAGTCCGCGCTCATCGAAGCAGACGAGAGGCGAACCGCCCGCGGCGCGCGCGATCGCCGCGGCCTCCTGCGCCTTGCGCTCCTCCGGCCTCGCGGCGCGGGATTCCGGGATTTCAACGACGTCAGGACCAGAGAAGCCCAATGCGCGGCCGGCGTCCGCGGCGCGCCTTGTGTAACGGGCGACAAGCTCCCGCTCGGGGCCGTCCTTCATGCGGCCCACCGCAACCAAACTCAACCGCATGGCCTGGCGAAATCAGACGGCCCGGCGCTCGCCGGGGCGGTCCTCGCCCCATAATTTCTCAAGGTTGTAGAAGGCGCGCACTTCCGGCCGGAAGACATGGACGATCACATCACCGGCGTCGACCAGCACCCAGTCCGCGTGCGGCAATCCTTCGATGCGGATGTCCGTGCGGCCATGCGCCTTCAAATCCTCCACCACCTTTTCGGCGATGGCGGCGACGTGCCGGTTGGACCGTCCTGAAGCGATGATCATGGCGTCGGCGATGGATGAACGGGCCGTCAAATCGATCTGGACGATTTCCTCGGCCTTCATTTCAGCAAGACTGTCCATCGCCAGCGTCGCTGAATGATCGGCGGCGAGCGCCTGAGCGCCTGCGGCCGGATGAAGCGGACGAACCGCCGCTTCCTGGGAAGACAATGTGGTCAGGCTTCAGCCTCCCGGTTGCCAGCGCACGGAGCGTGCGCCGCGATTCCTAACATAATGTGACGCCCCGTCCCATTTCAACGCGCCGTCCGATTGTGGTTAGCGGCCCTCGCCCGGCGAAGGGCCGTCGAGGACAAAAACGACCGGCGGCAATGCAGGAACGTCCAGGCCGGCGGCGGAGTTCCTGGCAGTTCCGCGGCCTCTGCCTCCGGCACACGCCAGCGGCCAAGCGCGAGCGCCGCGCGGGACTGGGTCGCGCGCAGCGTCGCCCCGGGCCGGTCGAACACGGCGATGGGAACCATCGAGGCGATGCGCCGCCAGCCGCCCCAACGGCTGAACTGGATGAGATTGTCGGCGCCCATGAGCCAGACGAAGCGCACCGTCGGCGCGCGCCGCCTCAAAGCCGCGATGGTGTCGACCGTGTAGTGCGTTCCCAGTTCGCGCTCGACGCCGGACACATGGATGAGGGGATGGCGCGCCAGCGCGCGGCAGGCGGCGATGCGCTGCTCGAGCGGCGGCAGGGCGTGATTGTCCTTCAACGGATTGCCCGGCGTGACCAGCCACCAGACCGCGTCAAGATTCAGCCGATTCAGCGCGGTCAGCGAGATCAGCCGATGCGCGTCATGCGGGGGGTTGAACGAGCCGCCGAGCAGGCCGATGCGCTGGCCGCTTCCGTGCGGGGGAAGGATCGGAACTACGCGCATCGCCAGGGAAAGCGCGCGCGCGCGCCGCGATCGCATGATCGACCATTCATGAGCAGATTCATGCGCAGCGCGATTACGGCCTCACCTGCCCCGACCCGCGCACGCGGTATTTGAACGAGGTCAGTTGCTCGACGCCGACCGGGCCGCGCGCATGCATGCGGCCGGTGGCGATGCCGATCTCGGCGCCGAAGCCGAACTCGCCGCCGTCGGCGAACTGCGTCGAGGCGTTGTGCAGCACGATGGCGGAATCGACCTCGCGCAGAAACCTCTCCGCCGCGGCCGTGTCATTGGTGACGATCGAATCGGTGTGATGCGAGCCATAGGTCTCGATGTGATCGATCGCCGCGTCGAGATCATCGACGACGCGCACGGCGATGATCGCGTCGAGATACTCCGTGCGCCAGTCCTCCTCGGTCGCGGAGGTCACGCGCGCATCGACGGCCCGCGTCGCCGCGTCGCCGCGCACGGCGCAGCCCGCATCGAGCAGCATCGCGACCAGCGGCTTCAGATGCGTCGAAGCGACGGCGCGATCGACCAGCAGCGTTTCGGCCGAGCCGCAGACGCCAGTGCGGCGCATCTTGGCGTTGAGGACGATCTCCTTCGCCATCGCGAGATCGGCGGCGGCGTGGACATAGACGTGGCACAGCCCTTCGAGGTGCGCGAACACCGGCACGCGCGCCTCCTGCTGCACGCGCGCGACGAGGCTCCTGCCGCCGCGCGGCACGATCACGTCGATATTTCCATCAAGCCCGCGCAGCATCTCGCCCACGGCGGCGCGATCGCGCGTCGGAACGAGCTGGATGGCGGCGCGGGGAAGGCCGGCCTTCTCCAGCCCGTCCGCCATCGCGGCAGCGATTTCGGAGGAGGTGCGGAAACTGTCGGAGCCGGCGCGCAGGATGGCGGCGTCGCCGGCCTTGAGGCACAGCGCGCCCGCGTCGGCGGTGACGTTCGGCCGGCTCTCGAAGATTACGCCGACAACGCCGAGCGGCGTCGCGACGCGCTCGATGACCAGACCATTGGGCCGCGCGAACGTCGCGAGCGCGCGGCCGACGGGATCCTCGAGCGCGGCGACCTCCTCGACCGCGACGGCGATCCCTTCAAGGCGTTTGTCGTCCAAAGTCAGCCGGTCGATGAAGGAGCCGGCGACGCCCGAGGCCGTCGCGTCGGCGACATCCTGCGCGTTGAGCGCGAGAATGCGCTGCGCTCTGATGCGGATCGCGGCGGCCATCGCATGGAGCGCCTCATTTTTTTGAGCCGGAGACGCGAGCGCCAGCGCGCGCGCCGCGGCGCGCGCGGCGCGGCCGAGCCGCGCCATCGTCGCGGCAAGGCTTTCTTCGTTGGCCGCCGTGCGGATCGCCGCGCTGCTCACGGGCTTCTCCTGAACTAAAGGGCCGCGCCCCTTACTCTCCGCCGAGCGCCATGTCATCCCGATGGATCATCTCGGCGCGGCCAGAATAGCCAAGGATCGCCTCGATGTCGCGCGACGAACGGCCGGCGATCAGCGTCGCCTGCGCCGCGTCATAGGCGACGAGGCCGCGTCCGACTTCGTCGCCGCCGGGGCCGCGGATCGCCACCGCGTCGCCGCGATCGAAGGCGCCTTCGACCCGCACGACGCCGGCCGGCAACAGGCTGCGGCCGGAGCGGAGCGCCTTCACGGCGCCGGCATCGAGATGGAGCGCGCCATGCGGCTCCAGCGAACCCGCGATCCATTTCTTGCGCGCGGTGACGGGATTGGAGGGCGTCAGAAACCAGGTGCAGCGCTCGCCCGCCGTGATCGCGGCCAGCGGATTCATGCGCTTGCCGTTGGCGATCAGCATGGCGCAGCCGCCTATGGTCGCCATCTTTGCGGCCTCGATCTTGGTGCGCATGCCGCCGCGCGACAGTTCGGACGCGGCGCCGCCCGCCATCGCCTCGATCTCGGCGGTGACGCGCGGCACGACGGGAATGAAAACCGCTTCGGGATCGCTCTGCGGCGGGGCGGTGAAGAGGCCGTCGATGTCGGACAGCAGGATCAGCAGATCGGCGCCCATCATGGTGGCGACCCGCGCGGCGAGGCGGTCGTTGTCGCCATAGCGGATCTCGGACGTCGCCACGGTGTCGTTCTCGTTGATCACCGGCACGGCGCGCAATTCCAGCAGCTTGCCGACCGTGGCGCGCGCATTGAGGTAGCGGCGGCGCTCCTCGGTGTCGCCCAGCGTGAGAAGCACCTGCCCCGCAGCGATCTTATGCTCTCCCAGAGCCTCGGCCCAGAGCCGCGCCAGCGCGATCTGGCCGACCGCCGCAGCCGCCTGGCTCTCCTCCAGCTTGAGCGCGCCATGCGGGAGGCTGAGCACCGTGCGGCCGAGCGCGATCGCGCCCGACGACACGACGATCATGTCGGCGCCATGCTCATGCTGGCGCGCGACGTCGTCCACCAGCGCCGACAGCCATTCGATCTTCGCGCCGGCGGCGCGATCGACCAGAAGCGATGAGCCGACCTTCACGACGATGCGCCGGAAATCGGACAGGCGGGGCGTTGCGGTCATGGCAGGGCGGAGCGGATGTCGGTGGCGGCGAAATCATCGCCTTTGTAGAGCAGCGGCACGTCATGAAACTTCGCAACGGCGTATGACATGCAGTCGCCGAAATTGAGCTGGGCGGGATGGCCGCAACCCTTGCCGTAACGATCCCATGCATGAGCCGCAAGCTCGGCAAGCGCATGATCGAAAGGCGCGATTTTCACCCCGCCCCGGATCACGAGGCTTCGCATCAACGCCAGCGCGTCGTCACCCTGTCTGCGCCTCAACACCATATGCGCTTCAAAAAGCACATTGGCACCGACAATACATGGCCGCGCGGCGATCGCGCTCGCCAATGTCTCTGCGTCATCCTCGGCGAGAACCACGCCAACAATGGCTGAGGTGTCGAGCGCGATCACTTCGGGAAGCCTTTGTCGTCATAGAAATCGCGGTGATCGGAGCCCGGTCCCGGCGGCGTCTTTGCGGCGATCGCCCGCGCCCGTCGCAGGATATCGTCGACGAATGCGCGTTCACGCGCGCCAAGCTCTTCCTTTGCGGAAGGCGTCTCGCCCTTCAGACGCTGGAGCGCGTTAAGAACGACTTCCTGCACCGACATCTGCTTCTTTCGCGCCAGCGCATGCGCAAGTTCATACGCCTCGTCGCTGCGGATATTAAGCTGCTTCTGCTGGCTGCTAGCTTTCATGGAGAAGATGCTAGCATGACGGCGGACGACAGTCGATGAATGGCAGGCTGTCCGTGGCGGCTTCGCCCCTCACGGCCGCCATTCTCCTGCTTCGCCGTCCGGCTCCGGCTCAGCGGCTGGCCGGGCGCCGCGCTCCTCCCGCCGACCCTCCTCGATCACCGTCATCAGGGCGCGGAGGACCTCATCAACGCCCTGCCGCGCGGCTGACGACAGGAGCAGCGGCGTCTTCCCGCAGGCGCGCTTGAGCTTCTGCTTCTGGGACTTCAACTGCTCCGGCGTCGCGATCTCGCATTTCGACAGCGCGACGATCTCGGGCTTGTCCACGAGGCCGCCGCCATAGGCCTCCAACTCGCCGCGGACGATCCGGTAGTCCTTGCCGGCATGCTCGCCCGTCGCATCGACGAGATGGAGCAGCACGCGGCAGCGCTCGACATGGCCAAGAAAGCGGTCGCCAAGCCCGACGCCCTCATGCGCGCCCTCGATCAGGCCCGGAATATCGGCCAGCACGAATTCGCGGCTGTCGACGCGCACGACGCCGAGGCCGGGATGCAGCGTGGTGAAAGGATAATCGGCGATCTTCGGCTTCGCGGCGGTGACTGTGGCGAGAAAGGTCGATTTGCCGGCGTTGGGCAGGCCGACCAGACCGGCGTCCGCGATCAGCTTCAGCCGCAGGATGATCGTCTTCTCGATGCCGGGCAGGCCAGGATTGGCGTGACGCGGCGCGCGGTTGGTCGAGGTGGTGAAATGGAGGTTGCCGAAACCGCCATTGCCGCCGCGCAGGAAAACCTCGCGCTGGCCGGGCGTGGTGAAATCGGCGAGCAGCGTCTCTCCGTCCTCGTCGAACACCTGCGTGCCGGCGGGAACCTTGACGACGGCGTCGGCGCCCTTCGCCCCGGCGCGCTGGCGGCCCATGCCCCCCTGACCGTTCTTCGCCTTGAAATGCTGCTGGTAGCGATAGTCGATCAGGGTGTTGAGCCCGTCCGCGCATTCGATGATCACATCGCCGCCGCGGCCGCCGTCGCCGCCGTCCGGGCCGCCATATTCAATGAACTTCTCGCGCCGGAACGAGACCGCGCCATTGCCGCCGTCGCCGGCCTTCACATAGATTTTCGCTTGATCGAGAAATTTCATCGTCTGCTCGCAAGCCGTTTCTTACGGCGCGGATCGCTTTGCCACAACCGCACCGTGCGGAGCCCCGTTGACCTTGCGAAGAATTCCCACGACGCTCGCCGCCGTCAGGACCGGAAAGACGCCATGGCCAACAGTTACGACGTGATCGTCGCCGGCGTCGGCGGCATGGGGTCCGCCGCCTGCTGGCATCTGGCGCAGCGGGGACAGCGCGTGCTCGGCCTCGAACGGTTCGACCTCGGCCACGGCATGGGCTCCTCGCACGGGCTGACGCGGATCATCCGCCTCGCCTATTTCGAAGGCTCGCACTATGTGCCGATGCTGAAGCGCGCGCACCAGCTCTGGAAGGAGACCGGAGAGGCGGCGAACACGCAGCTTCTCTACGTCACCGGCTCGATCGACCTCGCCCCCGAAGGCGCGGGCTTCGTCGAAAGCTCGCTCGCCTCCTGCATCGAACACGGTCTCGCGCATGAGGTTCTCGACGCGCGCGCGATCGCGGCGCGGTTTCCCGCCTTCAAGCTAACGCCGCAGCACAAGGGCCTGTGGCAGCCCGACGGCGGTTTCGTCGCCTCGGAGCGCGCGATCTACGCCCATGCCGGGCTGGCGATGGCGCGCGGCGCGGAGATCAGGACGAACGAACCCATCCTCTCCTGGCGCCCGACCGCGCATGGCGGCGTGGAGGTGACGACGGCGCGCGGAACCTACAGCGCCGGCAAGCTCATTCTGTCCGCCGGCGCGTGGAATCCCGAACTGGCCCAGGCGCTCGCGCCGAACGCCGCGGTGGTGAAGCAGACCATCGGCTGGTTCGCCGTCTCGAAGCCCGCGCTTTTCCAGCCGGACAGGTTTCCGGTGTTCATCCTCACCGTGGACGAAGGCAATTTCTACGGCTTCCCGCTCTGGGAGCATCCCGGCTTCAAGCTCGGCGGACCGCATTTCGCGCGCCAGCCCTTCGATCCGAACGACAGCGAGCGCGTCGCCAATGAGGGGCAAGTGGACGCGATCCGCCAATGCCTCGCCCGCTACATTCCGGACGCGGCGGGCGCGCCGCTGACGGTGCGCGCCTGCATGTATACGGTGACGCCCGACGAGCATTTCGTCATCGACGCGCTGCCGGGCGCGGAGCAGGTCACGCTTCTCTCCTGCTGCTCGGGCCACGGCTACAAGTTCGCGAGCGTGATCGGCGAGATCGCCGCGGATCTCGCAACGACGGGACAGAGCGCGTTCGATCTCTCGCCGTTCAGCCTGGCGCGGTTCCAGAAAGCGGCGGCGTAAGCGCAGTTTCCGCCGCTTGCGCGTGGGCGCTCCGCCAGCATTCGCGACCGAGCATCGTGTCGATATGGCCGACGCGGCGGCCGCGCGGTCTCGACTCGATCATGGATTCGCCGACGACGGCGAATCCGAGCTTCTCCTGAATGCGGAGCGAGGCGGCGTTGCCCTCCACCGCGCCGGAGATGAGGAACAGATCGTCGCGCGCGTCGAAGAACCAGTCCACCATGCGCTGCGCCGCTTCCGTCATCAGGCCGCGGCCCCACCAGGGCCGGCCAAGCCAATAGCCGATGTTCCAGGCGCCGCGGCGCTGATCGAGACCGACGACGCCGACGGCGCGCCCCTCGATCACGATCGCCGCCGCAGCTTCCGCGCCGGCGTCATTCGCGCGCGCGGCGCGGGCGATGAACGCCTCCACCTCCTCGCGGCGCGCGGGCCAGCCGGGGCGGCTGAGCCAGCGCAGAACCTCCCAATCGTCGAACAGGGGGAAAAGGCCGGCGGCGTGCGATAACGCCACCGGCTCCAATGTCAGCCGATCGGTGGAGAGCGCCTGCAACCTCACCCGGCCGCCTCCATCTCGCGATGAAACAGCGCAGGCGGCTTCAGCCCCATGATCGGCAGGCCGTAGGCGCCCCACGCCTTCAGCCCTTCCCAGGTCCGGCGGTCGAGCCGGAAGAGATCGCAGGCGAAGGCGCCGCCGCGCGCCGGGGCCGAACGGAGGGCCGAGCCTTCGTGGCGGAAGCCGCACTTCTCCTGCACGCGCCGCGACGCCGGGTTGATCACGCGCACGGCCGAGACGATCTCCCGGACGTCGGTCAGGGTGAACACCGTGTCGATGATCGAACGCGCCGCCTCGGTCATGTAACCCTCGCCCCACAGCGGCTCCGCCAGCCAGAAGCCGAGCTCGAGCGCGCCGCTGTCGTTGGGTTGGGCGGCGATCATGCCGATCAGCGCGTTCGGCTTGCCCTTCAAGGCGATCGCGAGGGACAGCGCGTCCCCCAGCGCGTTCGCCTTGCGCGCGTTGAAGATGAACGTCTCCGCCGCGCCGTCCGGATAGGGATGGGGGATATTCGCCGTCATCTCGGCCACGACTTTCTCACCGGCGAGACGCTGAACGGCCGCCGCGTCGGCGACGCGGGGCCAGCGCAGCCAGAGCCGCGCGGTCTCGAGGGTGAACACGTCGTCACGCGACAGATCGGGGAACATTGTTCCGCTCCTGGTTGCGCCGGACGCTGCCGCGCCGCGACGCCGAAACGACAAAGGGGAGGTGGTCATCCCACCTCCCCTTTGGTTTCCCGGAGCTATGGCCCTTTCGAGGCCTTCTCGGGGAGCTTTCCGGGTCCGGTGGGACCGGCGGGAGCTCCCTTTGTCGGATTTGCTCTCGCCGTTTACTCTGCGGCCTCTGCGGCCGGGATAATGGATACGATCGTTCGGCCAAGTTTCTGGCCAAAATGAACCCGTCCTGCGGCTTTCGCGAAGAGCGTATGGTCGACGCCCATGCCGACATTGGAGCCGGCGTGCATCTTGGTGCCGCGCTGACGGACGATGATATTGCCGGCGAGAACGCTCTCGTTGCCGAAGCGCTTGACGCCGAGGCGCTTGGAGTTGGAGTCGCGGCCGTTGCGCGACGAGCCGCCTGCTTTTTTGTGAGCCATTGGGACGAACCCCGAATTCCTGTGCGGTGTCTAACGGAGGCCTGCGTCTTTTTCAATGACGCGGCGGCCATCCATTTGGTTTCTTGCGTTTCGCGCTTCCGGAGCCCCCGGAGCCGCGCGCCTTCGCAGCGTCAGCCGGCGACGATCCCGGTGATGCGCACGATGGTCAGATCCTGGCGATGACCCTTCTTGCGCTTCGAGTTCTGACGACGACGCTTCTTGAAGCTGATCACCTTCGCGCCGCGGCCCTGCTCGACGATCTCGCCGGTCACCGAGGCGCCAGCGACGAAGGGCGCTCCGATGTCGGTCGCGCCATCGCGCCCGAGCAGCACCACTTCCGGAAAGGTGACCGAGTCGCCCGCCGCTCCCGGCAGTTTCTCGATGGTGATCTTCTCATCGGCGGCGACGCGATACTGCTTCCCGCCGGTCTTGATGACTGCGAACATCGTTGTGTTCCCTCATGGCGCGGAAGGTCAGAGGTCGGAGCGACCACGCCATCCGCTTCTTGCCAGTCGATTGACCGAATGAACGATCCCAGAGGACCGTCCGGCTTGCGCCCCGGCGCGAGCCCGGTCGGGCGCGCCAAAAGGCAAGGCGCGGAAGAGCTCCGCGCCGTGGACCCGGCCCTATCCGAGGGGTCGGCGGGAGTCAACGCGCTACGGCCGGAACCCAGTCCGCGTCCGCCCGGGCCGGCATATAAAATCCAAACGATCAATTTTGGCTGATTCTTCAGCCTCGCGTCAGATGACAGGTGACCGCAGCGACAATCTGGTATAATCGTTGCAGCGTAAGGCCCTCTACCCTGCTAGCGAAAGCTCCATGTTTGATCGTCGGAATTCCCAATCTTCTTCGGCGCCGGTCGTGACCCAGCCGAACGTCAAAGCGACCCTGAAGTGGTTCAACCCAGAAAAAGGCTTCGGCTTTGTAGCCTCATCGGACGGCGCTGGCGATGTGTTTCTGCATATCTCCGCCGTCCAGGGGATCGACCCCAACTCCCTGAAGCCCGGCGCGACGCTCGTCGTCGACCTTGGCCAGGGACGGCGGGGCCTGCAAGTCGTGACCGTGCATGAGGTCGACGAGTCGACCGCGGAGCCGGAAGCTCCGCGCCGGCCGCGCTTCGGCGGCGGCGGCGGTGGCGGAGATCGCTACGGCGGCGGCGGGGGCGGCGGTTACGGCCAGGATCGCGGCTATGGCGGCGGCGGGGGCGGTTACGGCCAGGATCGCGGCTATGGCGGCGGCGGCCGGGATCGCGGCTATGGACAGGATCGCGGCTACGACCAGCAGCCGGGCTCGGGCTCGTCCGACTGGGTTGACGGAACCATGAAGTTCTTCAACCAGCAGCGCGGCTTCGGCTTCGTGGCGTCCGACGCCGGCGGCGCCGACGTGTTCCTCCACATGAGCGCACTGACCCGCGCCCAGGTGCCGACGCCGGCGGACGGCCAGCGCGTGCGCTACACGACCAAGCAGGGCCGCAAGGGCCTCGAGGTCGACCAGATCGAAGTGCTCTGACGCATCCGGGCGCGCAGCGCCCGGACGTCCTTCCTTCGCTCAGCCCAGCGGACAGGCGCTCTGTCCTCGTATTCGGCGCTACGTGCATCATTTTGCTGCGCATCGCTCCGCCCGGCCAATTGCGCCGCGCGCTGCTTCATGTTGAGTCCTTCATCGCCTGCCGGCTGACGACCCTGGGGCCGTCGCGCGGTTGCTGGAGGAGAGAATGATCCAACATCTGACCCGACTGATGCGCGCCGCCGCGCTGGGATGCGCCGCAGCCGTGGCCGCGCTTGCGTCGGCCGACGCGCAGACGCCCATCAAATTCACGCTGGACTGGGTTTTCCAGGGGCCGACGTCGCCGTTCCTCGTCGCGCTGGAGAAGGGCTACTACAAGGCCGAGGGTCTCGACGTCACCATGGATCCCGGCCAAGGCTCGGCCGGCGCCATGCAGCGCGTCGCGACCGGGGCCTATCAGATCGGCTTCGCCGACGTGAACTCGCTGATCGAGTACAACGCCAAGAATCCCGGCAAGGAAATCCTGTCCGTCTTCATCGCGTACGATTTTCCGCCGTTCGGCGTGCATGCGCTGAAGAAGAGCGGCATCGCCAAGCCCGCCGACCTCGCGGGCAAGAAACTCGGCGCGCCGGTGTTCGACGCCTCGTTCCGCCTCTTCCCCGCCTTCGCCAAGAAGGTCGGCCTCGACGCCAAGACCGTCACCCACGTCAACCTGACGCCGCAGCTGCGCGAGCAGAGCCTGGTTCAGGGATCGGTCGACTTCATCTCGGGCCACTACTTCTCGTCGATCCTCGACCTCGAAGCCCGCAACGTGAAAGCCGATGACATCGTATCGTTCAACTACAGCGACTACGGCATGGATGTTTACGGCAACGGCGTCATCATCGCGCCTGAACTGAACGACAAGCCCGAGATCGTGAGGGGCTTCCTGCGCGCCACCGCGAAAGCGTGGAAGGAGGTCGCCGCCGATCCGAAGATCGGCGTGGCGGCCGCCAAGAAGCGCGACCCGCTGATCGACGAGGCGCTCGAGCTGAGACGCCTGAACATGTCGCTGTCGATGAACGTGCTGACGCCGTTCGTGAAGGCGAACGGCATGGGCGATGTCGATCCGGCGCGCTTCGCCCGCTCGATCAAGGACGTCGCCGAGGCGTTCGGCCTGCCGACCGCGCCCGAGCCGGACAAGGTGTTCTCGAACAAATATCTGCCGGCCAAGGCGGAGCGCATGATCGCGCCGTAAGGCGCGGCGGCTCTCTGTCGCGATCTGCTCCGGACCTCGCCGCGCGAGGTCCGGCCTCCACTCTCATCAACAGGACGGGCATGGATTCTGGACCGCTTGTCGAGCTCCGTCAGGTGAGCCTCGCCTACCGCGTCGGTAAGGAGCGCATGCCGGCGCTGGGCGATGCGACGATGGCGATCAGGAAAGGCGAATTCATCGCGGTCGTCGGCCCGTCGGGCTGCGGAAAATCGACGCTGATGAAACTGGTGACCGGCCTGCTGCCGCCGTCCGGCGGCGAGGTGATCGTGCACGGCCAGAAGGTGAAAGGCCCCATCAAGGGCGTCGGCATGGCGTTCCAGAACTCGACGCTGATGCCGTGGCGGACGACGCTCGACAACATCCTCCTGCCGCTCGAGGTCGTTTCTCCGCACAAGCAGCGCTTTCGCGCCCACCGCGCAGAGTATGTGGCGAAGGCGGAAGCGCTGCTGGCGTCGGTCGGCCTTGGCGGCTTCGGCGACAAATATCCCTGGCAGCTCTCCGGCGGCATGCAGCAACGCTCGAACCTGTGCCGCGCGCTGATCCATGAGCCCGAAATCCTGATGCTCGACGAGCCCTTCGGCGCGCTCGACGCCTTCACGCGCGAAGAACTGTGGGGCGTGATGCAGAAGCTCTGGCTGGAGCGGAAATTCACCGCCGTCCTGGTGACGCACGATCTGCGCGAAGCGGTCTATCTGGCCGACACGGTCTATGTGATGAGCCGCCGGCCCGGCAGGATCGTTCTGACGAAGACGATCGACCTGCCGCGTCCGCGCACGCTCGAATCGACGTTCGAGCCGGCCTTCGTCGACATCGTGCATGAGCTGCGCGAGCGCATCCATCTGGAGCATGCGTGATGAACGACACGCAGCGCTACTGGCTCGGCGTCGCGATGCCCTGGCTCGCGATGGCGATTTTCCTGATCGTCTGGCAGCTCGCCTGCGTCGTCTTCCAGATTCCGGAAATTATCCTGCCGACGCCGACGCGCATCTTCACCGTCTTCATCCAGCGCTGGGACATCCTGCTGCAATTCTGCCTCGAGACGCTGTGGACGACGCTGATCGGCTTTTTCCTCGCCATCGGGTTCGGGCTGCTGCTGGGACTCGCGATCGGCGCGTCGCCCTTCATCTATGCCGGCCTCTACCCGCTGCTGATCGCCTTCAACGCCGTGCCGAAGGTGGCGATCGTGCCGATCCTGATGATCTGGCTCGGCGTCGGCGCCCTGCCGGCCGTCATCACCGCCTTCGCCATCAGCTTCTTCCCGATCGTCGTGAACGTGGCCACGGGCCTCGCCACCATCGAGCCGGAGATGCGCGACGTGATGCGCTCGCTCGGCGCCAGCCAGTGGGAGATCCTGACCAAGGTCGGCATTCCGCGCGCGATGCCCTATCTGTTCGCCAGCCTGAAGGTCGCGATCACGCTCGCCTTCATCGGCTCCGTCATCTCGGAGACGGTCGGCGGCAATCGCGGCATCGGCTTCCTGATGCTCTCCGCCGGGGCGCGCAACGACAGCGCCACCACGTTCGCCGGCCTGTTCGCCATCGCGATCATGGGCGTGCTGATGTACGCCGTGTGCGCGCTGATCGAGCAGCGCATGACCCGCTGGGCCTTCCGCGGCGCGGTCATGACCTGAGAGCCTGACGGCCCGCCTTCACAAGGGGACTCCCCAGCGCGGCCGCGGTGGCGTAGGACCGCTCCGGATCAGGGCCGCATTGATGGTTGACAGCATTCAGAAAGCAATCGAGGCGTTCAAGCGGGGCGAGATGCTCGTCGTCACCGACGACGACGACCGCGAGGGGGAGGGCGACCTTGTCGTCGCGGCCTCGCTCTGCACGCCGGACAAGATGGCGTTCATCGTGCGCCACACCTCGGGAATCGTGTGCGCGCCGCTGACCGCCGCCGAAGCGCGGCGGCTGCGTCTCGATCCCATGGTCTCGACCAACGACAGCGCCCACACGACCGCCTTCACCGTCTCGATCGACTACCGGCACGGGACGACGACGGGCATCTCCGCCGACGACCGGACGACGACGGTGCGCGCGCTCGCGAACCCGAACGCCGGGGCGAACGATTTCGCCCGGCCCGGCCATATCTTTCCGCTGATCGCCAAGGACGGCGGCGTGCTCATGCGCTCCGGCCATACGGAGGCGGCGGTCGATCTGTGCAAGCTCGCCGGACTGCCTGAAATCGGCGTGATCTGCGAACTGGTGAATGACGACGGCACCGTCACCAAGGGCAAGCAGGTGGCGGACTTCGCCGCGCGGCACAAGCTGCTCCACATCACCACCGCCGACCTGATCGCCTATCGTCAGGCGCGCGAAAAACTGGTCGAGCGCGTGGCGAGCTTCACCTGCGACAGCCCGATCGGCAAACTTCAGGGCTACGCCTACAAGACGCCGTTCGATCCCGTTTATCACATGGCGTTCGTGTTCGGCTCGATCGGCGACGGGAAAGCGACTCCCACGCGCTTTCACCGCGTCGACATCGTCGCCGATATTCTCGGCGGCGCGAAATCGGTTCACGCCGCCCTGGCGAAGTTCAAGGAAGAGGGCCGCGGCGTGCTGATCTATCTGCGCGACGGCGCGGCCGGGGTGCCGCTGGCGCCGCCCGTCGGACAGACGGAATCGAGCGACGACGCGCGCACGGCGCAATGGCGCGAGGTCGGGGTCGGCGCGCAGATCCTGCGCGATCTCGGCGTGTCGTCGATCAATCATCTCAGCCATTCGCAGCGGTCCTATGTCGGACTCTCGGGCTTCGGCATCGAGATCATCGAGGAAACGCCGTTTGAATCGTGAACCGCGCCCGGCGCCGAGCTCCACAGAAGCGACATGACAGCCAAACCAACCATCCCGGTCTTCGACATCGGCAATGTGCTGATCAACTGGGATCCGCGTCATCTCTATCGCAAGCTGTTCGACGACCATGGGGAAATGGAGACATTTCTGGAGACCGTCTGCACCGACGCGTGGAATCTGGAACAGGATCGCGGGCGGACCTTCGCCGACGCTGTCGAGGCGCTGACGCCGCAATTCCCGCATTACGCCGACCATATCCGCGCCTATGACGAGCGCTGGCCCGAGATGATCCCCGGCGCGATCGAGGACAGCGTGGCGCTCCTGACGACGCTGCGCGCGGCCTGTCCGCGCGTGTTCGCCATCACGAACTTCAATCAAGACAAGTTCAGGCTCGCGCAGGCGCGCTTTCCCTTTCTGACCGTTTTCGACGACGTCGTTGTCTCGGGCGACGAGAAGCTCCTGAAGCCCGATCCGGCGATCTATCAGGTCCTGTTCGACCGGCAGGGCGTCCGCCCGTCGGATTGCGCCTTCGTGGACGATTCCGAAAAGAACGTGCTCGCGGCGCGCGCGCTCGGCATGCACGCGATTCATTTCAGGACGCCGCAGCAGGCGCGCGAGGAATTCCGCGCGCTCGGCTTCGCGGTTTGACGTCCAGCAGGCGAAGCGCGCCGGCGCGCGCTCCCATCTGAAAAGCCGCGCCGCCGCAACCGCGCGCGTAAGCCATGCGTTCCTTCCCCTCTCCTCTGCCCATCGATGAAGCGCTGCCGGCGCTGGGCGACGCATTGCGCGCCCACAACGCCGCCGTGCTCGTCGCGCCGCCCGGCGCGGGCAAGACGACGCGCGTTCCGCTGGCGCTGCTCGACGAGGAGTGGCTGGGGGGAAAATCAATCATCCTCCTCGAACCACGCCGCCTCGCGGCGCGCGGCGCGGCGGAGCGCATGGCGAAGACGCTCGGCGAGCGCGTCGGCGACACCGTGGGGCTGCGGGTGCGTCTCGGCTCGAAGGTTTCAGCGCGCACGCGCATCGTGGTCGTCACCGAAGGCGTCTTCACGCGGATGATCATCGACGATCCGGAATTGACGGGAATCGGCGCGGTGTTCTTCGACGAGTTTCACGAGCGGTCGCTCGACGCCGACAGCGGTCTCGCCTTCGCGCTCGACGCGCAGGGCGCGCTGCGTCCCGATCTGCGCATTCTCGTCATGTCGGCGACGATCGACGGCGCGCGCGTCGCATCGCTGATGGAGGGCGCGCCGCTGGTGCGGAGCGAAGGGCGCAGCTTTCCGGTCGAGACGCGCCATATCGGCCGCGATCCGGCGAAGCGCATCGAGGACCAGGTCGTCGACGCGGCGTTGCGGGCGCTGCGCGCCGATGCGGGCTCGCTGCTCATCTTCCTGCCGGGGCAGGCGCCGATCGAGCGCGTCGCGGACAGGCTGCGCGAGCGGATCGCCGATCCGAACATCCTCATCGCGCCGCTCTATGGCGCGATGGATCAGCGGGCGCAGGACGAGGCCGTTTCACCGACGCCCGCCGGCAAGCGCAAGATCGTGCTCGCCACCTCCATCGCCGAGACCTCGCTGACCATCGAGGGCGTGCGCGTCGTGATCGATTCCGGCTTGGCGCGCGTCCCGCGCTACGAGCCCGACATCGGCGTGACGCGGCTTGAAACCGTGCGCGTGTCGCGCGCCGCCGCCGATCAGCGGCGCGGACGCGCCGGACGCACCGAGCCCGGCGTCTGCTACCGGCTATGGGACGAAGCGGCGACCGGCGCGCTCGAACCGTTCGCGCGGCCGGAGATTCTCGACGCCGACCTTTCCGGCCTCCTGCTCGACTGCGGCGCATGGGGCGTCAGCGATCCGACGCGGCTGCGCTTCCTCGACCCGCCGCCCGCGCCCGCGCTCAACGAAGCGCGCGCCCTGCTGCGCCGGCTCGACGCGATCGACAGGGACGGACGCCTCACGGACGCCGGCGCCCGCATCCGCGCCCTGCCGCTGCCGCCGCGCCTCGCGCGCATGACGATCGACGCGGCCGCGCGCCGCGCGGCGCAAGAGGCGGCCGAGATCGCAGCGGTGATCGTCGAGCGCGGGCTGGGCGGCGACGCCGTCGATCTGGCCGAGCGGCTCGACCGATTCGCGCGCGACCGCGGCCCCCGCGCCTCCGGCATGCGCCACATGGCGGCCGACTGGGCGCGGCAGGCGGCGCAGGGCGCGACGGCCAGAGCGGCGGAGACGGAGGCGAGCCCGGCCGCGCTGCTGGCGCTCGCCTATCCCGACAGGATCGCGCGGGCGCGCGGCAAGCGCGGCGATTTCGTGATGGCGAACGGTCGCGGCGCGACGCTCCCCGAGACGGAGCGGCTGGCGCGGGAGGAGTTCATCGTCGTCGCCGACGTCAGCGGCGGCGCGGCGAGCGCGCGCATCCTGCTCGCCGCCGCGCTCGATCCGGCCGACCTCGACGCGGTCGCGGGCGATCGCATCCTCGTCGCCGACGAGGTCGCGTTCGACCCCGCCACGCGCGCGCTTCGCGCCCGGCGCGTCCGCAGGCTCGACGCCATCACGCTCGACGAGAAACCGGAGCCGGCGCCGGCCACGATCGAATCGGCGCGGGCGCTGGCGCGGGGCGCGGCGAGCGCCGGCGTCGACCGGCTGGGATGGACGAAGGCGCAGAACCAGCTTCGCGACCGGATCAATTATCTGCGCGCCGCGCTGATCAAGGCCGGCCGAAGCGACGAGGCGGCGCTGTGGCCGGACCTTTCCGCCGCGGCGCTCGCGGCGAGCGTCGAGGACTGGCTCGCGCCCTTCATCGTCGGCCGGACGCGGCTCGCCGAGATCGACGCGGACGCGCTGCAGGCGGCGCTCGACACGCTCGCGCCCTATGCGCTGCGGCGCGAACTCGACGCGAAGACGCCGACGCATTTCACCGCGCCGACCGGATCATCGATTCCCATCGATTATTCCTCCGAGGAAGGACCGGCGCTGTCGGTGCGGGTGCAGGAACTGTTCGGGCTCGACCGTCATCCCGCGATCGCGGACGGATCGATTCCGCTGACGCTCAACCTGCTTTCGCCGGCGCATCGGCCGATCCAGATCACCAAAGACCTGCCCGGCTTCTGGCGCGGCTCATGGGCGGCGGTGCGCGCCGATCTCCGCGGGCGCTATCCGAGGCATCCCTGGCCGGAGAATCCGCTCGAGGCGGCGCCGACGACAAGAGCGAAGCCAAGGGGGACGTGAGGGCCATATTTTGGACCGCCGCTCCTGATTGTCGCGCAACGATGGCGCCGAGCGCCTTGCGCCGTCTGACACATCCGTGGGGTCCGGGATCGACGGTTCACGCCGCCACGGAATGACGCGCCTTACTGATTGGCGTTCTCCGCCACGGCCAGGCTCTCGATCACCATCGCCGCCGTTCCCGGATTGAGCGCCATCGGAATGTCGTAGACGAGCGCAAGCCGCATGAGCGCCTTGACGTCCACATCGTGCGGATGCGGCGACAACGGGTCCACGAAGAAGAACAGCGCGCCGATCCTGCCTTCCGCGATCAGCGCGCCGATCTGCTGGTCGCCGCCGAGGGGACCGCTTTTCAGACGCGTGATGGCGAGATCGGGACAGCGGGCGACGATCTGCGCGCCTGTCGTCCCGGTGGCGACAAGATCGAAGCGGCGCAGCGTCTCGCGATGGCGCTCGGCGAAAGCGACCATCGCATCCTTCTTGCGGTCATGCGCGACGAGCGCCAGCGTGCGATTCGTCAACCGCCACGCTCCCAGCGGTCGCGCCATTGCCGCTCGCCCACAAGGCAGTCGACGCGCTTTCCCGGCGTCGCCTGCGCGCGCCTGATCAGGCCGTTGAAAGGATTGAGCAGCGGAAGGTCCATCGGCTGAAGATCGGCGATCTCCAGAAGAATCTTGGTGCGGATGGCCGGAATGAACTCCTCCCGGGCGCGGATGGGAACCATGAACGCGCGGGGGCCGCCGATCACGCAGGCCTTGTAATACTCATCGAGCTCGTCGATGTCGCCCCAGCCGCCGCGCTTCATCACGATGGGCAAGCCGTTGATGGTCGTCCCCTTCGCGAGCGCGTCGTCGCGCGCGGGCAGCACCGGACGGCCATTGTTGTTCGGCCCGTCGCCGGAGACGTCGATGACGCGGCGCGTTCCTTCATACGGGTTGCCCGCGAGCTGGGCGACGGCGAAATCGATCGCGCCCGAGATCGAGGTCCGCGACGCCCGCCGGATCGGGATCGCGGCAATCCGGTCCGCGAAGGCGTCGATCGATTCCGGCGTGTCGAGCAAGGTCCAGGGAACGCTGACCCGCTGGTCCATCGACGACGCCCAGTCGAACATGAGGACCGCGATGCGGCCGATTTCTCCGCCGGCGATCGCCTTCTTGACCTCGGCCGATCGGAACGCCTGCGCATACCCCTCGCGCTGCAGCGCGAGCTCCTCGATATCCATCGAATAGGAGATGTCGAGCGCAAGGACCAGTTCGATATCGACCTCGATTCTGGACGCGGCGGGCGGCGGCGGAGCGGGAGCGGTCTGCGCCGGCGCGGAGACCGGAGCGAGAAGGCCCATCATCATCCATGCGGCGATCAGCAGGCGCATCCGGCGCATCAGCGTCCTCCCCGGCCCCCTCCGGCATGATGGCGCCGGACGCCGCCGCCGCCAACTGCTCGCCGCGAACTATCCGCAGGCAAGGACCGGGCCGGCGCCGCATTTTTCAGCCGGCTCTTGGAATTAGCCCTGAAGCCGTGCCATCCTCCCGCCGACGCCCGGCGGCAGCCGCGTGCAGCGACAGGGAGAGTTGCAATGGATATCCGTCCTTTAGGCTACGCGCTCGCAGGCGTGATCCTGTCAGCCGCGTCGGCGATGGCGCAATTGAAGCCGGCGGTCGTGTTCGACATGGGCGGCAAGTTCGACAAATCCTTCAATGAAGGCGTGTTCAACGGCGTCGAGCGCTTCAAGAAGGAAACCGGAATCGATTACGCCGAATTCGAGGTGACGAATCCGAGCCAGCGCGAACAGGCGCTGCGCAACTTCGCGCGGCGCGGCAACGATCCCATCGTCGCGGTGGGGTTCGCCCAGGAGGACGCGCTGAAAAAGGTGGCGGCCGAATTCCCGAAGACCCGCTTCACGATCATCGATTCGGTCGTCGACCTGCCCAACGTGCAATCGATCGTCTTCAAGGAGCATGAGGGCTCCTATCTCGTCGGCGTGCTGGCGGCGCTCGCCTCCAAGACCGGAAAGGTCGGCTTCATCGGCGGCATGGACATTCCGCTGATCCGCAAGTTCGCGTGCGGCTATGCGCAGGGCGTCAAGGCGGCCAAGCCGAACGCGGAGCTGTTCCAGAACATGACCGGCACGACGCCGGCGGCGTGGCGCGATCCGGTCAAGGGCGGCGAACTCGCGAAAAGCCAGATCGACCGCGGCGCCGACGTGATCTACGCCGCAGCGGGCGGCACCGGCATCGGCGTGCTGCAGGCCGCCGCCGACAACGGCAAGCTCGGCATCGGCGTCGACTCCAACCAGAATCATCTCCATCCGGGCAAGGTTCTCACCTCGATGCTGAAGCGCGTCGACAACGCCGCCTATGGCGCGTTCACGGGCGCCAAGAACGGCACATGGAAAGCCGGCATGCTCAATCTCGGACTGGCCGAGGACGGCGTCGGCTGGTCGCTCGACAACGACAACAAGGCGCTCATCACCGACGACATGAAGAAGGCCGCGGATCAGGCGGCGGCCGACATCAAATCCGGCAAGGTCACGGTGCATGACTACATGGCGGATTCGAAGTGCCCGATCTGATCCGCCCGGATCCCGCCATTTGTTCCTCACCCGGTCGCCGCTGACGCGCCGACCACCCTCTCCCCTAGAGCGGGGAGAGGGAAACCGGACGCGCGCGCCAGCGCAACGCGCCCGGGCGAGGGACAAGGGTCGCAGCCGCCGGAAGCGCGCGGCTTGGTTCTTCCTCACGCGGACCTGCGCGTCCTGATGAACGCCATCGAGCTGTCCGGCATCGACAAGCGCTTTGGCGCCGTACACGCCAACAGGGCGGTGTCGATGGCTGTCGCGAAAGGATCGATCCACGGCATCGTCGGCGAGAACGGCGCCGGCAAATCGACGCTGATGTCGATCCTCTACGGCTTTTACGAAGCCGATGCCGGCGACATCCGCGTCAACGGCGACAAGGTCCGCTTCCGGTCCTCGCGCGACGCGATCGCGGCCGGGATCGGCATGGTGTTCCAGCATTTCATGCTGGTCGAGACATTCACCGTGCTGGAGAACATCCTGCTCGGCGCAGAAGGCGGCGCGCTGCTCGGCCAGGGCCGCGCCCGCATGCGCGCCGACATTCTGCGGCTCGCCAGGGATTATGCGCTCGAGGTCGAGCCGGACGCCGTCGTCAAAGACCTGTCCGTCGGGCTGCAGCAGCGCGTCGAGATTCTCAAGGCGCTGGCGCGCGGCTCCGACATTCTCATTCTCGACGAGCCGACGGGCGTGCTGACGCCGCAGGAGGCCGATCATCTTTTCCGCATTCTCCGCCAGCTCAGGGAGAACGGAAAGACCGTGATGCTAATCACGCACAAGCTGCGCGAGATCATGGCGATCACCGACAGCGTCTCGGTGATGCGGCGCGGCGAGATGGTCGCGACGCTGAAGACGGCCGACACCTCGCCCGACGAACTCGCCGCGCTGATGGTCGGCCGCAGCGTGAAGCTGCGCGTCGAGAAGAAGCCCGCCGCGCCCGGCGCCGAAGCGCTGCGCGTGTCGCGCCTGACCGTGACCGACGAGCGCGGGCTCAACCGCGTCGATGACGTCTCCTTCACCCTGCGCGGCGGCGAGATCGTCGGCGTCGCGGGCGTCGCGGGAAACGGCCAGTCGGAGCTGATGGAGGCGATCGCCGGGATGCGGCCGATCGCATCAGGAGAGATTCTCTTCAACGGCGCCGCGGTGACGCGCGACCCGCAGACATTGCGCAAGCGCGGCATGGGCCATGTGCCCGAAGACCGCCATCGCACCGGCCTCGTCGTCGCGTTCGAGGCGTGCGAGAACGGCATTCTCGGCTATCAGGACGCGCCGCCCTGCAATCGCGGCCTGCTGCTCGACCGCGACGCCATCGTCGATCTGGCCGCGAAAAGGATGCAGGCCTATGACGTGCGCCCGCCCGACCCCTTCCTGCGCGCCGCCGCCTTCTCCGGCGGCAACCAGCAGAAGATCGTGCTCGCGCGCGAAATCGAGCAGGATCCGGCGCTGCTGCTCGTCGGCCAGCCCACGCGCGGCGTGGACATCGGCGCGATCGAGTTCATTCACAGACGCATCCTCGCGATGCGCGACGCCGGAAAGGCCGTCCTGCTGGTGTCGGTCGAGCTCGACGAAATCCTGTCCCTGTCCGACCGCATCCTCGTGATGTGCGGCGGCAAGATCATCGGCGAGCGGAACGCCAACGAGACGAACGAGCGCGACCTCGGCCTGCTGATGGCCGGCGTCGATCATCAGGCGACAGCGGCATGACGCAACCTCCCGCCCTTCTGTCTCTCGTGACGCTCGGCGTCTCCGACGTGAAACGCGCGCGCGCCTTCTACGAAGCGCTGGGATGGATCGCCTCGGGCGCAAGCAACGAGACAGTCACCTTCTTTCATGGCGCGAACGGAACGCTCGCGCTCTATCCGCGCCACCTGCTGGCGGAAGACGCGACGGTTCCCGACAGGCCCACGGGCTTCGCCGGCGTGACCCTCGCCAACAATCTTCGCAGCGAGCGCGACGTGGACGCCTTTCTCGAACGCGCGAAAGCGGCGGGAGGGGTCATCATGAAGCCGGCGCAGAAAGTATTCTGGGGCGGCTATTCGGGCTATTTCTCCGACCCCGACGGCCATCTGTGGGAAGTGGCGCACAACCCGTTCTTCCCCATCGATGACGATGGAAAAATGAGGCTCCCGCCGTGAGCGCAGCGCCAAAAGAATTGCCGCGCTGGGCGGAGGTCGCGCTTGTCCCCGCCGCGAGCGTCGCGACGGCGTTCGTCGCGGCGGGACTTGTCGTGCTCGCCATCGGCGAGAATCCGTTCGAGGCGCTCGTCATTCTCCTGCGCGGCGCGCTCGGCTCCGGCGAAGGGGTAGGCTTCACGCTCTACTATGCGACGAACTTCATCTTCACCGGGCTCGCGGTCGCCGTCGCCTTCCATGCGGGCCTGTTCAACATCGGCGGCGAAGGACAGGCGACGCTCGGCGGACTCGGCGCGGCGCTCGTCGCGCTCGCGTTCGATTCAACGTTGCCCGCCATCCTCCTGCTGCCGCTCGCCGTCATCGCGAGCGCGCTGTTCGGCGCCGCATGGGCGCTGATCCCCGCCTGGCTGCAGGCCAAGCGCGACAGCCACATCGTCATCACGACGATCATGTTCAATTTCCTCGCGGCGACGCTGCTGGTCTATCTCCTCGTCGGGCCGCTGAAACCCGTGGGGTCGATGGCGCCCGACACGCGCGGCTTCGCGGCGAGCGCGGCTCTGCCGACGATGCAGGGCTTGCTGGGGCTGTTCGGCCTTTCGATCCCCGCCTCGCCCCTCAACATCTCCTTTCTGCTGTCGCTTGTCGCCGCCGCTTTCGTGTGGCTGCTGATCTGGCGCTCGCGGCTCGGCTACGAGATTCGCGCGTTCGGCTTCAATCCCGAGGCAACCGCCTACGCCGGCATCTCGGCGACGAAGATCACCATCGTCACGCTGCTGATCTCCGGCGCGCTCGCCGGGCTGATGGCGTCGAACGAAATCCTCGGCGCGCAGCATCGGCTGAGCCTCGGCTTCGTCTCCGGCTACGGCTTCGTCGGAATCGCCGTCGCGCTGATGGGGCGGTCGCATCCGGTCGGGGTCGTGCTCGCCTCGATCCTGTTCGGCGTGCTGTATCAGGGCGGCGCCGAACTCGCTTTCGAGAAGCCCGCGATCACGCGCGACATGATCGTCGTCATCCAGGGTCTGGTCATTCTTTTCGCCGGCGCTCTTGAGCGCCAGTTCCATGCGCCGCTCACGGCGATCTTCGGCCGGCGTCCGACGCGCGCCGAAACGCAGGCGGCGGCCTCGTGAGCTTTCAGGACGTCATCCTGATCCTCGCCTCGGCGCTGCGCCTGTCGACGCCGCTGCTGCTCGCCTGCCTCGCCGGCCTCTATTCGGAGCGCGCGGGCGTTTTCAACATCGGGCTCGAAGGCAAGATGCTCGCGGCCGCTTTCGCCGCCGCGGTTGTCGCGACCCTGACCTCGTCAGCGATGCTCGGCCTTCTCGGCGCGATCGTCATCGGGATCGCCTTCTCGATGATCCACGGCTTCGCCTCGATCACGCAACGCGGCAACCAGATCGTCTCAGGCGTCGCGATCAACACGCTCGCGCTCGGCCTGACGGCCGTGCTCGGCAACGCCTGGTACAAGGAAGGGGGCCGCACGCCGCCGCTGCCGGCGAGCGTGCGTTTCCAGCCCATCGAACTGCCCTTCGCGGCGGAAGCCAGATCCATCCCGATTCTCGGGCCGATCTATTCGGACCTGCTGTCGGGCCATTACGGCTTCGTCTATGCCGCGCTGGCGGCCGTTCCGCTGACCGCCTTCATCCTCCAGCGGACGCGCTTCGGCCTGCGCCTCAGAGCCGTCGGCGAGAACCCCGCGGCGGTGGACACGGCGGGCGTCTCCGTCGAGCGCATGCGCTATCTCGCGCTGGCGTGCTGCGGCGCGCTGTGCGGACTCGCCGGCGCCTATATGTCGACGGCGCAATCGGCGAGCTTCGTCACCGAAATGACAGCGGGCAAAGGCTTCATCGCGCTCGCCGCGCTGATCTTCGCCAAATGGCGGCCATGGGGTGCGCTCGGCGCGTGCCTGCTGTTCGGCCTGCTCGACGCCGTCGCCATCAGGCTGGAAGGCGCGACGCTGCCGCTGATCGGCCAGGTTCCCGTTCAGGCGATCCAGTCGCTGCCCTATCTGCTGACCGTCGTTCTGCTCGCCGGCTTCATCGGGCGGGCGGTTCCGCCCAAGGCGGGCGGCGTTCCCTATGTGAAGGAACGGCGGTAGAAGCGCCAACCCATGCGAAAGACCCGATGACGGATCTCGCCACCCTTCACCCCGCCCTCGAGGGGCTCTCGGCCGACATCGGGGTCGTGCTCGGCTCCGGCCTGACCTCGGTCGCCGACGCCGCGCGCGACCGCGTCGCGATCCCCTTTTCCGAGATCGCGGGCTTCCCACAGACGCCGGCGGTGACGGGCCACGGCCGCGAGCTTGTGGTGGGCGAACTCGGCGGCAAGCGCGTCGCGATCCTGACCGGCCGCATGCACGCCTACGAGACCGGCGACGCGACGGTGATGCGCGCGCCGATCGCGATCCTGAAACGCCTCGGCTGCAAGGCGGCGCTGCTCACCAACGCGGCAGGCTCCTTGCGGACGGAGATGCCGGCAGGCTCGCTGATGGCGATCAGCGACCATATCAACTGGGCGGGCGCCTCGCCGCTGCTCAACGACCATTCCGACGAGCGCTTCGTCGACATGAGCGCCGCCTATGACGCCGATCTGCGCGCCGCGATGCAGCGCGCCGCGACGAGAAGCGGTCTGACGCTGCATGAAGGCGTCTATTGCTGGTGGCCGGGCCCGATGTTCGAGACGCCGGCCGAAATCCGCGCCGCCCGCATTCTCGGCGCGGACGCGATCGGCATGTCGACGGTTCCGGAAGCGATCCTCGCGCGCCGGCTCGGCCTGCGCGTCGCGGCGGTGTCGAGCATCACCAATCTCGCCGCCGGCATGGGGCCGCCGCTGTCGCACGCGCATACGAAAGAGGTCGCCGGCGCGATCGCGAAGGACCTGGCGACGCTGGTCGTCCAGGCCATCAAAGAGTTCGATGTCTGACGCGGCGCTCGACGCGCTGTTCGACGCGGCGCGCGCGATTCGCGAGCGCGCCTATGCGCCCTATTCGCGCTACAAGGTCGGCGCCGCGATCCGCGCAACGGACGGCCGCATCTTCTCCGGCTGCAATGTCGAGAACGCCGCCTACCCCGTCGGAACCTGCGCGGAGGCCGCCGCCATCGCCGCGATGATCGCCGCCGGAGCAAACCGAATCGCCGTGATCGCGGTCATCGGCTCAACGGACGACGTCTGCACGCCCTGCGGCGGATGCCGGCAGCGCATCCGTGAATTCGCCGCGCCAGACGCGCTCGTCGCGATGGCGGACGCGCGATGCGAAACCCGCATCGTGCGGACGCTCGACGCCCTGCTGCCGCTCAGCTTCGGACCGGACCATCTGCCGGCGCCACAGGATCGAGGAACTCCTCATGGATGACGTCGCCGTCGCGCGCCGGGCGCTGCCGCTTCTCGATCTCACCGAACTCTCGGACGCCTGTTCGGAAGCGGCCGTCGAGAAGCTGCTGGCGAACGCGACCGGCAAGCATGGCAAGGTCTCTGCGGTGTGCGTGTGGCCGCAATTCGTGAAACGGGCGCGGCAAAGGCTGGATCGCAGCGGCGTGAAGGTGGCGACCGTGGTCAATTTCCCCTCGGGCGACGGCGCCGTCGAGCAGATCGCCGACGATGTCGCCGAATGCGTCAACGACGGCGCCGACGAGATCGATCTCGTGCTGCCCTACAAGGCGTTTCTCGCCGGCGATGAAAAACGGGCGCGGCAGATGGTGGAGGCGATCGACCAGACGCTGGATGACGGACTGATTCTGAAAGTCATCCTGGAGACCGGAGAGTATCCGGATCAGGCGTCGATCGCGCGCGCGAGCCGGCTCGCGATCGAAGCGGGGGCCGACTTCATCAAGACCTCCACCGGGAAAACCAAGATTTCCGCCACGCCGGACGCGGCGCGCACGATGCTCGACGCCATCAAGGCGAGCGGCCGCGACGTGGGCCTCAAACCTTCAGGCGGCATCCGGACCGTCGCCGACGCCGCCAGCTATCTCTCGCTCGCCGACGCGGTCATGGGTCCGGACTGGGTTCGTCCGAGCCGGTTTCGCTTCGGCGCGAGCGGCCTTCTCACGGCGATCAACGCCGCGATCGAAGGAACCGGCGGCGAGTTGCTGAGATCGAGCTACTGATGATTCCGCAGGAGATCATTCGCAAGAAGCGCGACGGCGCGACGCTTTCGTCCGACGAGATCGACGCCTTCGTTTCCGGGCTCTCGAGCGGCGCGATCAGCGAGGGGCAGGTCGCGGCGATGGCGATGGCGGTGTTTTTCAACGGCATGACGCGCGCAGAATGCGCGGCGCTGACCCAGGCGATGACGCGGTCAGGCGAGACGCTCGACTGGAGCGACCTGCCGGGGCCGGCGCTCGACAAGCACTCCACCGGCGGCGTCGGCGACACCGTCAGCCTCATGCTCGCGCCCGCCGTCGCTGCCTGCGGCGGCTATGTGCCGATGATCTCGGGCCGCGGGTTAGGCCATACCGGCGGAACGCTCGACAAGCTCGACTCGATTCCGGGCTATGTCTCGCAGCCCGACAACACGCTCTTTCGCAAAACGGTGCGCGAGGTCGGCTGCGCGATCATCGGGCAGACCGCCAATCTCGCGCCGGCGGACAAGCGCTTCTACGCCATCCGCGACGTGACCGCGACGGTCGAATCCATTGCGCTGATCACGGCCTCCATTCTTTCAAAAAAACTCTCCGCCGGGCTGAAGGGGCTGGCGATGGACGTGAAATGCGGCTCAGGCGCCTTCATGCAGAAGCGCGACGATGCGCAGGCGCTCGCGCAGAGCATCGCCGGCGTCGCGGCGCAGGCGGGCCTGCCGACGACATCGCTCATCACCGACATGAACGAGCCGCTAGCCAGCGCGGCCGGCAACGCCGTCGAGGTCCGCTACGCGATCGACTATCTCACCGGCGCGGCGCGCGAGCCGCGCATGCACGCCATCGTAGTGGCGCTGGGCGCGGAGATGCTGACGACGGGCGGGCTCGCAGCATCCATCGACGATGCGCGGCGAAAGCTGGAGAGCGCGATCGCAAGCGGCCGCGCGGCGGAAATATTCGAGGGCATGGTCGCATCGCTCGGCGGGCCCGACGACATCATCGGCTCGCCCGATCGCCATCTCGCGCGCGCGCCGGTCGAACGCGCGGCCCATGCGGCGCGCGCCGGATTCGTGACCGCGATCGACGCGCGCAAGGTCGGCCTCGCGGTGGTCGCGCTCGGCGGCGGCCGGATGCGCGCCGACCAGGCGATCGATCCCGCCGTCGGCCTCACGCAGCTTGCGGGGCTCGGCGACGCCGTCGATTCGGCGCATCCGCTCGCGGTGATTCACGCGCGCGACGATGACGGGTTTGCGCGCGCCGAAGCGATGCTGCGTGACGCCTATGTCGTCGGCGACGCGCCTGCGACGCGGCAGCCCGTGATTCTCGAGCGCATCGTTGCATGACTTTGCTCGTCGCGATCACCGGCTGGGATCCCGCGCCGTGGGCGGAGCGGTTCCGCAAGCTGATGCCGGACCGGCGCGTCGTAACGCTTGGCGAGCCCTACGACGGCGCGGACATCCGCTATGTCGCGTCTTGGAAACATCCGCCGCGCTCGCTGGCGAATCTTCCCCATCTCAAGGCGCTGCTCTCGCTGGGCGCAGGCGTCGATCATCTGTTCAGCGATCCGGCGCTGCCGGACGCGCCGATCGTCCGGATCGTCGATCCCGATCTCACCGCGCGCATGAGCGAATATGTCGTTCTCCATTGCCTCCTGCATCTGCGCCAGCAGCGGCGCTACGACCATCAGCAGCGCAACCGCCAATGGGTCGACGATCGCCTGCAGCCTGCCGCGCGCGACATGCGCGTCGGAATACTGGGGATGGGCGAACTCGGACAGGACGCCGCGCGCAAGCTCGCGCTCATGGGCTTTCAGGTCGCCGGATGGAGCCGCTCGTCGAAGCGCTCGACGGATGCGGAGATGTTCTGCGGGGCGGACGAACTCGACCTGTTCCTGCAACGCACGGATATTCTCGTCGCGCTGCTGCCGCTGACACGGGATACGCGCGGCTTCATCAACGCGACGCTGCTGCGCAAGCTGGCGCATGACGGTCCTTTCGGCGGCCCCTATCTCATCAACGCGGGCCGGGGCGGGCTGCAGGTGGAGAGCGACATTCTCGCCTGCCTCAATGACGGAACGCTGCTTGGCGCGGCGCTCGACGTGTTCGAACAGGAGCCGCTGCCGCCGTCGTCGCCGCTCTGGCCGCATCCCGCGGTCACCATCACGCCGCACAACGCAGCGATGAGCGATCCGGAAACCATCGGCAAGCAGGTCGTCGCGCAGATCCAGGATTTCGAAAGCGGCGCACCCTTGCGCAACATCGTCGATCGCGACCGGCAATATTGATTGCGCGGGAGGCCGCGCGGACATGCGAGACAGCACGGTCGCGCAGCGGATTTCAGCGACGGCGGACGGCTCCTATCGAACCTGCGCCTGCATGCGCCTGGCGCCCGTTATGTCGCCGCCGCCGGCCGCGGCGATGCGGCTTGCGGCCACGCGCAGCGGCTCGCTGACCACTTCCATATGATAGCCGTTCGCGTGAAGGAGAGTTTCGTCGTCGCGCATCACGCCGACATGGCCCTTCCAGAACAGCAGATCGCCGCGCCGAAGCCCCGACAGATCAGGCGCGAGATTGAGCGGCGCGCCCAGCTCCCTTTCCTGCATGTCGCTGTCCCGCGGAGCGCGCATTCCCGCAAGCTCCATCGCGTTCTGGACCAGGGCCGAGCAGTCCAGACCTTCCGTCGTCCGGCCGCCCCAGAGATAGGTCACGCCGATCATCTTTTCCGCCGCCGCGACGAAATCCGCCACATGCTCATCCATCGGCCGCAGATGCCGCGTCCAGACACAGGCGCCATCGTCGAGCACGGAAAAATCGCCGTGCTCGCGCGCGACGGTCACGAGAGCGCCGAGTTGAAGCGCGCCCAGCGGCGGCGCCTTGATGCCTGGGCCCGGATAAAGATGCGTGCGCAGCGCGCGCACCCTGTGCGTCGGCGCGGCGACCGTCTCGCGCAGCGCCTCGCTCGGCGCATAACCGACGTAACCGTCGCGCTCGCATGCGATCCAGGACCAGCCTTCCGGCGAATGCTCGTAGGCGATCACCGTCTCGCCGCGCAACGCCTCCGTATCGAGCGCTGAATCCGCCTGCGGCGCGCGGCGAACCGGCGCATGCGGCCAGACGACCTGCATGCGAATTCCCTCAACATAACGCTCCGCGTCGATCTCGCCGCGAAGATGCGCGGCCGCCAGATCAGGACGCGCAGGCGTGAGCCGCGCGTCAGTCAGGATGTTCAAGCCGTCAGCTCCATCGCCATGCTGCTGACCAGATCGCCGATCTTCTCGACCGTCAGCGCGCCCTTCACCGTGCGCTGCACGATGACATTACGTCGATCCTTCTCGTCGCGGCGGCGCGAGACATAGCCGAGCGCGCCCATCGTATCCAGCGCGCGCGTGACGACGGGCTTGGTGACTCCCAGCTTCCGGGCAAGGCCGCGCACGGTGTGCGGCGGCGGGTCGAGATAGATCGTCAGAAGAATAGCGGCCTGGCGCGACGAAAGATCGTGTTCACCGTCCCGCACAAGAGCAAGGTGAACGTCGTGCCAAAGCTTCAGGGATTGAGCAGGACGCATGCTCGCTTGATGAGAATAAAATTCTTCCGGGGACCTCATTATTGACGGGCGCGCGGGCGGCGCAAGCTTTTTTCGGCGCTTGACGAACGGGCCCACTCGTGGGCGCAGCGCTGCTCGATCAGCGCATGGACGAGGCGCGCCGCTTGCGGCTCGCCGCCTTCCGGCCGTCCGCTCCGGGCGACGGGCGTCCAGCCGAAAATATCAAAATGCGCCCATTCCCGGGCCTTTTCGACGAAACGCGAAAGAAAAAGCGCGGCCGTGATCGAACCCGCAAAGGCGCCAGACGAAACATTGTTCGTATCGGCGATTTTTGAATCGAGCATCGCGGCATAGGGCCGCCACAAGGGCAGGCGCCAGACCGGATCGTTCACGCGCTCGCCGGCGCGCGCGATCGCGGCAGCCAATTCCTCGCTGCGCGTGTAAAATGGCGGGAGATCCGGGCCAAGCGCGACGCGCGCGGCGCCGGTGAGGGTCGCAAAGTCAATCAGCAGATCCGGCGACTCCTCATCGGCCGCGGCCAGCGCGTCCGCCAGAATGAGCCGCCCCTCGGCGTCCGTGTTGCCGATCTCCACGGTCAATCCCTTCCTGCTTTTCAGGATGTCGCCGGGACGGAATGAATCGCCGCCGACCGCGTTTTCGACGATCGGCAAAAGAACCCGCAGGCGCACAGGCAGTTTCGCATCCATGATCATGCGCGCGGCGGCGAGAGCGGCGGCCGCGCCGCCCATGTCCTTCTTCATCAGCAGCATGCCGGCAGGCGGCTTGATATCGAGACCACCGGTATCGAAGACGACGCCCTTTCCGACCAGCGTCACCTTCGGATGCGACGCCGCGCCGAAGCGGATATCGACCAGGCGCGGGGCGCGCGACGATCCTCGCCCCACCGCATGCGCGAGCGGAAAGCCGTCCTTGAGCAGATCATCGCCGACAACCACTTTCGCCGTCGCGCGGTATTGCTTCGCGACGGCGAGCGCCGCCGCCGCCAGCTCCTTCGGACCCATGTCGTTCGCCGGCGTGTTGATCAGATCGCGCCCAAGCGCGACACTTTCGGCGATGCGCAGCACGCCCGCGCGATCCACGCCCGGCGGCGGCGCCAGACGCGGCCCCGCGTCCCGCCTCGCGCGGTAACGGTCGAAGCGATAGGCGCCGAGCAGAAATGCGATCACAGCGAGCTGCTGATCCCCCGGCCAATCCTCCAGCCGATAACATCCAGGCGGAAGGAGGCCGGGCAGCTTTCCCGGCAGAAAAGGATCGGGCTCGGCCTCAGCCCCCAGACCAAACAGCGCCGCGCCGAGCGATCCGTTCGCGCCCGGCGCGAAGCCAACCTTGCCCAAGCCCGCGTCAAACCCCTGGGCGCGGAGAAAAGCGACGGCGGCCCGATCGAGCCCGCGCGGCGCTCCGCCCTCCTCCCACTGACGGCGACCGAGGCAGAAAACCGAGATCGCGTGTTCCGCCGCGGGCGCGAGACTGTTGCGCATGACGTTCTCCTTTACGCCTGCGTAGATTGATCCGGGTTAACGGTTCGTTAGGGTTAACAGATCATTCATGGGCGCAGGAATTACGGTCGGTTCCATGCGCGCTCGTTTCTCATCGCCCCTTTCGCGTCTGACATTCTGCGCCGCGCTTGCGCTGAGCGCCTCCGCCTGCATGCGCGGCGGCTCCGGCGACATCGTCAGTTCGGTCCCGGCCAGCGCGCTCTCAGAAACGGAATGGCGCGAACAGGCGGACCGTTGGGGCAAGCGCGTCGACGCCGCGCCAGGCGATCGCGACGCATCCATCAACTACGCGCGCGCGCTGCGCGCGATCGGCCAGCGCGAGCAGGCCGTCGCCGTGCTCGAACAGGCGGCCGCGCGGCAGCCGAACGACCTTCAAGTTCTCGGCGCCTATGGAAAAGCGCTCGCGGACGCAGGCCGGCTGCGCGAAGCTCTGGATATTCTGGGCAAGGCGCATCTGCCGGAGAAGCCGGACTGGCGGATCCTCTCGGCGATGGGGGTCGTGTCGGACAAGCTCGGCGAGCATGAGGCGGCCCAGCGCTATTACCAGGCTGCGCTGAACATCGCTCCGGGCGAGCCAAGCATTCTCTCCAATCTCGGCTTCTCCTATGCGCTGGCGCGTCGTCTGCCGGAAGCGGAAGCGACGCTCCGGCAGGCGGCCGAAGGCGCGAAAAACGACCCGCGCATTCGACAGAACCTCGTGCTGGTTCTGGGCTTGCAGGGCAAGTTCGACGAGGCGGAGAAGATCGCCAGAACCGACCTGCCAGCCGAGGATGTCCGTCAGAACATGGCTTACCTGAAAAGCATGATCTCGCAGCCGAACAACTGGGCGAAGATCAAACAGACGATGACGCGCTGAAGCGCGCCGTCTGGATATCTTCAACGGCCGCGGCGTTTACTTCCCGCCGAAAATCTGGATGCCCACGGGCCCTAGAATCGCGACGAAGAGCACGGGAAGAAAGAACAGGATCATCGGCACCGTCAGCTTGGGCGGCAAGGCCGCCGCCTTCTTTTCAGCTTCCGTCATGCGCTGATCCCGAAACTCCTGCGCCAGCACGCGCATCGCCTGCCCGATCGGGGTGCCATAACGCTCCGATTGCGTCAGCGCGGTGCAGACCGACTTCACCGAATCAAGACCCGTGCGGCGCGCGAGATTCTCATAAGCCTGACGACGTTCGCTGAGGTAAGAGAGCTCCGCCGTCGCAAGCATCAATTCCTCGGCCAGCGGAATCGACTGCGTGCCGATTTCTTCGCTCACCTTCCGGAAAGACTGCTCGATCGACATGCCGGACTCGACGCAAATCAGCAGGAGATCGAGCGCGTCAGGAAATGCGCGCGAGATCGACAGCTGCCTCTTGCTGATCGCATTGGACAGAAAGATTTCCGGCGCCTTGAGGCCGAGATACAGGCCAAGGACCACGCCGCCGACGCGCGCGGCCGTTGGATATTGCGTGGTGTCCATGACGACAAAAATGTAGAATGCGGAAACGGCGCAGAACAGGATCGGCGAAATGAAACGGAAGAAAAGGAAAACGATTTCCGCCTTCTGGCCGCGATAGCCGGCCATCTGAAGGCGCTGCTGAGCGCCTTCAGCATTGAGCCAATCGCGAAGCTTCAACCTGTTCACCAGATCAAGCATGTAGGCCTTGGGCTCCGGCCGGAGGCCTCGCCGGTCCCCAGCCTTATCGAGCCTTTCGCGCTCGCGCGCGCGTATGCGATCGCGCTCGACGGAAACGGCCCTGACCCGCTTCTTCAGCGCATCGCCTTCGAGAATAGGCACCGCGATCGAGATGACCGTCGCGGCCACTGCGATCGCGCTCGCGATCATCAGCATGAAGCGAGGATCGCTGATCTTGCTGTAGAGAAGATCGAACAGCATCCGCGCAACCTCAGAAATCGAATCGGATCATCTTGCGCATCATCATGACGCCAAGAAACATCCAAAACAGCGATCCGGCGATCAGCAGCTTGCCGGTTTGTGTCGTAAACAACAGAACCATGTATTTCGGACTGGTGAGCGTGACCAATCCCGACACGATGAAAGGAAGAGCCGCGATGATCGCGGCGGACGCTTTCGCCTCCATGCTGAGCGCCTTGATCTTTCCCTTCATTTTTTTCCGTTCGCGCAGAACGCGCGACAGGTTTCCGAAGGCGTCAGAGAGACTGCCGCCGGTTTTCGCCTGAATCTGCACGACAATGCCGAAGAAATTCGCCTCCGAGGTGGGCATGCTCTTGTAGAGCTTGCCGCACGCCTCGCCCACGGACAGGCCCACGGACTGGGCTTCGATGATCTTGCGAAACTCGGAGCGCACAGGCTCCGCGGCCTCGACGGAAATGATGCGCAGGCAGTCTCCGAGCGGGAGGCCCGATTTCACGCCGCGAACGATGATATCGATGGCGTTCGGAAATTCCTCCTGGAACTTCACAATTCTTTTGCCGCGCAGAAAGGACAGGTACCAGAGCGGAAGGGCCGCGCCGGCGGCGACGCCGGCGACGCCGCCGAAAAGCAAGCTTTGCAAGCCGATCGTCGCCAGAAGAGCAACCAGAAGGCCGACGAAAATGGATGTCGCGTAGTAGCGCTTCGTGCTCCAGCTCAGGCCGGCATAGGTGATGCGCGCAGCGAGCGTGACTTTTTTTTCGGCCTTTTCCTTGCGCTCCAGATCCTTGAGGCTTTGCGCCACCGCGTCGCGCCGGCTCACGCCGGCGGTCCGCTCGGTGCGGCGCTTCGACGGCTCGGCGCCTACGATCGCCTTCTGGCGCTTTTCGCCGCGCGCGTCGCCGGACAGATAGGGGTAAATCAGAACATAGGCGACGCCGCCTGTCGCGACCATCGCCAGGAAAATGATCGCGAGCGTGGTGAGGTTCATGGATAAGCGCCCGGGCGCATCAGACCGCTTCCGCCTTCGCGGCGTCGAGGCTGTCGAGCGCGGCGGCGAGACGGCGCTCCTCGCCATAATAGCGCGCGCGCTCCCAGAAGCGCGGCTTGCCGATGCCGGTCGAGACGTGACGGCCGATGACGCGGCCGTTCGCGTCCTCGCCCTCGATCTGATAGACGCACAGATCCTGCGTGATGATGACGTCGCCTTCCATGCCCATCACTTCGGTGATGTGCGTGATGCGCCTTGACCCGTCGCGCAGGCGGGACGCCTGGACGATGACGTCCACGGATGACGTGATCATCTCGCGAATCGTTCGGGAGGGCAGCGAAAACCCGCCCATGGTGATCATGGATTCGATACGGGACAGGCATTCCCGCGGATTGTTCGCATGCAGCGTGCCCATCGAGCCGTCGTGACCGGTGTTCATCGCCTGAAGCAGGTCAAACGCCTCGGGTCCGCGAACCTCGCCAACGACGATTCTTTCAGGCCGCATGCGGAGGCAGTTGCGCACGAGATCGCGCATCGTGATCTGCCCCTGCCCTTCGAGATTCGGCGGCCGGGTTTCGAGCCGCACGACATGGGCCTGCTGGAGCTGCAACTCGGCGGCGTCCTCGCAGGTGATGACGCGCTCATCGTCATCGATGTAGTGGGTCAGACAGTTGAGCAACGTCGTCTTTCCGGAGCCCGTTCCGCCGGAGATGACCACGTTGCAGCGCACGCGCCCGATGATCTTGAGAATTTCCGCGCCCTGCGGCGAGATCGAGCCGAATTTGACAAGCTGCTCAAGGGTCAGCTTGTCCTTCTTGAATTTGCGGATGGTCAAGGCCGGACCGTCGATCGCCAGCGGCGGAGCGATAACGTTGACGCGCGATCCGTCCGGCAACCGCGCGTCGCATATGGGGCTCGCCTCGTCGACGCGCCGACCGACCTGGCTGACGATGCGCTGGCAGATGTTCATGAGCTGCGCATTGTCGCGAAACTTGATGTTCGTAAGCTGGATCTTGCCGCCGACCTCGATGAAGGTGCGGTGCGCGCCGTTCACCATCACGTCGGCGATATCGTCGCGCGCCAGGAGCGGCTCCAGCGGGCCGTAACCCAGCACGTCGTTGCAGATATCGTCGAGCAGTTCCTCCTGCTCGGCGATCGACATCACCACGCTTTTCAGCGCGATGATCTCGTTCACGATGTCGCGAATCTCTTCCCGGGCGCTTTCGGCGTCCAGCCGCGAGAGCTGCGCCAGATCGATGGCCTCGATCAGCGCGCCGAAGATCATGCTCTTGGTCTGGTAATACTCGTCGGACCGCACGCGCGACGAGACGATCTCCACTTGTGTGAGCGCAGACGGGCGCGGGGCCGGCGCGGAGGAGGGCTCCGGGCGCGCCGGCGCGGCCGGCGCCGGCGTCGCCGCCAGACCAGAAACAGCAGCTCCAGCGTTTGCTCTGCGTCCAAACATTTTTATCGATCAGCCCTAAGGCGACTGCCGAAACCCGTCATGCGCGGCGGAGTTTCTTGAACAGCGGCGCGAGAATGCTCGATTTATTCTTTACGATCGGTTGCCGACCGAGCGTCGCGGTCGCCAGCTGGTCGAATATCTCCGGAACCTTGCCGTTAGCCTGGATCTCCATGATCATCCGGCCATTGTTCAAGGCCGACCCAAACAGCGCCGCGTCGAAGGGAATCGTCGCCGACGGTTCGATCTCCAGCACCTTGGAGAAGTCGCCGATCGGCAGCTCCGGCCGTTTCACCATGCCGACCTTGTTGACGATCAGCTTGGGCGGCCTGTCGTTCGGCCGGGCCTGCTTCAGCGCCACGAACATGTTCTTCACATTGCGGAAGCTCGCGAGATCGGGCTCCGCGACGATGATTACCTCATCCGCGCTCACCGCGACGCGCCGGGCCCAGGAGGTCCAGAGATGAGGCATGTCCAGCACGATGCAGGGCGTCGACGTCCGCAGGACGTCGATCACCGCGTCGAACGCCGTCTCCTGCAGATCGTAGACCCGGTCGAGCATCGCCGGCGCCGCCAGCAAACTGAGATTGTCCGAGCATTTCGCCAGCAGGCGGTCGACGAGATTGGCGTCGATGCGGTCCGGCGCGAAAACCGCGTCGGCCACGCCCTGGGGGGGATCCTGATCGAAATCGAGCGCGGCGGTGCCGAAGCCGAGATCGAGATCGACGATCACCGTATTGACCTTCTGCGCGGACGAGATCGCCCAAGCGAGATTGTGCGCGATGGTCGAGGCGCCGACGCCGCCCTTGGTGCCGATCACCGCGATCGTGCGGCCGACCACGTCAACGCCCTCGCCGGTGTACAGCGCCGACGCCGTCCGGATGAAATCAAGCGGGCCAATCGGGGTCAGCAGATAGTCGCTCACCCCACGGCGGGTCAGCTCGCGATAAAAGCCGACGTCATTGATCGGGCCGGCCACGATGACCCGCGTCGCAGCGTCACACAGTTCCGCGAGCTGATCGAGGTGGGCCAGCATCTGGCCGGCGTCGGATCCGCTTTCGAGCATCAGGAGATTCGGGGTCGGCGCCGAGCGGTAGGCCGCGAGCGCGGCCGGAGCGCCGCCCATGTGAACCTTCACATGGGCGCGGGCCATCCTGCGGTCCAGGATCGACGCTTCGACCGCGTCAGCCACCGCCTGCGTCTCACAAAACGCCTGCACGGAAATCCGCGGCAGCGGCGCGATCACCGTTCCGGGATCGACCGATTCCGTCTCCTGCTGCGATGCGGCGAGATCGAGCGCTTCACGCATCACTTCGTTCCTACGGCCTGGTTGATCGTGGTTCCGGTGGTCCGATACTGCGTCGAGGCGTCCTCGCCATTCCGCTGCGCCTCGATCACCTTCACGCGGCGTTCGGTGTCGATGCGTCCCTCGGGCCTGCCGCGCACGAGATCAAGCGGGTCGGCGACCTGCGTCGCGAGCGCATTCTGATAGGCGCAACCAAAATTATAGTATTGCTCGTTGTTCCAGCTCTTCGTTCCCTGAAGCCCGACGATGTCAGCGGGCCATTGTCCGCACTTCGTCGCGACGCGCGCCTTGAGCTTCGTGTAGACGACGCGGATCGGTTGTTCGCGCGCGGGGCCTTCCACGCG
>Ga0209930_1000953_pt1 | contig 53164 bp, 56 predicted proteins | sample ThiBiot_500_biof_2_FD_183948 | JGI IMG/M metagenome (GOLD analysis project Ga0209930, IMG submission 183948) | Wastewater bioreactor microbial communities from Cape Town, South Africa - Thiocy_cont_500_biof (SPAdes) | ecosystem: Engineered > Bioreactor > Thiocyanate-remediating >...
CGTCGACACCTGGTGGCAGACCGAGACCGGCGGCATCCTGATTTCGCCGCTGCCCGGCGCGACGGCTCTGAAGCCTGGCTCGGCGACGCGCCCGTTCTTCGGCGTGCGGCCCGAGATCGTCGACGCCGAAGGGAAGGTCGCGGCCGGCGCCGTGACGGGCAATCTCGTCATCGCCGATTCATGGCCCGGGCAGATGCGCACCGTGTATGGCGATCATCAGCGCTTCATGGACACCTATTTCGCGACCTATCCGAACAAGTATTTCACCGGCGACGGCTGCCGCCGCGACAGGGACGGCTACTACTGGATCACGGGCCGCGTCGACGACGTGATCAACGTCTCGGGCCATCGCCTCGGAACGGCCGAAGTGGAGTCCGCGCTCGTGGCTCACCCCAAGGTGTCGGAGTCCGCGGTGGTCGGCTATCCGCACGACATCAAGGGGCAGGGCATCTACGCCTATGTCACGCTCATGGCCGGCGAGACGCCGAGCGAGGAGTTGCGCAAGGAACTCGTCACCTGGGTGCGCAAGGAGATTGGACCGATCGCCTCGCCTGATCTGATCCAGTTCGCGCCCGGCCTGCCGAAAACGCGCTCCGGCAAGATCATGCGCCGCATCCTGCGCAAGATCGCCGAGGACGAGCACGGCTCTCTCGGCGACACCTCGACGCTCGCCGATCCGGCCGTTGTGTCCGACCTCGTCGAAAACCGGCAGAACCGGCGGCCCTGAAAGGCGGCCGCCCGTTTCGGGGGCTCCGAGGTTCACGTTCACGACGGATTGTGGCATATCCTGACTCGCGCGAAGCCTGTCCGTAAGCGCGAAGCGGGGGAAGCTGTTGGCGAAAACCATCTTTTCGCCAGCATCTCACGCCTTTGATGGGCCATGGGAGGATCGTCGCGCGCCCTGCCATATCGGAACCAGCCTAACCTGATCGAGTGCATGCCGCCTATGATGAAGACGATTCTTCCATGCGTCCTGTTGGCTTCGGCTGTAGCGGGCGTTTCTTCCGCCCAGGCGCAGACCCGGCCGGCGACCGCAAAGACGGTCCTTCTCGAGAAGTCGGAAAACTGGAGCGCCTATGCGGCCCAGACAGGCAAGGAGAAGGTCTGCTACGCCCTTGCGCAGCCGGACAATCGGCTGCCCGCGGGCCTCAACCGCGATCCGGCGTATTTCTATGTGTGGATGGATCCGTCCAAGAACATCCGCACCGAGATCAGCGTCATCCTCGGCTTTCCAGCGAAGGACGGCGCTGATGCGACGGCCACGATCGGAACCGCGAACTTCGCGTTCTCGACCAAGGGCGGCAACGCTTGGCTGAAGAATCCCGCTGAGAGCGCGCGCTTCGTCGAGACCATGCGCAAAGGCGACAAGATGGTGCTGAAGGTCACCTCCCAGCGCGGCAACGCGCTGACGGACAGCTATTCGCTTTCGGGCGTGACGTCGGCCGTCGCGCGCGCGGCGAAGGAATGCCCGTGACGCGATGAGCGAGGCGACGACGCTTGACAGGCCCGTCCAGGCGCATGCGGCCGCGCCGGCGAAACGCAGCCTTGTCGGACTTGATCGCGCAGGGCTTCGCGCGGCCCTGCTTGAAGCGGGCTTGGCCGAGCGCGAGGCGAAGATGCGCGCGCAACAGCTCTGGCACTGGATATATTGGCGCGGCGCCACTGATTTCGGACAGATGACCAATGTCGGCAAGGCGCTTCGCAGCGCGCTCGCCGATGCCTTCTCCCTTGATCGTCCGACGATCGTTTCCGAACAAATCTCCATCGACGGCACGCGCAAATGGTTGTTGCGCATGCCGTCGAAAGGCCCGCACGACCGCGGCGCCGAAGTCGAATGCGTCTATATTCCGGAAGCGGATCGCGGCACGCTGTGCGTGTCGAGCCAGGTCGGCTGCACGCTGACTTGCGCCTTCTGCCACACCGGCACGCAGAAGCTGGTGCGCAATCTCGAGGCGTCCGAAATCGTCGCGCAGATGATGATCGCTCGCGACCGGCTTGGCGAATGGCCTGACGCCGCGCAGCCGGAAGGCGTAGTTGCGCCGACCGACGGCGGCCGCCTCGTCTCCAACATCGTGCTTATGGGAATGGGCGAGCCGCTCTATAATTTCGACAACGTGAAAACGGCTGTGGAGACCATGTCGGACGGCGAGGGTCTCGCTCTGTCGCGCCGCCGTATCACCCTGTCTACGGCTGGCGTCGCGCCGATGATTCCGCGCGCCGGCGAGGAGATCGGCACGATGCTCGCGATCTCTCTGCATGCGGTGCGCGACGATCTGCGCAACACGCTGGTGCCGCTCAACAGGAAATATCCGATCAAGGACCTGCTGGACGCTTGCCACGCCTATCCTGGCCTTTCCAACGCCAGGCGCATCACTTTCGAATATGTGATGCTGAAAGATGTGAACGATTCGCTGTCTGACGCGAAGGAACTGGTGCGTCTGCTGAAAGGCATACCGGCGAAGATCAATCTCATCCCCTTCAACCCTTGGCCGGGCACGAAGTACGAGTGCTCCGACTGGGAGCAGATCGAGCGCTTCTCCGACATCGTGTTCAACGCCGGATATGCGTCTCCCATCCGTACGCCACGCGGACGCGATATTCTCGCCGCCTGCGGCCAGTTGAAGAGCGAGACGGAAAAATTGCGCGCCCGCGCGCGCCTGATGCTCGAAAGCGGCGTCGGCGAAGCTGGCGTTTACGCCGCGACGGCGGAATGAACGCCGCGGTCCGCATCCTCCTTCTCATTCCGCTCGGCGTTCTGTTCGGCGTTTGCGCCGCGACGGTGATGCTGTTCGTGCTCGGCGCCAATGTTCCCGAATTCGGGGAAGCGTTCGCTGCGGCCTTCATCGCGGCCTGGAACGCGCTTTTCTCCGCTATCGCGGAATCGGACGATCCGGACGCCGTGCTGCGCGTCGGCGGGCGCATCTGGCTGCTCGCAGCGCTTGTTCTGGTCGCGCCCGTGGTGATCGGCGCGATTATCGCCGAAGCCGCTCGAATGCGCGGCGCGCTGCTGCAGATGGTGCTGACCGGCGCGCTGGCGATTCTCCTGCCGCTTGGCGCGGGCCTGTCCATGCGCGCGACATCGCCGGCGGAGACCCGCATTCTCGCCTGCCTGTTCTTCACCGGCGCGGCCGGCGGTCTCGTCTATTGGCTAATCGCCGGGCGTCGCAGCGATCCTCCGCCCGCGTCATCGCCGACAGTGTGACGGCTACCGCGTCTGCGTCATCAGGATGCGCGCGGCGAAGACGCCGAACACGCCGGCGAAAACATAATCGATGGCGCGCAGCACGGACGGCCGCCGTTTCAGCGCCGACACGAGCCGCTCCGCCCCGAGAATCATCAGGATCGTCAGCGGAATATTCGTCAGAACGAAGAAAAGGCCGAGGAAAAGAAGCTTCTGCGACGCATGGGGATCATGCGCGTCGACGAACTGCGGCAGGAAGGTCACGAAGAACAGGATGATCTTCGGATTGGTCAGATTGACGCCGACGCCCATGACGAACGAGCGCCACACGGACGGATCGACGCGCGCGCCTTCCCGAACGGTCAGCGCCGATCCATTGCGGATGGCGTCGAAGGCGAGCCACAACAGATAGCCCGCGCCGACGACCTTCAGAACGGTGAACGCCGTGGCGGACGCTGCGATCAGCGCCGATACGCCCAGCGCGGCCAATGTCGTGTGTACGACGCAGCCCACATTCGCGCCGATCGCGGAAGCCACCCCGAACCGTCGCCCGCCGGCGATGGTGCGGGAGAGAAACAGACTCATGTCGGGGCCCGGCGTGATGAACAACACGAAGCACGCGATGGAGAAGGCGACCATCGTCGAGGCGTCGGGAAGAAAGGTCATGCGCGCGATCCGGAAAACTTGAGGCGGCGGTGCGCCCGCAAAAAGGACGGAACGCTGAATATTGCTAGAGCATGGCGCGGAAAAGTGGAATTCTGTTCTGCGAAAGCGCTACCGGATAAATGTCGCGCGTCGCATGCTTCGCTCCCATGATGCGGCGGCGCGTTCGGGCGGATTTTCAGTCGCCGATCGCGACGCCCTCTCGCCGCGAATCGGCGCCGCCCTGAAATCCTTCCGGGGTTACGACGATCGCCTGCGTTCCCGACGTCATCTCGATCACCCGGATCTCGTGACCCTTCTTCTCCAGCGCGCCGGCCCAGGCTTCGGCCTCGGTTCCTTTCTCGATCTCCGTCGGGCCGTTGCGGCTGCCAAAGTTCGCAAGGTCGACCGCCTGCTGCGGATCCATCTTCCAGTCGAGAATGGCGACGAGCGTCTTCGCGACGAAATTGATGATGAAGCTGCCGCCGGGCGATCCGACGACGGCGTAGAGCCGGCCGAAGGCGTCGAACACGATCGTCGGCGCCATCGAGCTGCGCGGCCTCTTGCCCGGCTCGACGCGGTTGGCGACGGGAACGCCGTTGTCGTCCGGCGCGAAGTTGAAGTCGGTCAGTTCGTTGTTCAGCAGGAAGCCGCCCTTCGTCATGATGCGCGAGCCGAAACCGTCCTCGATCGTCGTCGTCATCGACACCGCATTGCCGTCACTGTCGATGACCGAGATATGGCTCGTGCCGTTCTCGACGCCCTCCCCCGGCGCGAGCATCTCCGCGCGGCGGTGCGGCGGATCGCCCGCCTTCGCCCGACCCATCGACCTGTCCGCGTCGATCAGCTTGGCGCGGCTCGCGATATAGCCGGGATCGATCAGGCCCCTGACTGGCACGTTCAGGAAAGCCGGATCACCGAGATAGAGCGCCCGATCGGCGAAGGCTAAACGGCCCGCTTCTGAGAACCAGTGCAGCGCCTCCGGTCCCGGCCCCATGCGCGCAAGATTTTGTGTCTCGAGCACGCCGAGAATCTGCTGGACGGCGACGGCGCCGGAGCTCGGCGGCCCCATCCCGCAGACGGTGAAGACGCGGTATTTGCCGCAGACCGCCGCGCGCTCCTCGACAGCGTAGGTTTTCAGGTCGTCGAGAGTCATGCGGCCGGGATTCGTCGGATGCGACGTGACGGCGTCCACGATCTCCTTGGCGACGCCGCCTTCATAGAACGCTTTCACGCCGCCCTGCTGAAGCGCCCGCAGAGTCTGCGCGAAGCGCGGGTTTTTCAGCACATGGCCGACCGGCCACGGTTTGCCGTCAGGATCATAAAAATACGCGCGGGCGAGCGGGTCCTTGATCAGCGCCTTCTCAAGCCCGAGCAGCCCGTTGAGCCGCGGCGACACTGTGAAGCCTTCATCGGCGAGCTTCAGGGCGGGCTCGAACAGGCGCCGCCATGGAAGCCGGCCCCAGCGACGATGCGCTTCGTCCAAAAGCTTCGCTGTCCCCGGAACGCCCACCGACCGCCCCCCGACGACAGCCGCCATGAAACTCATCGGCTTGCGGTCCGGCCCCAGGAAAAGATCCGGACCGGCGGCCGCCGGAGCCGTCTCTCGGCCATCCAGCGTGGAGATCGCGCGCCGCGCCTGATCCCAGTGAACCATGAAGGCGCCGCCGCCAATGCCGGAGCTTTGCGGCTCGACCAGATTGAGCACGAGCTGGATGGCGATCGCGGCGTCCGCGGCGCTGCCGCCGGCGCGAAGGATCTCACGGCCGGCTTCTGCCGCGAGCGGATTGGCGGCGGCGACCATGGAGCGGGTCGAGGTTCCGATCTGCCTGGCGACGCGCCCTGTCGCCGCCTCGGGCGCGGCGGCCTGCTGGGCTGCGGCAATGCCGTAAAAGGCGAGAAAAGCCGCGAAGGCGAAGGCTGCGGCCGGTGACGCGCGCATGAGGAGCTCCCTCCTCTGACCTTAGATCGGACGCTTTCCGAAGCCAATGCGCCCCCCTCGCCCAAAACCCGTTCCAAGATTATGCTCGACACCCCGCAAGGGAGCCAGGACCGGATGACGACATTGTCGGATCAGGATCGCGCGCGCATCGCCGCCGCGATCACGGAAGCAGAGAAATCAACCTCCGCCGAAATCATCTGCGTGGTGACGCGCTCGTCGAGCGACTATTGGGCGGCGCCCTTTCTGTGGGCGACGCTCGTCGCGCTTGTCTGGCCGTGGCCCCTCATTTCGATCACCAATCTGACGGCGTCCACGATCTATCTCACCCAGCTTGTCGTCTATGCGGTCGTTGCGCTGGCGCTGTCGTTCCCCAGCTCCCGCCGCATGTCGCTGACGCCGTCCTGGATCAGGCGCCGGCGCGCCCGCTTGTCCGCCCGCGAGCATTTCTTCACGCAGGGGCTTCACCGCACGGTGAACCGATCGGGCGTTCTGCTCTTCGTATCGGCGGCGGAGCGCTACGCCGAGATCATGGCGGACGATTCCGTGTCGGTGAAGATCGGCGAATCCGCCTGGCGGCCGATCCTTGACGCGTTGCGCGGAGCGCTCGCGCGCAATCAGCTCGCGGATGGCGTCGTGGACGCTATCACGGCGTGCGGCGCGATTCTCGCAAAAGAGTTGCCGCCGCGCGAAAATGACCGCAACGAATTGCCCGACAAGGTGATCGTGATCTGAGCCAGCGGGCGAAACGCCCTACAGCCCGTCGCTTTTCGCTGCGCCGAGAATGGCCCCGGGCTTGCCCTGAGCGGCGATCGCCTGAACCAGCACGACAAATCCGTCGATATTTTCGCCGCTGATCAGAGACGGGTCGATGGCGACGCTCTCTGCGCCGCCGCGCCATTCGCCAATCGTTGAGACGCCGCGAACGACGTTGGTGTAGGTGATCTTCTTGTCCGCGTTCTCGCCGCGGCCGATCGCGATGTCGCACCGTTTGGTGATCGGCATCACCACGATCTGGGCGCGCGCGTCGCCCGCCGCCGGCAATTCAACGACCCATCCCTTTTCTTCGCGCCGCAGGCTGATCGGAACGCTGAGCGCCCCGTCGCGGCCATGAGCCCAGAGCGAAGCCTTGTCGATCTGGTAGCGATTCGAGCCGACGACATGCGCCACGCCATTGATCACCGCCTGCGGCGTGTAGACCTGACGGTCGCCGCGCGCGATGGAATAGCCTTTCTGACGCTTCGTATGAACCGCCAGCGCCAGAGTGTCCTTCCAGCCGAGATAGTCCCAGTAGTCGACCGGCAGCGACAGGGCGATCACGTCGGGTTGTTTGGCGAATTCGGCGAGGAGCGAATCGGCCGGCGGGCAGGATGAGCATCCCTGCGAGGTGAACAGCTCGATGACCACGCGGGGAATGGCCGGGGCCTGCGCCTGCGCGATCCCCGCCCAGGTCAGGACGGACGCGACGACGGCGGCGGCCAAGCGGTTACGGATCATGCCTGGAGAATAGGCCCGCAGACGCCGGCCGCAAAGTCACTTCCATCGCCGCGCCGATCACCAAAATGCGAGAGGCGCCCCGAAGGACGCCTCCGCAGGATCATTCGCCGGATCAGGCCGCGAGCTGGCGCAGAACGTATTGGAGGATGCCGCCATGCTTCATGTATTCAAGCTCGTCGAGCGTATCGATGCGGCAAAGCAGCGGCACTTTCTTCACCGGACCGCTGGCCGGCAGAATCTCCGCGATGAGCCGCTGCCGCGGCTTCAGGTCGGAAGACAGGCCCTTGAGCGTGACGATCTCGTCGCCTCTGAGCCCGAGCGACTGCCAGCTCGTGCCGCCCTCGAAGGTCAGCGGCACGACGCCCATGCCGACGAGGTTCGAACGGTGGATGCGCTCGAAGCTCTGCGCGATGACCGCGCGAACGCCCAGCAGCTTCGTGCCCTTGGCCGCCCAGTCGCGCGAGGAGCCGTTGCCATATTCGACGCCGGCGAAGATCACCAGCGGAACCTCTTCCTTCTGGTAGCGCATCGCGGCGTCATAGATCCACATGCGGTCGCCGGAGGGTTGATGGATCGTGTAGCCGCCTTCCGGCGTCGACCCGTCCTTTTCCTTCACCATGAAATTCTTGATGCGGATGTTCGCGAACGTGCCGCGCATCATCACTTCATGATTGCCCCGGCGGGTGCCGTACTGATTAAAATCCTCGACGCGCACCTGATGCTCTGAGAGATAGATGCCCGCCGGCGAGGAGGCCTTGATGGAGCCCGCGGGCGAGATGTGATCGGTGGTGATCTTGTCGCCGAAGAGGCCGAGGATGCGCGCGTTCACGATGTCCTGCATCGGCTCCGGCGTCATCGTCATGCCCTCGAAATAAGGCGGGTTCTGCACATAGGTGGAGCCCATATCCCATTTGTAGGTCTGGCCCACTGGCGCTTTCACTTTCTTCCAGTTGGCGTCGCCTTTGAACACGTCGGCGTACTTCGACTTGAACAGGCTCTTCGTCACATATTTCGCGATGAAGCCCTGAATCTCCTTCGACGACGGCCAGATATCGCGCAGGAAAACCGGATTGCCCTTGCGATCATGGCCGAGCGGCTCGCTCGACAGGTCGATCTGCAGCGAGCCCGCGAGCGCGTATGCGACGACGAGCGGCGGCGATGCGAGATAGTTCGCCTGCACGTCAGGGCTGACGCGGCCCTCGAAATTGCGGTTGCCCGACAGCACGGCCGCGGCGACGACGCCGTTGTCGTTGATCGCTTTAGAGATTTCGACGGGCAGCGGACCGGAGTTGCCGATGCAAGTCGTGCAACCGAAGCCGACCAGATTGAAGCCGAGCTTGTCGAGATCCTTCTGCAGGCCGGATTTCGCCAGATATTCGGCAACCACCTGCGATCCCGGCGCGAGCGAAGTCTTGACCCAGGGCTTCGAGGCGAGGCCGAGCGCGGCCGCCTTGCGCGCCAGAAGTCCGGCCCCGATCAGCACCGAGGGATTCGACGTGTTCGTGCAGGACGTGATCGCCGCGATCACCACGTCGCCATGACCGATGTCGAAATTCTTGCCTTCGACCTTGAAGCGCTTATGCGCCTCACCCGGCTTCTTGTATTCGTTCTCCAGGGCGGCGAGGAATCCCGCCTTCGCATTTTCGAGCGCGACGCGCCCCTCGGGCCGCTTCGGACCGGCGAGCGACGGCGTAACGATTCCGAGATCAAGTTCGAGCGTGTCGGTGAAGACCGGGTCTTCCGTCGCCTTGGTGCGATACAGTCCCTGCGCCTTGGCGTATTTCTCCGCCAGCGCGACGCGGGGCGCGGCGCGGCTCGACATCTTGAGATAACTGATCGTCTCGGCGTCGATCGGGAAGAAGCCGCAGGTCGCGCCATATTCCGGCGCCATGTTGCCGATGGTGGCGCGATCGGCGAGCGAGAGCGAATCGAGGCCCGCTCCGTAGAATTCCACGAACTTTCCAACGACTCCCTTCTTGCGCAGCATCTGCGTCACGGTGAGCACGAGATCGGTCGCGGTGACGCCTTCCTTCAGCTTGCCCGTCAGCTTGAAGCCGATCACCTCGGGCAGCAGCATGGACTGCGGCTGGCCGAGCATCGCGGCTTCGGCCTCGATGCCGCCGACGCCCCAGCCAAGCACCGCCAGGCCGTTGACCATCGTCGTATGGGAATCGGTGCCGACCAGCGTATCGGGATAGGCGACCTCGACGGTGACGGTCTTGCCCTTGGCGTCCTTCGCCTTTTCCTTTCGCGTCCAGACGGTCTGCGAGAGATATTCGAGATTGACCTGGTGGCAGATGCCGGTGCCGGGCGGCACGACCGAGAAATTCTTGAACGCCTGCTGGCCCCATTTCAGGAAGCGGTAGCGTTCGCCGTTGCGCTCATATTCAAGCTCGACATTCTTCTTGAACGCCTTGGCCGAGCCGAACTCGTCGACGATCACCGAATGGTCGATCACGAGGTCGACCGGGACGAGCGGATTGATCTTCTCCGGATCGCCGCCGAGATGGCGCATGGCGTCGCGCATCGCCGCGAGATCCACGACCGCCGGCACGCCGGTGAAATCCTGCATCAGCACGCGCGCCGGCCGGAAGGCGATCTCCTTGCCCACCGCTCCCTTGTTCTGAAGCCAGTCCGAGACCGCCTGAATGTCGGCCTTCGTCACCGAACGCCCATCCTCGTGCCGGAGCAGGTTCTCCAGCAGCACGCGCATGGAGAAGGGCAGAAGCGAGACGCCGGCAAGGCCGTTTTTCTCGGCTTCCTTCAGGGAATAGTAGGTATAGGCGGCGCCGCCGACCTTCATGGTCTTGCGGCAGTTGAAACTATCGAGCGAGGTCATGGACAGGTCCTTCGGGCAGCAACGCATCACAGGCGGTCGCGGGAGCGGCCGGAAAAGGCTTGAGCCGGCGCCGGAACGTCTGATTTGGACAGTCCATTCCGCGCCCGACAAAGCGCCGGGAAGCGCCCGCCGCTCCGGGAGTGCCCGGGACCTGATAGGTGCGGCGTAGCCGCCGCCTTTATAGAACAGTTCTCGATTGACCGCTACATGATTGCGCCACATTCATTTGTCGGGCGCACCGCGTCTCGCTCATCGCGTCAGCCTCAAGTGCGCGTTTATTTCGTACACGGAATAAATTATGCCGTTCCTTGCGCAGCGCCTCATAGCCGATCGCCTGACCTGCGTTCGCGGGGAGAGAACGCTATTCGCCGATCTCTCCTTTTTTATCGAAAATCACGCCGGATTGACGCTCACAGGCCCCAATGGCGTTGGCAAAACAAGCCTCTTGCGCATTCTTGCAGGCTTGCTGCAGCCCTCCCGCGGCGAAGTCCGAATCGAGCCGGACCATGATATTCCGGCTGCGGAACAATGCTGCTATATCGGCGTGCGGGACGGGCTCAAGGGCAGCCTGACGCCGAGCGAACACATTTCTTTCTGGCGAGCGATGGCTGGCGAGCGCCGGTCGCGCGGGCTTGAGGACGACAGTTCGGCGCTCGAAAGGTTCGATCTTTCGGATTTCGCATCGTCGCCGACCGCCTGGCTCTCCACTGGCCAGCGGCGCCGGCTGGCGCTGACGCGCCTCCTCTGCGCCGCCCGTCCCGTCTGGCTTCTCGATGAGCCGCTCAACGGGCTCGACACGTGGGCGGCGGAAGAGTTGAAACGGCTGGCCGCTCGGCATCTGGAGGATGGCGGAATTATTGTCGCCGCCAGCCATCAGCCGCTGGATTGGCCCGCGATGACGGTTCTTGCGGTCGGGGAGCCCAACGAGGCCAGGTTATCGCGCCGGGAGCCGTTGGCGTGACGCGCGCCTTCCTCGCTCTTCTCAGGCGCGACCTGATCCTCTCAGTCCGGATCGGCGGCGGCTTCGAGCTGGTGCTGATCTTCTTCCTGATGATCGTCGCGCTCGTCCCCTTCGCCGTGGGCCCGGATCCAAACCTTCTGTCGCGAATCGCGCCGGCGATTCTCTGGATCGCGGCGCTTCTCGCCACGCTCCTGGGTCTTGATCGCCTGTTTCAGGCGGACGCCGAAGACGGCTCGCTCGACATGCTGCGCATGGCGCGGCTTCCCCTCGAACTGGCGGCGCTGGCCAAGATGGCGGCGCACTGGCTCGCATCGGGCCTTCTTCTCGCCCTCGCGGCGCCGGCGCTGGGCCTGTTGCTGTCGCTGGAGCCCGCGGCGATGCTGCCCCTGTCCCTGACGCTGCTCGTCGGCACGCCGGCCCTGACGGCGATCGGCGCGATCGGCGCGGCGCTGACCGCCCGCATGCGGCGCGGCGGCCTTCTATCCTCGATTCTCGTGCTGCCGCTGATGCTCCCGACCCTTATTTTCGGCGTCTCGGCCACCCAGGCCGCGCTCGGGGGCGGCGTCCCGTTCCGCACGCCCCTGCTCATGCTTGGCGCGATCAGCCTGATCGCCATCGTGCTTGGCGCCTGGGCGAGCGCCGCGGCGCTGCGGATGGACGACTAGCCGTCAGGACGGCGCCAGACGCCTTGCTTCCGCCGCGCGCTCCGGCGACATACAGCGGCCCCGGATCAACTCGTCTCATGGCCGACAAGCGCAAATCCATCCTCGCGCCGCCGCTCCTGCTTCTCGCAGTCATCGTGCTGTGGAGCGGATACTGGTTCGTCGGCTCACACATCGCCGGAACGGCGATCGCGAACTGGGTCACCCGCGAAAACGACAATGGCCGGCGCTGGACCTGTCACGATCAGCGCATTGGCGGTTTTCCCTTCCGGTTCGAACTGAACTGTTCCTCGGTCTCGATCGAGGAGGGACGAATCACGGCGAGCGCTGGACCTTTGCGCGCGGTCGCGCTCGCCTACAAACCAAACCATGTCGTGGCGGAGCTGGACGGGCCGGCGCAGGCGACGCTCCCATCCGGCCAGAGCTTCAACGTGACATGGTTGCTGCTGCGCACCAGCGCCGTGCTCAGCGGCGGTCGGCTGGAGCGCTATGACAGCGTGATCGAAGGCTTCAAGGCGACACAGGCCGGCGCGCAGGAGAGCGCCGTCGTCGCCCAGGCGGCCAACCTCGAAACCCATTTACGCGTGACGCCCGATTCTCCACCGGAGACGCCGTCGTTCGACGTCGCGATCGACGGCAAGGGCGTCGCGTCGCCCCTGATCGACGCGCTCGTCGGATCGAACGACCCCGGCGATCTTATGGTGCGCGCCACGATGACGCGGGCCGACACGATCGGCGCGGGCCATCCGGTCGACAATATCGAGCGCTGGCGTCTCGCCGGCGGCAAACTGTCCATCGCCCAGATGAAGGCGACGCGCGGCCGCATCGCGCTCGACGCCCGCGGCGAACTGGCGATTGACGACCAGCACATGATCGCGGGGCGCGTCGAAGGTTCGGCCGCTGGCATCGATCAGATTCTCGGACGCAGCGGCGGGCTCTTGAGCGGCCTCGTCAATCTCGGCGCGCCGGCGCAGGGACTGCCCTTCGCCCTGACCTTCCGCGACGGGCGCGTGATGATGGGGCCGATCCGGCTGCTGAACCTGCAGCCGCTTTACTGATCCTCGCCGCCGACCCCGAGGATCACGATTCAGGCCGCGTCCGTCCGAAATCGGGCGCCGCGGTTTCCTGTCCCTGCTCGACGATGCCGCGCCGGATCGCGCGTGTGCGCGTGAACAGGTCGAACAGCTTGTCGCCTTCGCCCCAGCGGATCGCGCGCTGCAGCGAGAACAGATCCTCCTGAAAGCGGCCGAGAATCTCCAGCACGGCTTCCTTGTTGTTGAGGAAGATGTCGCGCCACATCGTCGGGTCGGACGCGGCGATGCGCGTGAAATCGCGAAAGCCGCCGGCCGAGAATTTCATCACTTCCGACTGCGTCACCTCCTCGAGATCGGCGGCGGTGCCGACGATGTTGTAGGCGATGAGATGCGGAATATGGCTCGTGATCGCGAGCACCCGGTCGTGATGCTCCGGCGACATGATCTCGACATTGGCGCCGATCATCTCCCAGAACGCGCGCAGGCGATCCACCGCCTCAGGCGAGGTTCCGAACGGCGGAGTCAGGATGCACCAGCGATTCATGAACAGCGTGGCGAAACCGGCGTCGGGCCCGGACTGCTCCGTGCCGGCGACAGGGTGCGCTGGAATGAAATGCGCGCCTTCCGGCAAATAAGGAGAAACGTCCCGCACGACCGCGGTTTTCACCGACCCGACGTCGGAGAGAATGACGCCTGGCGTCAGCGACGCCGCGATCTGCTGCGCGATGGCGACGTTGGCGCCGACCGGGGCGCAGAGAATCACAAGGTCGCAATCGCGCACGCCAAGCGCGGCGTCCGTCTCGACGCTGTCCGCCAGCGCCAGTTCGCGGACGCGCGCCGCCACATCCGGATTGTTGTCGATGGCGACGATGCGCCCGGCGAGATTCTTGTGCTTGGCCGCGCGCGCGATCGACGAGCCGATCAGGCCGAGACCGATTAGCGCGACAGATTTGAAAAGCGGCGCTGGCAGCGCCTGTCCGAGTTGGTCAGGCACCGGCGCCGCCTTTCAGGAACGCCGCCAGCGCCGCGACGACCTTGCGGTTCGCCTCCTCGGTTCCGATGGTGAGGCGCAACGCGCCCGGCAGACGATAAGGCTCGAGACGGCGCAGGATGAGGCCGCGCGCGGTGAGGAACGCGTCCGCTTCCTTCGCAGTCTTTCCGGACGTCTCGGGAAAATGGACGAGAAGGAAATTCGCGACGCTGGGCGTCACGACGAGCCCGAGCTTCGTCAATTCGTCCGTCATCCAGGGCAGCCAGCGGTCGTTGTGATCCAGCGCCGCGCCGAGTTGCGCGTCGTCCGCGAGCGCGGCGATACCCGCCTCGATCGCGGCGGCATTGACGTTGAATGCGCCGCGGATGCGATTCATGGCGTCAATGACATGGGCCGGCGCATAGGCCCAGCCGATCCGCAGCGCCGCCAGACCGTGAATCTTCGAGAAGGTGCGCGTCATCACGACATTCTCGCTTGTCGCGACGAGCTCGATCCCCGACGAGTAATCGTTGCGGCGGACATATTCCGCATAGGCGGCGTCGAGCACGAGCAGCACATGCGGCGGCAGGCCGGCGTGCAGACGCTTGACCTCATCGAACGGCAGATAGGAGCCGGTCGGGTTGTTCGGATTGGCGAGGAAGACGATCTTCGTCTTGGGCGTCACCGCCTTCAGGATCGCATCGACATCCGCCGTGAAGTTCTTCTCGGGCGCGACGATGGGCCTTGCCCCCGCCGCCCTGATCGCGATCGGATAGACGACGAATCCGTAGGCCGAGTAGATCGCCTCGTCTCCGGGTTCGAGATAGGCGTTCGTGATCAGCGCCAGCAGATCATCCGATCCGTTGCCGCAGATGATGCGGCTGGCGTCGAGCCCGTACTTCGCCGCGATCGCCTCGCGCAGCCGCGTCGAGGAGCCGTCGGGATAAAGCTCGAGTTTCTCGGCGACGCGCTGGAACGCCTCGACGGCGCGCGGGCTGGGGCCGAGCGGCGATTCATTGGAGGACAACTTGTGCAGCGTCACGCCAGCCGGCGCTGTCGATTTACCCGGCTGGTAGGCTTCGATTTCCATGACGCTGGCGCGAGGAACGGGACGTGTCGCAGACATCGGACGAAAAACTCCGCAAGAACTGACGAATGGGCGATGGTCAGCCGCCGACGCTGAATCGGCGCGCATGGCTGCCGATCTCATGGATCGCGCCAATGCCCGCGCCCGCGGCGGCAAGCGCTTCGGCGAGCTTCTGTTCGGCGTTCTCGCCGGGCGCCGAAACGAGGATCGACAGGCCCTGCGCGTCGCCAGCCGATCCGTCGAGCGATCCGCCGATCGCGGCTATCGCGGCGGCGAAGGCGGGGCTCCAGCGCTCGAGGCGTATCGAGAACACGATAAGTTCGCGCACCGTGGCGTCGCCGAGCGGCTTGGCGATGACAAAGATCGGCGTTCCGGCGGGATGGTCAGGCCGCTCGATGAAAGGCAGGCGCGCAATGATCTTCGGCCGGCCGGCGCCCTCGAGCGCGCGCCACCAGGCGCCGCCGCTCGATGTCGGCTGCGCGCTGAAGATTCCAAGGTCTCCGGCCGACGCCGCGACCGCTTCGATCACCGCGGCGGGTCCGAAATGGGGTTGGAAGGGCACCGTGAAGCCGAAATGGAAGCGGGCCGAATCCCGCATCGAAGCGTCGCCGCCCGCGATGTCCGCATGAACGGAATAAGGGGCCTGCACATAGGTGAAGGTGCCGATGATGACGCGCCAGATCGTCTCGACCGTGTCGAGGGGCAGGATGCCCCGATGGCGCTCGGCGAGCCGCCGCATCATCTCGGCCTCGCGGCCGGGGCGGAAAGCCGAGCCGGAGGCTGCGGTCTTCTTGGTTTCGATCAGGGTGTTGATGATTTCCCCGCGCTCCATCAGGAGCCGGTGCATCGTCTCGTCGATGCGATCGATGTCGCGCCTCAGATCGGCGAGCGAGGGAATGGGCGCGGCGGGAGAGGAAGCGGACATGGCGGCGCCGGTGAAGAAGCCGCTCTTCATAGGGCGGCGCGCCAGCAAGGCAAAGGGGTCTTGAAAGGGATGGCGCCTCCTGCTTCGTCCGTTCCAAAGGAAAAATGTTCGACAAATCGAACAGATAAGATATAGGACGATCTCTCACCCGCAGCCTGACGGCGTCCTGCGCGTTTCGGAGACTGAAAGACGGCATGGCCGCGCTCAATTCCATCGCCCAGTCGGCTCGCTCGGAGGTGGACGATCCGTCGAGTCTGCTGCTGAAGCTCGGTCCGGAGCAGCCGCTCCGGATGGATTCAGGCGCGGAAATCAACCGCCTGCAGATCGCCTACCAGACCTACGGCGCGCTGAATCCGGCGAAATCCAACGCGATCCTGATCTGCCACGCGCTGACCGGCGACCAGCATGTCGCGAACGTCAACCCGGTGACCGGCAAGCTCGGCTGGTGGGAGACGATGATCGGGCCGGGCAAACCCATCGACACGGACCGGTTCTTCATCATCTGTTCGAACGTGATCGGCGCCTGCATGGGCTCGACGGGGCCGGCCTCGACCAATCCCGCGCACGGCCGCCCTTATGCGCTCGATCTTCCCGTGGTCACGATCCGCGACATGGTCCGCGCCCAGGCGATGCTGGTGGACCATCTCGGCGTCGATCGGCTTCTCAGCGTCATCGGCGGATCGATGGGCGGCATGCAGGTGCTGCAATGGGCGGCGAGCTATCCCGACCGCGTCTTCTCCGCCATGCCGATCGCGACTGGCGCAAGGCATTCGGCCCAGAACATCGCGTTCCACGAGGTCGGGCGACAGGCTGTGATGGCCGATCCCGACTGGCGGCGCGGCCGCTATCTCGACGCGGGCGTCCGGCCCGCGAAGGGTCTGGCCGTGGCGCGCATGGCGGCGCACATCACCTATCTCTCGGAGAGCGCGCTGCACCGCAAGTTCGGCCGAAACCTGCAGGATCGCGAGGCGCCCACCTTCTCCTTCGACGCTGATTTTCAGGTCGAGAGCTATCTGCGCCATCAGGGCGTGAGCTTCGTCGAACGCTTCGACGCCAACTCCTATCTCTATCTGACGCGAGCGATGGATTATTTCGATCTCGCCGCCGACTATGGCGGCCTGCTGAGCGCCGCCTTCAAGGGCGCCACGGCGCGCTTCTGCGTCGTGTCCTTCACCTCGGACTGGCTGTTCCCGACGAGCGACTCCCGCGCCATCGTTCATGCGCTGAACGCTGCCGCCGCCTCGGTTTCGTTCGTGGAGATCGAAAGCGACAAGGGCCACGACGCCTTCCTGCTCGACGAGCCGGAGCTTTTCGCGACCACGCGCGGCTTTCTCAACGCCGCCGCGACGGCGAGGGGCGTCGCGTGACCGTCGTGATTCAAAACACCGCCGGAAACGGCGCGCGCATCGATCTTCTGCTCATCGCCGCGATGGTCGAGCCGAACACCCGCGTGCTCGATGTCGGCTGCGGCGAGGGGCTTCTGCTCGAAATGCTGCGCGACGAGAAGAATTGCGACGCGCGCGGCATCGAGCTGTCGCGTGACGGCGTCAGCCGCGGCGTCGCGCGCGGGCTCGCCATCATCCAGGGCGACGCCGATACGGACCTCGCGGACTATCCTGACGACAGTTTCGACTATGTGATCCTGTCCCAGACGATCCAGGCGACCCGCAATCCCCGCAAGGTGCTCGAACATATGCTGCGCGTCGGCCGGCGCGCGATCGTCTCCTTCCCGAATTTCGGCCACTGGCGCATCCGCAGCCACCTGATGTTCAAAGGCGGCATGCCGGTGACCGACAATCTGCCGGACGCATGGTATGATACGCCGAACATCCATTTCTGCACGATCAGGGATTTCGTCGCGCTCTGCGATGAGATCGGCGCGGTGATGGAGCGTTCCGTGGCGCTCAACGCCGGCGGCAAGGCGGCGCTTCGCGCGCCCTGGTGGTTCTGGAACCTGTTTGGCGAGCAGGCCGTGTTCGTGCTGCGCCGCAAGGGTTAGAGCCGCTCGGCATTCGGATTTCAGCGGCGCGCTTCAGTCCTCTTTCTCGTTCAGCGGATGCAGGTCGCGCACCATCGCTTTCGTGCGTTCGTCGAGAACATGCGTGTAGATCTGCGTCGTTGAAATATCGGCGTGGCCGAGCAGCTCCTGCACGACGCGCAGATCGGCGCCGTTCTGCAGGAGATGACTGGCGAAAGCATGCCGCAGCACATGCGGGCTGATCGCATCGGCCCGCAGCCCGGCGGCGGCCGCGGCCGCCTTCAGGTCGCGCGCAAACATCTGTCGCGGCAGATAACCGCTCTCGCTGTCGGCGGGAAAGAGCCATTTTCCGCCAGCCTGGTTCAGCGTTTCAAGCTGCTCGCGATAGGCGCGCAGCGCCGCCTGCGCCGACCCGTTGAGAGGCGCCATCCGCTCCCTACCGCCCTTGCCGCGCACGATGATCATCGGCTCCGTGGAGCGCGCCACCGTCATCGGCAATGAAACGAGTTCGGACACCCGCAGTCCGGTTGCATAGAGAAGTTCGAGCAGACAGTGAAAGCGCGTTCGGCGAAGCCGTTCGCCGGGGCTGATCTCCGCCGCCTGCGCCTCGCTCGCCGCGTAAGCCAGCAGGCGCGACACCTCATCGGCGCCGAGCACCCTGGGCAGGCGGCGCGGCTTGCGCGGCGACTCGATTGCAGCCGACGGATCGTCCTCCCGCATCTGCTCGGCGTAGAGGAACCGGTGGAGCTGCCGGATCGCCGACAGCCGGCGCGCGGCCGAGGAGGGCTTAAGCTTAGCCGTGGCGAGCCGGTCGAGATAGCCGCGGATTCCGTCGGCCGGAACCGTCGCGATCGACCGGCGGCTGTCGGCGAGGAAGCCGGAATAGTCGACGAGGTCGCGGCGGTAGGCGGCGATCGTGTTGGCCGCCGCGCCCCGCTCCGCTGCGAGCATGGCGAGAAAGCGGTCGATCAATCGGGCGTCGGGCGACGATGTCCGCACTCTGTTCAGTGTCCCGATGCTCTCCGGTCTGCGCCATGCCCCCTCTGACGCGACCGCGTTTGCGTTCGCTTGATCACGCCGCCGCCGGCGGCGCAAGCGGCCTTGATCGGGCGATGCTTCTCCTTTCGAACCGGCGGCGTTCGATGTATGGCGTTTTCATGCCCGACGCCATGCCATCAAAGCCTCGCAAGGCCGACGCTCTCGCCGCATCCATTCGCGAGAATCTGGCCGGCCGCACGATCGTGCTCGTGGGCATGATGGGGGCCGGCAAGACGGCGCTGGGCAAGCGCCTCGCCGCCCGCCTGGACATGCCCTTCAAGGACGCGGACGCTGAAATCGAGCAGGCCGCCCACCTCACCATACCCGAGATCTTCGCCCAGCACGGCGAGGAGGCGTTCCGCGACGGCGAGCGCCGCGTCATCACGCGGTTGCTCGAGGAGGGCGAGATCGTTCTCGCGACAGGCGGCGGCGCCTATATGAATCCTGAAACCAGGCGGCGCATCGCCGCGCAAGGCGTATGCGTTTGGCTGAAAGCGGATTTTGAAACATTGATCAGACGCGTCCGGAAGCGGAATAACCGCCCCCTTCTTAACGGCGCCGACCCCGACGAAACGCTCCGCCGGCTGATCGAGGAGCGCTACCCGACTTACGCCGAGGCGGACATCGCCATTCAATCGCGCGAGGCGCCGCCCGAACTGATTGTCGACGAAGCGATCGTCGCGATCCACGCCTTCCTGACAGGAGCCGCAGCGTAATGGAGAACGTCGTGCCCTCTCTGACGATCGTTCCCGTGGAGTTGGGCGATCGCGCCTATGACATCGTTATCGGCCGCGGCGCCCTCGGTCAGCTTGCGGAGCGCTGGCCGGCGTTGAAAGCCGGCGGACGGGTCGCCGTCGTGACGGACTCGCATGTGCAGGCGTTTCATCGGGGTCAGGTCGAGCAGACTCTGGCGCGGATCGGTGTCGAGGCGGCCTTCGTCGCCGTCGCGCCCGGCGAGGGCTCGAAAAGCTATCCGGTTCTCCAGCATGTGTGCGACGCCCTGATCGGCGCGCGCATCGAGCGCAACGACCTGGTGATCGCGCTCGGCGGCGGCGTCGTGGGGGATCTCGCCGGCTTCGCAGCCGCGATCGTGCGGCGCGGCCTGCGCTTCATTCAGATTCCGACGACGCTGCTCGCGCAGGTCGATTCGTCCGTCGGCGGCAAAACCGGGATCAACTCGCCGCACGGCAAGAATCTGGTGGGCGCTTTTCATCAGCCGTCGCTCGTGATCGCCGACACTGCTCTTCTCGACACCTTGCCGCCGCGCGAGTTTCGCGCGGGTTACGCCGAGGTGCTGAAATATGCGCTGATCGACGATCGCGCTTTTTTCGATTGGCTGGAAACGCGCGCGGACCGGATTTTTTCGGGCGGTCCCGAACGCGAACGAGCCGTCGCGATAAGCTGCCGCTCCAAGGCGGCGATCGTGGCGCGCGACGAGCGCGAGACGGGCGATCGCATGCTCCTCAATCTCGGCCACACTTTCGCGCACGCGCTGGAGCGGGCGACGAATTATGACGGCGCGCGGCTCGTGCATGGCGAAGCGGTGGCGATTGGCCTATGCATGGCGTTCCGCTTCTCGGTCGCGCTGGGCCTCGCCAACGGGCAGGACGCGGCGCGCATCGCGCGCCATCTTGCGGAGGTCGGGCTGCCGACCAGGCTCGCTGACGTGCCGGGCGGCGCCGGCGACGCCGATTCGCTGCTCGACGCTATGCGTCAGGACAAAAAGGTCGCGGACGGAAAGCTGACTTTCATCCTCGCGCGCGGCATCGGAGAGAGCTTCATCGCGCGGGACGTCGATGCGGCGAAAGCGCGCGCGTTCCTTGCCGATGAACTGGCGCGCGGCTGAGCGTCGGCGCCATGGACGACGTCGCGATCGATCCGCGCCTGACGGCCTTCGTCATTCTGGTTTGCCTCGGCGCCTCCGCCTATCTGTCCATGGTCGAGGCAGCGATCACGCTGGCGTCGCGCGCGCGCATGCTGTCGCTTGAGAAGGCCGGCGATCCGCGCGCCGCGCTCGTCAACCGGCTGGCGGAACAGAGCGACAGGCTCATCGGCGCGATGATGGTTGGCAAGACGCTGATCAATATCGGCGCGTCGGCTTTCGTCGCCTGGCGCATGGAGCCGGAATTCGGGCTGCCGGGCTTCTTCGCGGCGGCTCTCGCCATGGCGTTTCTGATCATCATCTTCGCTGAGGCTGTTCCGCGTTCGATCGCCAGCGCCCGCGCCGATTCTCTCGCTCTCGTAACGGCGAGATCCGCGAACTGGCTCGTCGCGACGTTGGGCGCGGCGTTTTCTGCGATCGAATGCATCGCGCGTCGCGCGCTGCGTCTCATTGGCGTTCGCGCCGGCCGCGCGCTGACGGTCGATCAGGCGCATGAGGAATTGAAAGGCGCAGTCGACCTGCTGCACAAGGAGGGCGGCGTCGTGAAATCGGACCGCGACATGATCGGCGGCCTGCTCGACCTTCATGATCTGGTCGTATCCGACGTCATGATTCACCGCACCAAGATGCGCGCGATCGACGCCGACCAGCCGCCTGAAGCCATTGTTCGCGAGATTCTCGCTTCGCCTTACACCCGCATGCCGCTCTGGCGCGGCAGCCCGGAGAATATCATCGGTCTCGTGCATGCGAAGGACATGCTGCGCGCGCTCGATGTGGCCGGCGGCGATCCGGCCGGGCTCGATCTGGCGAGCATCGCGCTGCCGCCATGGTTCGTGCCCGACACCACGGCGCTGCCCGATCAGCTTCGCGCCTTTCTGCAGAAGAAGACGCATTTCGCTTTCGTGATCGACGAGTATGGCGTGGTCATGGGGCTCGTCACCCTCGAGGACGTGCTGGAGGAGATCGTCGGCGACATACGCGACGAACATGACGTGGCGGCGATCGGCGTCAGGCCGCAGCGGGACGGCAGCGTGATCGTCGAAGGGTCCGCGCCCATTCGCGACGTGAACCGGGCGATGGACTGGAGCCTGCCCGATGACATGGCGACCACCATCGCCGGCCTCGTCATTCAGGAGGCGCGGGTGATCCCCGACGCCGGACAGGTGTTCACCTTCCACGGTCTGCGCTTCGCCGTCCTGCGCAAGCATCGCAACCGCATCACTGCTCTGCGGATCACGCCGCTGCCGGCGGCCGCCGCTCAGGCCGATCCCGCCGAACCGCGATAAGAACGGGTCCCGCGCAAAAGAAGCCGCCGCACGCGCTAACAGACGCGTCGAACGCCAAGCTGGACGTCTCGCAAGGCTTGTCTCAAGCAACGAGACGCTCCGGGGCGGATGAGCCGCTCGCGTCACTCCGCGATTTTACGCGCGAGCGACGACGCCTCGTCATCGCCGATCGGCGCCGGCCCCGCGAGATACTGCGCTTTCGCCAGAACCGCGAAACGTCCGCCGCGCGCGACGAGCTCCTCGAAGGTCCCCGCCTCGATGATCCGGCCCTCTTCAAAGACGAGAATGCGCGTGGCGTTGCGGATCGTCGCGAGGCGATGCGCGATGACCAGGGTCGTGCGCCCCTTCATGACCTCTTCGAGAGCCTTCTGAAGCTTCGTCTCCGTCGCGGCGTCCAGCGCCGACGTCGCTTCGTCGAGGATGAGGATGGGCGGATCCTTCAGCAAGGCGCGCGCGATTGAAAGACGCTGACGCTCTCCGCCCGACAGCGTGCGCCCGCGTTCTCCGATTACCGTATCCAGGCCCTGCGGTTGCCGCGCCATGATCTCGGTCGCCTGCGCGCGGGCCAGCGCGAGGATCATCTCCTCGTCCGTGGCGTCAGGGCGGCCGACCTGCAGATTCTCGCGGATCGTGCGGGCGAACAGCATCGGCTCCTGAAACACGACGCCGATATTGCGTCGCAGGCCGAGCAGCGAATAATCCCGCAGATCGACGCCGTCGACCGTGATGGCGCCCGACTGCGGATCGAAGGCGCGATGCAGCAGGCTGAGCGTCGTTGATTTGCCCGAGCCGGTGGCGCCGACGAGCGCGACAGTCTCGCCCGGCGCGACGCCGAATGATGCGTCGACGACCGCGGGCCGCTTGCCGTCGTAGGAGAAGGAGACGCTGTTGAAAGCGACCGCGCCGTTAAGCCGGCCGGGGGTGATCGCGTTCGGCTTGTCCCGCACCGCCGGCGTCGTATCAAGGATCTCGAAGAACTCCGCCATCTTCGGGGCCTGCATGAAGATGTAGTTGACGAATCCCACGACCTGTTCGAGCCGGCCGATCAGCATGGTCGCGAAATTGGTGAAGGTGATGATCTCGCCGACGCTCGTCTGCCCGTTCAGATGCAGATACGTGCCGAGCAGGAAGATCGCGAGCACCGTCAGCGTGGCCGACGCCCTCGTCAGCACCGTGGCGATCGCCCACCAGGACAGTACGGGAATTTGAGCGTCGAGCAGCGTCGCCATCGTGGTGCGCAGGCCGCGCACCTCGGTTTCGATCTGGGTGAAGCTCTGGATCACGGGCACGTTGCCCAGCGCGTCCGAGGCCCGCTCGGCCAGATCGGAGTGATAGCGCTCGACGCTCGTTTGCAGCCGCTCGGTCTTGCGCAGGATATAGACCGTCAGCGCTCCGAACAGCACGACGAGCGCGACGAGCAGCACGCCCATCCGCCAGTTTAGCCAGAGCGTGAACGGAAGCAGGATGAAGAGGGTGACGAAGCTTGCGCAATGCTCGCGGAAGAAGGCGAGCCACAGCCCCCACATTCCGCTTGTGGCGTCGAGCATCACCTTGAGCACGCGGCCGGAATGGACCTGGGAATGGAAGGCGATGGGCAGTGTCAGCGCATGCTCGAAATAGGACGCCATGACGGCGAGCCGCCTGCGGTGGGCGAGCCTGTCGGCTTGCAGGGAGACGAAGACGCCGACCACGATGGTCGTGAGCCCGACGCCGATCCACATGCCGATCAGGGGAGCCAGCCGCTCGAAGGTCACCGGTTCGGCGGCGCCGGAGCCGGACTTGCCGATCAGCGCGTCGACGATCCGGCCGAACAGCACCGGCTCCGCGAACGTCGCCATCGCCAGCACGAGATTGGCGAACGCGAGGGCGACGCCCAGCTTCGCGTCCGGCCCCAACTGGCCCAGCACCCGGGCGTAGAGTCGCAACAGGTTCATGCGCCCCGGATGTCCCCATTCTGCTGGGCGCGGAGTTAAGGCGCCGCGCCCTCCGCTGGCAACCGTTACAACGCCCTTAACGACCTGCGGCTGAGCAAAAGGCCGGTCGTCCGTCCTTCCCCGATGAGCCGCGCCTCGCCGCGAACGACCCATCCTCCATGGATGAAGGTTCGCCAATCCCGCCGCTGATCCGTCTCTGACGTCGGCGCGACCACGTCTCGAGCGAACGGATCCGGCGTGCGGGAAAGCCCTGTTGAGCAAATCCTATGGCTTGACCTCGGCCGACGGCGCGGGCGTCCCGCCGCTCGGCGCGCGCGCGATCGACTCGGCGATGCCGCCCAGCGCGCCTTCGACGCCGCCCAGCCCCTCGACCTTCAGGCGCGGCGGATCGAGCGCCGGCTGCTTGGCCACGATTTCGCGGAAGACGATGAAATGCAGATCGCTCGTCACCCGACCGATGAGATCGACGTCCGCGACGAAGCAGACGAGTTCGAAATCGAGCTGCGCGTCGCCGATTTTCTTGAAGAACACGCTCGGCGCCGGCTTCTTCAGAACGTCCTCATGGCCGTTCGCGGCGTCGGTCAGGATGCGGGACACGATCACCGGGTCGAACGCGCGCGGCGTGCTGACCGCGACCAGCACGCGCCCGCTGCGATCGTTGTGGACCCGATTCTTGACGACGCCCGACACGAGATTCGAGTTCGGCATGATGACGGTCGAGCGGTCGCCGGTCTCGATCTCGGTGGAGCGCACATTGATGCGCCGGACGACGCCCTGGTCGCCGCCGACATCGATCAGATCGCCGACGCGGATCGGCCGCTCCCACAGAAGGATGAGGCCCGAGACGAAATTATTGACGATCGACTGGAGGCCGAAGCCGATGCCGACCGACAGCGCGCCGGCGATGATCGCCACCCTGTCGAGCGACAGGCCGAGCGAGGACAGCGCCAGCGCCGCGGCGGTTGCGAAGCCCGCATAGCCGAAGGCGGTGCGAATGGAATTGCGCAGGCCGGCGTCGATATCGGTAAGCGGTAGATATTTTTCGTCGAGCCAGCGCTGCGCGCCGCGCGTCAGGAGAACGCCGCCAATCAGGACGACGCAGGCGCCAGCGATCGCCGAGAACGAGATCGTGACGCCGCCGATGGTGAATCCGAGAAGCGCGCTGCGCGCCGAGGAAAGAATGTCGTCCGACCGGACGCCCCACGGCGCGATGACGAGCAGCAGCGCCACAAGACACAGAAAGAGCTTGAACAGGCCGGCGGCCGCGGCGGCGAATTGCTCCACGGCTTTGCGGCGCAGGCCGAAGCTTTCGCCGAGCAGGCGGGACGTGCGCGTCGTAGGCGACAGCGCTTTGGCGATCGCCGCATCGACGAGCGCGAGCCCGAGCAGCAGGCCGGCGCCGACGACGCTGACCCATAGAACCTGGTCGACCAGGAAGGTCGCGAACGCGACATATCCGGTCAGCGCGGCGACGAGAATGCCGATCAGGGCCGCGCCGAGAAGCAGACGGAACGGCCCGGCGATTGTCGCGGGCGGCGGCACATAGGGACCAAGGCACGCCTCTTCCGAGGGATCGCCAGGCTGCGAGGCCGACAAGGCCGGCCAGAGCGCGGCGACGAACAGGCCGGCGAAAAGCGATTTAGCAAGGATGGTGAGCGGCAGGCCGGCGCTGATGGCCTGATTGATCGTTTCGATCGTTTTTCCGATCATGCTGACGGCGGTCGCCCGGATGAAGGCGCTCTGCAGCGTGACCGCGTTTTCATCCTTCATGTTCGGAAGGCGCCAGCCGGGCGTTTCCGGCGCGAGCAGCCCCTGCGCGATGGCCCGCATCGCCGCAACGATCGCCAAGCCCGCGAGCGCCATCAGAACGACCGGCGAAACGCGCGGCGGCAGCAGGCCGGCGCTGTCCAGCCCCCAGTGAACAACATAGGCCGCGGCGATGGGCCGGATGGAGCCCAGCACGGCGATGGCGCCGGCTCTGAACGCCTTCTCCCCGACGCCGGAGGGCTGCGCCGTCCCGTCGCGCGTCATGAAGCGCTCGCCAACCCTGGTCAGAGGGCCGAGAACGAAAAAAGCGCCGAGCAGGCCGGCCGCGAGCAGCAGCCATCGCGTATAGCCCTGAGCATTGGCGATGACGCCGCCCCAGTCCGAGAGGGTGAGCGCGAGCGCTTCCGCGTCGCGCGGCGCATTCTGACTCACCTGCCACCACAGGCGCGGATCGATGGGGCTGCTCGAGCGCGCAAACAATTGCCGCGTGAACTGCGCACGCCTGCGATCGGTGATGTCGACGATCGTTTGATCGGCCTGGATCGCAAGGGCGCGGGCGAGTTGGAGCGTTTCCTCCGCCTCCTGCAGCGCGCGTGTGCGCTCCGCCCGGTCCCGCGCGACGTCGGCGGACTCCGGCGGGGCCTGCGGATCGGGCCGCGGACCGAGTTGCGCCAGCCTTGCCTTCAGCGTCTCCACGCGCGGGGCGCTTTCCGCGACGAGCGCCGTAAGGCGCTGCAGTTCGGGATCGACGGTCGCCCTCATCTGTTGAAGCGAATTGTCTGACAGATCGCCGCGCTTCAACGTCGCCTCGATCTGGTCGAGTTGCGACCGCGCCCTGTCGAGTTGCGCGCGCGCGCCGTTCGGCTGCGCCGTCGCCGGCGCCTGCTGTGCGAGCCCCGCGCCGACCCACAGCGCGACGAACGCCATCGCCGCGACGACGGTCATCATCACGCGAGCCGATATCGCCCGCGAGCCTGTCAACTGCCCCATGCGCCTTTCCGTCAATCGAATCGGACAGCCACAATGAAGCGGATCAAGGCCGTGGCAAGGCCGCCGCGGCCGGCGGCCATTCCCCGCTATCCGGCGAGCGCCGTCGGATGATCGCTCGCGAGGGCGTCGATGACTGCGGCCGTCGTCACGGCGACGCCATGAATCGCCATGATCGCGGCGGCGTTGCGATGCAGCTCCGCCTCGCTGAGATCGCCGCTGGCGCGCGCCCAGGAAGCGTCATGCACGAAGTTCAGCTTGTGGCCGAACAGCGGAGCGTCGACGACCGTGGCCATGCAGCACATCGTCGAGCCGTAGCCGGCGACATAGACGGCGCCGGGCGCGGCCTCGTCGAGCAGCTCCGCGAACACAGGATTCGAGTAGCAGGAGAGTTTCGATTTCTCGATGCTGATCTCGCCAGAACGTGGTTCGAAGCCGTCGATGAACGCGCTCTCTCTGGAATCGCGGCGGAAAACCGGCCCGTCACCCACATGTTTGACATGAATGATTCGCGCGCCCGCCTGTCGGGCGTGCGAGAGGAGCCGGCGGCAATTCTCCAGGCTCGGGCCGATTCCCGCGAGACAGAAGGGCCGGCCCGCCGCGATATATTCGTTCTGCACGTCGATCAGCGCCAGCGTGCGCTGCGAAGCGGAAACAGCAGTCATGGATGGTTCTCCCTCAAAAGCCGGAACAGCGGCGGTTTTTGTCATCGATAGGCCGGGGTGAGCGGCGCGCCTTTCATTCCCATGCGCTGGGCGGATCGTTCGAGAATCCCTGGCCGGCCCCACTCGCCCTCCGGCCGGTTCAGCACCATCGGTCCGTCCGCGAGCGTGATCGCGCCGGAGTCGCGCGCGATCGTCGCGGCCATCTCGACATAGAGGTGATCGGAAAAGGCGAAGGTCGCGCCGCGCCGTTCGAAACCATGCCGCGCGTAAAACGGTTCAAGCCTCGCCTGCGCGTGCAGATACGCTTTGGCGAAGCCCTTTTCCGCGCAGACCGCGAGAAGATAGGCCAGCAGCTCATGACCATGGCCGGCGCCGCGAAAGGGTTGACGGATTGCGAGGCGCTCCAGTTTCGCGAATTCGGCGAACCAGCGGATGCGGGCGGTGGCGAAAGGCTCGCCATTCACACAGCCGAGCACCTGCGTCGCGGCGTCGTCATTGCCGTCGAACTCCTCGTCCCAGGGACAATGCTGTTCGCCGAGATAGACGATCGCCCGGATCGCATACGCCTGCAGCCGCTCCTCGCTGTTCCTGACGATTTTGAAGCACGCTTTCATCATTCTTCTCCCCGAAGATGGTTCGTTTGCGGATCAGACCGGCGCGACCAGGCCAGCGCGGTTGCGGAACCGCCGGCCGCCGGCCTCGAAGGATTCCGCTCCGTTTTTCAGAGAGGACAGGATTTCGCCGACGACGCGGCTCGTCATTCCGGCCGCGCCGTTGCGGATGGCGGTCGCTGAGACATTGTCCCTGCGGCGCGCCGGGATCGGATAGAGCCAGCCGCTTTCATCATAGATCGACCGCACCCACATGCCGCCAAGATCGCTGCCATGCAGGCCGTGCAGCGCGATTCCCGGATGTCTTTGCCGAATGACGCGCGTCACGCCGTGGAAGCCTTTTTCGCGATAGACCTCGGGCAGCCAGAGAACCTCCACCTTGTCCGACAGACCCGCCTCGGCGACGGCGAGCTCGATCATCAGCTTGCGCGTCTCCGGCGGAAAGAACCGGTTGCCGGTTGGAAAATAATTGACGTTGGCGTCCGCGCGCGCCGTCTTTTCGAGGACGCACAACCCGCCCTCGATGCGGGCGACGCGAATTTCCCCGCGCTCAAGCGCCTGCGCGTGCAGCTTGGGAACGATCGTGGGGTGGATGATCACCTTGCTGAGTCCGCGTGTTTCGATCGCGTTGCGGATGAGCGCGAGATGCGTGGCGTGGAACGGATTGAACGTGCCGTAGAAGACGCCGACGCCGCCATGCGGGTGAACCAACGCCCTGAGATCGGAGAGAACGCCCATCAGGAAAAGCGCGCCGCCGAGGCCGAGGCTGACGATCATGAAGGCGGTCGCGAGCGCAGGAACGCCGATTGTCGCCAGCGCGGTGAAGACGATGTTGAGGCACAGCGCCGCCATGACGTTGCGGTTCAGGTCGCCGACGCCGCGATTGAAGAGGAATTGCGCGATGAATTGCGCGCCTACGGAGGCGAGCGTGGTGAGGATCGCGACGCCCGCGACGCCGCCCACGCCACGCAGCCCGTCGACGGGCGTGACATGGCCGTGTACGAAAAGCGACCAGATCGCCAGATTCATCGTCGCCTGCATCGCAAAGCGCGAGGCGCGGCCGAGGGTGACGACCGCGAAACGGAAGTTCACGCGCTCTTCGATTTTATTGGACAGGATCGAGTATTTGGGAAGGAACGCCGCGATAAAGCAGCAAACGCCGATCAGATAGGGATTGAGCCAGGCTCCATGAGCGATGGCGTAAGCAAGATACATGCAGGCGCCCGAGAACGCCGCAAGCTGCGAGGAAGGGCTTCTGACATAAGAGAGCAGTCCCGGAACCATCTGCAAATCTCCCCACAGCCTTTGTTTCCATTCCGCGGAAAAGGAAGTCCGCGGCGGCGCGCGCGAGCGCATGCAAGGGGAGGCTAGGAGCGGGGACCGGTGTTGAGGATTGCCGTTATCGGTTGAACAATTGTAGATTTTTTAAGGTGGGGATTCTAGATTTATTAAGAATGAATGACTGGGACGACATCCGAATCTTCTTGGCTGTAAGTCGGGCGGGCAGTCTCAACGCAGGGGCGCGGACGCTGGGCTTGACTCAGCCGACGGTCAGCCGACGCATCACGCAGTTCGAACGGCGGCTGGGCGTGCCGCTCTTCGGCCGGACGAAAGACGGGCTGGTGCTGGCCGAGGCTGGCCGCTCGCTGTGGAGCCGCGCCCTGGCGATAGAGGAGCACGCGGAAGCGATCCATCGTCAGGTGGTGCGTCACGACGACCGGGTGAGCGGATTGGTTCGGATCTCGACCACCGAGGGGTTCGGAGCTTATTGGCTCACCAAGCGTCTGACGGGCCTTGGCGCCCGCCATCCCCATATCACGCTTGAAATTCAGCTCGACAACAGCCTTTCCGATCTCATGAAGCGCGATTCCGACATCGCGATCCGCCTCGCCCGTCCCGTCGCGCGCGACCTTGTCGCGCGCCGCGTGGGTTCGATGAAATTCGGACTTTACGCGTCAGCCGGCTATCTGGAGCGGCACGGTCCGCTGGCGGAAGCGAGCGATCTCCTCCGCCACCGGCTCGTCACCTTCATCTGGGACAGCGCCTCAGGCGGCGACGAATGGCGAAGGCTGATCACCGAACATCCGGAGATCGCCTTCACGTCGAACAGCTCGATCGGACAGGTCCAGGCGATACGCGCCGGCTATGGCGTCGGCATGCTGCCGAACTACATCCGCGAGGAGCATCCCGATCTGATCCCGGTACTGCCGGATCAGGAGTGGCCGTCGCGGGACATCTGGCTGGTGGCGGATCGGGACGTGAAGATGAGCGCCCGCGTCCGCGCCGTCTACAATGAGATCGTGGCGCAGTTTCAACTGTCCCGCCGCGACGGCAGGCAGCCGGCGGCTCGCTGAGACAGGGCGGACGCTGCGCCGCGTTGATCGCGTCTCCGGCAACCTCTAGATGACGACGATGTTCGCCCGACTGGCCAACCCTACCGTCTTTCTTGTCCTGACCCGGCGGCTGCTGCCGGCCCTCGCGGGGCTGACGGCGCTGCTGTTCGCCGCCGGACTTTACCTTTCTTTCGCGGCCTCGCCGGCCGACTACCAGCAGGGCGACACGGTCCGCATCATGTATGTTCATGTGCCCGCCGCCTGGCTGTCGATGCTGATCTATACGCTGATCGCCATTTCGGCGCTGGGCACGCTGGTCTGGCGGCACCCCCTCGCCGATGTCGCCGCCAAGACCGCGGCTCCGCTCGGGGCCTGCTTCACCCTTCTGTGTCTGCTCACCGGCTCGATCTGGGGGCGGCCGATGTGGGGCGCATGGTGGGTGTGGGACGGCAGGCTGACCTCTGTTTTTGTGCTGTTCCTCATCTATCTCGGTCTGATTGCGCTGCAGCGCACGATCGAGGATCCCGGTCAGGCGGCGCGCGCCGCGGCGATCATGGCGATCGTGGGCTTCATCAACATTCCGATCATCAAGTTCTCGGTCGACTGGTGGAACACCCTCCATCAACCGGCCTCCGTGTTCCGGCTCGGCGGCCCGTCGGTCGATCCAACGATGCTGTGGCCGCTGATGGTCATGGCGGCGGCGTTTCTCTTTCTTTTCGTCACCCTGCATCTGGCGAGCATGCGCAATGAGCTGCTGCGGCGCAGGATCCGGACCATCGCCCTGCTGAACAGCCGGACGCAGCCGGCATGAGCGGCCACTGGCACTATGTGATCGCGGCCTACGCCGTGGCCGGCGCGATCATCCTCGCCATGGTCGCCTGGGTGGTTGGCGACTATGTCGCGCTCGGCCGGCGGATGGAGCGGCTGGGCGGCCAATCCGGCAGGCGGAAGACGTGAGGGGCGGCCAGACGGAGGGCGACCGACGCGCGCTATCCCGGAGCCGGCTTCTTTTGATCGCGCCGCTTGCGCTGTTCGCGGGCCTCGCCGCCATGTTCGCGACCCGCCTGTCGGTGTCCGATCCATCGCAGATCCCGTCCGCCATGATCGGTCGCGCCGCTCCCGATTTCGCCTTGCCGGCGCTGGAGGGCGTCGCGCGCGACGGGCAGGCGGTTCCCGCGCTTGACGCCGCCGCGCTCCGGGCCGGCCGCCGCACCGTCGTCAATGTCTTCGCGTCCTGGTGCGTGCCCTGCCATCAGGAGCATCCGCTGCTGATGCGGCTGGCGGCGGAGCCGGGCGTCGTGATCGCTGGCGTCGCGTACAAGGACGAGCCTGAAAACGCCCGCCGCTTTCTCGGCTCGAAAGGCAATCCTTTCAGTCTTATCGGGGTCGACCGCAGCGGCCGGTCGGCGATCGACTGGGGCGTCTATGGGGTGCCCGAAACCTTCATCGTCGATGGCGCTGGGACGGTGATCTACAAGCAGGTCGGCCCGCTGACCGAAGAGGCGCTGACGAAGGTCGCGGCGCTGGCCAAAAATCCGCCGCCGGGGGCCGCAGAGGACAATCGACAAGGCGGCCCCGCTGGTCTATAGGCCGCGCCTCAACTGACAACAGCGTCTCGAAACGCCCGCCGTAAGGCGAAACGAAAGGTTCCATGATGAATATCATCGAGCAGCTCGACCAGGAGCAGGTCGCCCGGCTGAGCGCCGGCAAGGAGATCCCCGACTTCCAGCCGGGAGACACCGTGATCGTCAATGTGAAGGTCGTCGAAGGCGAGCGCACCCGCGTTCAAGCGTATGAGGGCGTCTGCATCTCCCGCGCCCGCTCAGGTCTCAACCAGAGCTTCACGGTGCGAAAGATTTCTTATGGCGAGGGCGTTGAGCGCGTGTTTCCGCTCTATTCGCCGATGATCGACTCGATCAAGCTGGTCCGGAAAGGCAAGGTCCGGCGGGCCAAGCTGTATTACCTCCGCGATCGTCGGGGCAAATCTGCTCGCATCGCCGAGCGGACCGATACGAAGCCTGCCAAGAGCGGCTCCAAGTAGGGCGCAAAGTACGGCGGCCACGTAGGCTGCGCTCGAACTGGCGACTCTTCAAAAGCAAAGCGCGGCCTGAGAGCCGCGCTTTTCGTTACCGTTAAAATGACTGGAAACGGTCTCGGTATTCGAGCTGATTATCTGATTATTCGCAAACGCGGAATTTGTTCACATCGTAGGCGCCATCGGAACGAAGCTTACGCTCCGTCATGACCAGGCAGCCGTCCGACACGCTTGGACCGCGTCCGAGAATGCGTGGCGAGGAACTCTCCGTGGCCACGAGCCGAGTCTCGTCCTTGCCGAACTGAGCATTCACGCCCGCCGGCATGATCGCCGTTGTGATTGCGAGGGCCGCGATGGTGCAGGCTGCGATGGTGGCGGGCGAGAATCCGAACATGGGAGCCTCCTCTTGGCCCCGGCCACGTCGGCCGGGAACAAGGGATTAATGCTCCGTCAGCGCCTCGGTTCCTGTGCGCTGCCGCACATGATGGCGGGTCGGCTACGACATGTCTCTTTCGAAGCTGAAATCCCGCCTGGCGCGCATGATGCTGACGGAATAGCCGGCGATCGTGTTGATCAGCGTCATCATGGTGATGATCAGGAAGGTCGCGGTGCCGAAAACCGGCAACAGCAGAAACAGCAGCAGCGCGACCAGAAACACGATCATCTGCAGGCCGTGGCTGATGATCGCCACCGTCGTGGCGCTGGTCGAACCGAGCAGCTCGAAGAAGCCGAGGATGATCGCGATCAGGATCAACAGTTCCGCCAGGGTCACCGACAGGCCTGCGCCTGATGGCAAGGGAACGCTGAACAGGGTGCGGTCGAGCGGAATGCCGCTCAGCGAGACGAGCACGTAATAAAGAATAATGGAAAAGGCGAGAAAAGGAATTCGTCGGGCAATGCGCATTTCGGCTCTCCGGTTCGCCGGCCCGCTTGCTGACGGCGGGCGGCCGAGTCGCTAAAAGCGACCCTGAACCAATCTCAAGATTTTTGAAGCTGGTCCAGCAATGAGTTACGGTTTAGAACCCGCCGGCCGTCTGATGGGCTGCGCGCCCGTTGGCGGAAGGTGAAGGACAAGGGTAAGCGTCGCTATGGCCATGCCGCGCACGATGTATGACAAGATTTGGGACGACCATGTCGTCGATCGTCAACCGGACGGCACCTGCCTTCTTTATATTGACCGCCATCTCGTCCACGAGGTGACCTCGCCGCAGGCGTTCGAGGGGCTGCGCATGTCGGGCCGGAAGGTCCACGCCCCGCACAAGACGCTGGCCGTCGTCGACCACAACATCCAGACCACCGACCGTTCCGGCGGCATCGTCGATCCGGAGTCCCGCCAGCAGGTCGAGACGCTCGCGCAAAACGCGAAGGATTTCGGCATCGAATATTATGACGAGCACGATGTTCGTCAGGGCATCGTCCATATCATCGGGCCGGAGCAGGGGTTCACCCTGCCGGGAACGACCATCGTCTGCGGCGACAGCCACACCTCCACCCACGGCGCGTTCGGCGCGCTTGCGCATGGCATCGGCACCTCCGAGGTCGAGCATGTGCTCGCCACCCAGACCTTGCTTCAGACCAAGGCGAAGAACATGCGCGTCACCGTGGACGGGACGCCGCCCAAGGGCGTCGGCGCCAAGGACATCGTTCTTTCGATCATCGGCGAGATCGGCACCGCTGGCGGCACCGGCTCGGTGATCGAATACGCCGGCGAGGCGATCCGCGGCCTGTCGATGGAAGGCCGCATGACCGTCTGCAACATGTCGATCGAGGGCGGCGCCCGCGCCGGCATGATCGCGCCGGACGAGCGCTCCTACGCCTATCTGAAGGACCGGCCGAAATCGCCGAAGGCCGCAGCCTGGGATCAGGCCCTGCGCTACTGGGACACGCTGCGCACCGACGAGGGCGCGCATTTCGACCGCGAGGTGAAGCTCGACGCCGCCAATCTCCCGCCCATCGTAACATGGGGCACGTCGCCGGAGGATGTGGTGTCGATCAACGGCGTCGTGCCCGATCCGGCGGCGATCGCCGACGAGAACAAGCGCCTCTCCAAGGAGCGGGCTCTCGCCTATATGGGCCTGACCCCCGGCGTGAAGATGACCGACATTCCGCTCGACGTGATCTGGATCGGCTCCTGCACGAATGGCCGCATCGAGGATTTGCGCGCCGTAGCCAGGATCGTGGAAGGCAGGAAGATCGCCGGCAATCTCGCCTACGCGATGATCGTGCCGGGCTCCGGCGTGGTGAAGCAACAGGCCGAAGCGGAAGGCCTCGACAGGATTTTCAAGACCGCCGGTTTTGAATGGCGCGAGCCGGGTTGCTCGATGTGCCTGGGCATGAACCCCGACCAGCTTAAGCCCGAGCAGCGCTGCGCCTCGACCTCGAACCGCAACTTCGAGGGTCGGCAGGGCTTCAAGGGACGCACTCATCTAATGTCTCCGATCATGGCCGCCGCCGCAGCCCTCGCCGGACGTTTCGTGGATGTGCGGACGCTCGGGGCCGTCTGAGCGAATCAGCTCTCTGAACGCTGTTTCGCCGCGGCGGCCACTGCGCAGGCGGCGGACTTCTGGGCGCCGGCCGCGACTCGCGTCATCAGCCATGGCGGCAGTTTCGGCGGCGCGCGCCTGAGCCCCCCGGCGCTGGCGCATGTCGCCTCCCGGCATGCAGGCTGTGACTGCGAAGACGGCGAACGCCATGCGAAGACGGCGCTGCAGCCGCTATCGGCTTGCGCCGCCGGCGGCGCGAGAGCTGAAATCAGGATCGCCGGAATGATCGCGCTGCGCATGTCCGCCTCCGCTGCAAGCAGGCGCATCAAACCGCCGCGACGCTGACGCCGCGGTGCGCGTCAGCACCGGACGAGACAGATGAAACACGGAGCTCAGCTTGCAAGGGCGCCGCTTTCCGCGCCATTGCCAGCAGCGGCCGCGCATGGCCTGATGGCGGCCATGATCGAGGATCACAAAATCTCCAGCGATCCGCTGCGCAAGCCGGACGAGGCTGAGGCCAAGGACGCCGTCGAAATCTGGGGACGCCGCGTTGGCCGCATTCTCGGCGCAGGCTTTGCGATCTTCCTCGTCTGGCGGCTGATCACGACCTATATCCTCGCGCCGGCATGACCGACTGGACCGAATTGAAATCGCCGTCCCTCGCGGAGTTCGAGGCGATCGCGGACGCCTGCCTTGCGCAGCTTCCGGAGACGTTTCGCGCGCTGTGCGACGGCGTGGTCATCCGCATCGACGAATTTCCGGAGGACGCGGTCCTCAACGATCTCGAGGCGGAGACTCCGTTCGACCTGCTCGGGCTTTTCACCGGCGTCGGCCTGGCGAGCGGGGAAACGGCGAGCGGCCAGATGCCGAACATCATCCATCTCTACCGGCGGCCGATCCTCGACTATTGGGCCGAGCATGAAGAGACGCTCGGGCATCTCATCCGCCATGTGCTGATCCATGAGATCGGCCATCATGTCGGATTGAGCGACGAGGACATGGAGGCGATTGAAAAGGCGGCCGACGCTGAAGCTGACCCGCTCTCGCCTATCTCTGACGGCGTGAATCCCTGAGCGCCAGAAGCTTGTCCTCGACCTGCCGCACGGCGGGGACGCCGACGAGTTTATGTTCCATCTCGACGCGGTCGCCGTCGCTGTCGCGCGTCCAGCCGGTGATGACGGTGAGGTCGCCTGACCGGTCCGTCTTTTCGATACGACGCGTTCCGGCGATGTCGCCGACTGAAATCGATGTCGCCTTCGTCGCGCGATTGACGATCAGCGTCGCCAGGCGCTGCGTGGAAAGCGCATAGACGGTGCGCCGCGCCTCGCGCGCCATCCAGAAGGGCGCGGCGAGCATGCCGAGGCCGACGAGCACGAAGGGCGCGCCGAACAGGGCGAACACCCACATCAGTCCGGAGGGCGGGCCCGCCGCCCCGCGAGGATGGGCGAAGAAAAGCGATCCCAGCACCACCCATTCCCAGAACAGAGCGAAAGCGGTCCAGGGGATGGCGAAGAGCCATATGCCGAGGGCTGGCCAGAAAACGCGGCGCGGATTGGGTCGGCCGACCCATATCACGGGCTGGCTCACGAATTCGGTCGCGACCGCCTGTCGGAGCTTGCCCGGCAGCGAGGACAGAGAACTCATGTCGCAAGCATGCGCGGCGCAAATGAAGATTATGCAAAACAGACCGGCGACATTGCGCCTCGGCGCTGTTTCGTTAAGGAGAGGGTTAAGAGCCGGTTTGGGAGTTCCGCCATGCAACCCTTCACCACGCTGGAAAGCGTCGCTGCGCCGATGCGGATCGTCAATGTCGACACCGACATGATCATTCCCAAGCAGTACCTGAAGACCATCAAGCGCACCGGCCTTGGCAAGGCCCTGTTCTCCGAGAAACGCTACCGGGACGACGGCTCGGAAAATCCTGATTTCGTCCTCAACAAGCCCGCCTACCGCAAGGCCCAGATTCTGGTCGCCGGCGACAATTTCGGCTGCGGCTCCTCGCGCGAGCACGCGCCCTGGGCGCTCCTCGACTTCGGCATCCGCTGCGTGATTTCGACCAGCTTCGCCGACATCTTCTACAACAACTGCTTCAAGAACGGCATTCTTCCGATCAAGGTCTCGCCGGAGGATCTGGAGAAGTTGTTCGACGACGCCGATCGCGGCGCCAATGCGACGCTGACCGTCGATCTCGAGAACCAGGAGATTCGCGGGCCCGACGGCGGCAGCGTCAAATTCGACATTGATCCGTTCCGCAAGCATTGCCTGCTGAACGGCCTCGACGACATCGGGCTGACGATGGCGAAGAAGCCTGCGATCGATTCATTCGAGAAGTCTCTCGCCGAATCCCGTCCGTGGGCGTGAACTGCGGCGACGATGGCGGAGGTCGCCGTGGCTGAGCGGCGCCTCATCTCGACCGGCTCGCCGTTCGAACGCGATTACGGTTATTCGCGCGCGGTCATCGACGAGCCTTTCGCGTTCGTCGCCGGGACGACCGGATATGATTACGCCGCGATGACGATGCCGGAAGACGTCGCCGACCAGGCGCGCAACTGCTGGCGCACAATCGGAAAAGCCTTGACCGACGGGGGTTTCTCGCTCGCCGACGTCGTGCGGGTCACGACCTATGTGACCCGGCCTGAATTTCAGACGCCGGTCCTGCAGGCGCAGGGGGCAGTCCTCGCCGATATTCGTCCGGCCGCGACGATCGTCGTCGTCTCGGCCCTCGCCAGGAGCGAGATGAAGGTCGAGATCGAGGCGACCGCGAAGCGCCGGACCTGACGCCGCCGCCGCCATCAGCCCGACGATTTTCAGCGTCAGATAAGCGTTCCTTAACCATCTCCGCGTCCGATCCGCTCGGGATCGCCGCTGATGAGGAGGCTTATGCGCGCTCTGGTCTTGATCATCTCAGCGTTTGCCGGCGCCGCGGCGTGCGCGGGCCCGGCTCTCGCCGATTTTTCCTCCTGCGTCGCGGGGCTGAGGTCGCGCGCGCTCGCGAGCGGCGTCTCCGCCCAGACCTTCGATCGCGCCTTCGCCGGGCTTCAGCCCGACATGAAGGTGATCGAGCTGATGCAGAACCAGCCCGAATTCAAGACGCCGATCTGGGACTATCTCGGCACACTCGTCGATGACGAGAAGGTCGCCGAGGGTCGCCGCATGCTCAGCCAGTATGCGTCGACGCTCGCCGCCGCCGAACAGCGCTATGGCGTCGACCGTCACACGATCGTCGCTGTCTGGGGCGTGGAGTCGGACTTCGGCAAGGCGGGCGGCAAGTTCCCGCTGGCGCAGGCCCTGGCGACAGGCGCCTGCTTCGCGCCGCGCCGGAACGACTTCTTCCGCGGCGAGCTGATTTCCGCGCTGAAGATCGTCGATCGCGGCGACATCCCCCTTTCGCGGCTGGTGGGCTCCTGGGCTGGCGCCTTCGGCCACACCCAGTTCATTCCATCCACCTATCTGCGCCTCGCCGTCGATGGCGACGGGGACGGGCGTCGCGATTTGGTCGATTCGATTCCTGACGCCCTGCACTCCACCGCGAACTTCATGCGCCGCGCCGGCTGGGTGACGGGCGCGCCCTGGGGCTATGAGGTAGATGTTCCGTCAGGCTACTCCGGTCCCACGGGCAGGACCAACAAGCAGCCCCTGTCGAGCTGGGCGGCGCGGGGAATCACCCGGATCGGCGGCGCCTCCCTGTCCGGCGCAGGCAACGCGGGCCTTCTCATGCCGGCCGGCCGCAACGGACCGGCCTTCCTCGTCTTCAAGAACTACGATGCGGCCTATTCCTACAACGGCGCCGATTCCTACGCGCTCGCCATCTCCCTGCTCTCGGACCGCATCCGCGGCCGACCTGGCATCCAGACGCCCTGGCCGACCGACGATCCCCCGCTCTCGCGCGAAGAGCGGCGGGAGTTGCAGCGCCTGCTGATCGCGCGCGGCTACGATGTGGGGGAGCCCGACGGCGCTGTCGGAGCGAAGACGCGGGCCGCCATCAAGGATATCGAGGGGCGGATCGGCATGGCGCAGACCGGAAGGCCTGGCGGAAAAGTGCTCAACGCCTTGCGGCGCGGCGGGTGAACGCGGCCCTGCGACGACGGCCGCGATTGATGAAATGCTCTTATGGTTCATGAAATGATTGTCATGTTCGGCGCCGCACAAACGCCCGCTTCCGCCGCATCCTGCGCGGCGTGAACGGAGACCGCCGGGTTATGATCATCGACAGCCACATCGGATTGACGCTGGTTTCGGCCATGTTCGGCCTGATGATCGTGGTCGGCATGGGCCGGATCCTGTGCGGCGAGCCGCCGCGCCGCGAAGCTGCGGCGGGCGCTTGGCCGGCGATTGCCGCCACGACGTTGGGACGTTGGCTGGAGAAAAACAATTCGTGCGCCGGCGCACGTGACATAGCCGACTAACGGGCGTAGGGCCCCGCCCCCAAGCCCGGAAGGGCGCATGACTCGCGGACGATCTGATCGGACCGCCCCATCAAAACTGAGAATTCGAAGAATAACGCCATGATTATCGTTTCCAACCGCGTCGGTCTCGCGACCGTCGCCGCGGTGCTTTGCGCGCTCGCGATTTTCGGACTGGTCAAGGCCGCCAGGGCGGCCGAAATCGGACGCGGATACGCCGTTATCCGCATGCTGCCGGCGGCTTCCAGCGCTCCAACCGGGGCGGCGGTCGACGTCGCGACGCCGGCCGACTCCGAGCAGACAGGCGCGGCGCGCCGCCAAGGTGGAAAGGTCCGCTAGGCGCGACATAGCCTTGCAGCGACCGGTTGCGCCATCCGCCGGCCCCCGCTAGCACACCGCGCGAGCAAGACGCGCGAGACGAACGAGATGGCGACATTCAATCTGCTGCTTCTGCCCGGCGACGGCATCGGCCCCGAAGTGATGGGCGAGGTGCGCAAGATCGTCGACTTTCTGTCAAGACAGGGCGTCGCGCGCTTCGAGAGCGAGAGCGACCTTGTAGGGGGATCCGCCTTCGACGCGCACGGCGTCGCGATCACCGACGCCGCGATGAAGACGGCTCTCGCCGCCGATGCGGTGCTGTTCGGCGCGGTCGGCGGGCCGAAGTGGGACAAGGTTCCTTATCAGCATCGGCCGGAGGCCGGCCTGCTGCGCCTGCGCAAGGACCTTGGCCTGTTCGCCAATCTGCGGCCGGCGATCTGCTATCCGGCGCTGGCCGACGCCTCGTCGCTCAAGCGCGACGTGGTTGAAGGACTCGATATTGTCATCGTGCGCGAACTGACCGGCGGCGTTTACTTCGGCGAGCCGAAGGAGATCGTCACGCTGGAGAATGGCGAGAAGCGCGCGGTCGATACGCAGATCTATACAACCGGCGAGATCGAGCGCATCGCGCGCGTCGCGTTCGAGCTGGCGAAGAAGCGCGGGAACAAGGTCGCGTCGGCTGAAAAACGCAACGTGATGAAATCAGGCGTTCTCTGGAACGAAGTCGTCACGCACGTGCATAAGAACGAATATCCTGACGTGGCGCTGGAGCATGTGCTCGCCGACAATTGCGCCATGCAGCTCGTGAGGCAGCCGAAGCAGTATGACGTTCTCGTCACCGACAACCTGTTCGGCGACGTTCTATCCGACATCGCCGCCATGCTGACCGGATCGCTCGGCATGCTGCCGTCCGCCTCTCTCGGCGCCGAGGACGCGGCGACCGGCAAGCGCAAGGCGCTTTACGAGCCGGTGCATGGCTCGGCGCCTGACATCGCCGGCAAGGGCCTCGCAAATCCGCTGGCGATGATCGGCTCGCTCGGCATGGCCCTGCGCTACTCCTTCAATCTCGGGGACGCCGCCGACGCGCTCGACAAGGCGATCGCGAATGTTCTCGCCGCCGGCCTTCGAACCAAGGACATCGCCGCCGCCGGCCAGAACGCCGTGGGCACGACGGACATGGGCGACGCCGTGCTGAAGGAATTCCAGAAGGCGCTCGGCTGACGCTCCGATTGCACGGTGTCGGCCCGCACTTGCGCAGACGGAGCCGGCGCCTCACTTTTCCGCCGGCCGCCACGCGGCCAGCCACAACGGAGACGCGGGGACATGGCCAGGAATCAGTTCGAGCAGGTCGATGCGCCCGTCGATGACGCAATGACGCTGGTTTTGGCGAAAAGCGCCACCGGCGACGTGGCGGAAATCGTCTGTCCAGCCGCCGCCGCCGCCGGCCGTCTGCCGAAGGACTACGCCAGCGGCCCTCTCGCGGTGAAAGACGCCCTGCGCGGCGCCATCAAGCTCGCGAACGATCTCAAGGTGCCGCTTGTCGTCGCCGACCCGGATGGGCTCTGGTTGAAGGAGTGGGGCGAGCTTCATCGCGTGGCCGATGAGGAAGGCCCCTCCGCAGCCTGACGGGCCTCCAGTCGCCTTCGGCTCCGGGCGCGGCATGCGACAGCCGAGGGCCGGAGAGGATCGCAAGGCGCTCGTCTGAATCACGCGGGGAGGGCCCGGCGCGTCGATTTCCGCCGTCGGCGCGCTCGCTTGAGACGCCCGCTCGACAGCGCTTGATCTGAAACATTTGCACCACGCTCCGGCGCCGGCGACGATTTCCGCGCCCCCCCCAAGCCTTGTTCCCGACTGCGAGATCCGCCGATTCGACCGGGCGGCCTTCGATTGACGCATGGCCGCAGCGCGCTTTGGCCCTTGCGAGCAGCGATTTGCCATGCTCTTATTGCGAATGATTATCATCTTCAACTGGTGAGCGCATTGGCTACAGCGGATTTCGAACCGGGTGCGACGCAGAAACGCGGCAGTTGGCTGAGGGCGGCAGACCAACCCTCTCTCGCGGAGATTTTCCGGACGATTCCGGTGCAGTCCGGCGGTTCGGCGGTTCGCCGCCTCGCGGCGTTTCTTGGCCCCGGCTATCTCGTGGCCGTCGGCTACATGGATCCCGGCAACTGGGCGACCTCGCTCGCCGGCGGGGCCCAGTTCGGCTACACGCTGCTGGTTGTCGCGCTGGTGTCGAACATCATGGCGATCATCCTGCAGTCCCTTTGCGCCCGTCTGGCGATCGCGTCGGGCCGCGATCTGGCGCAGGCCTGCCGCGACGCGTTTCCGCGCTGGGTCGCATGGCCGCTCTGGGCCCTGGCGGAGCTGGCGATCATCGCGACCGATCTCGCCGAAGTGATCGGAACCGCGATCGGGCTCAATCTGCTCTTCGGCATCCCGCTCGAGATCGGCGTCATCATCACCGCGCTCGACGTGTTCCTGATCCTGTGGCTCCAGAACAAGGGCTTCCGCCGGATCGAAGCCTTCATCATCACGCTGCTCGGCGTCATCACCCTCTGCTTCGCGATTCAGATCGCGCTCGCCGATCCGGACTGGGGCGCGGTCATCCGAGGCTTCGCGCCAACCACGGAGATCATCACCAATCCGAACATGCTCTACATCGCGCTCGGCATCATTGGCGCGACCGTCATGCCGCACAATCTCTACCTGCACTCGTCCATCGTGCAATCGCGCGCTTACGGCTCGACCTTGCCCGAGAAGCGCGAGGCGCTGAAGTTCGCGACCATCGACTCGACCTTCGCGCTCTGCTTCGCGCTGATCATCAACGCGTCGATCCTGATCCTCGCCGCCGCGACCTTCTACAAGGCCGGCCATCATGGCGTGGAGGAGCTCGGCGAGGCGCACAAGCTGCTGGCGCCGCTGGTCGGCGCGACTTACGCGCCCGCCTTGTTCGCCATCGCGCTGCTGTGCTGCGGCCTGAACTCAACCGTCACGGCCACCATGTCAGGCCAGATCGTGATGGAGGGATTTATCGATCTGCGGCTTCCGGCGTGGCTTCGTCGCCTTGTCACGCGCGGCATCGCCATCGTGCCCGCGGCCGCCGTGACGATTCTCTATGGCGAAGGACAAACGGCGAAGCTGCTCATTCTCAGCCAGGTGATTCTCAGCCTGCAGCTTCCTTTCGCAATCGTGCCGCTGGTGCTGTTCACCGCGTCGCGGACCAAGATGGGCGCCCTGGTTGCGCCGCGATGGCTGACGGTCGCCGCCGCGCTCATCGCGGCGGTGATCATCGCGCTGAACATGAAGCTGCTGATCGATACGGCGACCGGCGGCCTCGGCGGCTAGCGCATGATGCGGAACAATGAAATCCGGTTTTGCAAAAACATCATGCGGCGAAAAAAACTTGGGCCATGCCCAGGAGAGACTTCGGACAGCTAGCGCGCCGTCCAGTCGATCGGGCCGAAGGGATTGCGGCCGCCGCCGATACGCGGCGGCAAAGCCGCGTCGCTCTTGATGAAGGTCGGCGCCGTGGAGATCGGCTCATAGCGGTTGAACGTCGCATAATTCTGCAGCGAGCCGACGGGAACCACCACGCCCGGATTGAGATAGCTGCGCGGCTGGACCGTCAGGCGCAGCGGTTTGCGGGATTGGGCTTCCGCTGCGGACGCCACAAGGGAGGCGGCAGTCGCAGCAAGAAACGTAGCAGCAAGTAAACGCATGGAAGAAAACTCCGGTGGATGATTGGCCTGCAATCTAGAACTGATTGATTGACGATTCGATGCGCTCCGGCGCCGACATCGCGATTTTTTGAGGTCCGGTCCAAGGAGGCGGCCCGTAGGCGTCTTCAGCGCCTTTGGGGTGATTCAGGCTTGAGCGGCGGCGTCTGTCCCGCGGGATCAAGCCAGCCGGCGCGACGACCGGTCGCCGTGATGCGCGGGCCGTCGCAGATCGGCCGCCGTCTCAATTCCGCATGCGCGAACGCCTTCCTGATTGCGTCGTCTCCCGAGCCGAGCAGCGCGACGCGGTCGATGAGACAGCTGAGTTGCGCGCGGTCGATCGCCCGGCCGGACGGCCCGCAGGCGACCCCGGCGAGTTGAAGACCAGGATCGGCGATGGCCACGCGAAAAGCGATGCACGGCCGTTCCGCTCCAGCGCCCGCAAGCATGAGATCGGCTGATTCCGCGGCGCCGAATTTCGTCGTCATCTCGGCCGGCGAGGCCATGCGGAGCACCGCCAACCCCTGATCCGCCGCACCCCGGACGACGTCGACGAAAAGGCTGGCGGGCGTTTCTGCTTCCGCCGCGGAGCCGCGGAATCGCAGCGCCATGAACAGGGCGTCCTCGGAAAACGCGCCGAGGAAAAGCAGGTCTTCCCGCGTCTCTCCGTCGCTGCGCCGACGCGCCGCGTAGCCGCGCGCGCCTGCCGGAATGTCGATCGATTCGAGCGCATAAAGCGCGATCGGCTTTGGAATCGCCAACCAGGTCGAGGCGGGAAGCGGGGCTTGACTGGGAGCAACCGGGTCAGGCGCGAGCGCGCTGGACGATGGCTCGCGCATGACCATCATCACGCCGCCCGCGCTGACTGACGCGCCGATTGCGAGAATGGAGAGCCACAGCGCCGTCAGGCCGGCGGTCTCCTTTGCGGCTTTGACAACGCGGCGCCCCAGGCCGGGCGGGAACGCCGCCAGCATCCGACCGGCGGCGGCGACTTGCGTCCCGGCCCGCGCCATCGCGGCGTATCCTTGATCGAGCGGAACGAAACTCGCCATGCGCCCCCTGCCGCCGGCGTGGGCGGTTTTACAGACGCGACCCTTGACGAACGCCGGCGAGCGCGGGGTTAACGGAGCCCGCTTGCTCTCGCGCGAGGGTGAACGCAACGTTATCCTTTCAGCAGCTCCCTGCGCGAAGGATCAGAAAGCGATTGATCGAGCCGCCTTGTGGTTCGGACGCCGCTCCGCGAAAGGCCAACGTGATTGACTTTTCGCATATTCGCGTGTTTCTCGCGGCCGAACCCACCGGAGTTGCGGCTGGCCATGCGCCCCATCGCGACCACGAAACGGACGATCAAAACGACGCCGGCGAAAAAAGCCGCGACGCGCTGATTTGTCCTCGCTCCGGGTCTCTCCTCCGGCGGGGGATGAGGCAGGGGCCGCAAAGCGGCCCGCAAGCTCCGGAGGAGACCAGGTTCTTGAACAGGATCACAGCCATGAACTTCAAGGTCGCAATCGCCGGCGCCACCGGCAATGTCGGGCGCGAGATGCTCTCCATCCTCGAGGAGCGCGCGTTTCCGGTGTCGGAAGTGATCGCCCTCGCCTCCCGCCGCAGCGTCGGCAGCGAGGTCTCCTTCGGCGACCGCACGCTGAAGGTGAAGGCGCTCGAAGACTACGACTTCTCCGACACGGACATCTGCCTCATGTCCGCGGGCGGAACCGTCTCCAAGGAATGGTCGCCCCGGATCGGCGCGCAGGGCTGCGTCGTGATCGATAACTCGTCGGCCTGGCGCTACGATTCCGACGTGCCGCTGATCGTGCCGGAAGTGAACGCCGATGCGGTGAAGGATTTCAAGAAGCGCAACATCATCGCCAATCCGAACTGCTCGACCGCGCAGCTCGTCGTCGCGCTGAAGCCGCTGCATGATCGTTTCAGGATCAAGCGCGTGGTCGTAGCGACCTATCAGTCGGTGTCCGGCGCCGGCAAGGACGGCATGGACGAGCTCGATCGCCAGACCAAGGCGCTCTACTCGCTGCAGGACGTCGAGGCGAAGAAGTTCACCAAGCGCATCGCCTTCAATCTCATCCCGCATATCGATGTCTTCATGGAGGACGGATATACGAAGGAAGAGTGGAAGATGGTCGCGGAAACGAAGAAGATTCTCGACCCGAAGATCAAGCTCACCGCGACCTGCGTGCGCGTGCCGGTGTTCGTCGGCCATTCGGAAGCCGTGAACATCGAATGCGAGAGGGAGATCACGGCGGACGAGGCGCGCGAGGTTCTGCGTGCGGCGCCGGGCGTTCTCGTCATCGACAAGCATGAGAACGGCGGCTACATCACCCCGCATGAGGCCGCCGGCGAGGACGCGACCTATGTCAGCCGCATCCGCGAGGACATCACCGTCGAGAACGGCCTGAATTTCTGGTGCGTCTCCGACAATCTGCGCAAGGGCGCGGCGCTCAACGCGGTGCAGATCGCGGAAGTCCTGATGAACCGCAAGCTGATCCAGCCGAAGGCGAAGCAGGCGGCGTGAAAATGAAGTTTGGTTCAGCCGGACCCTCGGTCAGCTGAACTATCGCGGTGTGCGTCGGGGAGGGGCATGAGCGATGACTGTATGTTTTGTTATGCAGCCTTTCGATTCAGGCGCATTTGATGATCGGTATGAAGATGTTTTAGCGCCCGCAATAAAGGGCGCAGGGCTTGAACCATACCGTGTTGACCGAGATCCAAAAGTTAGCCTTCCAATTCAGGAAATCGAAAACGGAATCCGAAACTCCTCTGTGTGCCTAGCCGATATTAGCTTGGACAATCCCAATGTTTGGTTTGAACTGGGGTATGCAATTGCAGCGGGTAAAGAAGTTATCTTGATTTGTTCGGAGGCGCGTACAACGAAATTTCCCTTCGATGTTCAGCATCGAACAATAGAAAAATACCAAACAGGATCACCTCGAAATTTTCAACTTTTACAGAAGCGGATAACTCAACGTCTCAAAGCAATACTTGAGAAAGAATCTACCATCTCACGAGCAGCGGACCTTTCGCTGGTGAAAAAAATTGAAGGTCTCGACCAAGCCGAGATTGTCGCCCTAGCCACTATTACGGAGAATTTGTATTCCACGGATGACGCGGTCTCAATGTCTCAAGTTCGACGGGATATGGAACGAGCCGGCTTTACAAATCTCGCTACCGCAGTTTCAATAAAGACCCTCTCGACAAAACAATTGATTGCGCCAGAGCGCTTACAGGACCAGGACGGCGACTATTTTACCGCGTATGGATTGACAGAGGCGGGCTGGGAGTGGGTGGTTCAAAATAAAAATCAGTTTTTATTGCGTAGGCCCGCAAAGTCATACGGGGCCATGAAAAATGTTGATCTTGATCTTGATGACGATATGCCATTTTAGAGCGCTGTTGAGGCGTGGAACTTCTATAAAGCGGAAGCCATGCGCCGTGCACGCGGTAAATGCTAATCTGGAATTAGCGACGACACCCGCACCTCTCTAGCGCCCCGCGGATATGTTCCGGCGCCGGCGCTTCGCAGACGATCGGCGGCTTTTTCGGATTCATCGGCAGTTCGAGCGATCGCGCATGCAGATGCAGGTCCGCGCCGCGCGCGGCGTGACCATAAATCGCGTCGCCGAGGATCGGATAGCCGCTCGCCGCGCAATGCACGCGAAGCTGGTGCGTGCGGCCTGTGAGCGGCTCCAGCTCGAGCCACGTCAGCTTACGCCCGTCAGCGCCGGCGCCGCGGCCGAGCACGCGAAACCGGGTCTGCGACGGCAGGCCCTGCGCATCGGGCTTCATCCACCAGCCCCGCTCCGGGGATTTGCGCGCCAGCGGCAGGTCGATCAGGCCCTCATCCGCCGCCGGGCCGCCGGCGACCACGGCCCAGTAGAGCTTCTTCGCCTTGCCGGTCCGGAACAGCGCGTTGAGATCGCGCAGCGCGCGCGGATGCCGCCCCAGCGCGATGCAGCCCGACGTGTCGCGATCGAGCCTGTGGGCGAGCTCCGGCCGCCATTTCAGCCCGAAACGCAGGGCGTCGAGATGGTCGGTCAAAGTCTCGCCGCCTTTAGGGCCCGGATGGACCGGAAGCCCGGCCGGCTTGTCGAGCACGAGCACGGAGGCGTCGCGATGCAGAAGGCGGGTGATCAACTCTTCCGGCGTCATGACGTTCGGGCTATCGACAGCCGGGTGGCGGAGCAAGATCGAGCAGGATGAGCGAGGAGAAGAAGCCCGGCCGGTTCGCCCGCTGGATGAGCTATCTGACGGACGACAAGCCGCCCGCGCCGCCTGCGGAGGAGGAGTCGTCTTTTGCCGAATCGCCATCCGCGCCGCCGCCCCCCGCCCCCGTCGCGCTTCCCGAAGCGCCGCCGCCCGAACAGGACGACGCGCCGACCGGCTGGTGGGGCCGGCTCAAGGCCGGGCTGACCAAATCCTCTTCGCGGATCGGCCAGCGCATCGGCGATCTCTTCACCAAGAAGAAGCTCGACGCGGCGACGCTCGATGAGCTCGAAGACGCGCTGATCGAAGCCGATCTCGGCGTCGAGACCGCGACAAGGATCACTGACGCGATCCGGTCGGGACGATACGGCAAGGACCCGACCTCGGAGCAGGTGCGGGAAATCCTGGCGGAGGAGGTCGAAAAGGCGCTGGCGCCGGTGGCGCAGCCGCTCGTCCTCGACGCCTCGGCAAAACCCTTTGTCATCCTGATGGTCGGCGTGAACGGCTCCGGCAAGACGACCACGATCGGCAAGCTCGCGAAACAGTTTATGGACGAGGGCCGCAAGGTGATGCTCGCCGCCGGCGACACCTTCCGCGCCGCAGCCATCGAGCAGCTCAAGGTGTGGGGCGAGCGCAATGGCGCGCCAGTCGTCTCCGGCGCGCAAGGCGCGGACGCCTCGGGTCTTGTTTTCGATGCGATCACGGCGGCGAAACAGCAGAGCGTCGACGTGCTTCTCGTCGATACGGCGGGCCGCCTCCAGAATAAGGCGGGCCTGATGGACGAGCTCGCCAAGATCGTGCGGGTGATGAAAAAAGTCGATCCCGGAGCGCCGCACGCCGTGCTGCTTGTGCTCGATGCGACGGTCGGCCAGAACGCGCTTCAGCAGGTCGAGATTTTCGGCAGGACCGCCGGCGTCACCGGCCTCGTCATGACCAAGCTCGACGGCACCGCGCGCGGCGGCATTCTCGTCGCCATCGCGGCGAAGCATAAAACGCCGATCCATTTCATCGGCGTCGGCGAACGCGCCGATGATCTGCAACCTTTCGCGGCGCGTGATTTCGCCCGTGCTATCGCTGGGCTCGACCAGGAATGACGACTGAAGCCAAACAGCCGGAAAACCCGCTTCTGAAGCTCGCTTTTGAAATGGGGCCCCTGCTGCTGTTCTTCGCAGCGAACAGCCGGCCGCAATGGTTCGCGCCTCTTCTTGCAAGGGTGCTGCCCGCCGACCTGCTGAACGGCCCGCAGGCGGGAATTTTCGCTGCGACCGCGGTCTTCATGGTTGCGATGCTGGCCTCGGTGATTCTGTCGCGTCTGATCGTCGGCAAGGCGCCGATCATGCCGCTGGTTTCGGCAGTGGTGGTGCTGGTGTTCGGCGGCCTCACGCTCTGGCTCCAGGACGATCACTTCATCAAGCTGAAGCCGACCATCGTGAATGGCCTGTTCGGCGTCGTGCTGCTGGGCGGCCTCGCTTTTGGAAAGCCTCTTTTATCCATCGTCCTCGACAGCGTGTTTCAGTTGAGCGAGGACGGGTGGAAGACGCTGACATTTCGCTGGGCGCTGTTCTTCTTCTTTCTCGCGATCGTCAACGAGGTCGTCTGGCGCAATTTCTCAACCGACTTCTGGGTGAATTTCAAGGTATTCGGCATCATGCCGATCACGATGATCTTCGCGCTGGCGCAGACGCCGCTGATCATGCGCGAGCAGACGCCGCCCGCGGATCAGGCCTGACGAGAAGCGCGCGACTTTTATGTCTTCAGAAGGTCGGGCCGCCGCGCGCGCGTGACCGCTTCCCCCTGCTCGCGTCGCCAGCGCGCGATGCGCGCATGGTCGCCGGACAGAAGCGCCTCGGGGATGAAGCGCCCTTCCCACTCGCGGGGCCGCGTGTAGTGCGGATACTCCAGCAGGCCGTTTTCGAAACTTTCCTCGGCGCCGGATTCGTCCTTGCCCATCACGCCGGGAATCAGGCGCACGCACGCATCGAGCAGAACCATCGCAGCGATCTCGCCGCCTGAGAGCACATAGTCGCCGATCGACAGCTCCTGTAATTCGCGTCCCTCGATCACCCGCTCGTCCACGCCCTCGAAACGTCCGCAGACGATGACGGCGCCGTCTCCCGTGGCGAGGTCGCGCGCAAGCGCCTGCGACAAGGGCCTGCCGCGCGGCGACATCAGGAAGCGCGGCCGTTCGTCGCCCGCGGGAACCGCCGCGTCGAGCGCGGCGGCAAGCACGTCGCAGCGCAACACCATCCCCGGCCCTCCGCCCGCGGGCGTATCATCGACCGCGCGATGCCGGCCGAGGCCATGGTCGCGAATATTACGCGCCTCGAGCGACCAGAGACCGCGCGTCAAGGCTTCGCCTGAAAGCGACAGACCGAGCGGTCCTGGAAACATGTCAGGATAAAGCGTGAGGATTGTCGCGCGAAACGTCATTCCTCGTCCCAGCCCTCAGGCGGGTTGATGAGGATGAAGCCGCCTTGAATATCGATCTGTGGGGCAAAATCATCGGAAAACGGCAGAAGCGCCGGCTCCCTTCGACCCTTGATCGCGATCGCCAGGAGATCTCCCGCGCCGTAATTCTCGATTCCGGCGACTTGACCGACCTCGCGGCCGTCGACCAGGCGCGCCGAAAGTCCGATCAAATCGGACTGAAGAAACTCGCCCTCGCCGAGGGGTTCGCTGTCCAGCGCCGAACGCGGCGCGAAGATTTTCAAGCGCGCCAGCGCTTCCGCGGCGGTGCGGTCATTCACGCCGTCAAGGCGGGCGACGATCATGTCGTTCTGATGCGGGCGCGCCGACAGGATTCGGAAAATGCGTTCGCCGCTTTCATCCGTCAGCGGCGCGTAGCGCGCGATGCTCATCGGATCGCCCGTGTGGGACTTGATCCTGACTTCGCCGCGCAGACCTTGCGCGCGGCCGAATTCGCCCAGAAGGATGCGTTTCTCGGACATCGCGTTGGCGCTCCGACGCGCCAAGGCGCGTCGGAGCCGTCGTCGACATTACGCCGCGGGCGCTTCGGCGGCTTCAGCCTTCTTCGCCTTGGCGGCGGCCCGCTCCTCGGCCTTCTTGCCGGGTTTCGCCTTTTGCGGATTGTTGCGCGGCGAGCGCTTCAGGAGGCCGGCGGCGTCGAGGAAACGCGCGACACGGTCCGTCGGCTGCGCGCCCTTGCCGAGCCATTCCTTCGCCTTGTCGAGATCGAGCACGACGCGCTCGGCCGAATCCTTCGGCTGCATGGGGTCGAAACGGCCGATGCGCTCGATGAAGCGGCCGTCGCGCGGATAATGGCTGTCGGCGACGACGATCTGGTAGTGCGGGCGCTTCTTGGCGCCGCCGCGCGCGAGACGAATTTTCACAGACATGATGTTTCTCCGATTGTCAGTGCGTTGTGGATTGGCTCTTGAGGAAAGTAGGCGACGGATGCCGGAAAACGCCGAGCTCCGTTCCCTTCAGCGCGAAAGCTCCATCTTGCTTCGCGCCGAGTCGTTGCGCGACGCGCAGCGAAGGCGCGTTGAGCGGATTGATCAGGCTGATGGCGGTGCTCCAGCCGAGTTCGTCATAGGCGTAGGCGCGGGCGCGCTTCGCAGCCTCGGTCGCATAACCATTGCCCTGCGCGCCGGAGAAAATCGCCCATCCGATTTCCGGCTCAGGCCAGCCTTCCGGAAAGGTCAGCCCGCAGAAGCCGACCATCCGTCTGTCGTTTTTGCTTTCCAGCGCCCAGTAGCCGAAGCCGCGCAGCAGCCAGGAGCCGGATCGCATCGCCATGTTGCGCCACGCGTCCTCGCGCGAGAGCGCGCCGCCGATGAACCGCGTGAGAGCGTCGTCGGCGAAGAAAGCCGCGTAATCGTCGATGTCGGTATGACGGAAGCCGCGCATCGTCAGCCGCTCGGTCTCGATCACGGGAACGGCGCCGGAAAACGTCACTTCTTCTTGCCCCCGAACGGGTTGCCGCCAAGGCCCGGCAATCCGCCAAGACCAGGCAGCTTGACGCCGCCAAGGCCCGGAAGCCCCGCGCCGGGCTTTCCACCCGACAGGCCGGGCGGAAGAGCCGCTGGCGCCCCGCCGCCGGGGACGGCGCCGAACTGCTTCTGCATCTGCTCGATCTGCTCCGGCGTCGGCATCGGCATGCCGCCGCCCATCCCGAACATCTGGCCGAGCTTCGCGGCCATGCCGCCGCGGCCGCCCTTGCCCATCGACTTCATCATGTCGGCCATGCCTCGATGCATTTTCAGCAGACGATTGACATGCTCGACCGTCGTTCCGGCGCCGGCCGCGACGCGCTTCTTGCGCGACGCTTTCAGGATGTCCGGATTGCGACGCTCCTGCGGAGTCATGGAATCGATGACGGCGAGCTGACGCCCGATCATCTTGTCGTTCATGCCGGCCGCGGCGAGTTGATCCTTCACCTTGCCCATGCCGGGAAGCATGCCCATCACGCCGCCGAGGCCGCCGATCTTCTCCATCTGCGCGAGCTGGTCGCGCATGTCCTGAAGATCGAACGCGCCCTTCTGCATCTTGCGCGCGATCGCTTCGGCCTTGTCGCGATCGATCGTTTCGGCCGCCTTCTCGACGAGGCTGACGATGTCGCCCATGCCGAGGATGCGATTGGCGATGCGCCCGGGATGGAAATCCTCCAGCGCGTCGACCTTTTCGCCAACGCCCATCAATTTGATGGGCTTGCCGGTGACGGCCCGCATCGACAGAGCGGCGCCGCCGCGACCGTCGCCGTCCACACGCGTCAATACGATGCCGGTGACGCCGAGCGCGGAGTCGAAGGCGCGCGCCGTATTGACCGCGTCCTGGCCTGTGAGCGCGTCGGCGACCAGCAGCACCTCATGCGGATTGGTAGCGGCTTTCACCTGCGCCGCTTCAGCCATGAGTTCGTCGTCGACCGTCGTTCGACCGGCGGTGTCGAGCATCACCACGTCGTAGCCGCCAAGGCGGGCGGCGCTGAGCGCGCGTCCCGCGATCTGGACCGCGGTCTGACCCGCGACGATCGGGAGCACATCCACGCCGACCTGCTGGCCGAGGACGGCGAGTTGCTCCATCGCCGCCGGCCGGCGCGTATCGAGAGAGGCGAGCAGCACCTTCTTCTTCTGCCGATCGGACAAGCGTTTGGCGATCTTGGCCGTCGTGGTCGTCTTGCCGGAGCCTTGCAGGCCGACCATCAGGATCGGCACCGGCGGCGCGGCCTCGAGGTCGACGCCCTGCCCCTCGCCGCCCAGCGTGGCGATCAGCTCGTCCTGAACGATCTTGACCACCTGCTGACCCGGCGTGACCGAACGGATCACCTCCTGGCCGATGGCGCGGTTTCGCACCCGGTCGGTGAAGGAGCGCACGACATCCAGCGCCACGTCGGCCTCGAGCAGCGCGCGCCGCACCTCGCGCATCGCCTCGTTGACGTCGCTCTCGCTCAAGGCGCCGCGACCGCGCAGGCGGTCGAAAACGCTCGTCAATTTGCCCGAGAGGCCCTCGAACATTCCCATCTCCTCGACCGGCGTCCGTAAGGATGCGCGGCTTCCAAACACAAACGCGCCCGGGGGCGCGACGCGCTGCCGGACGTTGACCTCCGGGCGCTCGGCCCGGTCGGCGGCTCGTAGCTGAAACTGCGAGCGGAATTGGGACGGCCAATCGCGTCATAAGCCGCCAAAGTCAAGGGAAATCGGCCTGAACCGTCGATATAGGGCTCATTCCGCTGGATTGCGGCCATGGCTGCGGCCTCCTATCTCCTTAGGGATGGCCATGAATCGTCGCCGCTTTCTCCGTTATCTGGGCCTCC